>JAESGR010001065.1_pt1 | contig 11121 bp, 9 predicted proteins | sample 9269771 | NCBI WGS metagenome assembly JAESGR01 (sample SAMN15739572, study PRJNA653492) | algae metagenome | isolation source: Chroococcus sp. CMT-3BRIN-NPC107 and co-occurring heterotrophs from well... | place: USA: Clark Mountains Wilderness, California | collected 2010-04-18
CCCCTTCGCGTTTCTCCGTGCTTCGCTGGTGCGTCAGGACGCCGTCGAGAAGGCCGACCGGAGGAGGCCCTGCTGCTGGGCGACGGGGCTCTGTCGGGCGAGCGGCGTCGGCCGGTCGTCGGAGATCAGCGCGTCGAGGTGCAGGATGCGGGCGTGCAGGCGGCGCGAGCGCACAATGAGATCCTGCAACCGCGCCGGCATCACAGAGAAGGCCTCGATCCGCGGCGATTCCGGTGTGGTGAGGCGCACGCGCGTCTTCTCCTGCAGCGCCTGCGCCGGCGTGATCTCGCCCTCCGCCACGGCGCGCTGAACGAGGAGCCAAGAGGCGATCTGCATCAGACGGGTCGTCAGCCGCATGCTCTCGCTGGCATAGCTGAGGGAGCCGTCGCGCGACATCAGCCGCGATTCCTCGCGCCCGTCCCCGTCGAGATAGGCGGCGGCCTCTTCGACCATCGCCATGCCCTCACGGAACAGGGTCTTGAAGGCCTCCGAGTTGACGTAGGTCTGGCCGAAATCGACCCAGTCCCGCTCATCGCGAAAGGTGACGTCGAACCCGTTCATCGTGCCTCCTGTACCGTCGCCGGCCGCTTCCGTCCCGCATCGGGATCTGGGCGCTGCGCTCGGGGGCGACGGCGCAAACCTAGCGCCGATCTCGAGGCATGGCCCGCTTAACCGCCGCGTAGGGTTAACGGCGAGCGTGGCCGCGAGATCGGTTGGGCACGAAAAAAAGCCGCCCGGGTGGGGCGGCTTTGAAAAGTCTACAGGAGGCATCAACAGAGCAGACGAAGAATCCACTCGACGTCCAGAAACCTGGACATGCCCCTTCATCGCGTAAAAAGGTTAACGGGCGGTTAAGTGCCCTCCCCGAGACCGAAGCGACGCTCAAACGGCGAGCGGCCCCGGATCACTCCAGGGCCGCCCTCCAATTCATGCCCCGGTGGGGTCAGCGGAACAGGTTCAGCAAGCCGCCGGGCTCGGAATAGATGCCCGGGGACGCCGTCGAGGTCTGGAAGGTGATGGACCCGATGATGGCGTCGCCGCACCAGCGCGAGGTTCCGCCGTTCACGAAGCCGCGGAAGTCGCCCGTCAGCGCGAAGCATTGCTGCGCCGTGAGGTCGGTGTTGTGGTAGCGGACGTCCAGCACGATGTTCTTGTAGGTGTAGGACAGGCCGATGTTCCCGTAGAGGTAGCTCGGCAGGTCGAAGGACGGGAAGCGGCCCGGCGCGGTGCTGCCGAAGGGCCCCGTGGCCGAGGTCTTGGCGCTCGTCAGGAAGTAATGGCCGATCTCGCCCGAGAGCGAGAACCCGCCGGCATAGGCCTCGGGCAGCCAGGGGAAGAGGGTGGCAGGCAGCGTCAGGGCAGCGGTGCCGGAGGTGTAGGTGCCTTCCCCGTGCAGCCCGAGGTAGTTCGGGGCGAAGAAGACGTTGGCGCCGAGCGTCAGGTTGTCGGTGGCGACGTAGGTCATCTTCCCGGCGAATTCGAGGAAGTCGGTGTTGGCCGCGGTGAGCGGCGTCGCCGGGTTGGTGAAGGGGTTCAGCAACCGCTGCTCGTTCGGGTAGAAGTAGTAGATCACGCCGAGATCGAAGGTGAACTTGTCGAAGGTCGGGCGGATACCGGCGACCAGATCGAACTCCATGTCCGGCCGGGTCGGCAGGCGGGTCTGATACGTGGCAAAGCCGGCGTACGCGAAGTTGTTGAAGAACTGCGCCTCGAAGAAGGTCTGGTAGCTGCCCTGCAGGTTCGACTGCGACACGCCGCGGAAATTGTAGTCCGACTGGTAGCGCGAGCCGAACGAGAAGCCGATCAGCGGGTCGGGCGCCTTCGCTTCCACAGGCATCACTTTCGGCGGAGCGAGGTCAGCCGCGTAGCTCTGTCCCAAGCTGAGGAAAGCTGCGAGGGAAACCGCCACCCCGCGCGCGGACAACTTCGAAGTCATAGATCACAGCCCCTTTTTCTTACGTGTCGAGAAGGTGCCGGAAAGCGCTTGAGGCGGCAAAACTAACTTTCGAGCAATTGCCCAGTTTTTCAGCAAACTCAGGTCTGGTGCGCCTGTTGCCGCCGCCATGTTGCTCCCGCGCCACATTCCTGCCGCAGACGCCCCGGCAGCGCAGTACCGGGGACGGCGGACATTGACGCTCTCTTCCCCAGAGCTTTCCGGCGCGAATGAAGAGGGCCCCGGCTCATTGAACCGGGGCCCTTCGTCAGCGTCGACTTCAGTCGAGGTCAGTAGTTGTAGGCACGCTCGCCGTGGTCGGCGATGTCGAGACCTTCGCGCTCCTCGTCCTGGGTCACGCGCAGGCCGATCGTGAGATCGACGAGCTTGTACAGGATCGCCGAACCGATGCCCGACCACAGGATGGTGAAGCCGACGGCCTTCGCCTGCGCGAGGACGGCGGTCGCCATGTCGTAGGCGCCGACGGCCAGCTCACCGGGCTTCGAGGCGTAGTCGGGGATGCCGACGCCGCCCAGGGCCGGGCTCACGAGGATGCCCGTCGCCAGCGCACCGATGATGCCGCCGATGCAGTGAACGCCGAACACGTCGAGCGAGTCGTCGTAGCCGATGGCGTTCTTCACGGTGGAGCACATGATGAAGCAGACCGCGCCGGCGACGAGGCCGAGCACGATCGCGCCCATCGGGCCTGAGAAGCCCGAGGCCGGGGTGATCGCCACGAGGCCGGCGATGGCGCCCGACAGCATGCCGAGCAGCGACGGCTTGCCCTTCAGGAGCCATTCCACGAACAGCCAGGAGACGGCCGCGGCGGCGGTGGCGACGAAGGTGTTGAGCATGGTGAGCGCGGCGGTGCCGTTCGCCTCGAGGTTCGAGCCGGCGTTGAAGCCGAACCAGCCGACCCAGAGCAGCGAGGCGCCGATCGTGGTCATGGTCAGCGAGTGCGGGGCGAGCAGGTCGCGGCCGTAGCCGATCCGCTTGCCGAGCATGAGGCAGCCGACGAAGCCCGCGATGCCGGCGTTGATGTGCACGACCGTGCCGCCGGCGAAGTCGAGGGCGCCCCACTTGAAGAGCAGACCCGCATCGGCGTTGACCGCGTCGAGCGCCGCCTGGGCCGTCGCCTTGGAGGCATCGTCCGTCGCGGCGGCGAGAGCCTTGGCGGCGTTGCCGACGGCATCCGGGCCGCCCCAGTACCAGACCATGTGCGCCATCGGGAAGTAGATGAGCGTGACCCAGAGGATCATGAACACGACGAGCGCGGAGAACTTCATGCGCTCGGCGAAGGCGCCGACGATGAGCGCCGGGGTGATGATCGCGAAGGTCATCTGGAAGCAGATGTAGACGTATTCGGGGATCACGACGCCGTTCGAGAAGGTCGCGACCACCGAGTTCGCGTCGACGCCCTTCAGGAAGGCCTTGGAGAAGCCGCCGACATAGTCGTTCAGGGCGCCACCGTTGGTGAAGGCGAGGCTGTACCCGTAGAAGACCCACAGCAGGACGACGAGGCAGGTGATGGCGAAGACCTGGGTCAGCACCGAGAGCATGTTCTTGGTGCGAACGAGGCCGCCGTAGAACAGCGCCAGGCCCGGCACCGTCATCATGAGGACGAGGGCGCTCGAGACCAGCATCCAGGCGGTGTCGCCCTTGTTGGGGACCGGAGCGGCCGCGGCCGCGGGCGCAGCCTCGACGGTCGGGGTTTGCGCGAGGGATGGCTCGATCATGAGAAGGGCCAGCGCGGCGCCTCCCATCCCGAGCGCCAGGGCATTACGAAGCTTCATGGAAACGAGACTCCCGATCGGGGTGCGATGCAGATGTGAAGGTGAGGGACTGCGAGGGGATCGGCCGGGCGGGGCCGGACCCGGACTAGAGGGCGTCGGCGTCGGTCTCGCCGGTGCGGATGCGGACGGCCTTCTCGAGGGGCACCACGAAGATCTTGCCGTCGCCGATCTGGCCGGTGCGGGCCGCGGCCGCGATCGCGTCGATCACCGTCGCCGTAAGGTCGGCCGGAACGGCGACCTCGATCTTCAGCTTCGGCAGGAAGCTCACCGCGTATTCGGCACCGCGATAGATTTCGGTATGCCCCTTCTGGCGCCCGTAACCCTTGACTTCTGTGACGGTGAGGCCGTGCACGCCAATGCCGGTCAAGGCGTCGCGCACCTCCTCCAGCTTGAACGGCTTGATGATAGCCATCACGATTTTCATGGGCGGCGCCCCCTTGCTCTGGTGGAACGTCAGCCGGCGCGATCTGCGTCGCGACCTCGCCGAACGGCTTCGCCGCGTGGACCGACTGCCCAGGCGACGGCCGCCACTATTCAAGGACTATGCCAGAGGGAACTTTTTCACGGCCGCGCTTACTGCCCAGAAACTCACCCCGCCTGCCGATCGAAGAGGCGGCAGTGGAATCGTAAACGCCTATTGTGCAGGCATTCAGATGATAACGGCATCATTTCAGCCGCGGTCGTGCGTCTTGCGATCGCGTCGCGCTAGGCCGTGTCGCGGCGCGGGCGGACGAGGCCTTCCTGCGCCACCGAGGCCACGAGCGTGCCGTCGCGGCTGAAGATCAGGCCCCGGGCGAAGCCGCGGGCACCGCCGGCACTGGGGCTGTCTTGCGCGTAGAGGAGCCAATCATCGGCCTTGAAGGGCCGGTGAAACCAGAGGGCATGGTCGAGGCTCGCCGATTGGATGCTGGCGTCGAACACGGTCTGGCCGTGCGCCACCAGCGTCGCGTCGAGCAGCGTCATGTCCGAGGCGTAGGCGAGCACCGCCTGATGGATGGCAGGATCCTCCGGAAGGATCTCGGCAGCCCGGAGCCAGACGTGGAAGCGCGGCTCGCGCGGCTCGCGCCGGAGATAGCGCTCGACCTCGACGGGCCTGAGCTCGATGGGCCGCTCCCGGGCGAAATAGGCGAGGACGGGGGCCGGAATGCCCATGCCGCCGGCCTTCACGGCCGCGCGGGCGTCCGGCAGCGCCTCGGGCGGCGGCACGTCCGGCATCGGCAGCTGATGCGCCACGCCGGCCTCCGCAGCGTGGTAGGAGACCGACATCGCGAAGATCGCGCGGCCGTGCTGCTCGGCCACGACGCGACGGGTGGTGAAGCTGCCGCCGTCGCGGATGCGCTCGACCTCGTAGTCGATCGGCACCTTCGGGTCGCCGCCGAGCAGGAAATAGGCATGGAGCGAATGCGGCGGCCGCGTCGCGGGCACCGTGCGGGTCGCGGCGACGAGGGCCTGGGCGACGACCTGGCCGCCGAACACGCGAGGCCAGCCGATCGTGGGGCTCCGGCCCCGGAAGCGGTCGGTCTCCAGCGGTTCGAGGTCGAGGATATCGAGGAGTTCGGCGACGATCCCGGTCATGCGTGTCCGCTTCGTTGGCGCCCGGAACCGAGGCCGCGCGCAGGGAGCCGATCGAGGCTGGCTCCGTCGGGCCCGACATAGCAGGCTTGGCGCGCCAAGCCACGGGACGGCGCCGGCATCATCCGCCACGTTGCCCGATGCGACGGGCAATGCCATTTCGCTTAGGCGGCAGGAGAGAAGGCAACGATGCACCGAACGGTCACCTCTGCCCCCCGGCGCAGCCTCCTCGTGGCCGGCGGCGGCATTCCCGGGCTCGCCCTCGCGGTCGCGCTGAAGCAGGCGCACGGGTCGGCGCTCGAGATCGTCCTCTGCGATCCCAGCCTGAACGCGGGCGCCACGCGGCATCGCGGCCGGGCCTTCGCCGTCGCGGCCGGCGGGCGGCGGATGCTGCAGCAGCTCGGCATCTGGGAGCGGATCGCGAGCGCGGCCCAGCCCATCCGCGACATGGCGATCACGGACAGCCGCCTGACCGATCCCGTCCGACCGACTTTCCTGACCTTCTCGCGCGACGGAACGGAGGGGCCGGACGACGAGCCCTTCGCCCACATGGTCGAGGCCGAGCCCTTCGTCGATGCGCTGATCGCGGCGGCGTCGGAGGCAGGCATCCTCCTGGAGCCGGTGGGCATCACCGCGGCGTCGACCGCAGGCTCCGAGATCCGGGCGGCGCTCAGCGACGGGCGCAGCGTCGGGGGATCGCTCCTCGTCGCGGCCGACGGTGCGCGCTCCCGCCTGCGCGAGGCCGCCGGGATCGGCTGGGTCGGGTGGTCCTACCCGCAATCGGGGATCGTCGCCACGATCGGGCACGAGCGGGATCACGGAGGCCGAGCCACGGAGCATTTCCTGCCGAGCGGCCCCTTCGCGATCCTGCCGCTCGTTCCCGGCCGCGACGGTGGGCACCGCTCCTCCATCGTCTGGACCGAGCGCGCGGCGGACGTACCGGCCCTTCTCGGCGGCGCGCCGGACGAGATCCTGGCCGAGATCGAGCGCCGGTTCGGACTAAACCTGGGACGGCTGAGCCTCGAATACGGGCCGAGCGCCCACCCGCTCGCCTTCGGCATCGCCCGAAGCTTCCGGGCGGAGCGCGTGGCGCTGCTCGGCGACGCCGCCCACGTGATCCATCCGGTCGCCGGCCAGGGCCTCAATCTCGGCCTCGCCAGCGCGGCCGCGCTCGCCGAGGTCGTGACGGAGGCGCTGCGGCTCGGGCTCGACCCCGGTGCCGGCGACGTGCTGCGCGACTACGAGCGCCGCCGCCGCTTCGACACCCTGGCGATGGCCGCCGCGACCGACGGGCTGAACCGGCTGTTCTCGAACGACCGCCTGCCCTTGCGCCTCGCGCGCGACCTCGGCCTCGGCCTCGTCGAGCGCCTGCCGCCGCTGAAGCGGCTGTTCATCGGCGAGGCGGCCGCTCTGCGGGGCGAACAGCCCCGCCTCCTGCGCGGCGAGGCGTTGTAGCGGCGCCCTTCAGCTGTCGCCGCGGGCGACGCGCGCCTCGTATTCCGAGAGTTCGAGCGCGCCCTCCCGATCGGCCCGGGCCTTGTCCTCGGGGGTCAGGACATCCTGCACCATGTCGAGACGCTTCCAGAGGGCGAGCGGCGTCTCCTTCTCGGGCGTCGGCACGTAGCGGTTCTGCTCGAGCTTCTTGTACTTGTGGATGTAGCGCGGGCAGTTGACCCAGGCCTTGGTGACCTCGACGCGCACGAGGTACTTCGCCTCGGTGTACTCCGCCATCAGCGGGTCGTCGCGCAGCATGCGGGCGTGACCCTGGACCCGGACGCGGTGGGGCGTCTCGAAGTCGATGAACAGGAGCCCGACCTTGGCCTGTCCCTCGATGTTGCCCATCGAGTAGAACATGCCGTTGCCGTCGAGGCCCGGAAAGACGAGCGTCGAGCCGTCCAGCACCTTCACGAAGCCGGTGCTGCCGCCCTTGTAGGAGACGGTCGGCATGCCGTCGGGGTCGACGGTGGACAGGAAGAACATGTCGCGCGAACCGATGAAGGCGGCCTCCTCCTGGCTGATCGTCTCGTGAACCCAGCCGGTATCGAGGCGCTCGGCGAGCTTCGTCGTGCCGAATTCCTGCTGCAGGGCGCGGTGTTCGTCGAAGTAAAGCGATGCCATGATGTCCTCCCTGACGCTTCCCACACGCGGCCTTCGATCATGGGCCGCTCGTCCCTGGCGGTCTTTGCCTGATTTTCTCTCAGGCTGGAACGGTGCGCCCGCGCTATCGATGCTCTCTCAGGAAGCGCGCCGCTTCATCGAGCGAGCGGCGTGCCTCCGGAAGCATCGGGTCGGCGAATTGCCAGCCGTGAGGGACCACGTTCCAGACCTTGAGATCGGCTCGCCCACCCGACGCCCGGACCTTCGCGGCGAGGCTGACGGCATCGTCGCGCAGGACCTCGGTTTCGCCCACGTGGACGAGGAGCGGCGGCAGCCCGCACAGGGTGTCGTAGAGGGGTGAGGCATGCGGGTGCGTCGCCGCCGACCCGGCCAGGTAGGCGGCGGCCAAGCGCCGAAACACGTCGGCATCGAACATGGCGTCACGCTGCGAATTCGCGGCATGCGACGGCCCCGTTCCGAGGAGGTCCGTGATCGGCGAGAACAGGACCGCCGCGCTCGGCATCGGCAAACCCTCGTCCCGAGCCCGGATCATCAGGGCCAGCGCGAGATTGCCGCCCGCCGAGTCCCCGCCGATGGCGCAGGGCCCCTCCGCCGCGAAGGCACGCCAGGCGACGACGGCATCGTCGAGGGCAGCGGGGAACGGATATTCCGGGGCGAGCCGGTAATCCGGCACGAGGACGTCGAAGCCGCGCCGGGCGAGAGAGCCGGTGAGCGACCTGTAGGACCGGCTCGACATGGCGCAGAAGCCGCCCCCGTGCAGGTAGAACAGGCGGGGGCCGTCGCCCATCCGCGCGCGCTCGCAGGGAATGCCGCCGACGCGGCAATCGGCGTAATCGATGCCGCTACGCGGCTGCAGCAGGCGCTGGTCGAAGAGGCGAGCGAAGATCTTCCTGAACCGCCGGGCGTCCTGCGCGCGTCCGAAGTGATGCTTGATCTTCCGGTGCAGGACGGCGTTGAGGGCATGGGCGCGTAGGCTTGCCAAACTCGGCATCCCTTCCTGCGGCTGCTCTTGCCGCCCTCACGTCTTCTCGCCGCCGTGGCGCGTTCGTCCTGGAACTACCGAGCACAGCGATCGAGAATGCTTGGACCGGTTCCGCTTTCGACGAGCGGATGATCGACCACCTGACCGTCCGGCCGGTTCTTCGCAGCGGCCCGCTGCTCCGCGAGCACCATGCGGACCCGCAGACCTGCGAGGAACGGCAGGTAGCGCTGGGTCCACCAGGCGACCCGCGCCAGGAACGGCCGAACGACAACGCCCTCGCCACGCTCCGCCGCGTCGAGCGCCTGGCGCGCGAACAGGTCAACAGGCATCGGCGCGCCGCACAGCCGCGTCAGGTAGGAACGATTGTCGGGCCGCCACGGGACCGGCGGCAGATCGGCAGGATTGTCCCGGTCGAGGATCGGCGTTTCGACAGCTCCAGGGCAGAGCACGCTGACCTGCACGCCGTAGGCGGCCGCCTCGGCGCGAAGGCTGAGCGATAGACCGACGACGGCATGTTTCGTCGTCGCGTAGGGCGTGCCGAGGGGCCCCAGCGCGAGGCCCGCGATCGAGGACACGTTGACGATCGCCCCAGAACCCCGCCGCTGCATCGCCGGGTAGGCGGCGGCAACGCCGTGGATCACACCACGAAGGTTGACGTCGATGATGCGGTCCCAATGGCCGAGCGACAGGTCCTGCACCTCGCCGCTGATGGGGATGCCCGCATTGTTGACCAGCATGTCGAGGTGACCGTGCTCGTCGAGGATCTCCCGGACGCAGGCGGCGAAGGTGTCCGCGTCGCGTACGTCGAGGCTCGCGGATCGGCTCGACGGACCGATCAGGGCCGCCGTCGCCCTGGCGCTGGCGGCGTCGATGTCCGTGACAATCACGAGGAAGCCGCGGCGACCGAGTTCGCAGGCGATCGCGCGACCGATTCCCGACCCGGCGCCGGTCACGAGCGCCGTCCTCGGGCGCAAGGTCGCTTCATCCGGGTGGTTTCGCATCAAGCTGCCGATGTCCGATGAGACTTGTAGACGCGTCCTGTCGGCTTCGTGGCCATGCCTGAGCCGGTTCCGCCTTATCACCTAGGCCAAGCTCTAGAAACACGTCTCATGAGCGAAGATCGTAATCTTCGAGCTTGAGCCGGCGCGTCATGGCCCGAAACCGGCTGACGAGGCCCGGCCAGTTATTCGTGATGCGGCCCTCCGCCGTCTTGTACCAAGACGGACAGGTCGCATTCCAAACCGTCCGCTTGAGTTCGGCCCCAACCCATCCGTCGAAGGCATGCGCAGCCGGCGGCGTAACGTCGAGCCTGCGCAATCCACGATCCCTGAGCAGCCGCACCGCTTGGACGACGTAGTCGGCTTGCGCCTCCAGCATCCGCACGATGGAATCATGCCCGAGATTGGTGTTGGGGCCGTAGAGGATGAACAGGTTCGGGAAGCCCGGCATGGTCATTCCGAGGTAGGCCGACGCGCCGTCTCGCCAAACCTCGTTCAGCGCCCGTCCCCCATCGCCGACGATGTTGAGCCCGGCCAGCGGGTTGGCGGCCGCGAAGCCGGTGGCGAGGATCAGCGCGTCGGCCCGGTGCAGCCGTCCATCGGCCGTGACCACTCCGTCGGATGTGATCGCCGTGATCGCGTCACTCACGATCGCGACCTTGTCCTCATCCAGCGCCGAGTACCAGTCGTCCGAGATGAGGACGCGCTTGCACCCAATCCGGTAGGACGGGAGGAGAGCGGCGCGCTTCTCCGGCGAGCGCACGCGCCGCCTGATGATCCGCCGCACGCGCCACGCCATAGGCGCCAGCATCCAGGGGAAGCGCACGAACGCGACGCCGCGCAGCTCGTTCTTGCCGGCGATGAGGGTCCGGTAGAGCCGTCCCAGCCCGAAACCCCGCAACAGACTGCGCTCGAGGCGCGAAAACCGGCGGTCGCCCTTGGGCAACACCCAGGCGCCGGAGCGCTGAAACAGCACCACCCTCTCCGCGGCGGGAACGAGCTCAGGTACGATCTGGACCGCGCTGGCGCCGGTCCCGATCACTGCCACGACCTTGGCCCCCGCATCGAACGACGGGTCCCAGCGCGCCGAGTGGAAGCAGGGACCGGTAAAGCTCTCGATCCCGGGCAGGACCGGTATCGACGGGCGGTTGAGCTGACCGCAGGCCGGAACCAGGATCCTTGCTGCGATCACCTCCCCCTCTGCCGAGGATAATCGCCACGCGCTCTCCACCGGGTCGAAGACCGCACCGACGATCTCGGTCCCCAGTCGAAGATGGGGATGCAGATTCTGGTCGCGCGCGCAGGCCGCGAGGTAGCGCTGGATCTCGGCCTGGCCCGCGAATTTGCGGCTCCAGTCGGGGTTGGGGAGAAACGAGTAGGAGTAGAGATACGATTCGATGTCGCACGCGGCGCCGGGATAGGTGTTCTCGAACCAAGTGCCGCCGACGTCCCGGTTCTTGTCGACGACCACGAAGTCGTCGATTCCGGCTGCCTTCAGCCTCATCGCTTGGCAAAGCCCGCCGAAGCCCGCGCCGACGATCGCAACCGTGAAGACGTGGCTTTGGGGTCGGCTCACGGCGGGGCGACAGCCGATGCGGGTGGCATTCCCAGGCGCGATGCGGTCGTCGTGACGCTCGGCGTCATCCGGATAGGACCCTGCGGGCGGTTTCGGATTCCGCGTTCGTCCCGAGGACAGGGGATGGCGGACCGACGGCTTGCGCGCCG
>JAESGR010001066.1_pt1 | contig 11119 bp, 9 predicted proteins | sample 9269771 | NCBI WGS metagenome assembly JAESGR01 (sample SAMN15739572, study PRJNA653492) | algae metagenome | isolation source: Chroococcus sp. CMT-3BRIN-NPC107 and co-occurring heterotrophs from well... | place: USA: Clark Mountains Wilderness, California | collected 2010-04-18
TGGCGCTGACCCAGACGGCGGCCCTGGAGCTCGGCCCGAGCGTGCGGGTCAACGCCGTCGCCCCCGGCATGATCCACACCCCGCTGACCGACGTCGTGGTGGCCAACCCGGCGTGGCGCGCCGCCGCCGAGTCCGGGACCCCCGCCGGGCGCCTCGGCACGGCCGACGAGGTCGCCGAGGTCATCGCCTTCCTCGCCAGCGACGCCGCCTCGTACGTCACCGGGCAGACGATCGTCGTCGACGGCGGGTCCGTGCTGCCCAGCCTCCAGTCCGACGCGCTGCTGCGCGCCATCTCCGAGGACGGCTTCGGATGAGCGCCGAGCCGGTCGACGACGGCCTCACGGTGGGCGACCGGATCCGCAACCTCCTCGGGACCTACTGCGAGCGCATCGACGCCGGCGACTTCGCCGGCGTGGGGGAGCTGTTCGCTCGCGGCGGCCTGGCGGCCGGTGCGCCGGATGCCCCGCCGTTCGTGACCGGGGCCGAGGCCGTGCGTGCCTTCTACGAGGGCGGCACCCGGCTCCACGACGGCAGCCCCCGGACCAAGCACGTCGTGGCCGACACGGTGCTCGCCGGACCGGCGGCCGACGGCTCGGTCACGGCGCGGTCGTCCTACGTCGTGTTCCAGGCGACGGACGAGCTGCCGTTGCAGGCGATCATCGCCGGGCGCTACGTCGACCGCTTCGAGCAGGACGGCGACGGGAGCTGGTGGTTCGCCCGGCGCCACTTCGCCGTCGACCTCATGGGCGACCTCTCGCACCACTGGGCCGGCCCCACCGGCTGAGCCGCCGGGAGCGCGGCGGCGGGCCGGTACCGTCTGGCGATGCCCGTGGAGCCGATCGACCCAGGCACGGGGCCCGGCGGGCCGGGCGGGCCGGGCCGCACGGGCGACGCCACCTGGATCACCCGCCTCGACCCGAGCACCGACCCGCTGGCCCGGCCGGACGGCGCCCGCCTGGCGGTCAAGGACTGCATCGACGTCGCCGGCGTGGTCACCACCGCCGGCTCGCCGGCGGTCGCCGCCACGGCGCAGCCTGCCGCCGCCGACGCCGCGTGCCTGGCCGGCAGCCGGGCCGCCGGCGCCCGGATCGAGGGCAAGGCGAACCTCCACGAGCTGTGCTTCGGCTCCTCGGGCGTCAACCCCCACTACGGCACGCCCGTGAACCCCATCGACCCCCGGCGGGTGCCGGGCGGCTCGTCGAGCGGGTCGGCGGTCGCGGTGGCGACGGGCCAGGCCGACATCGGCATCGGCACCGACACCACCGGCTCCATCCGCAACCCCGCGGCGTGCTGTGGCATCACGGGCCTCCGGGCGACGTGGGGCGCGGTGCCGCTCGCCGGCGTCCGGCCCCTCGCGCCGTCGCTCGACGCCGTGGGGGTGCTGGCCCGCACCGTCACCGAGCTGGCCGTCGGCGCCACGCTCCTCGACCCGCGCCTCACCGCCGGCGACCTCGCCCCCTCGCCCACGGTCGGGCGGTTCCGCCTCCCCGACACCGACCCGACGATCGACGCGGCCATCGACTCCGCCCTGCTGGCCGCCGGGCTGGTCGCGGTCGAGGTCGAGCTGCCGGGGTGGGCCGACGCCCACGCCGCCGGGCTGACCGTGCTCTTCGGCGAGGCGCTCCTGGTCAACGACGACCTCTGGCGGGACCACCGCCACGAGCTGGGCGACGACCTCGTCGAGCGGTTCACGTTCGCCCAGGCGATCGGCCCGGGCGAGCTGGGCGAGGCGAGGGCCCGTCGCGAGCCGTGGCGCCAAGAGCTGGCCGACGTGCTGGGCTCCGTCGGCGTGCTGGCCCTGCCGACGATGGCGCAGTACCCGGCCCGCATCGGCCGCCACGCGGTGGCGCCCAACCCGGCCGCCCCGGCGGTCAGCCTCTCCGGGCACCCGGCGCTGGCCCTCCCCGTGCCGTCCGGCGGCCTGCTGCCCGCCAGCGTCCAGCTCGTCGCCCCCGACCACCACGAGCCCCGGCTCCTCGCCACCGCCGTGGCCATCGAGGACGCGCTGGCGCCCTGACCGCCACCATGCGCCGAGGCGGTGGCGCGACGCCATGGCGGGCGTGGCATGCTGAAACGAGAACGTGTTCTCGTTTTGGCGAGCGCACCGCCGGCGACGGCGGGCACCCGCCGACCGATGCCGACAGGGGATCGCGGTGCAGGAACTGGGCAGTGGGAAGACCGCCGAACGGCCGGTGCGCCTCGGCGGCGCCCTGGTCACGATCGTCGAGCCGCATCGCGGCCACGAGGTGGCGTACAACCGCTGGTACGAGCGGGACCACTTCTACGCCGGCTGCATGATCGGCGCCTGGAACATCAGCGGCGCCCGCTTCGTGGCCACGAGGGACCTGAAGGCGCTGCGGTACCCCGCCGACTCACCGGTGATCCCCGACCCGACGACGGGGTCGTACCTGGCGCTCTACTGGGTGCTCGCCGGCGGGTTCGGCCAGTGGATGCAGTGGGGGAGCGCGCAGGTGCAGTGGCTCCACGAGCACGGCCGCATGTTCGAGGAGCGCGATCACGTGCACACGCTCATGTACAAGTTCCGCACCCAGTACGAGGCGCCCGACGGCGTGCCGGTCGAGCTGGCGCTCGACCACCGGTCGCCGTACGTCGTGGTCGTCGTCGGCGAGCCGGCCGACGGCACGAGCCTCGACGACGTCGACGCCTGGTTCGCCGAGCAGCCGCTGCTCGGCGTGGTGGGGGCCGAGCTCACCGCCATCCCGCTGCCGAGCGACGCCGCCGCCGGCGTGCGCGCCGACCGGGCCGAGAACCGCTTCTGCCAGCTCTGGTTCGTGGACGACGACCTCCCCGCCACGTGGGACGCGACCTTCGCGGGCCTGGGCGACCGCTACCGGGACGCCGGGCTCGGCGAGCTGGTGCTCGTCGCCCCGTTCCGGGCCACGATCCCGGGCACCGACACGTACACCGACGAGCTCTGGTGAGCCCCCGACCCACATCTGACGGTCCGTCAGATCAGAGGTAGCATCATGGCCATGGCCGACTTCCCGAAGATCATCTCGGTCGACGATCACGTGATCGAGCACCGGAGGGTCTGGCTCGACCGCCTCCCGGCGAAGTACCACGACGTCGGCCCCCGCACCATCCAGGAGCGGGGCACGATGCAGTTCGTGGGCGGCAACTTCAGCTACCAGCCGTCCGACGACGGCGAGCTGTGCGACTGGTGGCTGTACGAGGACAAGAAGGTCCCCCAGACCCGCCTGTCGGCCGCCGTGGGCTTCGACCGCGACGAGGTGAAGGTCACCGGCATCACCTACGAGGAGATGCGGCCCGGCTGCTGGGACCCCAAGGCCCGCCTCGAGGACATGGACGCCAACTGGACCGAGGCCCAGATGTGCTTCCCGTCGTTCCCCCGCTTCTGCGGGCAGACGTTCATGGAGGCGTCCGACAAGGAGCTCGCCGACCTCTGCGTCAAGGCCTACAACGACTGGATGGTGGAGGAGTGGTGCGGCGACTCGGGCGGTCGCCTGATCCCGCTCACGATCACCCACCTCTGGGACGCCGACCTGGCCGCCGCCGAGGTCCTCCGCAACGCCGAGCGGGGCGTGCGCGCCGTCTGCTTCAGCGAGATCCCGCCGTACCTGGGCCTGCCGTCGATCCACACCGACTACTGGGAGCCGTTCTTCCGGGCGTGCGCCGAGACCGGCACGGTGATCAACATGCACATCGGCTCGTCGTCGAAGATGCCGTCGACCTCCGCCGACGCCCCCGCGGCGGTGGGCTCGACGCTGACGTTCGGCAACGCCATGAGCTCCATGGCCGACTGGTTGTTCTCCGGCTGGCTGGCCCGGCTGCCCGACCTCAAGCTCGCCTACAGCGAGGGCCAGATCGGCTGGATCCCCTACATCCTCGAGCGGGCCGACAACGTCTGGGAGGAGAACCGGGCGTGGGGCGGCGTGGCCGACGTGGTCGACGAGCCGCCGAGCACCTACTACTACCGCCAGATCTACGGCTGCTTCTTCGACGACGTCTACGGCCTCGAGAACATCGAGAAGTGCGGCGTCGACAACATCTGCTTCGAGACGGACTACCCCCACTCGGACTCGACGTGGCCACGGTCGAAGGACGTCGGGCTGAAGCTCATGGGCGACCTGCCCGACGACGTCGTGCAGAAGCTGGTGCGCGGCAACGCCATCAAGCTGTTCGACCTGCCGTTCGCGCCCTGATGGCCGACGAGTACCGGCTGCTGATCGGCGGCGACCACGTGGCCGGCGACGGCGCCTACGAGGTCGTCGACCCGTCCACCGAGCAGGTCGTGGGCCAGGCTCCCGACGCCTCGGTGGACCAGGCGGCCGCGGCGTGCGCCGCGGCGCGCGGGGCGTTCGACGGCTGGTCGCGCACGTCGCAGGAGGAGCGCAGCGCCCTCCTCAGCCGGGTCGCCGACCTCATCGACGCGCACCGCGACGAGCTGGTGCCCCTGGTCCAGGCCGAGACCGGCGCCACCATGCGCGTGGCCAAGACCATGCAGGTGCCGCAGGCGGCGGCCCGGTTCCGTCGCTACGCCCAGGTGGAGTCGGACCTCGTGCCGCTGCCGCCGGCCGTCATGCCCACCACCGCGCTGGCGCCGGGCGGCATCATCGGCGGGGTCGAGCACCGGGCGCCGGTCGGCGTGGTGGCCGCCCTGGCCGCCTACAACTTCCCGGTCACCAACATGGCCGGGAAGATGGCGCCCGCCCTGGCCATGGGCAACACGCTCGTGGTGAAGCCACCGGTGCAGGACCCGCTCGGCGTGATCCGCATGGGCGAGCTGTTCGAGGAGGCCGGCTTCCCGCCCGGGGTGGTCAACGTGGTGTCGGCGTCGAGCGTCGAGGCCGCCGAGGCGATCACCACGTCGCCCGACGTCGACATGGTCTCGTTCACGGGGTCGACGGGCGTCGGGTGCCGCATCGCCGAGGTCGCCGGCAAGCAGATGAAGCGGCTGCTGCTCGAGCTCGGCGGCAAGGGCGCCGCCATCGTGTTCGACGACGCCGACCTGAAGAACGTGGTGAGCAACGTCTCGAGCACGTGGACCTTCCACTCGGGCCAGATCTGCACGTCGCCCACCCGGGTCGTGGTGCAGCGGGGCGTGTACGACGAGCTCGTCGGCGCCCTCACCGCCATGGCGCCGCACCTGAAGGTGGGGGACCCGCTCGAGCGCGACACCGTCGTCGGCCCGGTCATCACCGAGGCCCACCGCGACCGCGTCGAGGCGCTGATCCGCACCGCCACCGACGAGGGCGCCACCCTCGCCGTCGGCGGCAAGCGCCCCGAGGTCGACACCGGCTTCTACGTCGCACCGACCCTCGTCGTCGACGCCACCAACGAGATGACGGTGGCGCGCGAGGAGGCCTTCGGTCCGGTGATCACCGTGATCCCGTTCGACACCGAGGACGAGGCGATCCAGATCGCCAACGACAGCCCGTACGGCCTCTACGACTACGTGTTCTCGGCCGACTCCGGCCGGGCCATGGCGGTGGCCAAGCTGCTCCGGGCCGGCAACGTCGGCATCAACACGCTGCAGCGCAACCACGAGGCCGCGTTCGGTGGGTTCAAGTACAGCGGCGTCGGCCGCGACGGCGGCTCGTGGGGCCTCCACGCCTACAGCGAGCTCCAGTCGATCGTGTGGAAGGGATGAGGGACGACGTGACGAGGACGGCGCCGTGAAGGCCATCGTGTGGACCGGGGCGCTCGAGGTGCGCGACGACGTCGAGGTCCGCGACCTGCGACCCAACGAGGTGCGGGTGAAGATCCACGCCGCCGGCCTCTGCCACAGCGACGTCAGCGTCGTCGACGGCACGATCCCGTTCCCGACGCCGGTGGTCATGGGCCACGAGGGCGCCGGGGTGGTCGAGGAGGTCGGCGCCGCGGTGCGGAAGGTGGCCGTGGGGGACCACGTGGTCCTCACGACCCTGGGCAACTGCGGCATGTGCGACGCGTGCGACCGGGGCCAGCCCACGCACTGCCGTGACACCGCCGGGAAGCTCAAGGCGCCGTTCACGGTGGCCGGCGAGCGGGCGTTCCAGTTCGCCAACGCCGGCGTCTTCGCCGAGCACACCGTCGTCACCGAGACCCAGGCCGTGGTGATCGACCGCGACGTGCCGCTGGCGTCGGCGTCGCTGATCGGGTGCGCGGTGCTCACCGGCACCGGCGCCGTCCTCAACCGGGCCCGGCCCCGGCCCGGCCAGTCGGCGCTCGTGATCGGCATCGGCGGCATCGGCCTCAACGTCCTCCAGGGCCTGGCCCTGTCGAACTGCGGGCCGATCATCGCCGTCGACGCCAACCCGGCCAAGGAGGCGGCCGCCCGGCAGTTCGGCGCCACCCACTTCATCGCCGCCGGCCCCGACGTCGACACCGCCGAGGCGGTGCGGGCCATCTGCCCGACCGGCGTCGACCACGCCTTCGAGTGCGTCGGCCACCCGGCGCTGATCCGCCAGTCGATCGACCTGCTCGACTGGGGTGGTCAGTGCATCCTCCTCGGCGTGCCGAAGTTCGGCAGCGAGGCCAGCTTCCAGGTCAACACGCTCTACAACGACAAGTCGATCATGGGCTGCCGCTACGGCTCGGCCCGGCCGCACCACGACATCCCGCTGTTCATCGACCTGTACCGGGCCGGGAAGCTGAAGCTCGACGAGCTGGTCTCGGCCACCTACGCGCCCGACGACGTGCAGGCCGCGCTCGACGCCATGCACGGTGGCGGTCTCAACCGGGCCGTCCTGACCTTCACCTGAGGGCGACCGTCAGGGGTCGGAGGAGGCGAAGGCCACGCCCATCGAGGAGCGCTTGGCGTCGTACATGGCGGCGTCGGCGGCCTCGATGAGCTGGGCCGGCGACCGCTCGCCGCGCTCGGAGAGGGCGACGCCGATCGACGTGGAGAGGATCAGCTCGACGCCGTCGATGTCGATCGGCGCGCCGATGGCGTCGAGGATGCGCTCGGCGACGCTGGACGCCCCCTCCCGACCCAGGCCCTCGGCGATCACCACGAACTCGTCACCGCCCAGGCGGGCGGCGGTGTCCTCGGCCCGCACGACCTGGTTGATGCGGCGGGCGACCTCCTGCAGGAGCTGGTCGCCGACGTGGTGGCCGTGGAGGTCGTTGACCTCCTTGAACCGGTCGAGGTCGAGGAAGAAGACGGTGACGGCGGCGGGGTTGCGGCGGCTGCGGGCCACGGCCTGGGCCAGCCGGTCCTCGAGCAGGGTGCGGTTGGGCAACCCGGTGAGCGGGTCGTGGGTGGCCTGCATCGAGAGCTCGTCGGCGGTGGCCCGGTCGAGGGTGATGTCGTCGAACACGGCGACCCAGCCCCCGGCCCGGTCGCTCACCTCGCTGATGGCGTTGAAGCGGGCCCGGACCCACCGCTCGACGATGTCCACGGTCACCCGGAGGTCGACGACCTCGGTGGTGCCCCGCTGCAGGACCCGCTCGGCGGCGGCGCGGGCGTCGGTGCGGCTCGAGGGGTCGAGCGCCTCCAGCCAGCCGTCGCCGTAGAGGTCCTCGGTCGGCGACCAGAGCAGCTCGCGGGCCGCCGGGTTGGCGTAGCGCACCGCACCCGAGGCGTCGGCGGTGAGGATCCCGGAGGCCAGCACCTCGGCAAGCTGCTCGAACCGGTCGACCGGGGGCTGGCCGGGATCGGGCGTGGGGGGCACCCGGCCAGCCTAGGACCGACAATTCACCCCACCGGTAGCGCCTTGGCGCAGGCCACCGATCGAGTGACACGACCGTCAGCGTGGCCGCCGCCCGGCGACGGCGCTGGTCAGGGCCCCCTGCCGGGACCGAGCGCCCCGCCGACCACCGTCCCGACGAGCCGTTCCCGCGGCACGGCGCCGAAGCAGCGGCTGTCGTACGCGTCGGCCCGGTCGTCGCCCAGCACGTAGACCGAGCCGACCGGCACGCGGATCACCTCGGGCCGGTCGTCGCAGGTCGCCGTGGTGCGCGTGCCCCGGGGCAGGTACGGCTCGGCCAGCGGGTCGCCGTCGACCACCACGCGGCCGTCGGCGTCCAGGCGGACGATCTGGCCGCCGACGGCGACCACGCGCTGCACGAGCACGCGGTGGCCGGTGGTGGCGGCCCGCGGGCGCTCGAACGCGACGATGTCGGCCACCCGGGGGGCGCGGTCCACCTTGGTGACCACGACGCGGTCGCCGGCCGCGAGGGCGGGCGCCATGGCGCGATCGGGCACCCGGGTGACCTGGGCGACGTAGGTGACGACCACCAGCACGAGCACCACGAGCACGGCGGCGAGGACCGCCAGCGGCCAGGCTCGCGGTGCTCGACGGAACGGCCGGGCCTCCACGCGAGGCGGGTCGGCGAGCCGCGGCCCGATCCAGGGGTCGGCGGCGAGCTCCTCGGGGTGGACGACCTCGGGCGGACCCGACGGGCCGTCGGGCGTGAGGGCCAGGCCGTTGCCGCCCTCGACGGTGACCACCTCGGCCTCGGCGTCGGCGCCGTGCACCGCCAGCGGGCCGTCCACGACGATGACGACCCCGCCTCGCGGCCCCAGGTCGAGCCCGAACCGGGCGGCGTCGGCACGCAGCACGGCGCCCGGCACCACGAGCTCGAGGCGCTCGCCACCGACCGGCGCCGCCCACCACAGCTGCCCGGTGACCAGCTCCAGGCGGGTGGCCCCCTCCGGCCGCCGGGGGCGCCGGAGCGCCAGGGCCACCCCGGCGAGCGCGCCCAGCTCGGGAAGGCCCAGGGGCGTGGCCAGGGGCAGGGGCTCGGGCCAGGCCACGACGTGGCCGAGCGCCAGCAGGTGCTGGTCGCGCAGCTCCGGGGGCGGACGACCCGACCCGTCGATCGTGGCCGGCCGGCGGCGCGCCAGGCGTCCACGGTGGCCGGGACGCGGCCGTCGTTGGCGAGGCGGACCACGACCCCCGCGACGATGGCCACGACCACGAGGAGCAAGCCGGTCACCACGGAGCGTCGGTCCACGGCCCAACCACCGTGCCGGGGCCGCCGGATGACGGCCAAGGCCGGGATCGCTGGTGGGCGACCCCGTTCAGCGCTGCAGGCAGGCCACCAGGCCGGCGAACGACCCGGCCGGCGAGCAGCTCGGCGCCACCTCGGCCTCGCCGACCAGGCGCACCTCCGGCCCGGTCGGGGTCGCCTCGCGCTGGCGGTCGGCGAAGCGGGCGACGTGGCGACCGCGGACGGCCACGCGGCGCCCCTGGCGCTCGAGCTCCTCCACCAGCTCCTGCACCGCCGTCAGCTCGGCGGAGTCGTCGGCCACGACGAGGAACGTGCCGGTCGGGGCCAGGTCGCGCAGCGTCGCCACGGTCGGGTGGGGCCGCATCGGTGGGCCGGCGGCGGCCTCGAGGTCCGTAGACGTGCTGCTGCCCACCGCGACGGCGAGGGCGACCGTGCCCGCCAGGCCGGCGAGGCGGAGGCGGCGGCGGTCGAGCCCGCGGCGCGCCGCGAGCGTCCGCACGACGGCGACGGCGGTGAGGGCCACCCCCAGCCACAGGGCGATCCCCACACCCGAGCTGCCGGCCACGAGGTAGGAGCGGAACTCGTGGCGGCCCCGGAACGCCGTGACCAGCTGGGCGGCCGTGGCCACCAGCGCCAGCCGGCACACCCACGTCGCGAGGTCGTCGGCGGGGCCCGACCGCCAGCGCCGGAGCCGACCCGGGAGCGCGCCGGCGGCGGCCGCCCCCAGCAGCCCGACGAGCACGAGGGGCGACGTGGGGTTCGGACCGCGGTCGAGGCCCCGCCGGAACTCGGCACCGCCCCACTCGGCGACCTCGGACTCGGTGAGCGTCGTCAGCGCGGCGACGCGCGCCACGACCTCGCCCGGACCGAGGTCGAGCGTCGCCGTCGGCTCCTCCGGGGTGAAGCGGGGATCGATGTCGCCCGTGGCCGCGTAGCGGGCGGTGGCGCCGAGGTTGCCGGTGCCCCGCACCTGGTCGACCGCCACGGGCACCCACGGCGCCGCCACCAGCGTGGCGACGAGCGCCCACGCCCACCACGGCGTGGTGGTGCCCCCGGCCCGGCGGGTGCGGGCGCTGCCGGCGATCGACGCGGCGATGACGAAGCCGCCGACGAGCATGGCGCCCAGGTGGGCCTGGACGGCGAAGGCGCCCAGCCAGGCGCCCACCACGGGCCAGGCCAGCGACGGCTGGACCCAGCACGTGGCCGCCACCACCAGGCCGGCAGCCACCGGGAGGATCAGCACCGTGGGGTTCCAGGGGTACGACAGCCCCTCCAGCGACAGCTGGTGGACGGCGAGCAGGACCACCGCGGCGGCGACGACGGCCTCGACGCCGCCGGCGGCGCGACCGACCGCCACGCACGTCGTGGCGGCGCACGCGGCCACCAGCACCAGCGCGGCCGCCACCAGGCCCGCCGGCTGGTCCCCGGACGCAGCGACGAACGGCGCGGCCCAGTAGAACCACAGCGGCCCCGGGTGGTACAGCCCGAGCCGCGACCACGCCCCGACCAGCTGGTCGAGGTGGCGGGCGGCCATGGCGGCGAGGAGCGTCTCGTGCAGGTCCGGCATCGACGGCACCGCACGCTCGCGCAGGGCCAGCGCCGCCGCCCGCAGCGGCACGGCCACCACGGTGGCGAGGGCGACCGCGACGGCGAGGAGCGACCAGCCGTCGCGCCGACCGGTGGGCGGCGCCGGGTGCCGGTTCGCCCCGACCCGGTCGGTGCGCTCGGGCGCCGCCGCCGGCCGAGGCGGCGCGACCGTGGTGTCGGAGCGCCGTGCGGTCAGCACGATCCCGCGTCCTTCGGCGCCCAGACGGTGGCGGGACCGGTCAGGGTGCCGGTCACCGGGAGCAGCGGCCGCCCGTCGTCGAAGAGGGGACCCACCGGCCGGTAGCACTCCCGCAGCTTGGGTGGGAGGTACGAGTAGCCCTCGGTCGAGTCGACGACGATCGAGCCCCAGTGCCGGTCCGCGATCCGGTCGCGCAGCTCGCGGGCGAGGTCCTGGCTCGTGGTGCCGACGTCGCCCCGCAGCACGTCGGCGATGGCGGCGCCCTGGGCGGTGGTCGGGAGCCCGGCGTCGGCCAGGTACCAGCCGTGGCCCGTCATCAGCACCGGCCCGGGCAGCTCTCGCAGCTCGTCGACCAGCACCTGGGCCCGGCGCTCCTCCGACGCCCGAGGGACGTGGTCGCGCGGGTCGTAGGCC
>JAESGR010001067.1_pt1 | contig 11115 bp, 9 predicted proteins | sample 9269771 | NCBI WGS metagenome assembly JAESGR01 (sample SAMN15739572, study PRJNA653492) | algae metagenome | isolation source: Chroococcus sp. CMT-3BRIN-NPC107 and co-occurring heterotrophs from well... | place: USA: Clark Mountains Wilderness, California | collected 2010-04-18
CCCGTTTCCCGTCAGCGCTCCTTCCGCCTCGCTCCTGCTTCCCTCGCTCTGGCTCTCGCCCTCTTCGCCGGCTCCGCTCTCGCCGTCGAGCCTTTCGTCCTCAAGGACATCCGCGTCGAGGGATTGCAGCGCACCGACGCCGGCACCGTGTTCGCGGCGCTGCCGTTCCGGATCGGCGACACCTACACCGACGAGAAGGGCGCCGCTGCCCTGCGGGCGCTGTTCGCGACCGGCCTCTTCAAGGACGTGCGCATCGACATCGACAACGGCGTCGCCGTCGTCATCGTCGACGAGCGCGCCGTGATCGCCAGCATCGACTTCGTCGGCATGAAGGAGTTCGACAAGGACGTGCTCATCAAGTCGCTGAAGGACTTCGGCATCGGCGAGGGGCTGCCTTTCGACAAGGCGCTGGCCGATCGCGCCGAGCAGGAGCTGAAGCGCCAGTACCTGACGCGCAGCCTCTACGGTGCCGAGGTCGTGACGACGGTGACGCCGCAGGAGCGCAATCGCGTCAACGTGACGTTCACGATCACCGAGGGCAGCGCCGCGAAGATCAGCGAGATCCGCATCGTCGGCAACAGGGCGTTCTCCGAGCGCACGCTGAAGGGCCAGTTCGAGCTGAACGACGGCGGATGGCTGAACTGGTACCTCAAGGGCGACCGTTATTCCAGGGCCAAGCTCAACGCCGACCTCGAGACGCTGCGCGCCTTCTACCAGAACCGCGGCTACCTCGAGTTCGAGATCGAGTCGACGCAGGTGACGATCTCTCCCGACAAGCAGGACATCACCGTCACGATCAACGTGAAGGAAGGCCAGCCGTACACGGTCACGGGCGTCAAGCTCGAGGGCGAGTACCTCGGCAAGGAGGACGACTTCCGCACGCTGGTGACCGTCCGCCCGGGGCAGCCGTATCGCGCCGAGGCCGTCGCCGAGACGACGCGCGCCTTCGTCGAGCGTTTCGGGACCTTCGGCTACGCGTTCGCCAGGGTCGACGCGCGCACCGACATCGACCGCGAGAACGGCCGCGTGGCCCTGACGCTGGTCGCGGAGCCGCAACGCCGGGTGTACGTTCGCCGCGTCAACGTCGCCGGCAACACGAAGACCCGCGACGAGGTGATCCGGCGCGAGTTTCGCCAGTTCGAGTCGTCGTGGTACGACGGCCGCAAGATCAAGCTGTCGCGCGACCGCGTCGATCGTCTCGGCTATTTCAGCGACGTGAACATCGACAGCGCCGAGGTCCCCGGGTCCGCCGACCAGGTCGACCTGACGATCACGATCAAGGAGAAGCCCACCGGCAACCTCTCGCTCGGTGCGGGCTTCTCGTCGGCCGACAAGCTCTCCCTGAGCGGCTCGATCAAGCAGGAGAACATCTTCGGCTCGGGCAACTACCTCGGCCTCGAGGTCAACACCAGCAAGTTCAACCGCACCCTCGTCGTCAGCACGGTCGACCCGTACTTCACGATCGACGGCATCTCGCGCGCCGTCGACGTGTACTACCGGACCTCCAAGCCGATCAACAGCCAGGGCGAGGAGTACGAGCTGATCACGCCCGGCGTGTCGCTGAGGTTCGGCGTTCCGTTCAGCGAATACGACACGGTCTTCTTCGGCATCGGCGCCGAGCGCACGAAGATCAAGGGCGGGACGCAGCTGCCGAACAGCTACTTCCTCTACCGCGAGCAGTTCGGCGAGAGCAGCACGTCGATCCCGCTCACCGTCGGCTGGGCGCGCGACAGCCGCGACAGCGCCCTCGTTCCCACGGCCGGGCGCTACACGCGGGTGAACCTCGACGTGGCGCCGCTGGGCGACGCCCGCTTCCTGCGCCTGAACCTGCAGGGGCAGCAGTACATCCCCATCAGCCGCGCCTTCACCTTCGGCGTCAACGCGGAGATCGGCTACGGCAGGGGCTTCGGCGGCCGCCCCTATCCGATCTTCAAGAACTTCTACGGCGGCGGCCTGGGCACCGTGCGCGGCTTCGATCAGGGCACGCTGGGCCCGGTCGACGTGACCGGTGCCTACATCGGCGGCAACCGGCGCTTCAACCTCAACAACGAGCTGTACCTGCCCGTGCCCGGCGCGAACGCCGATCGAACCCTGCGGATCTTCCTCTACGCGGACGCCGGCAACGTGTGGGGCGAGAACGAGAAGATCAGCTTCGGCAGCCTGCGCGCGTCGGCAGGTCTTGGCGTCAGCTGGATCTCCCCGGTCGGGCCGCTGAAGCTCAGCTACGGAACGCCGATCAAGAAGCGCCCGGAAGATAGAATCCAGCGCCTTCAGTTTCAGATCGGGACCGCCTTCTGATGAACAGCCTCACCCTGAAATCGCTGCTCGCCGCGGGGCTGCTCGCGGCAGCGGCGACGGGCGCATCGGCGCAGGAGCTGAAGATCGGCTACGTCAACAGCGACCGCGTGCTGCGCGATGCCGTGCCGGCCAAGGCGGCCCAGGCCAAGCTCGAGGCGGAGTTCTCGAAGCGCGAGAAGGACCTCACCGATCTCGGCAATCGCCTCAAGGCCGCCAGCGATCGGCTCGACAAGGACGCGCCGACGCTGGCCGAGGCCGAGCGCACGCGACGCCAGCGCGAGCTGGTCGACCAGGACCGCGAGCTGCAGAGGAAGCGCCGCGAGTTCCAGGAAGACCTCAGCCAGCGCAAGAACGAAGAGCTCGCCAGCGTCGTCGAGCGTACGAACCGGGTCATCAAGCAGATCTTCGAGACCGAGAAGTACGACCTGATCCTCCAGGAAGCCGTGTTCTGGAGCCCGAAGGTGGACATCACCGACAAGGTCATCAAGGCACTGAACGCGCAAGGCGGCAAGTGAGCGCTCGTCGTGGCGGCTGCTGAGCACGGCGATGTCTCGCTGGCAGAGATCACGGCGACACTGGGTGGAGAGCTGATCGGAGACGCCGACACCCGCATCGTCGCCATCGCTCCACTGGAGTCGGCCGGTCCCGGGACGATCGCCTTCCTCGCCAATCCGCGCTATCGCAGCCAGCTCGCCAGCAGCGCGGCGGCCTGCGTCATCGTCGCCCCGGAGTACCGCGAGCTCGCGCAGTCGCGCGGTGCCGCGATCGTCACCCCCGACCCGTATCTCTACTTCGCCCGGCTCACGCGCTGGTGGGCGGCGCGTCAGCGACCGGCGCAGCCCGTCGGCATTCATCCCACCGCCTCCGTCGACGCGACGGCCGAGGTGGGCGAGCGGGTGTCGATCGGGCCCTACGCGGTGGTCGAGGCCGATGTCGTCCTGGCCGACGGCGTCGGGCTCGGGGCCGGTTCGTTCGTGGGCCGCGGCTGCCGCATCGGCGCCGACACGCGCCTGGGGCCGCGCGTCACGCTGCTCTGCGAGACGCAGGTCGGCGCGCGCTGCATCATCCACCCCGGCGCCGTCCTCGGCGCCGACGGATTCGGCTTCGCCCCCGACCGCGGACGCTGGGAGAAGATCGAGCAGCTCGGCGACGTGATCGTCGGCGACGACGTCGAGATCGGCGCCAACACCTGCATCGACCGCGGCGCGATCGGCGACACGGTCGTCGGCGACGGGGTCAAGATCGACAACCTGGTCCAGATCGCGCACAACGTGCGCATTGGCGCGCACACGGCAATCGCCGGCTGCGTCGGCATCGCGGGCAGCTCGGTGATCGGCGCGCATTGCATGATCGGCGGCCATGCCGGCGTGTCCGGCCACGTCACCATCGCCGACGGCGTCGTCATTTCCGGAGCGACCCAGGTCACGCGCTCGATCTCCAGGCCGGGCATGTACAGCGGCGTCTTTCCTTTCGAAGAGAATGCCGCCTGGGAGAAGAACGCCGCGACGCTCCGTCAGTTGCACGCCCTGCGGGCGCGCGTACGGGCGCTGGAGCAGAAGGCGCCCTGAGCATGGACATCCACGAGATCCTCAAGAAGCTGCCGCACCGCTACCCGTTCCTGATGGTGGACCGGGTGCTCGAGCTGGAGCACGGCAAGAGAATCCGGGCGCTCAAGAACGTCAGCGTCAACGAGCCGTATTTCCAGGGCCACTTTCCGCATCGGCCGGTGATGCCCGGGGTGCTGATGCTGGAGTCGCTGGCGCAGGCGGCGGCGCTGCTCTCGTTCGACGCCATGGGCGCATTGCCCGACGACAACTCGATCTACTACTTCGCCGGGATCGACTCGGCGCGCTTCAAGCGGCCGGTGGAACCGGGCGACCAGATGATGCTTGACGTCCTGCTCGACCGCATGAAGTCGGGCATCTTCAAGTTCACCGCGAAGGCCAGCGTCGACGGCGAGCTCGCGGTTGAAGCATCGCTCATCTGCGCGGTTCGCAACATCGAATAGAGCGGTGGCCGAGGTTCACCCGACCGCGATCGTGGAAGCCGGTGCCGAGCTCGGCGCGGGCGTCACGATCGGCGCCTACAGCATCGTCCGCGCCGGCGTGCGCCTGGGCGAGAACACGACCGTCGGGCCGCACTGCGTGATCGAGGGGCGGACGACGATCGGTCGCGACAACCGCATCTTCCAGTTCTGTTCGATCGGCGCTGCGCCGCAGGACAAGAAGTACGCGGGCGAGCCGACCGAACTCGTCATCGGCGACCGCAACACGGTCCGCGAGTACTGCAGCTTCAACATCGGCACCGTGCAGGACGCCGGCGTGACGCGGATCGGCAGCGACAACTGGATCATGGCCTACGTGCACGTGGCGCACGACTGCAATGTCGGCAACCACACCATCATCGCCAGCTTCGCGGGCCTGGCCGGGCACGTGCACCTCGGCGACTGGGCGATCGTCGGCGGGCAGAGCGGGCTGCACCAGTTCGTTCGCATGGGCGCCCACGCGATGACCGGCTTCCAGAGCCACGTCTCGCGCGACGTGCCGCCGTTCATGATGGTCGACGGCCATCCCCTGGCGGTGCGCGGCTTCAACAGCGAGGGCCTGCGCCGCCGCGGCTACTCGCCGGAGCGGATCGCCAACGTCAAGCAGATGCATCGCCTGCTGTACCGCTCCGGGCTTACGGTGGACGAGGCCGCCCGGCAGATCAAGGCGCTCACGGCCGACCTCCCCGAGGGGCGCGAGGATGTCCGCCTGATGTCGGAGTTCCTCGCCTCGGCCCAACGAGGCATCGCACGTTGACCTGTCCGCTTTGGCGATGACGACGCTTGCTCCGCGCTTGGCCATGGTGGCAGGCGAGGCCTCGGGCGACCTGCTCGGGGCGGCGCTGCTGGCCAGCCTCAAGGCGCGCTGGCCCGAGCTGGGCGCGGGCGGCATCGGCGGGCCGCAGATGGTGGAGCAGGGCTTCGACGCCTGGTGGCCGCACCACAAGCTGGCGGTGCGCGGCTACGCCGAGGTGCTCGGCCACTTCCGCGAGATCTACGCCATCCGCAGCCAGTTGACCGAGCGCCTCCTGCGCGAGAAGCCGGACGCCTTCATCGGCGTCGACGCGCCCGACTTCAACCTCGATCTCGAGCTCAAGCTGAAGTCCCAGGGCGTCAAGACGATCCACTTCGTCAGCCCGTCGATCTGGGCCTGGCGCGGCAAGCGGGTCGACAAGATCCGCCGCGCGACGGACTTGGTCCTGTGCATCTTCCCCTTCGAGCCCGAGATCTACGCCAAGGCCAAGGTGCACGCGGTCTACGTGGGCCACCCGCTGGCCAGCGCCATCCCGCTGCAGCCGCCGCGCGAGGCGAGCCGCGACGCGCTCGGCATCGGCCGCGACGAGACCGTCGTCGCGATGCTCCCCGGCAGCCGGCGCTCGGAAATCCAGTACATCGCGCCGCGCCTGTTCGGGGCGGCGGTGGAGCTCGCCCGCTCGCGCCCGCACCTCCGCTTCGTGATTCCCGTGATCCCGGGCCTGCGTCATGCGGTCGAGCCGCTGCGCCGCCAGTACGCGCCCAACCTCGCGGTGACCCTGCTCGACGGACGCGCGCACGAGGCGCTCGCCGCCTGCGACGTGACGCTCGTCGCCAGCGGCACCGCCACGCTCGAGGCGGCCCTCTTCAAGCGGCCCATGGTCGTGGTCTACGCCATGCATGCGCTCACCTGGCAGATGGGCAAGCGCATGACCTACCAGCCGTGGGTCTCGCTGCCGAACATCCTGCTCCGCGACTTCGCCGTGCCGGAGCTGCTGCAGGGCGATGCGACGCCGGAGAAGATCTCCGCCGCGGCGCTGCGCTGGCTCGACGACCCGGCCGCCGCCGAGTCGCTGCGGACGCGTTTTGAGGCGGTGCACGCGCAGTTGAAGCAGGACACCGGCGCGCTGGCCACTGCCGCGATCGAGGCCGTCCTGGAGCGCTGAGACATGCACGCCCGAACCTTCCTGCGCGCCGACAAGCTCCGCCTGCTCGTCGACGTGAGCGGCTGGATGGCCGGCGTCGACGAGGTGGGGCGCGGGCCGCTGGCCGGACCGGTCGTCGCCGCTGCCGTGATCCTCGAGGAGGGCAAGACGATCCGCGGCCTCAACGACTCGAAGCTGCTGACGCCCGAAGAGCGCGAGCGCCTGGACAAGGAGATCCGCAAGCGCGCCATCTGCTTCAGCATCGGCGAGGCCAGCGTCGCCGAGATCGATTCGCTGAACATCCTGCGCGCGGCCCTGCTGGCCATGACGCGCGCCGTGCAGGGCCTCGCGTGCCAGCCGCAGATCGTCCTCGTCGACGGCAACCAGCGGCCATCGCTGACCATGCCGGTGCGCACCGTCGTCGGCGGCGACGCCAAGGTGCGGGCGATCTCGGCGGCGTCGATCGTCGCCAAGGTGCATCGCGACGGGCTCTGCGACAGGCTGCACGAGGAGCATCCGCAGTACGGCTTCGGCAGCCACAAGGGCTACTCCACCCCCGAGCACCTCAACGCCCTGCGCGAGCACGGCGCCTGCGTGCACCACCGGCGCAGCTTCGCACCCGTCCGCAGCGTCATCGACCAGCTCTTCTAGGCGCACGGTGCCTGGACCGGTGCACATCCAGTCGCGCGGCAATCCGCTCCTGGTCCGCATCCGCAAGCTGCTCGACGACCCGGCCGCGTACCGCAAGCAGCAGCAGATCGCCATCGAAGGCGAGCACTTGTGCGCGGCCTGGCTCGAGAGCGGCCGGGGCCCGGTGCCGCAGGCCGTCGTCACCGAAGCCGGCTGGGATCGGCCCGCCCTGCGCGAGCTGGCGGGGCAGGCCGAGGCGGTCGCCGTCGTCTCGGGCGCGGCGATGGCCGGGCTGGCGTCGCTCGAGAGCCCGGCAGCGATCCTCTTCCTCGTGCCCCTGCCCGAGCGGCTGCCCTGCAGCGCCGAGACGGCGAGCGTCGTGCTCGACCGCGTGCAGGACCCGGGCAACGCCGGCAGCATCCTGCGCAGCGCCGCCGCCTTCGGCTTCGGCCAAGCGATCGCCCTGCAGGGGACGGCGGGCCTCTGGTCGCCGAAGGCCGTCCGCGCCGGCATGGGCGCCCATTTCCGCCTGCGCCTCGTCGAGGCGGCGGACCTGGCGCCCTTGCGCGAGCTGGCCATCCCGCTCCTCGGCACCAGCTCGCACGCCGTCGAGCGGGTCGACCAGGCGCTTCTGCCCTGGCCCTGTGCCTGGGTCTTCGGGCACGAAGGGCAGGGGGTCTCGAGCGAGGTACAGGCCCTGTGCACGACGGTGCTGCGCATCGCCCAGCCCGGCGGCGAGGAGTCGCTCAACGTCGCCGCGGCGGCCGCAGTGTGCCTGCACGAGTCGGCGCGCCGCCGGCTGGCGTGAGCCCGCGCGATCCCGTTGCCAGGATCGACAATCGCCGCATGCCGCCGCTTCCCACCTACTCCGACGTGACCGCCGCGGCCGAGCGGCTGCGCGGCCGCGCCCACCGCACGCCGGTGCTCACCTCGCGCACGGCCGACGAGGCGCTCGGCGCCCGGCTGTTCTTCAAGTGCGAGAACCTGCAGCGCATGGGCGCCTTCAAGTTCCGCGGCGCCTTCAATGCGCTCGCCCGCTTCGACGCGGCGCAGCGCCGCGGCGGCGTGGTCGCCTTCTCGTCCGGCAACCACGCGCAGGCGATCGCCCTGTCGGCCCGCCTGCTCGACATGCCGGCGGTCATCGTCATGCCGCACGACGCTCCGGTGGCCAAGGTCGCGGCCACCAAAGGCTACGGCGCGGAGGTCGTCGTCTACGACCGCTACCGGGACGATCGCGAGGCGATCGGGCGCCGGCTCGCTGCCGAGCGCGGCATGACGCTGATCCCGCCGTACGACCATGCCGACGTGATCGCAGGGCAGGGCACGGCGGCCAAGGAGCTGATCGAGGACGTCGGCGCGCTCGACGCCTTGTTCGTGTGCCTCGGCGGCGGCGGCCTGCTCTCGGGCTCGGCTCTCGCGGCGCGCGCGCTCGCGCCCGGGTGCCGGCTCTACGGCGTCGAGCCCGAGGTCGGCAACGACGGCCAGCGCTCGTTTCGCAGCGGCGCCATCGTTCACATCGAGACGCCCCAGACCATCGCCGACGGCGCCCAGACGCAGCATCTCGGCGAGCTCACCTTTCCGATCATCCGGCGCGACGTCGACGACATCCTCACCGCGTCGGATGCCGACCTGATCGAGTGCATGCGCTTCTTCTTCATGCGCATGAAGATGGTCGTCGAGCCGACCGGCTGCCTCGGCTTCGCAGCGGCGCGGCGGATGAAGGACGAGCTCGCCGGCCGGCGCGTCGGCATCCTCGTCAGCGGCGGCAACGTCGACCTGCCGCGCTTCACCAGCCTCTTGTCCGGTCCGGGTTCTGCCGGGGCTCAATAGGCGAGCCGGTCCGGGCGCAGGTCGCGCAGGATGGTGGTCGCGATCTCCTCGATCGACTTGTGGGTCGACGAGAGCCAGGCGATCCCCTCGCGCTTCATCATCTGCTCGCCCTCGCGGACTTCGTAGCGGCAGTTCTCGACCGACGCGTACTTGCTGTTCGGCCGGCGCTCGTTGCGGATCCGCGCCAGGCGCTCGGGGTCGATGGTCAGGCCGAAGCACTTGGCCCGGTAGGGGGCGAGGGTGGCGGGCAGCTTGTTGCGCTCGAAGTCCTCCGGGATCAGCGGATAGTTGGCGGCCTTGATGCCGTGCTGCATCGCCAGGTAGAGCGAGGTCGGCGTCTTGCCGCTGCGGCTGACGCCGACGAGGATGACGTCGGCCTCGTTCAGGTTCTTCGCCGACTGGCCGTCGTCGTGGGCGAGCGAGAAGTTGATGGCCTCGATGCGATCGGTGTATTCCTGGCTGTCGGAGACGTCGCTGAAGCGCCCGACGCGGTGGTTCGACGTGACGCCGAACTCGGCTTCCAGCGGCTCGATGAAGGTGTTGAACATGTCGAGCACGAGGCCGTGCGACTGCTGCTTGACGATCGCCAGGATCTCGGGATTGACCAGGGTGATGAAGACGACCGGCTTCTTCGCGTCCACCTGCGCCGTGTGGTTGATCTCGCGCACGACCTGATGTGCCTTGTCCGGCGTGTCAATGAACGGGCGACGCAGGTGGCGCGGCTTGATCGGAAACTGCGACAGGATCGAGTTGCCGAAGGTCTCTGCCGTGATCCCGGTGCCGTCCGAAACGAAGAACACCGTGTGGCGCAGTCCGGGCGCGGCCGGCGCCGCTCGTCCGCCAGGCACCGAATTCGGGGCAACAGGATCGCTCATGCGGCGATGATAGGGACCGACGAAGGCACGCTGCCTGCCCTCGTAGAATTCAAGCAGTTTCGACCTCTCTCCACGCCCGTGTCCGTGCCCGCCCGCCGCCCCTCGCGCACCCCTCGCCGCCTGCCGGGCGAGGTTGTCGTCGCGCCATGCGGCCGCCGTCGTCCGCACGACACCTTTTCGGGCTGCAGCGGTCGGGAAGCGCCGGTTTTTCATCCCCGCGGAGTCTTCCCATGTCATCCACCCACCTGGCGACCGCCTTCGTCGCCCCCTTCGAACAACTGAGAATGACCGATGTCGAGGCGGTCGGCGGCAAGAACGCTTCCCTCGGCGAAATGATCAGCCAGCTGAGCCAGTCGGGGGTCCGGGTGCCCGGCGGCTTCGCCACCACGGCGCACGCCTTTCGCACCTTCCTGAGCGCCGGCGACCTCGGCAAGCGCATCAACGAGCGGCTCGCGTCGCTCGACACCGACGACGTCCGCGCCCTGGCCGAGGCCGGCGCCCAGATCCGCGCCTGGATCGAGGCCCAGCCGCTCCCGGCGGCCGTCGAAGCCGCGGTGCGCGCCGAGTTCGAGCGCCTCAGCGCCGGCCATCGCGAGGCGAGCTTTGCCGTCCGGTCCTCGGCGACCGCCGAGGACATGCCGGACGCCTCGTTCGCCGGCCAGCAGGAGACCTTCCTCAACGTCACCGGCATCGACGAGGTGCTGGCGAGGATGCGGCAGGTCTTCGCCAGCCTCTACAACGACCGCGCGATCAGCTATCGCGTGCACAAGGGCTACGGCCACAACGACGTCGCCCTGTCGGCCGGGGTCCAGCGCATGGTGCGCAGCGATCTCGCCGCAGCCGGCGTGATGTTCACCATCGACACCGAGAGCGGCTTTCCGGACGTCGTCTTCATCACCTCGAGCTACGGGCTCGGCGAAACGGTGGTGCAGGGGGCCGTGAACCCCGACGAGTTCTACGTCCACAAGCCGGCGCTGCGCAACAACAAGCTGGCGATCATCCGCCGCAACCTGGGCTCGAAGCTGATCCGGATGGGCTTCGCCTCGGCCGAGGAGCATGCGGCGACGGGCAAGCTGGTCACCATGGTGGACACGGCCACCGAGCTGCGCAACCGCTATTCGCTGTCCGACGCCGACGTCACCGAGCTGGCGCGCTATGCGCTCGTCATCGAGCAGCACTACGGCCGGCCGATGGACATCGAGTGGGGCAAGGACGGCGTCGACGGCAAGCTCTACATCCTGCAGGCGCGGCCGGAGACGGTCGTGAGCCAGGCCGCGGGCAAGGCCGAGCAGCGCTACTCGCTGAAGGGCTCGGGCACGATCCTGGCGGAGGGCCGCGCCATCGGCCAGAAGATCGGCACGGGACCGGTCCGCGTCGTCGAGTCCGTCGCCGACATGGACATGGTGCAGGCCGGCGACGTCCTCGTCACCGACATGACCGATCCGAACTGGGAGCCGGTGATGAAGCGCGCCAGTGCCATCGTCACCAATCGCGGCGGTCGAACCTGCCACGCGGCCATCATCGCCCGCGAGCTCGGGAT
>JAESGR010001068.1_pt1 | contig 11111 bp, 10 predicted proteins | sample 9269771 | NCBI WGS metagenome assembly JAESGR01 (sample SAMN15739572, study PRJNA653492) | algae metagenome | isolation source: Chroococcus sp. CMT-3BRIN-NPC107 and co-occurring heterotrophs from well... | place: USA: Clark Mountains Wilderness, California | collected 2010-04-18
CATGGCGAGCAGTCCGAAGGCTTCGGCCGATCCGATCGATGCGCGTATGGTGCGCAAGCTGGCCGACATCCTCACAGACACCGGCCTCACCGAGATCGAGGTCGAGCACAACGGCCTGAAGATCCGCGTCGCCCGCAGCCTGACGATCCAGGCTCAGGTCGCTCCCAGCAGCTACGCCCCCGCGGCCCACGCTCCGGCCGCGCCTGCGGCTGAAGCCGCGCCCGCAGCGCCCGCCGCGCCGCGCGGCGATACGGTCAACTCGCCGATGGTCGGCACGGTCTATCTGCAGCCCCAGCCGGGCGCCGATCCGTTCGTCAAGATCGGCGACACCGTCCAGGCCGGCCAGACCCTGATGATCGTCGAGGCGATGAAGACGATGAACCCGATCCCCGCGCCCAAGGGCGGCAAGGTCGTGGAGATCCTCATCGAGGACGGCCAGCCGGTCGAGTTCGGCGAGCCCCTGATCGTCCTCGAGTAGGGCCATGTTCGAGAAAATCCTCATCGCCAACCGCGGCGAGATCGCCCTGCGGGTCCACCGCGCTTGCAAGGAAATGGGCATCGCCACCGTGGCGGTGCACTCCGAGGCCGACGCCGGCGCCATGTGGGTGCGGCTGGCCGACGAGAGTGTCTGCATCGGCCCGGCGCCGGCGGCCAAGAGCTACCTGAACATCCCCTCGATCATCGCCGCGGCGGAGATCACCGGGGCCAACGCCATCCATCCGGGCTACGGCTTCCTGTCCGAGAACGCCCGCTTCGCCGAGATCGTCCAGGCGCACGGCTTCACCTTTATCGGGCCCAAGCCGGAGCACATTCGGATGATGGGCGACAAGATCACCGCCAAGCAGGCCGCGAGGGACGCAGGCATCCCCGTGGTCCCCGGCTCCGACGGGGCGGTGAAGACCGAGGAGGAGGCCGAGGCCGCCGCCAAGCAGATCGGCTTCCCGGTGCTGATCAAGGCCGCCGCCGGCGGCGGCGGGCGCGGCATGAAGGTCGCCCCGACGCCGGAGAGCCTGGCCGAGGCTGTGTCCACCGCCCAGGCGGAGGCCAGAGCCGCCTTCGGCGACGACGCCGTCTACATGGAGCGCTACCTCCAGACCCCGCGGCACATCGAGATTCAGGTCATCGCCGACAGCTTTGGCAACGTCTGCCACCTGGGCGAACGCGACTGCTCCCTGCAGCGCCGTCACCAGAAGGTGCTGGAGGAGGCCCCCTCCCCGGCCATCGACGCCAAGGCCCGCGTGAACATCGGCCGGATCGTCGTCGAGGCCATCAAGAAGATCGGCTATCTCGGTGTGGGGACTGTGGAATTCCTCTACGAGAACGGGGAGTTCTTCTTCATCGAGATGAACACCCGCCTGCAGGTGGAGCACCCGGTCACCGAGGCGATCACCGGCATCGACCTGGTCCGGGAGCAGATCCGCATCGCCGCCGGCGAGCCCCTGTCGTTCAAGCAGTCGGAGGTGGTGTTCGAGGGCCACGCCATCGAGTGCCGGATCAACGCCGAGAACGCGAAGACCTTCACCCCCTCGCCCGGGCTGATCACCGACTTTCACGCCCCTGGCGGCCTCGGCGTGCGGCTCGATTCGGCCCTCTACGCCGGATACGTGTTCCCGCCCTACTACGACAGCCTGGCGGGCAAGCTGATCGTCCACGGCCGCGACCGCGAAGAGTGCATCGCCCGGCTTGGCCGGTGCCTCGCCGAGATGGTGGTCGGCGGCATCGACACCACCATCCCGCTGTTCCAGGAACTGCTGAATCAGCCCGACATCCGCGCCGGGGTCTACGACATCCACTGGCTGGAGCGCTGGATGAAGGCGCAGCTGGAGGCGACCTAGCGATCCTTCCTCCCCATGCGGGTGACGGACGACTAAGCTGCGGCGATGGACGAGCACCGCATCATCACCTGGCGCGTCGGGGACGTGCGGATCACCAAGGTGCTCGAGCACGAGAGCGCCTTCCCGCCGCAGTTCCTGCTGCCCGCCGCCGATCCGGCCGAGCTGGACAAGATCGGTTGGCTGAAACCGCACTTCCTGACCTCGAAGGGTCTGATGCGGCTCTCGGTCCACGCGCTGGTCGTCGAGACGCCCACCCTGAAGATCCTCGTCGACACCTGCGTGGGCAACGACAAGCAGGGCCGCCAGGTGGCCGACTGGAACGAGCGGACGACGCCGTTCCTGGGCTTCCTCGCCGAGGCCGGCTACGCCCCCGACGACATCGACGTCGTACTCTGCACACACCTGCATGCCGACCACGTGGGCTGGAACACCACCCTGGTGGACGGCGCCTGGCAGGTCACCTTCAAGCGCGCCCGCCACCTGATTCACCGGGTCGAGTACGACTACTGGTCTAGCCAAACCGACGCGGAGACCAAGGCCATGCTGGCCGACTCCCTGCAGCCGGTGATCGAGGCGGACCTCGCCGAGCTGGTCGAGCTGCCGCTGCAGCTCTGTGAGGAGGTGGCTCTCGTCCCCTCCCCCGGCCACACGCCGGGGCATTGCAGCGTCGCCATCGCCTCCCGCGGCGAGCGGGCGATGATCACCGGCGACTTCATGCACCACCCCTGCCAGATCGCCCGGCCGCACTGGAACGCCGTCTCCGACCGCGACCCGGACCAGGCGGAGCGGACGCGGCGGGAGCAGCTGGGCGCCTGCGCCGCGGGCGGGGTGCTGGTGATCGGCACCCACTTCCCAGGCCCGACGGCCGGCCGGGTTTCGCCCGAGGGCGGCGCCTGGAGGTTCGACGTCTAGGCCCTTAGAGTCCGACCATGTCCGCCCGCTTCGGACCGCGTGAGCTTCTCGCCTGCTACGCCCGGGGGGTTTTCCCGATGGCGGACGCGCGCGACGACGACCGCATCTTCCTGATCGATCCGGAGCGGCGCGGCGTGATCCCGCTGGACCGCTTCCACGTCGCGCGCCGGCTGGCGCGCACGGTGCGCAGCGATCCGTTCGATATCCGCTTCGATACCGCCTTCCCCGAAGTGGTGGAGGCCTGCGCCACCGCAGCCGAACGGGACGAGACCTGGATCAACCGGCCGATCGAGCGGATGTACGCCGATCTCTTCGCCCTGGGCTTCGCCCACAGCGTAGAGTGCTGGAAGAACGGCGAGCTGGTCGGCGGGCTCTACGGGGTGGCGTTGCAGGGCGCCTTCTTCGGCGAGAGCATGTTCAGCCGGGCCCGGGACGCCTCGAAGGTCGCGCTCGTGCACCTGGTGGCGCGGCTGAAGCTGGCCGGGTTCACGCTGCTGGACGCCCAGTTCATGACCGAGCATCTGGCGCAGTTCGGCGCGGAGGAGATCCCCCGGGCCGAGTATCAGCGGCGGCTGGGTGCGGCGCTGGGCGTCGCGGCCGACTTCGGCGCGGCGGCGACCTGCGCCGGCACCGGGGCCCTGCAGGTGATCACCCAGGCATCGTAGACCGGGTGCTCCAGCGGGTTCAGGCCCGGCGAGGAGGCGTACATCCAGCCGCGGAAGGCACGGCGGGCCGGCGGCGTGGAGCGGCCGGGTTGGGCGCGGGGCTGGCTGTCGATCTCCACGTAGGCGATGGCGTCCTCCATCGCCTCCTCAGCGGTGGCGCGCTCGCAGGCGCGGACCGTGAAGACCAGGTTCTTGTAGCGCACCGGCTTGCCCACCTGAGCCTCGAACCGCAGCGTCTCAGCGGTGATCTTGTCGATCGCTTGCAGGATGGCGACGTTGTGGCGGATGCGCTTGGCCGGCGGCGGCTCGGGGACAGCCTTCTCAGGCGCCTTGGCCTCTACCTCCGGCTCCGGCTCCGGCTCGGCCCTCTCCGCCTCCAGCGGGGGCGCGGGCTCGGGCGGCAGGGCCTGGATCACCGCGGGCGGGGCCTCTTCCTGAGGCGGCGCGGCGTCGACGGGCGGATTGCCCGGATCGCCGGGCGGCGGCGCATCGAGGACAGGCGGTCCGGCCGGCGGGGCCGGCTGGGCCGCCACAACCAGCGCCAGCGCGCCGGCCCCGGCCAGCGTCGCGGCGCCGACCAGCAGCCGCCGCGTCTTGCGTCCATCCATGCCGTTGTGAGTCATCGCCGCCAGTCTAGTCCGGCTTCCAGGCCTCGTAATCGCCGGTCGCCCGCGGCCGTTCGCCGCCGCGCGCCAGCGAGCCCTTCGGGCGCCATGCGAAGCGGGTGCCCGACAGGTTCGGCCGGTGGTCCTTCTCCCAGGCTTTGCGCGGCAACGGCGCCGTGGTCGGCGGCTCGTCGAAGGTGTGGTGCAGCCAGCCGTGCCAGTCGGGCGAGACCTTGGAGGCCTCGGCGTAGCCGTTGAAGATCACCCACCGGCGCTTGCGGCCGTCGTAGCTGTCCGACGTGTCCTTGGCCTCGTAGTAGGTGTTGCCGAGCTCGTCCTGCCCCACCAGCACGCCACGGCGCTTGATATGGAACTTCGCCCCGAACGTGCCGCCGTGCCACCAGGTGAAAATCGCCTTCAACACGTGACTTGGAACCCTTGGCTGCGGCCGGAAAATCGCGCGGACAATAGCCCGGCGACTCGGGAGGGTCCAGCACGACCGCCTTCAAGATGTTGGGGATGACCGCCCCTGCGGCCGCAACATCTATTGAGGGGACCCGCCAGCTCTCCTAACCTCGATTCGCAGGGAGCGGTTCTATGCGTATCGAAGCGGGCACGGCGAGGATCGAGCGGCGCACCCTTGAACGGGCGGGCGTGGTCGTGGAGGTGCTGGCCCCGTCGGCCTGGACCAACGCGCGCCTGGAGGCCTGGCTCGACTGGGCCGGGGGCGAGCCGGCCGACCTGCCCGCGGCCATCTTCCGATTCGCCGAGGACCTGGTCCAGAAGGGCGAGGCGCTCGGCCTGTTCGCCGCCCCGCGCGACCGGGCCGCCTTCCGGCGTGATCTCGGCGCGGCGATGCTGTCGGGCGCACTGGCGGTGACGCCGGCCCGCGGCCCGGCCGCCCCCCCGGCCATCGCCGTGTCGGGCCAACTCGACTTCCTCCGCCGGATCGACGCCGCCCGCGCCGAACGGCGGGGCCAGCTCGCCGCTCAGGCCGCCGCCGAAACCCTGTCGGCCCGCCTGCAGGCGGTGATGGACGCCGTGCTCCGCTGCGAGGGCGATGCAGCCGCCTGCGCCGACCCCGCCGCCAACGTCACCCTGGCCAGGGCCGCCGAGGCTGCCCGCGCAGCCGGCGCGCCGGACGCCCTGATCCTCGACGCCATCGCCCTGGCCCGCGCCGGCGACAGCCTCTGGCGCGCCGAGCCGCCGCGCTTCCCGCTGAACGGCCCCAGCCTTATCGCCGTCGCCGACGCCGACGCCCTGGCCGGCGCCGCCGGTCAGGCCCTGGCCCGCGCGGCCTGGGAATCCGGCGTGGTGGGCGTGGCGTTCCAGGAAGCCGACGCCCGTGCCCTGGCCGGCGCCCGCGGCTCGGCCCGCGCCGCGGTGAACGTGCTGGCCTTCGGGGCCGGCGAAGAGTTCGACGCCGTCTCCTTCGAGGCCGTGGTGCGGCTCGCCGCGCAGGCCCTGGCCGCCCTCGGCCCGCAGCCCGCCCTCCTGGGTCTCGCCGGCGTCGCCGAGTGGCTGGTGGCGCAAGGCCTGGCCTACGATTCACACGAGGGCCGGGCGGCCGCGCGCGTCCTCTACGCCCGCGCCGCCGAGGCGGTCCGGAACGCCGGCGCACCGCTGCAGGGCGGTCTGGCCGTCTTCGACGATGCGGAGCTGGCGCTGCTGCTCGGCGGTGTGCGGACCTCCGCCGAACCCTGGACCGGCCCGGCGAGCCTGGCCGAGACCGCCGACGGGGTCGTGGTGCGCGTGCTCTCCGAGGCGGCGCTCGCCGGTTTTGCGAAGCTCGGCGTCGACGCGACCGCCGCCCGCGCCGAAGTGCTGGGCCGCGGCGACCTTTCCCAGGCGCCCGGGATCGACCACAAGGCCCTGCGGGCCCTGGGCTTCACCGACCACGAGATCAGCGCGGTGGAAGCTGCGCTCGCCGGCGCCGGACGACTGGCCGACGCCTTCACTGTCGAGGTGGTGGGCGAGGGCTTCGTGCGCGACGTCCTTGGCGTCGGCGACGCCGAGTTGGCCGATCCGACCTTCGACCTGCTGGCCCGCGCCGGCTTCACACGCGAGGCGATCGCCGCCGCGGAGGCCTACGCGCTCGGCGCAGGGTCGCTGGCGGAGGCCGCGTTCCTCACCGCCGCGCAGCGCCAGGTGTTCGCCTCGGCCGACGAGCTGGGTCCCGCCCCCTACCTCGGCCTCCTTGCAGTGCTGCGCCCGGTCCTGGCCGTGCCCGCCATGGCCGAGTTCACCCTGCCCTGGGACGCCGCGCCCGAGGAGGCCGCCGAGCTCGCCCGCGAGGCGGCCCAGCTGGGCTCCTCGGCGGTGTGGATCCAGCGCGCCGGCCCACCGGCCAGCCTGATCCTCGACATCCCCAAGGCGCCGGAGCCGCAGGCCCGGCCGGTGCGGGAGGCTGCCCCGGTGATCGAAGAGCGGGTCGTGGAGCGGATCGTCGAGCGCGAGCGCACCCGCCGCAAGCTGCCCGACCGGCGCAAGGGCTACATCCAGAAGGCGGCGGTGGGCGGCCACAAGGTCTATCTGCACACCGGCGAGTACGACGACGGCGAGCTCGGCGAGATCTTCATCGACATGCACAAGGAAGGCGCCGCCTTCCGCAGCCTGATGAACAACTTCGCCATCGCGATCTCGATCGGGCTGCAGTACGGCGTGCCGCTGGACGAGTTCGTCGACGCCTTCGTGTTCACCCGGTTCGAGCCGGCCGGACCGGTCACCGGCAACGACTCGGTGAAGTCGGCGACATCGATCCTCGACTACATCTTCCGGGAGCTGGGCGTCTCCTACCTGGGCCGCTCTGACCTCGCCAACGCCGACCCGGGCGAGCTCAACGCCGACGGCCTGGGCCGCGGCGAAGGCGAGGACGCAGCCGCCGCCCTGGCGCAGGGAGAGCCACAGCCGGCATCCCGCTTCATCTCGAAGGGCTTCTCCCGCGGCGCGGCCCCAGACAACCTGGTCTTCCTGCCGCTCGGCGAGCGCAAGGCCTCCGGCCCCACCAGCCTCGAGACCGCCGACATCTGCGCCGCCTGCGGCGACATGGCGGTGGTGCGCAAGGGCGCCGCCCTGATCTGCGACACCTGCGGAACCCGCGCCGGCGAACACCAGCCGGACAGGACCGGCTGACGAGCTGCCGGTCAGCCCCTCACCTGGGACATGATCGCAAGCAGCCGGCCCTCGTTGTCGTTGAAGAAGGCCATCCACTCTTCGAGCCCGTCGTCGTGGCGATGGATCATGTGAGGCGCGCTGACGAACTCCACCCCTCGCGCCGACAGCTGCGTGTGCGCCGCGCGGATGTCCGGCACGCGGAAGTACAGCACTGAGGCGGGTTCCTGGGCAGCGCTCTCCTCCAGAAACAGCCGCACGCCGCCGCAATCGAAGAACGCCAGCTTGCCGAATGTGTAGAGATGCGGCAGCCCCAGCACCTCGCCATACCACTGCTGGGCCGCTGCGATGTCCTTCACGCTACGGGCGATCTGACCGACCGGGCCAAGCTGAACCGTCTCCGTCATTTCAGTCTTCTCCGCACCCAAAGCACTGTCGTTGCGCACCCCCGTCCAACGCCGCAGTTCCCGCCGGCTTGCGAGGCCAAGTTTCGCCAGCGCGTTGGAAACGTGGAACTTCACGGCGTCCACGCTGACTCCTTGCCGGCGAGCGATCACGGGATTGCTCATGCCGTGGCGGACGGCCTCGACCACCCGCCATTCTGCGGGCGTCAGCAAATCCGGATGAGGCGGCCTACCCCTGGTGGGCGTGTTCGGCATGCCAGGAACTCTACCGTGGGTCGGCTGGGTTTTCCCTACCCGGCGCAGACATCCCCATGGCCCGCCGCTTGCTGACTAGGTCTCAAACGGACCCACGCTCGAAAGGCGCGTTCCAGAATGAGACCGATCGCCCTCCTCGCCGTCGCCCTGACGCTGGCCGCCACGCCGGCCCTCGCCCAGAACGTGACGCAGATCTCCCAGGCCCGGAACGGCGCCAGCTGCGCCGGCTGCAACCTGTTCCAGGCCGACTTCTCCCGCGCCGAGCTGCACGGCAAGAGCTTCGCGGGCGCCAGGCTCCGCCAGGCCGACCTGTCGGCCTCGGTGATGAACCGCACCAGCTTCGCCCGCGCGGACCTACGCGACGTGGAGGCCTACGGCGGCGTCTTCACCGGCTCCGGCTTCGCCGGCGCGAACCTTTCGGGCGCGAGCTTCGTCGGGACCTACCTGCAGGGCGCCAACTTCCGCGGCGCGGTGCTGGACGGGGCCAACTTCTCGGGCGCCGAGATGGACCGGGCCCTCGGCCTGACCCAGGCTCAGTTGAACCGCGCCTGCGGCGACGGCGCGACCCAGCTGCCGCCGGGCCTCACCATTCCGCCGTGCTGAACCACCAAGAATTACCGCGATTTAAGTGGCGTCAGCGTCATCTTTGGCGGCACATGAGGGCTGATCCCGAGTAGCCGCCAAGGTCTGATGACCCGCATTTCCCCGCTTCTGCTGGCCCTCGCCGCCGCCCTGACGCTGCCGGCGGCGGCCAGCGCCATGACCGGCGACAAGGAGGTGCAGCGCTTCACCTCGTTCGGCGGGGCCTGCGCCAAATGCGAGCTGGCCGGCCGGCGGCTGGCGGGGGCGCACTTCATCGGCGCGAACTTCGCGGGCGCGTCCCTGGTGGGCGCGGACCTGCGTGAGGCGCGGTTCGTCGGCTCGGTGCTGAGCAAGGCCGACCTCTCGCGAGCCGATCTCAGCGAAGCGCACATGACTGGCGCCAACTTCGCCTCCGCCAACCTGACGGGCGCGAAGATGCGCGACGTCGAGGCCAGCGGCACGGTCTTCTCCTCAGCCAATCTCTCCGGCGTCGATCTCGCCGACAGCCGCGCGATCGGCGCCAACTTCAACGGGGCTATCCTGACCGGGGCGACATTCACGGACGCCAACCTCCAGGGCGCGGTGTTCCGGAGCGTGAACGCCCGCGGCGCCAATTTCCGCGACGCCAGCCTGCAGGCGACGAACTTCGGCGGCGGCCGCCTGGATCGCGCGTCGTTCCGGTCGGCCGATCTCACCGGGGCCGTGTTGCGGGGCGGGTCGTTCCGCGGCGCCGACTTCCACGACGCCGACCTCGAGCACGCCAATCTCTCCGGAGCTGACCTGTCCGGCGCTCGCGGGCTGGAACAGTCGCAGCTCAGCGCGGCGTGCGGCGATGCTCAGACCAAGTTGCCGCGCGGCCTCACGGTCCGAACCTGCCGTGGCGGCCATAGCATCGCGGTCAAGATCCCGAAGATCCCGCCGGCCCCCGCCGTGCCGGCTCTGAAGCCGGCCCAGCCGGGTCCGCGTTACCTGATCGTCTTCGAGACCGACTAGACCTTCACCGGCGGCGCCAGGCGGATGTGCAGCTCCTTCAGCTGCTTCTCCAGCACGTCGGAGGGCGCGTTCATCATCAGGTCCTGGCCCTGCTGGTTCAGCGGGAAGGCGATGACCTCGCGGATGGCGGTCTCGCCGGCCAGCAGCATGACGATCCGGTCGATGCCCGGCGCCAGGCCCCCGTGCGGCGGGGCGCCATGGCGGAAGGCGTTCAGCATGCCGCCGAACTCGCGCTCCACTGTCTCGGCGTTGTAGCCGGCGATCTCGAAGGCCTTCAGCATGATATCCGGCCGGTGGTTCCGCACCGCGCCGGAGCACAGCTCGTAGCCGTTGCAGACGATGTCGTACTGGTAGGCCAGGATGTCGAGCGGGTCCTTGGTCTCCAGGGCCTCCATCTCGCCCTGCGGCATCGAGAACGGGTTGTGCGAGAAGTCGACGTGGTTCGTCTCCTCGTTGAACTCGTACATCGGGAAGTCGACGATCCAGACGAAGTCGAAGCGGTCCTGGGCCACCAGCTCCAGGTCCGTGCCGACCTTGGTCCGGGCCAGGCCCGCGAACTTGTAGAAGACCTTCGGATCGCCGCCGACGAAGAAGGCGGCGTCGCCGACCTTCAGGCCCAGCTGCTCGCGGATCGCCTTGGTGCGCTCGTCGCCGAGGTTCTTGGCGATCGGCCCCGCGCCGCCCTCCTCGCCCTCGCGCCAGAAAACATAGCCGAGGCCCGGCTGGCCCTCGCTCTGGGCCCAGGAATTCATCTTGTCGCAGAACGCGCGCGAGCCGCCCCCCGGGGCCGGGATCGCCCAGATGGCGTTCTTCGGGTCCTCCAGCATCCGCGCGAAGACGCCGAAGCCGCCGCCGCGGAAGTGCTCTGAGACGTCCTGCATCACCAGCGGATTGCGCAGGTCCGGCTTGTCTGTGCCGTATTTGGAGATGGCGTCCCTGTAGGGGATACGCGGGAACGGATAGGGCGTCACCGCCTTGCCGTCGGCGAACTCCTCGAAGACGCCCTGCAGCACCGGCTCGATGGCGGCGAACACGTCCTCTTGCGTCACGAAGCTCATCTCCACGTCGAGCTGATAGAACTCGAGGGAGCGGTCGGCGCGCAGGTCTTCGTCCCGGAAGCAGGGGGCGATCTGGAAGTAGCGGTCGAAGCCGGCGACCATCAGCAGCTGCTTGAACTGCTGCGGCGCCTGCGGCAGCGCGTAGAACTTGCCCGGGTGCAGGCGCGAGGGGACCAGGAAGTCGCGCGCGCCCTCGGGGCTGGAGGCCGTCAGGATCGGCGTCGAATTCCAGGAAGCCCTGGCCGGTCATCCGGTTGCGGATCGACTGGATGACCTTCGAGCGCAGCACGACGTTGCGGTGCAGGGTCTCGCGGCGCAGGTCCAGGTGGCGGTTCTTCAGCCGGATCTCTTCCGGGTATTCCGGCTCGCCGAAGACCGGCAGCGGCAGCTCGGCGGCCTCGGAGAGCACCTCCAGGCCGCGCACGCGCACCTCAACCTCGCCGGTCGGCAGGCCCGCGTTGACGGTCTCGGGGGTGCGCTTCACCACCTCGCCGTCGACCTTGATCACGCTCTCGGCGCGCAGCTTCTCGGCGGCGGCGAAGCCCGGGGTCTCGGGCGCCAGCACCAGCTGCGTCAGGCCGTAGTGGTCGCGCAGGTCGATGAACATCAGCCCGCCGTGGTCGCGCTTGCGATGGATCCAGCCGGACAGGCGGACCGTCTTGCCCTCATCGGCGGCGCGGAGGGCGCCGCA
>JAESGR010001069.1_pt1 | contig 11086 bp, 10 predicted proteins | sample 9269771 | NCBI WGS metagenome assembly JAESGR01 (sample SAMN15739572, study PRJNA653492) | algae metagenome | isolation source: Chroococcus sp. CMT-3BRIN-NPC107 and co-occurring heterotrophs from well... | place: USA: Clark Mountains Wilderness, California | collected 2010-04-18
ACCTTGCCGGAGGTGTTCTGGTCGCGGTTGCCGTCGATCGTCAGGTCGCGCACCGCGACGTTGTGGGTCGGCTGGTCGAACGGAGTGCGGACGACGCCGGTCAGGTCCTTGTTGTTGCCGCCCAGGACCATGATCGTGGAGACGCCCGGGCCGTCGCCCTGCAGGGTGACGCCGTCTTTCAGCTGGATACCGGCGTTGGTCTTGTTGAGACCGCCGTTGGCGATCCCGTAGACGCCGGGCGGCAGGTAGACGACGCCGCCGCCGGCCGCGTGGGCCGCGTCCACAGCCGCCTGAATGGCCGCACGGTCATTGGCGACGCCGTTCCCGACGGCCCCGTAATCCTTGACGTTGAAGGTCGCCATTTCGGTCACCCCAGCTCTTGCACATGCGCCAACGCGGGGGTGGTTCAGGCCCCCGAATACACTGCGGCAAACAGAGATCGGGGGGCCGGGTTGCCGAAGATCAGCGAATAATTAACGCCCTGCTAGTGGGCTTCGTCCCAGTTGGCGGCGGCGCGGGCCTCGACGACCAGCGGCACGGAAAGGGAGACCACCGGCTCCGCGGCCTTCTCCATCACCTGGCAGGCGATGCGGATCACCTCGTCAGCCTCGGCCTCGGGGGCCTCGAAGACCAGTTCGTCGTGAACCTGCAAGAGCATCCTGGCCTTCAGGCCGGCCGCCTTCAGGGCGCCCGGCATGCGGATCATCGCCCGGCGCATGACGTCGGCCGCGGCGCCCTGGATCGGGGCGTTGATCGCCGCCCGGTCGGCGAAGCTGCGCTCGGCCTGGCTCTTTCCGCGCGCGGCGGGGATGTGGACCTTGCGGCCGAAGATGGTGGTCACGAACCCCTCGGCCCGCACCTGCCGCTGCTGGCGGTCCATGTAGGTGCGAATGCCGGGGAAGCGCTCGAAGTAGGTCTTGATGTAGGCCCCGGCCTCTTCCCGCGGGATGCTGAGCTGATTGGCCAGGCCGAAGGCCGAGATGCCGTAGACGATGCCGAAGTTGATCGCCTTGGCCCGCCGCCGGGTCTCCGAGGGCATCCCCTCCACCGGCACCCCGAACATCTCCGAGGCGGTCATCGCATGGATGTCCAGGCCCTCCTTGAAGGCCGTCTTCAGCTGCGGGATGTCGCCGATGTGGGCCAGGAGGCGAAGCTCGATCTGGCTGTAGTCGGCGCTGATCAGCACATTCCCCGGTTCGGCGATGAACGCGCGGCGGATCTTGCGGCCCTCCTCCGTGCGGATCGGGATGTTCTGCAGGTTGGGGTCGGTAGAGGCGAGGCGCCCGGTGCTGGCCGCCGCCAGCTGGAACGAGGTGTGGACCCGGCCGGTGGTCGGCGAGATCGCCTCGACCAGGGCGTCAGTGTAGGTGCCCTTCAGCTTGGAGAGCTGGCGCCAGTCGAGCAGCACCCGCGGCAGCTCATGGCCCTGGGCCGCCAGGTCCTCCAGCATCGAGGCGTCCGTGGACATCGCCCCTGTGGCGGTCGTCCGTCCCGAGGCCAGGCCCATCTCCTTGAACAGGATGTCGCCGATCTGCTTGGGGCTGCCCAGGTTGAACGGCCGCCCGGCCAGCCGGTGGGCCTCGGCCTCCAGCTCGGCCATCCTCACCGAGAAGTCGTTGGAGAGCTTGCGCAGCTGCTCCGGATCGACCTTGACCCCGGCCAGCTCCATGTCGACCAGCACCCTGGGCATCGGCCGCTCGAGGGTCTCGTAGACGGTCAGCAGGCCCTCGGCTGCGAGCCTCGGCCGCAGGTGTTCGTAGAGCCGCAGGGTGACGTCGGCGTCCTCGGCCGCGTAGCAGGTCGCCGCCGACAGCTCGACATGCTTGAAGCTCTTCTGGGTCTTGCCGGTCCCGGCCACCTTCTTGAAGCTGATCGGCTCGTGCTCCAGCCACTGCTTGGAGAGCTCGTCCATGCCGTGGCTTTTCCGCAGCCCCCCCTCCAGGGCGAAGCTGACCAGCATGGTGTCGTCGACCGGGGCGACGTCGATGCCGTGGCGGAGAAGGACCGCCAGGTCGTACTTGGCGTTCTGCGCCACCTTCAGGACGCTCGGGTCCTCCAGCAGCGGCTTGAGGTGGGCGATCACCTCCTCGCAGGGGATCTGGACCAGGTCCTCCTTGCGCTCGAACTCCAGCCCGCCGTCGCCCTCGTGCTCGTGGCCGACGGGGATGTAGCAGGCCTCGCCGGGCGCCACCGCCAGCGAAATCCCGCACAACGAGGCGCTGGCCGACGACAGGGCGTCGGTCTCGGTGTCAAAGGCGACGATCCCGACCTCGCGGGCCCGGGCGATCCAGGCCTCCAGCGTGGGGATGTCGCGCACGCACTGATAGGCCTCGACGTTGATCGGGCCGTGCTGGGGCCTGGCCGGCGCGCGCATTTCCGGCGCGGGCGAGGGCGCCCGGGCCTCGGCGCCGCCGCCGAAGCCTTCGGCGACCCGCCGGGCGAGCGTCCGGAATTCCATTCGCTCCAGGAACTCGGCCAGCGGCGGGCCGGGGTCCTCGACCGCCAGATCGTCGATAGGGGCGGGCAGCGGGGTGTCGCAGTCCAGCTTCACCAGCTCGCGGGACAGCCGGATCTGGTCGGCGAAGGCGATCAGCGTCTCGCGCCGCTTCGGCTGCTTGATCTCGCCGGCCCGGGCCAGCAGCGTGTCGAGGTCGCCGTACTCCTGGATCAGCTGGGCGGCGGTCTTGATGCCGATGCCCGGCGCGCCCGGCACGTTGTCGACGGAATCTCCGCACAGGGCCTGGACGTCGACGACCTTCTCCGGGGGCACCCCGAACTTCTCGACCACCTGCTCGGGGCCGATCTTCACGTTCTTCATGGTGTCGAGCATGGAGACGTTGGGCCCGACCAGCTGCATCAGGTCCTTGTCGGAGGAGACGATCACCACCTCGCCGCCGCCGTCCCGCACCTTGCAGGCGTAGGCGGCGATCAGGTCGTCGGCCTCGTAGCCGGGCAGCTCCAGGCAGGGCACCCCGAACGCCTTGGTGGCCTCGCGCACCAGAGGGAACTGCGGGACCAGGTCCTCGGGGGCTGGCGGGCGGTGGGCCTTGTACTGGTCGTAGAGGTCGTTGCGGAACGTCTTCTCGGAGTGGTCGAACACCACCGCCAGGTGGGTGGGGGCGTCGGCCTCCTTGCGCATGTCGACCAGCAGCTTCCACAGCATGTTGCAGAAGCCGGCGACCGCGCCGACCGGCAGGCCGTCGCTCTTGCGCGTCAGCGGCGGCAGGGCGTGATAGGCGCGGAAGATGTAGCCCGAGCCGTCGACGAGGTAGAGCCGGACCTTTGGGCCGTCCTGCGTCGGATCGCGGGGGATCTCGGCGAGGATTTCGGGGGCGGGATCGAGGACGTCGCTCATGGCGGCAACATAGGGCGCACGCGCCGCCGGGTCACCCTGAGGCCCCCTTTGCTGCGGTGCAAAATTTTAACCACTTCGACTCACCCGCCCTTAACCGAGGCGGCGGCATTACGGCGCGCATTGAAGCGTACCCATTTCGCCAAGGCCCATCTCGCGGCTGCGGCGCCGTCAAATTCCAGAAGGGGATAGACCCATGAACAAGCTCATCGCCGCCGCCGCCCTCGCCGCCACTTTCGTCACCGCTCCGGCCTTCGCTCAGGAGATCCGCATTCCGGTCGCCGGCAAGTCGCAGGAGCAGCTGCAGACCGAAGTGACCTACGCCGCCCGCAGCGTGTGCGTGAAGGAAGTCCAGGACGAGAGCTTCCGCCTCTACGCCTTCAGCCGCTGCATGAAGGAAACCCTGGAGAGCATGGAGCCCCAGCTGCAGCGCCTCGCGCAGCGCTAAGCTCAACAGACTCCCGACGGAAAGGGCCGGCGCTCACCCGAGCGCCGGCCCTTTTTGTTTCTCTCCATCAGGAGCATGCTGCGACGCAGCGCCGCATCCCCGCCCTAACCTTAGTGCCCGTGCGGACCCTCGTAGACGCCGGGCGCCAGCCGCTCGTCTTCCGGTCCCTCGCCGGCGTCGTCCGCCAGCACGAACCTGCGGTCGCAGTAGGGGCATTCGACAAACCGCGCCTCGCCCATCTCCAGCCACACCCGCGGATGGCCCAGCGCCCCGCCGACCCCATCGCAGGCCACGCGCCCCGAGCGCACGGCGATCACCTCCGGGGGCGGCAGGTCGGGCGTCAGCGCCGGCCGCTGCGGGGCCGGCTCGGGCCGCTTCTGCGCCTCGGATCCCAGGTTGCGTACGCGTCGAGCCATCGAGCCATCTTCCTCATCGCGGCCGGCGAGCTTGGCGCCCCGGCCGGGCGCGCCTAGGTATCTGAGCGCGGCTTTCGCCGTCAATTCGCGCAAAGGCCTCATGGACCTACCCGATTTCGCCATCCAGGCCGAGGGCCTCATCAAGACCTACCCGGCGACCAAGACCTCGCCGGAGATGCGGGCGCTGAAGGGCGTGGACCTGAAGATCCCCCGCGGCTCGATCTTCGGCCTGCTGGGCCCCAACGGCGCCGGCAAGTCGACCTTCATCAACATCCTGGCCGGCCTGTGCCGCAAATCGAGCGGCACGGTGCGCATCTGGGGCCGCGACATCGACGAACGGCCGAGGGACGCGCGCGCCGCCATCGGGGTGGTCCCCCAGGAGATCGCCGCCGACCCCTTCTTCACGCCCAAGGAGAGCCTGGAGGTCCAGGCCGGCATGTACGGCGTCCCGCCGAAGGAGCGCCGGACCGACGAGCTGCTGGCCGCCCTCGGCCTCGCCGACAAGGCCCAGGCCTATGTGCGCCAACTGTCAGGCGGCATGAAGCGGCGGCTGATGGTGGCCAAGGCCATGGTCCACAACCCGCCGGTGCTGATCCTCGATGAGCCCACCGCCGGCGTCGACGTCGAACTGCGGCGCCAGCTCTGGGCCTATGTGCTGGAGCTGAACCGCAAGGGGGTGACCATCGTGCTCACCACCCACTACCTGGAAGAGGCCCAGGAGCTCTGCGACCAGATCGCCATCATCAGCCGCGGCCTGGTGGTCGCCAACGAGCCGACCACGACGCTGCTCTCGCGCCTCGACACCCGCCATGTGATCGTGACGCCGCTGGAGCCGGTGGAGCGCGCGCCCGAACTGGCCGGATTCCAGACCGCGCTGCGCCCCTCCGGCGGCTTCTCGGTGAGCTACAAAACCGGCGAGTCCAGCGTCGAACAGGTGTTGGCCGCCATCCGCGCCTCGGGCCTGCACATCAAGGATATCGCCACCGAGGATCCGGACCTTGAGGACGTGTTCCTCGCCCTCACCTACCAGGCCGACGAAGCGGCCGGGATCTGACCCTCGCCGCGGCGTTTGCGGCGGCCGCCCCTTTCGGCTATGTCACCGGTCCGCTGAAGACGCACCCGTAGCTCAGCTGGATAGAGCGTTGCCCTCCGAAGGCAAAGGTCACACGTTCGAATCGTGTCGGGTGCGCCAGCGGGGTTTTGTCTCACATCGTCGGGCCAGGGCTCCGCGCGCGGTTTGCGCGAGGCGCCGTCGCGCATAGCCGCGCTGCGCCGCTGCTCCGGGTCGGAGCAACATCGCAGCCGGTGCGTTGGAGCGCCATGAGGCGAGACCAATGAGAGTGCGCGTCTGGATTCAGGGGTTGGATGGCCCTTCCCACGATTTCGAACTCCTGAGCGCGCCCCGTGTCGGCGAACGGATCAGCGTCGCGGTCGCCGGGCAGACAGAAGATGGCATTGTCACCACCGTCACCTGGCAGCTGCAGGCGATCGAGCGGTCGGGGTCAGACCTGTCCATCGAGGCGGAGCCGACGGGGTCGGTCAGCCTTGTCCACGTGATCTGCAGGCCAATGGGGGAAGCTGCGAGGCAGGCGCAGGCCTACACTGAGATGGAGCAGGGCTCCGACGCGGCGCACTAGTTCCAGTCGCCCAATCCGCGTTCCCGGCAGCTTGGGCCGAGCTACTGGACCAGTGAGCGCGATGCGTCCGAAAAAGAGATAGCGACCGTCACGCCGGCGTCGCCCTGGATGTCGATGCGCCCGCCGATCTGTTTCACCAGCGCTCGGATCAGACCGTAGCCCAAGGACCCCTCGCGGAAGTCATTCATGCCGATGCCGTTGTCCCGCACGACGAGCTCAACCTGCCCCGGGCCGCTGCGGCGCGCCTGAACGATCACAGTCCCAGAGCGGCCTTTCGGGAACGCGTATTTCACGGCGTTAGTGATGAGTTCCGTCAACACGATACCGATGGGGAACGCCACGTCAGCGTCCACCAGGATATCCTCCTCGGCCTTCGCCCGAAGCACGATCCGGGAGCCTCCTGTCAGCGGTCTCAGCGCTTCGCAAAGTTCGGCGGTGTAGGTGGCGAGATCGACCCTCTGCGATGACTCCGAGCGGCTGAGCAGGTCGTGCACGCGAGCCATTGCTGCCAGCCGGTCAGCCGACTCCGAAAACAGGGCGTTGATCCCGGCATCGGCCTGGCGCCTGCCCTGCAGCAACAGAAGCGACGCCGCCACCGCCAAGCTGTTCTTGGCGCGGTGGTTCACCTCGACCAGGAGCATCTCGCGCTCCTTGGCCGCCTCCGCCAAGCCGGCGATCGCCGCCTCCAGCTCCTCCGTACGCGCCGCCACTCGCTGCTCCAGCTCCTTAGTCAGCTCCCGAAGCTGGTCTTCAGCGTCGTGCCGGCGGCTGATGTCGAGATAGGACAGGAAGTGATTGCAGACGCCGCCCTGTCCGTCGGTCAGGGCGGTGGCGAACAGCATGGCGTGGAACGGGCTGCCGTCCTTGCGGTACTGCAGGATCTCGAGGGTCGCGTCGCGGCCGGCGTCCATCGCCGCCTCGTACTCGGCGATCGCGGCGGGCTCGGTCCCTGTGCCGTTCACGAAGTGCGGCCCCTGCCCCAGCAACTCGTCCATGGTGTAGCCGGACAGGTTCAGAAAGGCCGGATTGGCGAAGGTGATCGGATTGCCGGGCAGCTTCGGGTCAGTGACGAGCATGGGCATGCGAGTGACCCGCACCGCCTCGACGAAGATGCCGCCCCTCTGCCGGATGTTCTCGTGATCCGCCTCAGCCGCGGTTCGAGCCGCCGTGCCTTCCAGCAGATGTTCGTACTCGTTCATTGCACCCCCCAGGCGTCGGTTCGCGGCTTGTTGATGAGGGTCGCGAGCGCGACGACCACCTGGGCCGGCGCGAACGGCTTGGGGATCACCATGCTGCTGGGCACACCCTGCGCTGGCCAATCATGCTCGCTGTCGCCGGTCACGTACAGGATGGGCAAGGTCGGGCAGAGTTGCCGCGCCCGCCGAGCGACGTCCCAGCCTGTGCGCTGGGAGCGCAGGTTCACATCAGTGATGACTCCGGCGAAGTCGCGGGCAGCTCTCGCTTCCAGCGCAGCCAGCGCCTCTTCGTCGGTGCCCGCGAGAACAACGCTGAAGCCGCCGTCCTCCAGCGCGCTCCGCAACAGGTCCTGGATAAGTGGTTCGTCGTCCACCAGTAGCACCACTGGCGTACGCAGTGGCTGAGGTTCCGTCATCTTGGCGCACGCCCGCCTTCGGCGCATTGAAGGTCGTCTGCGGGGACACCCAGCAGCTTCGCCAAGCTCGCGGGAAGATGCCCGACGCTCTTGCTGCAAAGCCGAAGCCTGTTCTCGGAAAGCCGTACTCATCAACCTCGTGGGATCGAGGCGAGTGCGGCTGAGGCGGGCTCGTCAACCTTCGGTGAGCCCACCTATAAGATCTAACCCCCTGATAGAGGCGTCGTTCCACGGGTTGTCAGGCTCGATCGGGGTTTCAGCCTTCCAGTTCGCTCAGCGCCCGGGGAATCTCATCCAGCAGCTCGCGCGCCAGGAAGCCGACGGGTCCGATCCGGGTGGCCAGTCGTCTCCCGCACTCCCCATGCAGGAACGACCCCCAAGCCGCCGCCTGGGCGGGCGACGCGCCGCGGGCGAGCAGGCCGCCGATGATCCCGGCGAGGACGTCGCCGGAGCCGGAGGTGGCCAGGCCGGGACAGGCGCCAACGTTCCGCCAGGCTTGCCCGTCCGGCGAGACGATGAAGGTCTCGGGGCCCTTCAGCGCGACCACGGCCTTGAGCCTGGCGGCGAGCTCGCGGGCCGCCGGCAGGGGATCGGCCGCAATGTCCGTCTTCTTGCGGCCGAGGAGGCCGGCCATTTCGCCGGCATGGGGCGTGAGCACCAGCCGGCCGTGACCGTCGGTGGCGCGATGCGGGGCATCGGCGAGCGCGGGCATGGCGGCGGCGTCGATGACCATCGGCGGCCCCTCGGGCGAGAGCAGCCGCAGGGCAAGCTCGCCGGCTGAGGCGGCGTCCAGCAGGCCCGGGCCGATCACCACCGCGTTGCAGCGCGACACCGCCTGTTCGAGCCCGTCGGCGGCCTCGGGCGCGAGCTCGCCCCCGGCGGTCTCCGGCAGCCCGTGAACCAAGGCCTCAGGGGTGGCGACCGCCAGCTGAACGGCGAAGGAAGCCGGCGCCGCGATCTGCAACTTGCCGGCGCCGGTGCGCAGGGCCGCCACGCCCGCCAGCAGGACGGCGCCGGCGACCTGCGCGCCGCCGCCGGCCACCAGCACGCGCCCTCGGCTCTCCTTGTCCGCATCGTCCGTGACCTTGGGCAGCGGCCAGCGGCGCAAGGTCTCGGGCGTCAGCTCCGCCACGCTCATTTCGGAGCGACCGCCACGTCCGGCTCGCGGGTGACCTCGGCGCCTTCGCGTTCGAGCGGCGCCGTGAAGTTGTAGCGGTGCAGCCGCAGGCAGCCGTTCAGTCCGCCGGCGGGGTCGAACCGATACTCGGTGACCCCGCAGTTGGCGACGTCGCCCGCCCGATCGATCGCCAGGATCTCGTCCTCCGTCAGCTCCTCCAGCAGGTAACGTAGGCAGAGCACCACCACCTGGTGAGAGACGATCAGCACCCGCTGGCCGGCGTGGTGCAGCGACAGGGTGTCGAGCGCGCTGCGCAGGCGCAGGATCACGTCGCACCAGCTCTCCCCGCCCGGCGGGCGGTGATAGAATTTGCCCAACAGGCGCCGGAACTCGGCCTGGTCAGGAAATTGAGCCTCGATCCCGGCGCGCGTCAGCCGGTCGAGGATGCCGAACTCCTTCTCCCGCAGCCGCTCGTCGGGGACCGGCCGGTTCGCATCGGGCGAGAACCCGCCGCAGTCGCGGATGATGTCGGCGGTGCGCCGGGCGCGGATATAGGGCGAGGTCAGCACCACCTCCGGCCGCTCCAGCTCGGGCATGCTGGCGAACCAGTGGCCGAGCGCGCAGGCCTGCTCTTCACCTTTGGGAGAGAGTGGGACATCCACGTCACGTTGGGCGATGTCGATCCTGGGCAGGCGCCCAGCCTCGGCCAGCTCGCGGGCGACGTTGCCGGCGCTCTGGCCGTGCCGCACGATCCACAGTCGCTCCGGCCATCTCTGCGCCATCCTTCAACCTTCGCAGTGTTCGGGTCCAGCTCACCTGAACGCTCGGCTCGGCCCTGCGCTCCCGATCCTCCCACCGGCAACCTGCGCCGCCTCCAGGCTTTACCGTTGCGATGGACGGATCAGCCAATCTTCAGGACCTGGACCTGCCCCTTCGCGAGTTGCTCGCCGAGCTCGAACGCCGCGGCTACCACTTCATCACCCCGACGCCAGCCACCCACGAGCGCAATCTCGCCAGGCGCAGCCAGGCTGCTCCAGGCGATCTGCGGGACGTCTTCGGATGGAGCCGGCCGTTCCAACGATCCAATGTTCCCGACACCCTGGTGGAGGCGCTGGAGCGCTCCGGGATGCTGCTCCGCCAGGGTGACCGGCTGAAGAGCGCCGTGCGGGTGTCGCGCGTGAAGGGGCGGCTGTTTCTGCACTCCGCCTTTCCCACCGACGCGGAGGACGCCGTCTTCCTCGGTCCCGACAGCTACCGGTTCGCCGACTTCATCGAGCGCGAGCTGCCGAAAGCGGCGAGGCGGATCGTCGACGTCGGCGGGGGCGGCGGCGTAGGGGCCATCGTCGCCTCGGGCCTGGCGCCCGGGGCCGACCTCACGATCACCGACATCAACCCGACGGCCCTGCGCCTGGCCCGGATCAACGCCGCCCACGCGGGCGTCAGCCTCGCCGCGTTGCAGACCAGCGGCCTTGAGAACGTCCCAACCGGGATGGATGTGGTGCTGGCCAACCCGCCCTACATGGCGGCCGGCGGACAGGCCTACCGCGAAGGCGGCGATCTGCACGGCGGCGAGCTGTCAGTGGAATGGGCGGACGCCGCCCTGGGCAAGCTCGCCCCTGGCGGAAGGCTGCTCCTCTACACCGGAAGCGCCATCCTTGCGGGCGGGCGGGACCAGCTACGGGCGGCCCTCGAGCGCACCGCCGCGGCGCGAGGGAGCACGCTCGACTACCGCGAGATCGACCCGGACGTGTTCGGCGAAGACCTGGAGACCGAGCCTTATCGCGACGTCGAGCGGATCGCCGTGGTCACGGCCGTGATGACCCGCGGCGCCTGACCCCCTACCTCACCTTCAGCGCCAGGATCACCAGCAGCGCCGACACCCCCAGGTGCACGAGCATGAAGCGCACCAGCACCTGGCTGTTGGACCAGCCAAGCTCTTTTCGGCAGTGGTCGTGGAGGGGGAAGCGGACGCCGGAGAGGATCTTCAGGCCGAAGAAGCGCATCAGCGCGACCTTCATCAGGCCGGTGGCGCCGTTCAAGAGCAGCATGGAGCCGACCAGCACCAGGAACAGCGGGTTGTTGGTGGCCACCACCAGCATCCCGATCATCAGCCCGATGGGCCGCGAGCCCGCATCGCCCATCAGCACCAGGCTCGGCGGGGCGTTGTACCAGAGGTAGCCGGCGATGCAGCCGACCATCAGGAAGGCCATGATCGCCCAGCTGGCGCCCTCGGGGTTGAAGGGCACCTGCAGGTGGCCGGCCACCACCTCGTTGCCCAAAACCGCGTAGAGCAGGCCGCCCAACAGCATGATGGCCGTGCCGGTCAGGCTGCCGGAGACCGCGTCCACCCCGTCCGAGCAGTTGGTGGCGTTGATCGCCAGCCAGATCACCCCGCTGGCCAGGGGCGTGGCGATCCACGGCGAGAGGACGATGGCGTCCTTCCATCCTGGCAGCCACAGGGTCGCCGGCTGCATGCCGTAGATCACCAGCGCCGCGCCGATGGC
>JAESGR010001070.1_pt1 | contig 11075 bp, 13 predicted proteins | sample 9269771 | NCBI WGS metagenome assembly JAESGR01 (sample SAMN15739572, study PRJNA653492) | algae metagenome | isolation source: Chroococcus sp. CMT-3BRIN-NPC107 and co-occurring heterotrophs from well... | place: USA: Clark Mountains Wilderness, California | collected 2010-04-18
GCCCTTCCGGGTAAGCTACACGGCGGGCCAGCCTTATGTGGGCGCCACCCTGTCCATGTATCCGCCCAAGGGCGACACCCATATGGGCAACTTCGTTGCCTGGGATGCCGCCAAGGGCGAGGCGGTCTGGTCGCTGCCCGAGCAGTTCTCCGTCTGGTCCGGGGCGCTCGCGACCAAGGGCGGCGTGGTGTTCTACGGAACTCTCGAGGGCTATCTGAAGGCGGTCGATGCCAAGACGGGCAAGGAACTGTACAAGTTCAAGACCCCGTCCGGCATCATCGGCAACGTGACCACCTACGAGCATGCCGGTAAGCAGTACATCGCCGTGCTCTCCGGCGTCGGCGGCTGGGCCGGCATCGGTCTGGCGGCCGGCTTGACCGAGCCTACCGCTGGGTTGGGCGCTGTCGGCGGCTATGCCGCGCTCAGCGACTACACCGCACTGGGTGGCCAGCTCACGGTGTTCGGCCTGCCTGAGCAGCTGACCTCGGCCAACTGACGCTGGGCATCTAAAGAAGAAAGAGGGTCCTGGCATGTCAGCGCCAGACACGCCGGGACCCCGAATGGACATGCGGAGGAAAGCTCGTTGATCAACGGTTTCGTTGCGAGAACGCTGGGGGCGCTCGCCTGCGTCGCGGTCGCCGGCATGGCGCTCGCCAATGATGGTTCGGGCGATCCGGCCGCGGTCGATGAGGACAGCGGCAAGTTCTACGACGCAGAGGGCAACCCTACCTTCAAGGTAACCGAGGACGGTACCGTCGACTGGTACACCTACTCAGGCTTTCGCCGTTACCACGCGGAATGCCATACCTGTCATGGACCCGCCGGTGACGGCTCCACCTATGCGCCGGCGCTTACCGGATCGCTGCAGAAGCTGAGCTACAGCGACTTCATGGATGTCGTGGTGAACGGGCGGGTCAACGTTTCGGCGTCCCAGCACAATGTCATGCCCGCGTTCGGCACCAACCCGAACGTGATGTGCTATCTCGACGACATCTACATCTACCTGCGGGCACGTGCCGACGATGCCGTTGGGCGGGTGCGTCCTGAGAAGCGTGCAGACAAGCCCGAAGCGTTCACCGAGGCGGAACGCGCCTGCATGCAGAGTTGACACCGATCCAACTCGAGAATCGGAACTGGACATGCTGAAGACGAGGTTCCTGGCTCGGTGGGTGGCCAGCCTCATGCTGGCCGCCATGGCAGGAACTTCCCTTCCCTCGGTGGTGCGCGCGCAGGAGGCGGGTGATCTTTCGCTGGAACTGATCGACCCCAAGGTCCTGCGTGTCTGCGCCGACCCGAACAACATGCCGTTCTCGAACGAGAAGCAGGAGGGCTTCGAGAACAAGATTGCGGAACTGTTCGCCAGGGAGCTCGGCAAGGAGGTTGCCTACACTTGGTTTCCCCAGGCGACCGGCTTTGTGCGCAACACGCTCGGCGCGCACAAATGCGACGTGATCATCGGCTTCCCGCAGGGCGATGAGATCGTCCAGAACACCAACCCGTATTACCGCACGGTCTATGCGCTCGTCTTCAAGCCGGGCAACGGCCTGGACGAAGTCGAGACGCTCTCCGACGAGCGGCTCAAGGGCAAGCGCATCGGAGTCGTGGCGGGCACTCCACCCAGCGATCATCTCGTCCGGAACGGGCTCATGGGCCGGGCCAGGCCCTATCCGTTGATGATCGATACGCGGGTGGACTCCTCGGCCAAGGCCATGATCGCCGACATCGAGGCAGGCGAGATCGATGCGGGCGTGCTGTGGGGGCCCATGGCAGGCTTCTTTGCGCACCAGACAGAGACGCCCTTGCAGGTCGTTCCGCTGATCCACGAGCAGGGTGGCCCGCGGCTGGCCTATAATATCACCATGGGCGTCCGCGCATCGGACCAGGAATGGAAGCGCCTGCTGAACCGGATGATCCGGACCAACCAGCAGGCGACGGACGAGATCCTGCTGGGCTTCGACGTCCCGCTGCTCGACCGGCAGAACCAGGTAATCACCAGCCGCTAGGCCAGGCGCTGGACGCTTAGTCCCGGTAGCGTGCCGGTGCCTGCGGGTTGTTTGCCGGATTCGTGTCGTGCTTCGCCAGGCGGGTGATGAGCCCGTCGGCCAGCGGTGCCAGCTCCGCCTCGAGCGCGTCGGCCTTTTCCTTCGGATAGACCGACTCGCCATCGACATAGAGCGTGAAGGAGCGAAGATACTTCGCCTTCTTGGCGGGATCCTCGACGGTCGCCTTCGTCCAGCGGTAGAGCGGGTAGCCTTCCCCGCTATGCTGCTCGGCTTCGGCCACGTAGCCGGCGAAGGCGTCGAACTGGCACTGCAGGGTCGCACCGTGCCGGCGAAGGATCTCCGGCAACGGCCCGAGTTCCGGGCTTCCGGGATCACGTCGCGCCACCTCCGCCATCTCGTCCGTCAGGTCGATCCGCACCTGATACTGCCAAGGCTCGGTCATGCTTCGCCCCTTTTCCGCTGATTAGCCGAGTGCCTGCTGGATGGTACGCGCCAGGATGAACAGCCGCCTTTCGATGGCGACCGGCACCTCGCAGACATAGCGGACCGTCCGCCGACGCTCCTCGAAGATCCGGACACCCCAGTTGACCCGCTGGGTCAACTCCTGGACCTCGCGCGGGTCGCTGCCGGGCTGAGCCTGCAGTTCACGCAAGCGCGCGACATCAGCCTCGATCGTGCGGGCGAAATCACGCTGCCGGCGCGTCAGGCGCTCCAGCCCGCTGATGACGTCCTGGCGCTCATGGTCGAGCGTGTCGAACAGCCCGGCGAAGAGCAGCTTCGCCTTCTCCTGCCGGTCGCCGCTCCCCTCGCCGACGAAGGCAGCGGCCGCCTTTTCTGCTTCCTCCAGCGGGACGCGCCGCGCTGCCAGGCGCGGCACCAGTTCCGCCACCGCCGGATCGTCTTGCCAGGCAGTACCCACCTGATCGATCGGCGGTCCCGACCAGACGGCGGCCGCCGACAGTTCCGGAACCCGCACCTGGACGCACGGCCAGTCCGGAAAGCGCGGATCGGCGGCCTGGGCAGCAGGTTGCACGGTTGCGAAGATCATGGCTGCCAGGAGCAGGTGTCGCTTCATGTCGTTCCTCCAGCCTCGCGACGCCGCGTCATGAAGCCCCGCGCCGGATCGTAGGCGAGGACGGCGCCTACCATGAAAAGAAGGGTGCAGCCGACGACCACGGCCAAAGCCATGGGATCCAGCTTTACGTAGAGCGCAAAGCGGATCAGTTCGACCGCGTGGGTGAAAGGATTGAGTTCGCAGATGCGGTAGAGGAGCGGGCTCGATTCCCGCACGCGCCAGAGCGGATAAAGGGCCGAGGACGCGAAGAACATCGGGAAGATCAGGAAGTTCATCACGCCCGCGAAGTTCTCCAGCTGCTTGACCAGGGAGGAAAGGAGCATGCCGAGCGCGCCCAGCATGAGCCCGGAGAGCATCAGGGCCGGCAGGACCGCAAGATAGCCGACAGGCGGCGGCTCGATCCGCCAGAACCAGGCGATCAGCAGGAACGCATAGACCTGCAGGAGGGACACGGCCGTGCCGGCCACCAGCTTGGACAAGAGCAGGTACCAACGCGGCATGGGGCTGACCAGCAGCGTGCGCATGCTGCCCGTTTCCCGGTCATAGACCATCGACATCGAGGACTGCATGCCGTTGAAGAGCTGGATCATCGCGATCAGGCCGGGCGTGATGTAGACCTCGTAGAGGACATAGACCTCGTAGGGCGGGATGATCGATACGCCCAGCACCTGCCGAAAGCCTGCAGCGAAGATGAACAGCCAGACCAGCGGCCGCACCAGGGCGGACACGAAGCGCTCGCGCTGGTGGAGGAAGCGCAGCATCTCACGCCAGACGATCCCATAGAGGCAGATCGCGTATTGCTGGAACGTGAAGCCGGCAGGACGTGTGTCGGTCCCTGCCATCAGGCCAGCCCATCGAAGGCGGGGACCTTGTCGATGCCGGCCAGGCGCGCGAACGCGCCGCCAATGTCCGGTGCCCCGGTGCCGGCCACCACCTGCATGGCGGGACCATGCGCCAGCAGCCGACCTTGGTGCAGCACGACCAACTGATCCTCCTCGGCGATCTCGTCGATCAGATGGGTCGCCCATAGAACGGAGACGCCATCCTCCGCGACCAGCTCCCTGACATGGGCGAGAATGTCCGCCCGCGCCTTGATGTCGAGGCCGACGGTGGGCTCGTCCAGCAGCAGGAGGCGCGGCCCGTGCAAGAGGGACCGTGCGATCTCCACGCGGCGCATCTGGCCACCGGAGAGGTTGCGGACCTTGTCGGCTGCCCGATCGACCAGACGGACGCGCGCCAGCACCTGCTGCGCCCGCTCGCGGGCTGCTCGCCGGCCGATACCGTGCAGGGCCGCGTGGTAGACGAGGTTCTGCAGCACCGTCAGGTCGAGATCGAGCGTGCGCGACTGGAACACCACGCCTAGCAGGCGCAGTGCTTCGCTCGGTGTCCGACCGATGTCATGCCCGAAGATCCGGACACGGCCGCTGCGCGTCGCATAGAGGTGGGTGATCAGCGAGAACAGCGTGCTCTTGCCGGCCCCGTTCAAGCCTAAAAGGACGGCAAAGCTTCCGGGTGCGATGGTGAAGGAAACGTCCTGGAGCGCTTGCCGGGCGCCATAGGCGTGGCTGACCTTCTCGACCGAAAGGGCCATGCCCCTTTCGGGCTGCACCTGTTCCTCCACCGGATCGACCGCCGCGACCTCAGTTCTCCGAAACCGCGACGCCCCAGGGCAGTTCGCCGACCTGAACGGTATCGACCACCTTGCCCTCGGCCACGTCGATCACCGACACGTCGTTGGACACGCCGTTCGTTCCGAACAGGTATTTCTCGTCCGGCGTGAAGGCGAGCTGCCAGACACGCTGCCCGACCAGCAGATAGTCCTCCACCTCATGGGTGTTGGCGTCGACCACGGCAATCCGGTTTGCCGGCCCCAGGGCCACGAAGCCCTTGCTGCCATCCTTGGTCAGCCGCACGCCGACGGGCTGGATGGATTCCGGCCGCAGCCCGGGAATCTCGAAGGTGATCTTCTTGATGATCTCGCGCTTGTCGGGGTCGATCACGCTCACCGTGCCGCCGATCTCCGACGAGACCCATACCTCGGAACCGTCCTTCTTGAACTCGGCGATGCGGGGGCGCGCGTCCACCAGCACATTGGCGACGATCTCGTGCGTCGACGTATCGATGAAATGGGCCATGTTCGTCGTTTCGGACGTGTTCACGAGGATCTTGCCGTCCGGGCTGATCCCCATCCCTTCCGGCTCCACGCCCACCTGGACCTCGGCGAGCGGCACCCGTTTCACCAGGTCGACGACCGTGACCATGTTGTCGTCCTCGTTGGCGATATAGACGATCTTGCCTTCGGGATCCTGGGTGAAGAGTTCCGGATCGGGACCCGAAGGCAAGGTGCCCACGATCTCGTGCGTCTTGGTGTCAATAATCTCGATCGTGTCATCGTCACCGACTGCCACCAGGAGATGCTTGCCGTCCTTGGTCAGCTCGATGCCGCGCGGCCGCTGCCCTACCTCGATGGTCGCGGTGACCTCGAAGGTCTCCGTATCGAACACGGTGACCGTGTTGCTCCCCTCGTTCGAGACATAGGCCGTAAAGGCGGCAGCCTGCGTTGCAAGCGCCACCGATGCCGCTGTCCCCAGCAGGAGGTACGTCAACTTCATTCTTCTTATCCCCCCAGATCGCCCTTGATTCGCTATGGTAGGCTGCAGCGCGTTTCCGGCCGATCGACGCCAAGCGTGTCGAGTTCCGAAACCTGGTGCAGGAAGCCTTCCTGCGGCGATACCGACACGACCATGCGGCCATCGGTCAGCAGGATCGGCTGGCGGACCTGCAGGTTCCAGTCCCGGATCGTCAGCTTTTGGCCCTTGTAGGCGCCCATGCCCAGCTCTGGGCCTTTGATGAAGGCGGTGATCGCTGAAGGTTCGGTCGAGCCGGTGCGGGTAGCGGCTTCCCCCACGATCCTGACCGCCGACCAAGCCTGCATGTCCAGCGCCGTCATGAAGCGTGAAAAACGCTTCTGGAAGCGGCTGTGCATCTGCAAGGCTCCCCATTGACCATGGGACGCATGCCAGCTCGTGGGAACCAGGCCGGCGGAACCCGCGACCGGCCGCGGATCCCAGGTCCGGTAAGGCAGGTACGCCGCGAATACTTCGCTCTCGTCGGCCGCCACCAGCACGTCGTACTCCGGTGCTTCCTGCGTCAACACAGGGATCTGGCGCTGAACCTGGACGACTCCGCTATCGGTCTGCCGCGCACCGCCCTTGTCCTCGAAGATCCGCTCCTCGACGATCTCTGCGCCAAAACGCTTGGCGGCCCGCCGCAACGCGTCGCCGAAGAGCCTGTCCTCCGGATGCGATCCCTCCACCAGCAGCCATCGGCGCCATTGCTTCCAGACCAGATACTGGGCGAGCCCATCGGCCAGCATGGAATGGGACGGGGCGACATGGATGACGTTGGGCCGGCAGTCCTCCTCGCGCAACCGATCGTCGGCAGCCCCGATGTTGAAGAAGAGCAAGCCACGCTCGCGGCCCGCATCGGCGGCTTTCACGAGGGCATCGGCCGCAAGGTCGGCAACGACGAAGCTGGCTCCCTGCTCGGCCAAGGCCAGCGCCTGAGCCCCTGCGTCGCCGTCCTCGTCGACCATCGCTGTCACCATCGAGAAGCTCTGGTTGAGGAACCGCCCCGTCGTGTTGTTGTCCTCGATCGCGAGCTCCGCGCCCTCGCGCCCGTCATTCTCGGCCGGCACTTCGACCAGCGAAAGCGGCTCCTGTGCTCGCGGGCCATGGAGATAGCCGATCGTCACCTCGGCTCCCGCGGCCGGCGCGATGGATGCCGGCATCAGCAGCAGGGCCAGAACGACCATCTGCATTGGGATGCACCACCCGAGCTTTACACCCTGGGCAAGCACATCCGAACCTTCGTCCCGTAGAGCGCCGATCATTTGGTCCATGTGGTATCGTCACGAGATCATGGCAACGGCCTTACCAGAGCCGGTCGTGACCACACCCATCTTTTCTTCCCTCCTGTGCCAGCATCACAGGCTGGACTGCCGGCATTCTGGACTGATGCGGCCACCACGGGGCGGGCTTCCATGCAGGAACCGGTGCACCGAGCGGGCGTTTCTCAACCAACGGTCAATGGGAGGCCATTCAGATGATCCATCGTTCATTGCTTCTGGCGGGCGCCGCTGTGTTGGCGCTTGGCGGAACTCCGGCTCTCGCCAATTGCGCCGATGACATCGCGGCACTGTCCGGGCAGTCGGGAAGCACGGTCGCTTCCGGCACCACGGCCGGCGGCGCGGTTTCCAAGGACGGCAGCCAGGCGCCATTGGAAAACGTCGAGCCTGCCACGGGTGCCGGCGCGGCGGCGACTGCGTCCGGGGGCACGACGGCCGGCGAGACCAGTGGCCCGGCGGCACGCGCCGCGGGTGTGGCCACGGACGACGGAACTGGCGGCAAGGTCTCCAAGGACGGCGGGGACATGCCGTTGTCCACCGATGCGGCGACACCGTCTGCCGACCAGGCGATGTCGCAGCAGGACGCCGATGCGCAACAGGCTGGCGGAACGACGGCGGCCGACCAGGCTGCGGCGTCCGGAGGACAGGCCTCGATGAGCGGCGACGTGATGGCGGCGCTCAACCGCGCCCGCGCAGCCGAACGAGCCGGTGATGAAGCCGGGTGCATGCAGGCCATCGAGGAAGCCAGGTCCCTGCAGGGCGGCTGAACGGCAAAGGGGAGCGGCTGGATCGTCTGGATGCATGACGACCCGGTTTTGCGCCGGTCCGGACAGAGGCGGACCGGCCGATTCCCCGTGCTCACATTCCCCGGACAAATGCATAGAATGGCTTCAGTGCCGAAGACGGACCCGTTAGGCCTGCGACAGCGATCTGCCGCACACAGGCCCATGACCTCGGGTCTTTCCTGGTGCGTCCGGTTCCGCCTACGAAGACTCGGCCCGTGCATGGCGCGCACTGGCTCATCAAACAGGGAGACGACCCATGTGGATTGCAGGCTTGGCCGCCGTCGCGGCAATGGCACTGGGCTTGAGTGCCGCACAGGCGGCCGATGCCGATGCGGGACAGAAGGTTTTCAAGCGTAGCTGCGGCACCTGCCATACGACGGAGCCCGGCAAGAACCGTGTCGGGCCGTCGCTGCACGGCGTGGTCGGCCGCACCTCCGGGACGGTCGATGGCTTCAAATATTCCGAGGCGATGAAGAACATCAACTGGACCTGGGACAATGATCACCTGAACCAGTATCTGGAGAATCCGAAGAAGGCAGTCCCCGGCAACAAGATGATCTTCGTCGGCCTCAAGAAGGAGGACGATCGGGCGAACCTGATCGCGTACCTGGACACGCTGAAATAGACGAAAAGCGACGTTCTGTTCGCGTCTAGGATCCGCCCTGGCTGGCGGCCGGTTTCGGCCCCCATCCGGGCTGTGGATCGACGACGACCGTTTCATTGGCTTCCTGCCAGCCGCTCACGCCGGCCGGAAGCCAATGGACGGAGGTGTAGCCGGCCTGGACCAGGCGCTTGCCGACGTTCCAGCTTCCCCAGCATCTCGGCTGACAGAAGGTGACCACGGGCATGCTCCTGTTCCCGTTCGTCAGCTCGTCCACGCGGCGCAGCAGCGCTTCGGCCTTCGCCGCTGGCAGATCCCCGGGACCGGCGCCTGGAAACCAGACCGTGCCCGGGATCGAGCGATGGATCGGCTTCCAGACGACGTCCGCGGACAGATTGTCCGGTTTTCGGTCGGCCGGCCCTACGTCGATCAGCAGGGGCTTTTGCGCCAGCAGCCGCTCCAGTGCCGGCACGTCGATGACCTCCGCGCCCGCGAGCGTGCGAGGCGTCTCGCTCACCATCACGCCCGTCCACAGCCCCGCCGGTTCGGCTACATGGGTCGGGCTGTCGGCCAGTGCCGGCGACGCCAGCGTCACGGCTGCAACGATGGCAGCCAGCCATGCCCGGGGGGCCATCAGTTCGTACTCACCGGAGCGGGAAAGGATCCTTCCCACTTGCTGCCATCCGAATCCGTCGCCTGGACGGTCAAAGGCCCCTCGCCTGAACCGTCATAGCCGAAGCCGATGACCGGGTCGGTCGAGAGCGAGATATCCCCCGCCAGCTCGAATACGGTCTGGTCGCCATAGCTGACCTTGATCTGGTCGAGATAGCGCGCCGGCGTATAGGTCCGGGTCAGCTGGTTCATCTGCATGCCGCTGAAGTTTGGATGGCGGATCATCAACGTCGCCCTGTCCATCTCGCCGAACTTCATCTTCATCTGGCCCGCGCCCTGCAGAGCCTCCGCGTCGCTCACCCCGATCGGCGCGGAACAGCCGCCCGCGGCCTTCACGAAGACGGACGTCTCGAGGAGCCGGCCATCGCTCGTCTCGGCAACGGCATGGACGTTGGTGTAGCCGTTGATCCGCACCCGGAGCCTGAGCTCGCTGGGATCGCCCGCCGGGCCGAAACGGACATGGGCGGCATAGGGTGACGGGTTCTCGTCGATCACGAGATGGACGGCCTTCACATCCTCCGGTCGCCCTACCTTGAGGGTGATCGGAACCAGTGCCGCATCCATGGCACGGGCCGGCGCCTCGATCGCGATCAGTTCATCTCCAGGCTCGATCGGACGATCCCCGAAGATGGCCTCGCTGACGTCCTGCCAGCGGGCCTGGCGTTCCGGTTCGTCGCCATTGGCAGCGAAGGCCGGGGCGGCGGTCGCCATGACCATGGCGAGAGCGGCGATCGGCAGCCTCATGACATGTTCCTCCCATCCTGGCCGGCATTGCTGCTCATTCCCATTCGAGTTCCTTATAGGCCTGGATGACATTGCGGCCATGGTAATCGTCGAACAGGTTCCAGCGACCGCGCTCGGACGGCGCCACCGTCTGGATGGCCTCCTCGATCGGTCTGCCCTCGGCAATGGCCTGGCGGGTGTCATCCCGAAGGCTTGCTAGGTATCGCTCGAGGTCGGACATGGCCGGGGCGAACTCAACGATGGTGGGGCCATGGCCGGGCACGGCCTTCGTCGCACTCATGGCCCGCAGGCGCTGCACTTCCTTCAGCCACCCCAGCAGACTGCCATCCAGCGATGGCACGCGACCGACAAACAGCAGGTCGGCTGCGAACAGCAGGCCGGTTGCGGTATCCATCATGGAAAGGTCGCAATCGGTGTGCGCGGCCCCGTGGGCCGTGAAGCGGACGACACGGTCTCCCAGATCGATTTCGGCGCCATCGTTGCCTATCTCCTGCGTCGGGAGCACGATCCTGCCGACCTCCGTTTCGCCGAGAAGGTCGATCAGGCGTTCACGGTAGAACTCGCCGCGAGCCTCCAGGGCTGCCCGCAGCCGGTGGTGTCCGACGACGTTCGGTCTGTCTGCGTCGAAGGCGGCAGCACCGAAGCAGTGGTCCGGGTGCATGTGGGTGATCACGACGTGCTTGATCGGCTTGTCCGTCCGCTTGCGGATCTGGGATCGCAGCCATCGGCCGTCGGCGAGGCTCCCGCCTGATTCCACGACCAGCACCGCATCCCGACCGATGACGAAACCGATATTGGCGATGCCGTTATGGTTTGCCGCCGTCGCCTCAAGGTCGGGTCCGCGGCGCATGAAGATGCCAGGCGCAATCTCCTGCACGTCAACCTCTTCAGACACGAGTCCGAGGGCCGGAAGGCAGCAAAGGCAAAGTCCAGCACGAAGGAATGAACGTCGCATCGACACGAGCGCCATCACGAAGCCTTCTGCCCGTTCTTCCGGCCGATCTGCAGGCTTGCCGGATGATCCGTCACCGGACCCTCACCGACGGCCAACCATCCTGTCCGCCTCTGTGCGGAAAGACAGGGTTCTTGGACTGCCTCCTGATCCTTCGTAGAGATGGCACGCATTGGCGGGCAATTCCATGGGCCCTTGGCCCACTGCTCCAGCCGGACTAAATTCTTCTGCACGTTCAAAGGGGAGGCATGGGATGAAGGTGCAGGCGGCGGTTGCGTGGGAGGCGGGCAAGCCGCTTCAGGTGGAGACGGTCGATCTGGAGGGGCCCAAGGCGTT
>JAESGR010001071.1_pt1 | contig 11075 bp, 12 predicted proteins | sample 9269771 | NCBI WGS metagenome assembly JAESGR01 (sample SAMN15739572, study PRJNA653492) | algae metagenome | isolation source: Chroococcus sp. CMT-3BRIN-NPC107 and co-occurring heterotrophs from well... | place: USA: Clark Mountains Wilderness, California | collected 2010-04-18
GTTGAGGTTGGTGACCGGACGGCCGGTGAGCGCCGCGGCCTCGGGAGCGTTCGGGGTCAGCAGGGCGGCCCTCGGAACCAGCAGCCGCCGCACGGCCTCCACCGCCTGGTCTTCCAGCAGGGAGGCGCCCCCCTTGGCGATCATCACCGGGTCAATCACCGCGGGCGCCTCAGCGCCGTCGAGAATGCGCGCGACCAGCTCCACGATCTCCACGGTGGCCAGCATGCCGGTCTTGATGGCGTCGGCCCCGATGTCTTCCAGCACGGCCCGCGCCTGGGCCTCCACCACCGCCAGCGGGATCTCGTGCACCCCGGTCACGCCGAGGGTGTTCTGCACCGTCACCGCGGTGATGGCGGTGGCCGCATAGCCGCCGAGCGCGGTGACGGTCTTGATGTCGGCCTGGATTCCCGCCCCGCCGCCAGAATCGGAGCCGGCGATGATCAGGACTCGGCCGAGGGGCTGGGGCATGGGCTTCTTCTGGCACGCGGGCGCCGCGCGCGACAATGGCGCCTAGCTGCGGGCCGCCGCCGTCTCGAGCTCGCGCGCGGCTCTCGCGATCATCTCCTCCCAGCTCCCGCGGAACAGCCGCAGGCTGGGGTACCACGGCGTCGCCTCCCCCTCCCCCCATCGCCAGTCGGACACAGGCGCCAGCAGCGTCCAGCACGGAAGACCCAGCGCGCCCGCCAAGTGCGCGGGCGCGGTGTCGACGCTGATCAGCAGGTCCAGCTGCTCGAGGATGGCGGCCAGGTCGCCGAAATCGCCGCGGGGCTCCTGCAGGTCCACCACGCGGGCCGCATTGCGGATCGGCTCCAGCAGGTCCGGCGAGGGCAGCGAGCGCAGCGCGCCGTCCGGATTGGTCGGATTGGCCTGCCAGACGACGCCGACGCGCTCGGGAACTCTCCCGGCCCATTTCTCTCGATAGGCCGGCGGCGTCGCCAGATAGGGCGCGGGCGGGATGGTCCCGATCGTCGTTCCGAAACGGAGCGGCAGGGACATCGACAGCGTCCACACGTCATAGCCTCGGGCCCGGAACGGGCGGTCCTTGGGGAACACCTCGTCGGCCAGTGGCGCGATCAACGGGGCCAGCGTGCTGTGGCAGACCACGCCCACCCGGGCGCTCCGCCTGAGCATCGGCAGATAGCGGGCGAACTGGAGCTGGTCGCCGAGCCCCTGCTCCATCCAGACAAGAATCGAGCGCCCCTCCAGGCTCTCGCCCCGCCATTCCGCCATGCCGGGCGCCTGCAGGCGCTTGGTGGGGAAGTCCGGCACGTCGAGCCGGGACTCGAAGAACCGGAAGCCCTCCTCGTAGTCGCCGAGCGCCAGCAGCGCGCGGGCGAGACTGAGCTCCAGATCCGGCGTCGACTGGAACCGCTGGGCCTCCCGGTAGGCGGCAACGGCCTCCGACCAGCTGCGCAGGCCCGAATAGAGCTGGCCCAGGGTATAGGGCACGGCCGCGAGGCGAGCGCCCGCGTACGGCTCCAGCAGCCGAAGCCCCTCCTCAAACCGGCGCAGCCGGCGCAGGGCGATGGCGCCGTTGACCGCCGCGACCACGTCCTGCCGCCCGTCCGCCAGATGCTGGGCGTAGAGCGCGGCCGCTTCCGCGTTGCGTCCCTCCCGCAGGGCCTGGAGCGCGCGCTCCGCAACCGACTGTCCCGCCATCGGCCCTGCCTAGCAGCAATCCGCGCCGGCTCGCCAGAGGCCGTGATCTCGTATTTTGCTTGATAGCTATATAACTATGTGGTAATTCTCAGCCATGGATGTTTTCGAAGCCATAGCGGAGCCGAACCGGCGGCAGATCCTCGATCTCCTGCGCGGCGGCGAGCGGCCGGCGGGCGAGTTGGTGGAGGCTCTCGGGCTCAGCCAGCCCGGGGTCTCCAAACACCTGAAGGTGCTGCGCGACGCCGGCCTCGTCACCGTCCGCGCCGAGGCCCAGCGCCGGCTCTACCGCCTGCACGGCGACAAGCTCTCCGAACTTGACGCTTGGCTCTCGCCCTACCGCCGCTTCTGGGCCGACCGGCTGTCCGCCCTCGACGATCACCTGGAGAAGGAACAATGATCGAGCTCGACCCCCGCATGGGAGAGGCCCGCACCGACGGCGAAGGCGTCACGCTGGTCTTTCGCCGGCGCTACGCCAAGCCGCTGGCGAAGGTCTGGGCCGCCGTCACCGACGCGGAGCGGCTGAGCGCCTGGTTCACCCCGACGACCATCGAGCGACTGGAGGTCGGCGGGCGGATGGAGATCTACTTCCCGCTCCTGAAGCAGGACAGCACGGCGACCATCGTGACGCTGGAGCCGATGCGCGCCTTCGCTTGGGCTTGGCACGAGGCGGACTACGACACCCTGGTCCGGTTCGATCTGGCGCCGGACGGCGACGGCTGCCGCCTGACGCTCACCCATTCGGGCCTTCGGCCCGAAGACGGCCCCGAGACGCTTGGGGGCTGGCACGCCTACCTCGAGGCGCTGGAGGCCGCCTTGGAGGGCCTCGCCAGCCCGCGGGACTTCCTGGCCCGCTGGAAGGCCGCACTGCCGCTCTATGGCGCTGAACCCGGTGCAACCACCCTGAACGCTGGAGTGAGATTATGACCCTCATTCACCCCGAACCCGGCGAGGTCCGCCGCGACGGCGAGACCGTCACCATCGTCTTCCGCCGCCGCTATCGGAAACCCCTCGAGAAGGTGTGGGCGGCGCTGACCCTGCCGGAGCGGCTGACCGACTGGTTCGCCGAGGCGAAGCTGGAGCGGCTGGAGGTGGGCGCGACCATCGAGCTCTACTTCACCGGCGCCGACTATCGCAGCATCGCGAAGATCACCGAGCTCGACCCGCCGCGGACCATCGCCTGGACCTGGTCGGAGGTGGACGGCTCCAAGCCCTCGCACGTGCGCTTCGACCTGGCGCCGGACGGCGACGGGACGCGCCTGACCCTCACCCACTCCGGCCTGCCGCCGGAGGAAGCCAAGGGGGTGGACTCCGGCTGGCACGCCCACCTGGAGGCGATCGAGGACGCCGCCGACGGCGTCTTCACCCCCTGGTCGAAGCTGTTGGAGCGCGAGGCCGAGGCCAAGCCGCTCTACGAGGCGCGCACGCCCGCCTGAGCGATGGCGGCCCAGACCTTCAGCGCCTGGGCCGTCTCCCTGACGTCGTGCACCCGCACCGCGGCGACGCCGGCTGCGGCCCCCGCGAGCGCCGCCGCGATGGAGCCGCCAAGGCGTTCGCCGGCGGTTTTGGCGGGCGGGTCGAGGGCCGAGATGAAGCTCTTGCGGCTGGCCCCCAGCAGCACCGGGAAGCCGAGCTTTACGATCTGATCGAGCCCCGCCATCAGCGGCAGGTTGTGGCGGATCATGTGCTTGCCGAAGCCGACGCCCGGGTCGAGCCAGATCTTCTCGCGCGCCACGCCCGCAGCCATCGCCGCGTCCGCCCGCCCAGCCAGGAAGTCCGCCACCTCGCGCACCACATCGTCGTAGTGCGGCTCGGCCTGCATGGTGCGCGGCTCGCCCTGCATGTGCATCAGCACCACCTCGCAACCGAGCTCGGCGGCGACCTCGAGAGCGTCCGGCGCCCCCCGAAGGGCCGTCACGTCGTTCCAGATCCGCGCGCCGGCGGCGACGGCGGCCCGGGCGACGGCCGGCTTCGTGGTGTCGACAGATATCGGCCGGTCGGTGTCGGCGGCGAGGGCCTCGACCACCGGGACGACCCGCGCCAGCTCCTCGGCTTCGCCCACGGGCTCGGAGCCCGGCCGGGTGGACTCCCCGCCGATGTCGAGGATGTTGGCCCCGTCCACGATCAGCCGCCGCGCATGCCCCACCGCCGCCTCGCGGCCCAGGAACCGGCCGCCGTCTGAGAAGCTGTCCGGCGTGACGTTGACGATGCCCATGACGAGCGGCGCGCGGGTCGGCTGCATGGGCGCGGACCATAGCGGCGCGCGAGCCTCAGCCAAGCCTCACGCGTCCCCCCTCGAACACCAGCTCGGCCGACAGCACCGCGCGGAACGCCTTGTAGCCGAGCCGGCCGGGGCGGAAGGCGTGCAGGAACAGCCTCGGGCGGCCGTCTGGGCCCGGGGCGACGGAGGGATGGCCGGGCCCCACCCACTCGGCCGAGGAGCCCAGCAGCGGGGCCTCCAGCTTGCGGTAAGGCCCGAGGGGGCTGTCGGCGACCGCCGCGCCAATTCCGTACTGCGGGGTCGAAAAGTCGTTGCCGGCGTAGAACATGAACCAGCGCCCATCGGCCTTGGTCACCCAGACGCCCTCGATCAGGTGGGCCTCCCAGGGCTGGTCATTCTGCAGCACGAGCCGCCGATCGCCCACCAGAGCCGAGCCGTCGGCGGCGAGCGGCTGGGCGTAGACGCGGGTGCGCAGCGTCTCCCCGATCTGCAGCCGCGCCTCGCCCGTCAGCCGACCCTCGAAGGCGGCCAGGTCCTCCGCCGCGGCCTCGATCAGCGGCTGCAGCGCGAAGAACTGTTCCATCGGCGCCGCATGCGCCTCGAGCCATGGCCAGAGCGCGGCCGCCAATGCGGCGGTGCGGCGATCCTCCTGGGTCTCGAACAGCGCCTCCGCAAGCCCCGGCTCGGCGGCCAGCATGGCCGCCAGCCGGCGCGGCCAAACGCCGTTGTCGTCCACCTTCCAGAACAGCAGCGGCGTCCCGTCGTCCAGGACGTGCAGGTGCGGGTCGATGACCCCGCCGCGCAGCAGCGGCGCGGCCTGCGGGCGGTAAGGCCCTTCCGGCCGGGCGGAGGTGGCGAGCCCGATGGCCAAGGTCCCGTCCAACTGCCGGGCGCTGAACACCAGCCAGTAGTCGCCGCCCACTCGGTGGATCTCCGGCGCCCAGAAGTCGGCCCGCTCCAGCCCCTCGAGGCACCAGGGCGGTTTGGCGCCTTGCGGGAACGCGAAGCTCGCCAGCTCCCAGCGCTTCAAGTCATTCGACTTGAGGATAGGAAACGACTGCGGCGCGTCGTTCGAGGTCGCCACGAGGCGCCAGGAGCCCTCCTCGGGGACATGAAGCACGCACGGGTCGCCGTAGCCGTAGAGGATGTCCGGGCCGACCGCCTCGGTGAGCACCGGCGCCAGTCTGGCCGTGGGCTCCGGCAGCTGCGCCGGCCGGCGGTTCAGCGGATTGCGGGTTGCGAGGTCGGCGGCGAGCTGGGCGTGGAAATCGAGCCAGGCGTCGTGGCGGCGGTCCGGCAACCGGTAGGCGCGATCGCCTAGGCGGATCTCGAGCCCCTCGCCGACCGCCCGCACCTCCGGCGCATCTCTGCCACCCATCGCCATCACCTCTTTCCGTCCCCGCCTCGCACGGGAGGAAGCGCGCAACGAAAAGGGCGGCTGCATGGCTGCAGCCGCCCTCCGAAGGATTTGGGTCTGACCTTACGCCGGCTCGGGCTCGGGACCCGGGCGGGGCGAGATCGGCACCGCGACGGCCGGGCCGGCGGGCCGCTTGAGCTCCAGGTCCTCGCGCTTGGGGCGCACCCCGTACTGCAGCAGGTTCTGGATCTCTTCGCCGGACAGCGTCTCGAACTCGAGCAGCGCCTGGGCCAGCACGTGCAGGTCGTCGATCCGCTCGCTCAGGATCCGCTTGGCCTCGTTGTAGCCCTGCGTGACGAGGCGGCGGACCTCCTCGTCGATCTTCTGGGCGGTGGCCTCGGAGACGTTCTGCGTGCGGGCGACGGAGTGGCCGAGGAAGACCTCCTCCTGGTTGTCGCCGTAGGAAACCAGGCCCAGCTCGTCCGAATAGCCCCAGCGGGTGACCATGTTGCGGGCCAAGCCCGTGGCCGCCGAGATGTCGCTGGAGGCGCCGGAGGTGACCTTCTCCTTGCCGTTGATCAGCTCTTCGGCGACCCGGCCGCCCATCATGATCGCGAGGCGGGAGACCATCTGGGTGTAGTTCATGGAGTAGCGGTCGCCTTCCGGCAGCTGCATGACCATGCCCAGGGCCCGGCCCCGCGGGATGATCGTCGCCTTGTGCACCGGGTCGGCCTCGGGGACCGTCATCGCGACGAGGGCGTGGCCGCCTTCATGGTAGGCGGTGTTTCGCTTCTCTTCCTCGCTCATGGCCATGGATTTGCGCTCGGCGCCCATCATGACCTTGTCCTTGGCCTCCTCGAAGTCTCGCATTGTGACCATGCGGCGGTTCTTTCGGGCGGCCATCAGGGCGGCCTCGTTGACCAGGTTCGACAGGTCCGCGCCCGAGAAGCCGGGGGTGCCGCGGGCGATCGTCTTGACGTTCACATCGGCGGCCAGCGGCACGTTCTTCATGTGCACGCGCAGGATCCGCTCGCGGCCGTTGATGTCCGGGTTCGGCACCACGACCTGGCGGTCGAAGCGGCCGGGACGCAGCAGCGCCGGGTCCAGCACGTCCGGACGGTTGGTGGCCGCGATCAGGATGATCCCCTCGTTGGCCTCGAAGCCGTCCATCTCAACCAGCAGCTGGTTCAGGGTCTGCTCGCGCTCGTCGTTGCCGCCGCCCAGGCCCGCGCCGCGGTGACGGCCGACGGCGTCGATTTCGTCGATGAAGATGATGCAGGGGGCGTTCTTCTTCGCCTGCTCGAACATGTCGCGCACGCGGCTGGCGCCCACCCCGACGAACATCTCGACGAAGTCCGAGCCCGAGATGGTGAAGAAGGGCACGCCCGCCTCGCCCGCGACGGCGCGGGCCAGCAGGGTCTTACCGGTGCCGGGCGGGCCCACGAGCAGGGCGCCCTTGGGGATCTTGCCGCCCAGGCGCTGGAACTTCTGCGGGTCCTTCAGGAAGTCGACGATCTCGCTCAGTTCTTCCTTCGCCTCGTCGACGCCGGCCACGTCCTCGAAGGTGACGCGGTTCTTGTTCTCGGTCAGCAGCCGGGCCTTGGACTTGCCGAAGCCCATGGCGCCCCGCGCGCCGCCCTGCATCTGGCGCATGAAGAAGATCCACACGCCGATCAGCAGCAGGATGGGCAGGGAGTTCAGGAAGAAGGCCAGCAGGCCGCCGCCGCCGGCGGGCTTGAACTGCACATCGGCGCCTTGCGACTCCAGGCGGCGGACCAGCTCTTCCTGGTCGGCGCCGGTCATCGCGGTCAGCACCTTGCCGTCCGAGGTCCTGGCCTCGACGGTCGGGCCGCGGATCACCGCGGTCTTGACCTCGCCGCTGTCGACGTGGGCCAGCATCTGCGAGTAGCTGACCTCGCTGGCGCCGGCCGCGTGGCTGCCGCCCGTCATCATGCTGTAGAGGCCGATGAGGACCACCACGATGACGGCCCAGATGGCGAGGTTACGCAGGTTCATGCAGGAAGACCGCTTCTAAAATGCGCTTAGGTCCTCACACATAGGGACCGGATCGGGGTTACGCCAGCAACCGCGAGCGCCGCGCGACGGAAGATCGCGACGTGGCCGTAAGAAACGCAAAAGGCCGCGCTTCGCCGGCGCGGCCTTCAGCAGAATACAGAGCAGAGAGAAATCCGGTTTTAGCGCGCCGGCTTCTTCGGCGCCGCGATCAGGCCTTCGCGCTGGGCGCGCTTGCGGGCCAGCTTGCGGGCCCGGCGGACGGCCTCGGCCTTCTGGCGGGCGCGCTTCTCGGACGGCTTTTCGTAGTGGACGTGCCGCTTCATCTCGCGGAACGAGCCCTCGCGCTGCATCTTCTTCTTCAGCGCCTTGAGGGCCTGATCGACGTTGTTGTCGCGGACGAAAATCTGAACCAGGGCTCTCTCTCCTGCCAATTCGCTCCCGCCCGGTCACCCATCTGGCGCGAGCGAACAAATACTTTCCGCCGGCCGACCCATAGGCCGCCGGTTTTCTGAGCCGCGCGAGATAGCAGAAGCTGTCCACACTGTCCACGGCGGACAGGCGGCCCTGGTAAGGTTAGGATCGCCCCCATGACCGACACCGACGATTGGGCTGTCCGCACCGAGGCGCAGGTCCTGGACGAGGCCCTGAAGATCGCTCCGCGCCTGGGCTGGACCTGGCCGATGGCCTATGCCGCCGGCCAGGCCGCCGGGCTCTCGCGGCCCGAGACCGAGCTGCTGCTGCCCAGGGGCCCGGCCGACCTCGCCGCCCTGCTCTCGCGCCGGCTGGACGCTGAGGCGCTGCAGCGGCTCGAGGCGGTCGATCCCGCCAGCCTGAAGATCCGCCAGCGCATCCGCGCCGCGGTCGAGGCCCGCTTGGAAGCGGCCGCCGGCCACGAGCCCGCCGTCCGCCGCTGGGCGGGCTGGTGCGCCCTGCCGCTGAACCTGCCGCTGGGCATGCGGCTCCTGTGGGAAAGCGCCGACGTGCTGTGGCGCTGGGCCGGCGACGTGGCCACCGACGAGAACCACTACTCCAAGCGCGCTATCCTCTCGGGCATCCTCTGCGGCGCCCTGGCCATCCGCCTCTCCAACGGCCACGCCGACGCCATGACCTTCGTCGACGCCCGCATCGAGAACGTCATGGCCTACGAGAAGTGGAAGGCCGGCATCAAGCCCGGCGACCTCCTGAAGGACGTCGCCAGTGCGCTCGGCCGCATGCGGTACGGGTGAGCTGAGCTCGCTCCACTCAACGGGCTGGGTCGCCGGGACAAGCCGCGGCGATGACGAAGGGGAAATGCGGCCTCAGAACGCGTCGAAGTCCAGGAAGCTGAAGAGGATGCGGTCCGGGTCCAGGCGGTCGGCCGGGTCCTCGAGGTTGAAGTAGATCAGGCGCAGGGGCGAGGGACGCAGACGGTCGGGGACGGTGAGCGAAACGCCGCGCCGAGAGGCGCCTGCGGGGGCCAGCGCAAGGGACACGGCGGGCCGGAGGCGGCTCCGTGGAGCTTCCGGCGCACTCAGTCCCCGCCGCGGGATGACGGCCCGGGCGGCGACGAGGGGCGCTGTCGAGGCGCCCTCCACGACCAGCGCGTCCGCCCCCACGGCGACCACCTTCAGCCGCCCTTCCGGATTGCCCATCCGCCAGGCGAGCGCCGCGTCGTCCCAGTCCCGCCGCAGGTCGGCATGGGCGAGGGCGCGGCTGACGTCGATCCGCTCCGGCGCGACGGATACGAAGGCGTCGAGTCCCCGCACGTCATGGAAGCCGAGCCGCTTCACGTAGGGGCCCACGGAGTTCTGGTTCGCCACGCCGATCAGCGCCGCGACGCCCCGCCGCCGCCCCTCTTCGATGACCGCGGTCACCACCTGGGAAAACAGCCCCCGCCCCTGCCGGTCGGCGTCGGTGGCGGTGTTCAGCATCAGCGCGCCCAAGACCGGACGCCCGTGCAGCACGAGCCGCTGAAGGATGCCCGCTCCGTGGCTCACGACCCTCTCGCCTTCACGGACGTCGAAGGCCAGCGCCGGGCCGACCGGGTTCTGGAAGTACAGCCAGTTGAGGTAGGCCTCGGTGTACTTGCCCGCCTGCGGAAAGGCCCGCCGCATCAGCGCCGCCACCGCCGCGAGCCCCTGCTGGGAGGTGGGCTCCAGCGTGAGCTCGGCCATGGCCGCTATCTCCGGCCCCCCAGCGGCCGGATGCGGTTCACGTGGCCCATCTTGCGGCCGGGCTTGGCGTCGCGCTTGCCGTAGAGGTGGACGCGGGTCTCCGGCTCCGCGGCCAGCCGCGCCCAGCCGTGCGCCTCGGGGCCCAGCAGGTTGAGCATCTCCACCTCGGCGATCGGCGCGGTGGGGCCGAGCGGCCAGCCGGCGACGGCGCGGATGTGCTGCTCGAACTGGTCGACCTCGCAGCCGTCCTGCGTCCAGTGGCCAGTGTTGTGGACCCGCGGCGCGATCTCGTTGACCAGCAGCTGGCCGTCCTCGAGCTCGAACAGCTCCACCCCGACCACGCCCACGTAGTCGAGCCGGGTCAGGATCTGCACCGCGATCCGCTCGGCCTGGTCGGCCAGGGCCGCCGAAGCGGGGGCCGGCGCCAGGCTGCGCCGCAGGATGCCGTTCTCGTGGTGGTTCTCGGCCAGGGGGTAGACGGCGGTCTGGCCGCTGCGGCTGCGCGCGGCGATCACCGACAGCTCGCGCACGAAGGCGGCCGGCGCCTCCAGGATCACCGGCCGCTCACCCAGCTCATGGAAGATTCGCGCGGCCTCGGCGGCGTGCTCGACCCAGCGCTGGCCCTTGCCGTCGTAGCCTTCGCGGCGGGTTTTCATCAGCGCCGGGGCGCCGATCTTCGCGACGGCGGCCCGGGCGGACTCGGCGTCCTCGGCCGGCGTGAAGGCGACGGTCGCCACACCGACGCTGTTGAGGAAGGTCTTCTCCTGCACCCGGTCCTGGGCGACGGCGAGCGCGCGGGGCCCCGGCGCGACCTCGCAGCCCAGCTCGGCCAGCCGGCTGACCGCGGCGGCCGGCACGTTCTCGAACTCGTAGGTCACCACCGAAGCGAGAGCGGCGAGCTGAGCCAGCGCCGCCTCGTCCGTGTAGTCGGCCACGATGGCGTGCGCTGCCACTCGGGCTGCAGGCGAGTCCTCCTCCGGCGTCAGGATCGCGACGTCGAACCCGAGCCGCGCCGCGGCCAGCGCCAGCATCCGGCCGAGCTGTCCGCCTCCGAGGATGCCGATGGTCGAGCCGGGCGGCAGCGGGGTCATGGCCTGGCTCAAGCGTCCTCGACCGTCTCGGGGATGGACTCGGTCTGGCGCCGGCGGAAGGCGGCGACCCGCTCGGCCAGCGCCTCGTCCGTAAGCGCCAGGATCTGCGCGGCCAGGATGCCCGCGTTGCGCGCGCCCGCCTCGCCGATCGCCAGGGTGCCCACCGGGATGCCCGCCGGCATCTGGGCGATCGAAAGCAGGGAGTCCATGCCCTTCAGCGCCTTGGACTCCACCGGCACGCCCAGCACCGGCAGCTCGGTGAGCGAGGCGGTCATGCCAGGCAGGTGCGCGGCCCCGCCGGCGCCGGCGATGATCACCTTCACCCCCCTGGCCTTGGCCGACTTCGCGAAGTCGTACATCCGGTCGGGCGTGCGGTGGGCCGACACGACGCTCGCCGAGTACTCGACCCCGAGCGCCTCCAGGCTCTCGGCCGCGCCTCTCAGGATCGGCCAGTCGGACCGGCTCCCCATGATGATGGCGACCGGCGCGGCCTTGCCTGTATTGCGTGGCGCCATGGGACCCCCTGGGACAGAAAGGCGCGGAGTATAGGCGCCGGCTTTGCCTCGGCAACCGATCACGGA
>JAESGR010001072.1_pt1 | contig 11070 bp, 14 predicted proteins | sample 9269771 | NCBI WGS metagenome assembly JAESGR01 (sample SAMN15739572, study PRJNA653492) | algae metagenome | isolation source: Chroococcus sp. CMT-3BRIN-NPC107 and co-occurring heterotrophs from well... | place: USA: Clark Mountains Wilderness, California | collected 2010-04-18
TACTTGTTGAGATGTCTAATTACCACAGCTTGAAATACAACTTCATTTGTCTAACTGCTATTTTCGGATAGAAAGGACAAAACGGCTGGAAATATATTAATAGAGTTTAGGTTGAAGGTACCCAAGCCGAGCGACGCGAATAAAGGCGCGGAAGTTAGTGCCTTAGAATTAAAGAAAAATCAGCAAGGTCTAGAAGATTGCCGAAATTAGATAAGCGCTTGCTCCTTTGGTTCTCCCCGTTTGTAGCTTTACCTGTACTATGGCTGCAATTATCACCGCATCCTCAACAGATACCGCCCCAAATCCAAAAGCCTAACGCCGTTGCTAGCCCAGCAACTTTCCTCGTGTCAGTAACCTCAAAGCTAGAGCAGTCGTCATCTTTAGTTACTTCCAGCAAGCCTCAGCTATCAAAGTCAGCCTCGAAAAAACCTCAGCAATTGCCTCAGAAAGCCGCAGCTACCGAAAGCGGTCCCGTGTGACCAAGCCAAAACTACGCTACTACACTGCCCTAGTGATTGATATTAGGGTAGCCTTAGCCCAAAATGCTAGTGAGTTAGTGATTGCTTCCTCAACCAGTGCAAACATTACCGATGCTAACGGACGAGTAATTGAGCAGTTTCAACCTGGACAAGCGTTTCAAGCCGTAGCTAGTAACTCAAGTATTGCCAGTAATAATTGGCAGACACCCTCGGCAATATGGATTGAACCGTCAAAAGGTGGAGCCGTATTCGTCGGTAATAGCTGGTATAGGGGCAAGTTATTATTGGTAGCGCAAGAGGATAAGCTACTTGCTATAAAATATGTGGATTTGGAAAAATATTTACTATCTGTAGTAGGTAGCGAGATGTCCGCCGCCGCGCCAATAGAGGCACTGAAAGCCCAGGCAGTAGCGGCGCGTTCGTATGTTTTGGTGTATACCTTTCGTCCTGCTAACCAATGGTTTGACGTAACTTCCGGGGAAAGACACCAGGCATACAAAGGGATTGCCACCGAATACAACACCACGCACCAGGCGGTTAGCAAGACAGCCGGGGAAATCCTTAGTTCTCAGGGTGGTGTGGTCGAATCCCTTTATGCAGCAACTCAGGCGATTGTGGATAAGGCGTATAAGGGAGCAGGAATGAGCCAGACTGGGGCTTATGCTTATGCTAATCAGGGGTATGATTATCGGCAGATTTTGGGGGTGTATTATCCTGGCGTGGCGATTGCACTGTTGGAGTCGAAGCGCTGATAAATTCTTTTTCCAAGGAGCTGCTCGGAAAAGGAAGACAGAAGTTGGAGTTATCGTTGTGCTTTCTGCTTAAAAAGTATCTAATTATTTAAGGGAAGAGTAATTGCAATCGTTGTCTCAACGCCAACTTCACTATTAACTTCGATCTTGCCACCGTGCAAATCTACAGACTTTTTCACGATCGCTAACCCTAAGCCTGTACCAGAGATTGTCCCGACATTACTAGCACGGTAAAACAAATCAAACAGCTTATCTTGGTAGGCAAGAGGGATGCCAATGCCGCGAAGTTGGATTTGAAAAACAGCATATCCTTGTTGACAAACGAAACTAAAATCAACAGTGCTACCTTGGGGTGAATACGTGATAGCGTTGGAGAGCAATTTGCTGAAGATTTACCGCAGTAGCTTCTCATCCATGCAAGCAGTCAGGCATTAGCTACTAGGGCAAACAGCTTGAGCAACAAAAATAATTTTATGATCGATTGAGGCAAGCTCCATTTCTTCTACTAAGTTGAAGTAGAACTTAACAACATCAAGCGGCATTGGTTTAAATTTTAGTTTTCTGGCTTCTGTCTTGCCAACGCGCAGTACATCACCCAGTAAGCTTGTTACATAAGTTTAAGAAGCTTCAAGAATTCTTCTCCAGGAGAGGTCTTAATGTGTACAGTCCCAGGGTAAGCTGTATCTACTTGACCAGAAGTTTTTCGGGCATTAGAAGTAAGCATCACTAAACCGCTATTTACAAAAGATTGAAGAAATATTTTATTTTTCTCATCAACGAAACCTTGACCAAAAAATTTTTCTCCTCCAATTATAGGCTGTGTATAAAACTGTTTGAGCAAATCTATATTATCCCAGTTTATATTTTGAATTACGTCAGTATAATGCACAAACTCTCTATGATTACATTCTTTTTTAATGTAAGCAACGAACAGTAACCCATAAGCATCAGCTTTATTAACTTTATCGAAGCGTTCTAAAGCCGCAAAAACTGTTTCACCAATGCTTTTTTTATATTCACTATCTTTTTTAATTCTCTCGATAAGATTGTCTTTAGAGGATTGGTCAATGGAATCATAATGCGACATGAATCGCATTATTTTGTTTAAAAAAAGCTGATTACGCGTTGCACTAATTGCTCGAACAATAGAAAGTGCAGAACCCAAAATAGGAAGTTCCTTAGCTACTCCTTCCTTAAAAAAAGTATCGCTGCCAACTTCAAAAATTTCTGTCAAAGCATCAATACCTGCAGCATCCTTAATTATATCTACCCAAACAATCTTGTCTTCATCGTTAGGTTGCTTTCTCATACTCTTGAAAAACTTTTAAGTAAATATTTAAACACAAGTTTTAGTATCACATAGGTATTGAGTATCCACACCAAGATTGTGCAATAAAAATGAACTTGTGTAAGAGACTTAATATATGTTTGCTCATTACTGTGCTATTTCAACGAGTCGCACTCTCCGTCCCATCTCATCTCCATCAAATTGGGCTGATGGTCAGGGGGAAATAAGATTTCATGACACTTGTTGCCATCCTCAATTCGTAGCACTTCAACTCCGTCAAAAAACATTTGGACGGTTCGCGGTTGGCTATTCACGAGTAGTTTTTGTAATGGTTAGGCGATTGCCTACGGCAGTGCTGGAAGCAATCGCAAGTTATGCCTTGCGGTTAGCTGAATTTTTGCACTATCTAAAAAGCTAAGTCAAATGGGCTTAACTTTCCGCAACATAAAAACACTTTGTGAACGAATGTGCTGAAGCCGGAAGTCAATAGCACGAGTTATTCCAGTAATTAAAGTAAAACCACTCAACTACTCAATCACTTTGTTGCTTGAGTATTGCTGTACACTAATACTATTCTATACTAATTCAGTACTTTGGATGAAATAACAGAGTGTGCCTACGATTAGCTTGGTCAATCAAAAAGGTGAATGCAGTAAGTCTTCTACCACCGTTCACTTAGCTCACTGGTTGGCAAAAAGCCAGCAGCAAGTATTAGAAGAAAATGTGCCAATTGTTCTGCAAGCACATACAGAAGGTAGCAGTTTACGGGGCATCAGTCGTATTAACGGTTTAGCCTAGAATACTACTCTTAAATTCTTAAATATCGTTCAAGCTGCCAGTAAAAAGGCACAAATAGTATATAATGCTGAGGTTCAAGATGCGGACACAGATGCTATTGGTGCTGAGAAATTATGATCGTTTGTAGAAAAAACCAAAGCGCTGCTTGCCTGAAGAACTCGAAGCTGGATATTGCTCAATAGCATTAAGTTTAGCTCAAAACAGCTTAAGGAACTGGGTACTGATCAAATTTCTGCATTAATTCGAGTAGTTCTTCTTGGCTTGGCTGTCGCCCGTCTTTAGTAAGTTCAGCTAAACCTACAAAATATTGCTCTCGTGCATCGGCGGGACAGAACATAATTAATAACTTTGCGGGGGTTTGTCCGGGATTAGAAAAGCCATGCGGTGTATTTTCTGGTACAAGTATAAATGCTCCTGGTTGGGCTTGGACTGTGCGATCGCTCAATACCATTTCTACTAATCCTTCTACTACATAAAACATCTCGGTCAATTGTTTGTGAATATGCGGGCTTGCGCCCATACTTCCTGGCTGCATTACAAACTCAAATAGTCCAAATTGACCTTTGGTATCTTTACCTGTGGCTTTAAAAGTGCAGGTACTTGTGCTAATTTGTACAGATTGTCCAACTCCTGGCTGCAAAATAATTGGTAATGACATAAAACTTTCCTAAGGGTGCATTGCTACAACAGCATCAATTTCAAACAACATCCATTCTTCTGCAAGTCTGAGGACTGGAATCAACGTGCTAGTAGGTTTTTGCTCTCCCAGCCACATTGCATTGCGTTCGATGGAGATTAATCTTTGTTTCTCTGCATCGTGTGCGACAGAAAGTATAGTAATTTTTACTACCTGTTCGGGAGTTGCACCCACCGCAGCTAAAGCAGTGCAAAGATTTGAAAATGATTGTTTTAGTTGAGCTGTAAAATCATCAGAGACAGGATTACCATATTTATCCTCGCCAAATTGACCCGAAATGTAGACTAAAGTTGAAGCCGCAGGTACAATGGTGATATGAGCGAAGCCGTATTTGGAGGGATCGCTTAAATCGGCTGGATTAAGGCGTTGAATTTCTTGAATCATAGCACTTTTATTTACATTTAATGTTTTGATTTGCTGTAGCGGGAGTATCTAGGAGGAAGAAAACGCAGCCTGTTGTAAACAAACAGCAAGCTGTTAAGATGACAAGCGATCGCACAGAACAACTGACCCAAGCATTATTAATAGCATCGCCAGTAAAAAGTAGTGAACCAATTAAAAATAGCCAGTTAGCAACAGTTGTATAGGCAAACATAGAAATTTATTAGATAAAGATTTGCTATTTTGGTTAAGCACTTTTCTTAATAGCTTTTTGGAAAATGACTACAAGTAAAATATTAATAACCAGAAGTATTGCGCCAAAACCTAAAAGGGCATTTAGAATACCTATACGTTCAGCAAAAAAGCCGATGAAAACAACGGGTGAACCATATCCTAAATAAGCACAGACAAAATATCCTGAAACTGCTCTAGCCGATTGTGAAGCGCTTAATCTGACAACTTCAGCTAATCCACCTAAATAGGTAAATCCATAACAAGCTGTACCAGAAATCGCTACCCCTGTTAAGACTAAACCCAGAATACCTAGCCCAGCCCCACAAGTAAAAACCCCATAGCCGAGAACAAGCAAAATGCAGCCTAATTGTAGCGCTCTCGTTCCTTTAAGTTTACGAGCTAGAGGCTGACATAAAACCCCCGCCATCACGAAAATAAATAATATTGGTCCCGACCAGTTCGGCAAATTATACTGAACCAATTGTGCTGGTAAAATTATGCTGACAATGCCAGCTAAAGACCACGCCAAAGCAATAGCTAATCCGGCGGGAATAGTACCATTAAGAAACTTAGGCAAACGAATTAGCTTGCTTTTAGAAACAGGCTGTTCTGGCAAAAGTGAGATCGCGCCACCAATACACCCCAAAGTTAAAATCCAGACAACCCAGTAACTGAAAGGAACTAGAGAATCTTTGTAGGACAAAGCAGCGTGGGTAAACAAAGCACCGCTAGAAAACCCTAAAGATGTAGCTAAACTAACATAAGTGGCAACTATAGCAGAGGAACGCGGCATTAAAGTAGATAAATACGCTGCGCCAGTTCCCGTAATCAAGCCGACAGCGATTCCTTGAAATACACGAGTGACAAACAATGTGTAAATGGTTGGGTAGACAATCATTAACAATGTTGCTAATGAAATTGAAGATAAACTAGCGAGAATTGTAGTTTTACGTCCTATGCGATCAGAAATACCACCAAACAAAATCAAAGTTGGCAATAGTCCAGCAACATAAGTAGAAAAAGCAATTGCTGATATGCCACTGCCAAACCCAGCAATTTGCGCGTAGGTATTGTACAAAGGAACTTGTAAATTTGCGGCATGGGTAATCAGAAAAATTGCTGCGGCGACAATTAATGCAGGTCGTTTCATGGTTTTTTACTCAACTAAATTAGTAAATCAACAAGAGAATTTTGACGATTTAAGATTTCCAACTTTTACCAAGCGGACAAAGTAGCATTGGTCATCTGCCAAGTCTCAATAAATTGTTGAATGGCTTGACGCGCTGCGGCTAAAGACTGTTGGCGATCTTCCATTCCCATTGACAGATTTTCAGCGTGAATAAAAGTTATATCTGTAATGCCAATCAACTCAAAAACTGCTTGCAAAAAGGGGGCTTGAAAATCAAGCGAACTAGCTGCATAACTACCACCGCGTGTTGTAATTACCAGCATTTTCTTGTCTTTTGCCAAACCCTCATAGCCATCTGCACCTACCATAAACGTTCGTCTTACCCGCACAATCTGGTCGATGTAGGCTTTAAAGTTGGCAGGAATGCTGTAGTTATACATAGGAATGCCAAAAACGTAGAGATCCGCCACCAAGAATTCATCGATTAATTCATCAGAAATACTCAGTGCTGCGGCTAGTTCTGGGGTAACTTGTTCGGGAAGGCTAAAGGATGCTGCGATCCATGATTCATCAATAAATGGCACAGGAGAATGCCCCAAATCGCGGTAAGTAATCGTGTCATGAGGATGAATTTGCTTCCAGAGGTTAATAAGCTCTTTGGTAAGTTGCCGAGAGATAGAACGCTCGGCACGGGGGCTAGAGTCAATGTGGAGAATATGAGTCATGAGTTGATTCCTCTTGTAGATGTTAAAAAGAAAAGACCGTTCGCAATGTACCCGTGACAATCGTGCCGTTACGACCTTGATTACTAGGATTAGTTACTACCTGCACTACTGGCGTTACTCGGATATTGTCATTAACTGGAAAGTTGTAAAAAGCTTCAAAATTTGTCTGAGTAGCATTGCCGATTTCACTCGCAATAAATGGTTGTCCGGCAGCAATTCCGGCAAAAGCGCCCTCTACAAATAAGTCACGCCATCCCACTCCTGCCATCCAATAGCTAGGCTTGAGGTCACCAAAAGCCGTGTCTGCATAACTGCCGTAGCCGTACCTGCCAAAAACTGCAATTTGTTGTGAGATTGCAAGTTCGGCATTTGCGCCCACTACATCAAAACGGTTATCAAACAACTGTCCGCCACTGTATTGCACGCGCAGAGCAAAGGCTTTAGAAGGAGAGTATTCTAGTTCAACGGTATTTTGGTAGGTATCGCCGAATAAGCCCCCATTACCACTAGCATTAGGGTAAAGTACCCCAGTGAAGAATGATAAACCTACACGATTAGAGCGAAGTCCTGGATTAGCTGGATCGGAGGCGGCATATAAAGCCCGCAGCTTAAACGCTCCCCCGCCAGGATTCCAGTTAATTACTGCACCTGCACTAGGACCATTAACGGGTAAAAGAATAAAGTTATTGACTAATGCTGAAGTGCTAAAGTCTAAAAAGCTCAAATTAGCGTAGCTGCTGAGATCCACAAAGTCTGTGGTTTTTATATCAGGACCTATAGCTACAGAAAGATTGCGAACAGGCGCAAAACTATAGTACAACCGACTAAGCCCAAAGTTACCATTGCTAGGAGGTTTGGCTGAGTAGTCTAAAACGCTACCAAAACTTGGTTCTAGCACTCCAGTAGCATTATCGTTGATGCCGTTACTGCCTGTATCTATACGGATTTTGAGTAAATCGTTGCCGAAGAAACTGGTATTAAAATCAAGAGAAGCACGGTACAATACTGTTGTATTAGGGTTATCGTTAGCAATTTCTGTACCTGTTGGACTAATAATGCGATCGCCACTAAATCCACCCGCATTCACCGCAAACAGTGCTTGTCCTGTAAGTTTAGTCGTGGTCGAAAATTGATTGGCTTCGAGTTCGGCGTTTTGGGCTTCCAGGGTATCGATTCGACCTTGTAAAACCGCTAGTTCCTCGGCAAACTCTGTCTGCAATCGTTGCAATAATTGCAAATCTTCCTGCAATATTTTGTCTGCAACTCCCGCAGCAATTAACTCGTTAACTTGCTCTAGTGCCGCATTTAGACCCGCTGCAAACTCATAACGAGTTATTGAGCGATTGCCCTTATAACTTTTATCTGCGTAACCTGCTACTACGCCGTAGCGTTCAACCAAGGATTGCAGGGCTTGATACGCCCAATCGTTCGGCTGGACATCGGATAGTTGCGATACTGAAGTAACTCGCTCGGTGGCTTGAGCTATTAAATTAGGAGAATGCGTTCGCTCGGTGGTTTTGACTGCACCTGACTTTTTAGCAGCACTAGCGGCAATTGATTTTTCAACCATAGTACCTTGGACAAGAATACACAAAAGGCTTGTACTACCAGTTATTGATACAGCTTGAAGCAACTTTCTACGATTTGTGGAGTGGTAGTTTAATTTGTAAATTGCTGAGTACACAAAATTTGCTCTCCTTTGATGAAGTAACCGTAATGTGCTGAAAACACGAGGTTGCCAAGAGCCAATTGGCTGTTTAAATTACTGAATTGTTTGGATTAAACTGCTTAATAAATACGGCTGTCTGAGCATTCTCACTAAATACAGCGCCAACCGTAAAAACCAAGATTAATGTAGTAGAAATTAGGTAGTGTTAATGCACTACCTCTTAGTTGCGAATAACGTATCTTTAACCAATACAAAACCCTGTTCTTAATCAAGCGATGTGAACATTGAGTATCTGTATTAGAGCTAGTAGATATTTGAAAAGTTATTTAGCTACCTTCTATCTTTAAAGTAGGTATCAAACTGTAATTGATTTGAGGTAGTTGGTCTAAGACGCATCCTTAACAACGGACTTAGTTTATCTAATATTTACTCAGTAACAGAGGAAGCCTTTGATAATTGTTGTGCCACAAAATCCCAGTTTACTAAGTTTTCAAGAAAGATGTGAATAAACTCTGGTCGCCGATTCTGATAATCCAGGTAATAGGCGTGTTCCCATATATCACAAGTTAATAGAGGAGTTTGATTGTCTACTAAAGGATTAGCTGCGTTCGCAGTCTTTATCACCTTTAGTTCGCTATTGTCCAAAACTAGCCAAGCATATCCACTACCAAACTGAGTAGCCCCAGCATTTTGAAATGCTTGCTTAAACTGCTCAAAGCTACCAAAAGTTGCATTAATTTTTTGATTAAGGTTGCCACTTGGCTTACCTCCTCCACTCGGCTTCATGCTGTTCCAGAAAAAATTATGGTTCCATACTTGAGCGGCATTGTTGAATATGCTAACTTTAGCCAGATCGTTATAAGTTATTTTAATTAAATCTTCTAGTGACTTTCCAGCTAGTTCTGTATCCTGGACAAACTTGTTAAGGTTTGTAACGTAACTAGCATGGTGCTTACCATGATGAAACTGGAGCGTACTTTTTGACATATAAGGTTCTAGGGCATTGTAGTCAAAAGGTAAAGGATGAAGTTCGTACACCATTAGATTTGTCCTTTTTCAATTACAGAATTATAAAAATCGTTACAAGTAGAGCTAGGCTCTTAAATCGTCTGCATTGAGTAACCAAACATTCGTTCAATTTAAATCTGTTACCTTCTTATTCACAAATCAAGCCAGGAAAATTAATCAGAGTTCTTACTTCACTTACCTCACTTTCTAAAGACTTTTCTTTAATAAGTAAAGTCTACCGAATAGAATTGACTTTGTAAAGACATTTCTTTAGAATCATAATTATGACTACTAAGCCACCAAGTCAAACTGTTCGCAGTCAACGCGCTATTATCAAGCTGCTTAAGCAAGAAGGATCGATGGATGCTAATGCGCTTGCCTCCCATTTAGCGATCTCAGCTATGGCAGTACGTCAACATCTGTATGCATTACAGAAAGAGTGTCTAGTTACCTACCAGGAAGAACCGCGTGCAATGGGTCGTCCTGCTAAACTTTGGCAGCTAACCTCTGCGGCTGATCGCTTGTTTCCTGATGGCTATGCAGAGTTGACTTTGAGCCTAATTAACTCTATGAAAGAGGCGTTTGGAGAAGAGGGACTTGAGCGCCTACTAGATATAAGAAGCCGCCAGGGAATTGCCACGTACCAAGAGTACATACCTAAAGAAGGTTCTCTTCAACAGAGGCTGGAAGCCTTAGCTGTAATGCGTACTGAAGAGGGCTATATGGCTGAGGTTGTACCTGTTGCGAATGATTCTTTTTTATTAATTGAAAACCACTGTCCTATTTGTGCTGCGGCTACAGCGTGTACAGGATTCTGTAGTAAGGAGCTAGAAGTTTTCCAAAGCGTTTTGGGTCAGAATGTTGTCATTGAGCGAACCGAACACATTGTGTCAGGCGCACGTCGTTGCGCTTATCAAGTTTCATTTAGAGCAGAGTTTTGAAAACTACTTATACAACGATATTACCCTTAGTGATGGGTACTGTTTAGGTTGTTTAGAGCCTAATGGCAATAAGATAAAGGTAAGCTAATGGCTGAAATTTTTGTACCTTACTATTTAATATCCCCTAGATTTTCTCCATAAAAACCTCAATTAGCATCTTTAGCTTTTGTCTTAGCACAAAATCCACCAGCTGTTGACCACCAAGTAAACTTATTCGGTACTCCCGCAGCAATTCCTTAGATGAGCCTCCGGTTTTCTCTGTATGGATGAAGAATCCTCCGTAGGCTTCCTCCTTCCTATCCCTCCTAATAGCCCGATGGAAGTTACGGATATGCTGTGGTTTAATATGATAGCGGTAACGCTTCGCCCCAATCAGATACAGTTTGTCTGCAATCAAAACACGCCCGTCTATTCCGCCATCGCAGCTATACCGATAGTTACATCTGCTATTTTTGTTCCTGACAGCAGGTTAGCAACAATGCCCCGCAAGCATGGGGGTTTATCTGGCAGAGAAGAGCGATCACCGCTGGTAATGGAAATTTATTGGAGCAATAACAAAAGCGATGGGTTGCTTCTCGGCTAACCCAAGCTTTGGCTTGCAGTCAGCTAAATTTGCACTGTGCTGAGAGCCTATCCCACTAACTTCGGAAACCAGATGTAGGATGTAGCGAGGAGAAGGAAAGCCAATACTGTTCGGTTAAGGTTTGTAATTGCCAATGTTCTGGACAAAACCACGAGAATAGTAGCCTTTCAGCATCTGACAAGTCTCAGTTTTTAGTTATCCGAACCGTATTGGAAGGAAAGCATCAAAACACACTTTCAGCCGTTCCCATCTGACAACACAATACGGTTCAGTTAAGGCTCAAAGTCATGTAAATTAGATATTGTTCCCAAGAATGGAAATTAAGTGTCGTGCATCTGAGAGATTTTTCGTTGATGTCTCCTGAGATACAAAACGCTGATTTGCTC
>JAESGR010001073.1_pt1 | contig 11068 bp, 13 predicted proteins | sample 9269771 | NCBI WGS metagenome assembly JAESGR01 (sample SAMN15739572, study PRJNA653492) | algae metagenome | isolation source: Chroococcus sp. CMT-3BRIN-NPC107 and co-occurring heterotrophs from well... | place: USA: Clark Mountains Wilderness, California | collected 2010-04-18
CTGCGAACTTGACCAGGAGGCCGAGGCCCCGTCGGAGTTGGTCACCTTCTCCACCGCGCGGGCGGCGTCCTCGGCGGCGCGGGCGCGGGCCTCCAGGGTCTCGGGCGAGGGCTCGGCGGGGTCGTAGAGGTCGAGCTCGGGCAGCGGGCCGCGGGCCAGCAGCTCGGGGTCGGCGAGGCCGGCGTAGGGGTCTTCCGGCGCCAGCCTGGCCATCGCCACCGCCCGCTCGACCAGCTTGGTGCGGGCTTCCGCCGAGATGTCGGAGCCGGAGACGGTGGCCTGGCGGCGGCCGACGAAAACCCGAAGGCCCAGGTCGCGGGCCTCCTCACGCTCCACCTCCTCCAACTCGCCGAGCCGGACGGTGATGGAGAGGGCGCTGCGCTCGGCGCTGACCGCCTCCGCCGCATCGGCGCCCGCCTTCAGGGCCTGGGAGATGACGTCGCTCAGCAGGTTCTCGTCCATGCCCGCCATATGGCCGCCATGGCCGGTAGGGGCAAGCTCAGGCGATCGCGTAGACCAGCAGGGTCGAGGCGATGAAGACGTAGGCCAGCCAGGTGACGCTGGCGCCGATCGACCTCGGCCACGAGGTCTCGCCGCTGCGCGACAGGCCCACCGCGTGCACGACGCGCCCGCCGAACAGCATCGCCCCGCCCAGGTGGACGGCCAGTCCCGGCGCGCCCGCCAGCGCCAGGACGCCGAGGCCGATAAGGCCGGCGGGCACATATTCCGTCGCGTTGCCGAAGGCACGGATCGCCTGCGCCAGCTCGGGCACGCCGCCGTCCCCCAGCGCCACATGGTGCTTCTGCCGCCGACGCACGACGAGCACCGAGAGGACGAGCAGCAGGATGAGGTGCAGCCCCGTCCAGAGCGCCGCCGCGGCCGGGCCGGATCCTGGGTCCATAGGTGGGTCCTCTTCTCCGGAAGGGTGACAGGTAGGGCTGCGCCCAACCAGTCACCGAATTCGGTTGGTGACTGGTTGCGCCGCCCTGGCGCTACCTGTCACCCCCTGTCACTCCGGCAGCCCGAGCCGGCTCCACTTTTCCGTCACCGCCTTGACGACGTCCTCGTCCATGGCCAGCAGCCGGCCCCATTCGCGGTGGGTCTCGGGGGGCAGCTTGTTGGTGGCGTCGAGCCCGATCTTGGAGCCGAGCCCCGATTCCGGCGAGGCGAAGTCCAGGTAGTCGATGGGGGTGCGCTCGACGAGCGTGATGTCGCGGGCCGGGTCCATCCGCGTTGAGATGGCCCACATCACGTCCTTCCAGTCGCGGGCGTCCACGTCGTCGTCCACGACGATCACCCACTTGGTGTACATGAACTGGCGAAGGTAGCTCCAGACGCCCATCATCACCCGCTTGGCGTGGCCCGGGTAGGCCTTCTTCATCGACACCACGGCGATGCGGTAGCTGCAGCCCTCGGGCGGCAGCCAGAAGTCGACGATCTCCGGAAACTGCTGGCGCAGCAGCGGGATGAAGACCTCGTTGAGCGCCTCACCGAGGATCGACGGCTCGTCCGGCGGGCGGCCGGTGAAGGTGGTCAGGTAGATGGGATCGCGCCGCATGGTGATGGCGCTGACCTGGAAGACCGGGAACTTCTCGACCGAATTGTAGTAGCCGGTGTGGTCGCCGTAGGGCCCTTCGTCGGCGTACTCGTCGAGCAGCACGTGGCCCTCTATGACGATCTCCGCCTGGGCGGGCACCATCAGGGGTACGGTCTTGGCCGGGACCAGGTCGAGCTTGGCGCCGCGCAGCAGGCCGGCGAACTGGTATTCGGACAGGGTGTCGGGCACCGGGGTGACGGCGGCCAGGATGGTCCCGGGGTCGGCCCCGATCACCGCGCAGGCGGGCAGGGGCTCGGGCCGACCGGCCGCCTTCCAGCGCTGGTGATGCTGCGCCCCGCCCCGGTGGGCCAGCCAACGCATAATGGTCCGGTCCTTGCCCAGCACCTGCATGCGGTAGATGCCGAGGTTGTAGTCGTCTTCCCGGGCCGTGCCGGGCCCCTTCGTCACCACCAGCGGCCAGGTGATCAGCGGCGCGGGCTCGCCGGGCCAGCAGGTCTGGATCGGCAGCTGGGAGAGGTCGATCTGATCCCCGGTGAGCACGACCTCCTGCACCGGCGCCCGCTTGACGATCGCCGGCCGCATCGACATCACCGTCTTGGCCAGCGGCAGCATGTCGAAGGCGTCCCTCAGCCCCCGCGGCGGCTCGGGCGCGCGCAGGAAGGCGAGCAGTTCGCCCACTTCGCGCAGGTCGGCGGCGGTGGTCCGCTCGCGGCCCTCGAGGGTGACGCCCATGGCCACGCGCTTGACGGTCCCGAACAGGTTGACGAGCGCCGGCATGGAGGCGATCTGGCCGTCGGCGCGGATCGGCTTTTCGAACAGCACGGCCGGCCCGCCGGTCGCCAGCAGCCGGCGCTGGATTTCGGTCATCTCCAACACGGAGGAGACCGGCTCGGAGACGCGCACCAGCTCGCCCGCCGCCTCGAGCTTCTGAAGGAACTCCCGCAAGGAGCGGTACGCCATGGGATCTCCTGCGCTGGCCCTGGCCAAGCCTCTAGGCGGCGACGGCGCGCCTGTCACCTCTTGCCGCCGCCGGCGCCCGCGGCTTAAGTCCGGCCCATGAAGCGCCTCGACCTCGACGATCTGCCGCCCAAGGTCGCCCAGCTGCTCAGCGGCGTGGAGGACGGCGAGGAGCTGCTGCTGGTGCAGAACGGGCTGGTCGTCGCCCGGCTGGTGGGCGGGGCCGCGCCGGAGCCTGAGCCGGAAGAGGACGAAGCCGTCGAGCCGGAGATGCGCAGCCGGGAGATCTTCGAGCAGTTCCGCTCGCTGATGGAAGACGACTTCTAGCCGCCCGCCAGCTCCCGCTCCCAGTCGCTTAGGACGCCGAGCTCGGCCAGGGCGGCGACCATCCGGTGCAGGCTGACGTAACTGCTGCGGTAGGCCTGCATCATGTTGGCGCGCGCCAGGCTCTCCGACGAGAGGATGTAGCCGTCGGCGATGCGCGTGCACCGGCCTTCGGCCTCGAAGGCGGCGAGGCGGCGGCGGGTCTGTTCGTAGGGCAGGCGCAGCCGCTCGGCGACGGCCCGCACGCTGGCAGGGCGGCGGAGGTCGTCCGAGACGAAGCCGGCGGGGCCGGGCGTCTCATCGCCCCGCTCCTCGTCCGGAAGGCTGCGGGTGTTCAGATCGAACAGCGCCAACAGGGTGAAGCCGCCGGCCAGGCTGCCGGCCGTGAGGAGCACCGGATCCACCAGACGCAGCACGAAGTCCGACGAAATCCGCGCCACCGCCCGGATCGGAGGCGAAGCCGGGGCCGGCGGACCCGCCGCCGGCGGCGCCAGGCACTCGCCTCGCCGAAGCCGCAGGTAGAGGTCGCGCACCGCCAAGAAGTTCGCCTGCAGGAGGGCCACATGCTCGGGCGCGGCGACCTCGCGCTGGGGGACCACCAGGCCGCGCGGGGTGATATCGCATAGCCCCTTTTCCGCCAGGTGCATCACGCGCCGCCGGACAGTTTCGAAGGGCAGACGCAGCGAGGCGGCGACGGCGTTGATGCTGATCGGGCGGCGCAGCTCGTCCGGCGGCGGCGCCTCGGCGGTGGCGTAACGGCGCTGCAGCTCCGGGTCGGCCATGATCAGGGACAAATTCGCCTGGACGATCGCGAGCACGATCAGATTGTCGGTCAGGTCTCGGTCGGCGCCGGCGAAACTGATCGAGTCGAGCAGGAACCGGTTCGACGCCCGCATCGCCAGACGCAGCACGGTCAGCGACGCCTGCCTCTCTGCGCCCGTTTCCGCCGCCAGTCCGGATTCCGCATCGACCAAGCCGGGTTACTCCCTTGCAACGTGGATCAGTGTTCTGCGCGGACCTGCGGGCTTTCGTCCAGTCTCGGGATGGCCGGAAGGCCGACATGCCGCGAGAGCGCCTGGCGCGCGGTCTCGAAGGCGGGGCTGGCGACGCTGCGGCCGCACAGCTGCAGGCTGGTGGCGCTGAAGTCCAGCAGGCTGGATCCGCGATCCAGCTGGTCCACGGCCCTCTCGTAGGGGGTGAGGCCCGCCGGGCTCTCCAGCTCCGGCTCTCGGATCACCTGGCCGGTGTCCAGCTCGGCGATGAAGCCGCGGAAGCCGCCCTTGGCGCCGACGATGCTCATCTGGCCGCAGACGTGTCGCTCGTGGACCACCAGGTCGCGGAACTCGACGCCGGCGGGATCGCCGGCGTAGCGCGCCGCCAAGCGCTTGCCCTGCTCCAGGCTGAGCGGCGCGCAGCCGCTGGCGGTCAGCGCGGCGACAACAAGGAGGACGATACGCATCCTGGTGGAAAGCCCCGGAAACTCCGGCGCAGCCCCCTGCGCCTGGAGCCATTTATAAGAAGCGGTTTGCAGGCTTGGTTACCGCCGCCTGCGACACGGCGGCGCAGCGCTCATGGAGTGGGCAGCGCCGCCTCGAACTGCTTGGCGAGCTTCTTGGGCATCACCTTGCGCCAGCGCCGCTCCAGGAAGTTGCGCAACGAGCCCCGATCGACCGTCTCGATGCGGGCCAGCACGCTGGGATAGTCCTTGTAGTGCGGCGTGATGTGGAAGGTCTCGGGCGCGGCCTCCATAAGCATCTCGCGCTCGTCGAACGGCACCTCGAGCAAGACCAGGCTGTCGTCCTCCGGCCGGATGCGGGTGAAGAACTTGCCCTTCACCTTGAAGGAGGGCCGCCCGTACGAGGTCCCTTCCTCCGTCTCGGGGAACGACAGCACCAGCCGGCGAACCTCTTCGGGGGTCATGCCTCGTCCCTCCCATTCCGCACCAGGCCGATCTTGCGCCCCTTCTCGCTGTCTTCAATCAGGATCTTCAGGCGGCGGGCGCGGGTCTCGGGGCGCTTGGCGCTCACCACCCAGTTGAGCGCCACCCTGCGGTAGGAGGGCGGGAAGGCGTTGAAGGCGGCCCAGGCCGGGGGATTGGCCTCGAAGGCGACCGTCTCGTCAGGCGCCAGTTCGGCCAGCGGGCGCTCGAAGGCGTACTGGCCCGTCTTCGCCTTCGGGTCCGCGAACGCCGCCTCGCCGGCGGGCCGGATGCGCCCCTCGGCCTTCAGCTCATGGAAGCGCTTGATGTTCTTGGCGCTCCAGATGCTGCCGCGCCGCCGCGGTGTGAAGCGGATGGTGTAGGCCTCGTGGCCCAGCGAGCGGCGGACCCCGTCGATCCAGCCGAACGACAGGGCCTCGTCGACCGACTCGTTCCAGGTCATCGACGGCCGCCCCGACCCCACCTTCCAGAAGCCGACCAGCAGCTCGCCCGCCGTGGCGTGGTGCTCTTCCAGCCAGGCGCGGAAGTCTTCGGGCGTGGCGAAGTAGGTGGGCTGGGTCTCTTTCATCCCGGGTTAGTACGCCAGCGCGACGCCGTCCTTGCGCATCTCGGTCGCGGCGCCGTAGCGGCCGGGCCAGCGCTCGATGGCCTGGTAGCCGCCGAAGCCGCCGTCGGAGGGCCCGAACTTCCAGCCGATGCGGGCGAGGGCGGCCTTGGTGGCCTCGGGCACGCCGGTCTCGAGCCTGAGCGTGCCGACACCCTTCTGGGCCTCGCCGGTGGGCTCGGTGGATCCCTCGTGGTGCCAGCGGGGCGCATCGCCCGCCGCCTGCAGATCGAGGCCGAAGTCGACCATGCTGGAGATGATCTGCGCTTGGCCCTGCGGCTGCATGTCCCCGCCCATGACGCCGAACGCAAGCCACGGCTCGCCGCCGCGTGTGGCGAAGCCCGGGATGATCGTCTGGAAGGGTCGCTTGCCGGGCGCGTAGAGGTTGGGATGGCCGTCGGTGAGGGCGAACAGCTCGCCCCGGTCCTGAAACATGAATCCCATGCCGTCGGGCGACAGGCCCGAGCCCATGCCGCGGTAGTTGGACTGGATCAGGCTGACCATCATCCCGTCCGCGTCGGCGACGCAGAAGTAGGTGGTGTCGCCGCGGCTCGGCGCCTGGCCGGGGTGCACGGGCGTCAGGATCCGGTCGGGCCGGATGAGCCTGGCCCGCTCGCGCGCGTAGTCCTTGGAGATCAGCTGCTCTATCGGCGCCTGGTAGAAGGCCGGGTCGGCGTAGTGGCGGGCCCGGTCCTCGAACGCCAGGCGCTTGGCCTCGACGCCGTGGTGGATGGCCGCCGCCGACTGGAAGCCCATGGCCTTCACGTCGAACGTCTCGAGAATGCTAAGCAGCTGCAGCGTCGCCAGCCCCTGGCTGTTGGGCGGCAGGGCCCAGACGTCGACCCCGCGGTAGCTGGACGAGTGCGGCTCCACCCACTCCGACTTGTGCGCGGCGAGGTCGCTCCGCGTCATCCAGCCGCCGATCCGCTTGAAGTAGCGCTCGATGTCGCGGGCGATGTCGCCCTCGTAGAAGTCGCGCGGGCCGCCGTCGGCGATGCGCTGATAGGTGCGGGCCAGCGCCGGGTTCCTGAAGATCTCGCCCTCGCGCGGGGCGCGGCCCTGGCCGGCCCAGACCTTGTTGAAGTTCACCACCTCCTCGATGCCCGCGTCGGGCTTGTTGAAGTTGATGAAGCTTCGACCGAGGTAGTAGGCGACCGTCTGGGCCACCGGATGGCCCTCCTCGGCGTGGCGGATCGCTGGCGCGAACAGGCTCTTCCAGGGCAGCTTGCCGTAGCGGCCGTGCAGATCGCCCCACGCGCCGACGGCGCCCGGCACGCTCACCGACACGGCCCCGTACGACGGGATCAGCCCGTTCTTCGAACGGCTGCGCACCGTCTCCAGGGAAAGGCCCCGCGGGCTGCGGCCCGAGCCGTTCAGCCCCACCACCTTGCGCTGCTTGGGATCCCAGAGCATGACGAAGGCGTCGCCGCCGATGCCGCAGGCGATCGGCTCGACGAGCCCCAGCACCGCATTGGCTGCGATCGCCGCGTCCACCGCCGATCCGCCGGCCCGCAGGATGTCGATCGCGGCCAGCGTCGCCAGCGGATGGGCCGTCGCCGCCGCCCCATGCAGTCCCCAGGCCGCGCTGCGGCTGGCGAATGTCGCCCCGTCGATCCGGTCGCCCGAGCGCACGTCCGGCCGGTTCAGGTTCGGATTGCCGGCTCGGCTCTGGGCGAGCGCCGAGCCCGCCGCCGCAGCAGCGGGAAGGGCGGCAAGGAAGGTGCGGCGGCGCATGGGCGAAACTCCGTTGTACTTGCTCAGCAAGTCCCGGTTTTGGCCGCCGCCGCAAGACCTAGGGCAGCGCCCACACCGCCGTCTTCTTCACCTCCATGTCCTCCAGTTCGCGTGTGGTCGGGACCTGGTACTCGATCAGCTTGGTGAGGCGCTCGCGGGGGAAGTAGCTGCGGCCGGGGTCGCCGATCAGGACGAGGGCGCCGGCGGCCTTGGCGGCGGCGAGCCAATCCATAACCTGGCCCGCCAGCGGCGCCTCGTAGCAGATGTCGCCGGCGAGGATGACCTCGGCCTCCCTCGGCGGCGGGCGGTCGAGGAGGTTCTGCTCGGTGGTCTTCAGGCTCACGCCGTTGGCGGCGGCGTTGAGGTGGGCGGCCGCGCCGCAGAAGGCGTCGATGTCGGCGCACAGCACCTCGGCCGCCCCGGCCCTCGCCGCGGCGACGCCGACGATGCCTGAGCCGGAGGCGAAGTCGATCACCCGCCTGCCGGCGACGGTCTGCGGGTTGTCGAGGATGTAGCGGGCCAACGCCTGGCCGCCGGCCCAGGCGAAGGCCCAGAAGGGCGGCGGCAGGCCGATGCTCTCCAGCGCCTCCTCAGTCATCCGCCAGATGGGGGTGATCTCGTCGGCCAGGTGGAGCGACAGCTCCGGTGTGTGCGGCGGGGCCTGCAGCGTGGTGTTCTCGAGAATGAAAGCGCGCCGCCCTTCGGGGGAGGGGTCGATCACGCGGCGGCGGGCTTGGCCGAGGCCATGGCCAGCACCTGCAGGTAGCCCGGCTGGACCTCCATCCGCTCGGTCAGTCCCTGCGCGGTCAGCAGGCGGTGCGCCTTGGGCAGGCTGTAGCAGGGCAAGTGCATGAACATGTGGTGCTCGCAGTGATAGTTGACCCAATAGGGCGCGAGCACCGCGCGCTCGATCAGGTTGGCTCTCGTGGTGCGGGCATGGCGCAGCGGGTCGGGCTCGTCCTTCGCGACGCAGGCGTGCTCGGCGATGTTGCGCAGGCGGGTGATCATCTGCAGCCAGGTGGCGGCCGGCAGCACCCACAGCACCGGCCAGACCCACCAGTAGCCGAACGGGGCGAAGACGGCGGTGGTGACCAAGCCGCCGATGAAGAACCTGCGCTTGCGCTTCAGCTCGCGGGCCAGGATCGGCCAGACCGGCTCGCCGGCCTTGCGGGCCTTCAGCTCGGCCGCGACCTGGCCCCAGCGCAGTTTCAGCCAAGTCCGGCCGGTAAGATCGCGGGCGATCTTGCGGCGCAAGGACAGGCGGGTGATCGGGAAGGGCGCGGAGAGGACGAGGTCGGGGTCCTCCGCCTGCTGGGCGTACTTGTGGTGCTGCAGGTGGTAGGGCCGGTATTTGAAGAGGCCGCCAGGGGTCAGGTGCTCGCCCACCCAGTCGTTGAGCTTCAGGTTGCGGCACAGGGCGCCGTGGGCGGCGTCGTGCATCAGGATCGCCAGGCCCAGCTGCCGCCCGCCGACGATCATCACCGCGATCGGGATGGTGATCGGCCAGAGGATCGCCATCGCGACGGCGAGGCCGATGGCCGCCCAGGCGTGGGCGACCAGCGCCAGCCCCTTGAGATCCGAGCGCGCCGTCAGCCGCGCCCATTGCTCGGGGGGGAAGTAGGTCTTCGGGTCGACGCGGGCGGCTACGGCCATGAGCGATTTTAGCTCAGGACCGTCGGCAAGGACAGGATCGCCGCTTTCGCGGTTGAGGCGTCCGCGGCTAGGATCGCCGGGGGGAGGCGATCTGGATGACGTTCTTTCGGTTCAGCCTGGCGTGGGCTGCGGCGCTGCTGGCGACGGGCCTACCCGCGTCGGCGCAGGATCTCCAGCCCCTGGACCTGGAGCTGGTGTGCGACGGTGCGTTCATGACGCGGGTCCGGACGACGACATCCGTCGACGTTGAGGATGAGGACGGCAACGAGGCCACGGGGACGTCGATCTCCCGCACCAGCGTGCCGGTCCCGCGCCGGATCCTCATCTCGATCTCGGGAGACAGTGGCCGCGTCAAGCTTCCCGCGGACATGGACAGCCGGCGCGGTCTCGCCCCTGACGGTTGGCGCCCATTCCAGGAGCTCGTGGTCAGTGAGGACAAGATCGAGGCGCGCCTTCGGTTCAACGCCCTCGCAAAGGTGCGGATCGTTATCGACCGCATGACCGGCGACATCGACTACGATGGCGGAGAGTTCCGCGGCGTCTGCGACAAGGCACGCGCCCCGCTCAACGCCAAACGCTTCTGAGGTTCAGGGCCGCCAGCTTCCGGCGCAGATGGCCACGAACAGGATGAAGCCCGCGAGGCTGTTGGACTTGAAGAGCCTGAGCGCGCCCACGGGGTCGGCGATGTCGAGGCGCTGGGCCTGGCGGGAGAGGTGCAGGGCGAAGAGGGCGGCGGCAGGCCAGAAGAGGGGGCCGAGGCGCCCCGCGAACCCGGCGGCGAGGGCCAGGAAGGTCGCGGCCATGTAGAAGACGAGGACGCCCCTGGGGGCGGCGGCGCCGAGCCTGCGGGCCGAGGACTTCACGCCGGCGAGGGCGTCGTCCTCCAGGTCCTGGACGGCGTAGATGGTGTCGTAGCCGAGGGTCCAGAAGATGCCCGAGGCGTAGAGCAGCAGGGCGGGCCAGCCGAGCGTCCCGGTGGCGGCGGAAAAGCCCAGGAGGGCGCCCCAGTTGAAGGTCAGACCCAGCCATGCCTGCGGCCACCAGGTGATCCGCTTCATGAACGGGTAGGCGGCGACCAGCAGCAGCGAGCCCGCGCCGAGCGCGATCGCGAGCGGCGGAAAGGTCAGCAGGATCGCCAGCGACGCCAGGCAGCAGGCGATCACGAAGCCCCAGGCCTGCTTCACGCTGATCTGGCCAGAGGGGATCGGCCGCCCTGCGGTGCGGGCGACCTTGGCGTCGAAGTCGGCGTCGACGATGTCGTTGTAGGCGCAGCCGGCGGCCCGCATCAGCGCCGCGCCGGCGAAGAACAGGGCGAGCAGCCGCGCGTCCGGCAGCTGCTGCTCCATAGCCGCGGCCAACGCGATCCCCTGCCAGCCGGGCAGCATCAGCAGCCAAATCCCCGCCGGCCGGTCGAAGCGGCCGAGCTTCAGCCAGGGCCGAAGGCCCGCCGGGGCGTGGCGGTCGACCCAGTTGGTCGGGGCGGCGTCGGGCAGGTGGGCGGTCATCGCGCTCGTCAGTAGCAGATCGGACGAGCGGAGCGGAGCCGCTGAACCCGCCGCCAGCTTGACGGTTCAGCCACGGTTCAGCCCCGCTGCGGCATTTAGCCGTCGACGGGGACGCGCCCCACCAAGGAGTTACGATGAAGAAGTTGTTGCTGGCCGCCGCCGCCCTCGCCGCCGCGGCCGCGCCGATCGCGGCCTCGGCGCAGGACTGGCGCGGCGAGCGCCGGGAAGATCGCCGCGAGCTGCGCGAGGACCGGCGCGAGCTGCGGGAAGACCGCCGCGACGCGCGCCGCGACGGCGTGATCACCGAGCGCGAGCGCCGGGAGCTGAACCGCGACCGCCGGGAAGTGCGCGAGAGCCGCCGCGAGCTGCGTTACGATCGCCGCCGGGCCGACACCTGGCGCGACCGCGCCGAATGGCGCAGCTACCGAGGGGCGCGCACCGGCTACTGGTACGCTCCCGGCTACGGCTACCGCCCCTACGACCGCCGCTATTCGAACGCGTGGCGACGCGGTCACCATGTGCCGGTGATCTACCGCAGCTACTATGTCCAGGACCCGTACTACTACGGCCTGCCGCCGGCGCCGTACGGGCACCGCTGGATCTACGCGGACGGCAATTTCGTGCTGATGTCGATCGCCTCGGGTCTGATCGCTCAGGTCATCATGGGCGGCTACTAGGGGCTCGAAGCTCCGCCGGCGCGGCGCGTCGGCGGAGTTCTCCCGCATACCGGTCATTAGAACTCTTGTCGTTACTATCCGGTAAACCAGCGGAAACGTTGGTTTTTCACATACCGG
>JAESGR010001074.1_pt1 | contig 11059 bp, 10 predicted proteins | sample 9269771 | NCBI WGS metagenome assembly JAESGR01 (sample SAMN15739572, study PRJNA653492) | algae metagenome | isolation source: Chroococcus sp. CMT-3BRIN-NPC107 and co-occurring heterotrophs from well... | place: USA: Clark Mountains Wilderness, California | collected 2010-04-18
GGCCCTGTGGCACTGGCCCTTGTTTCTTTACCGCCCCGGCTATACCGCCATGGATGCAGCCGGTGTTTTCGGATGGGTGCTGAGCCTGGCTACCGGAAGTGTGCTGCTCACGTGGCTCTTCCGGCGTACCCGGGGCAGTGTACTGGTATGTGCCCTGCTGCATGCCACTATGGATGCGGCGTTCACGTCTGCTGCAGCAGACGGGCCGGTGATGGCATATGTAGGTGCCGGAGTTACTGTTTGGGGCGCTTGGGTGCTGTTTTACAGGCGCGCTTTATCACGTCCATATAACGCACTGATTTTTTGTGGAATCCTATTTGCATTAATTTCCGGGCATGATTAAACTGACCGGGAGGCAGGCAACGATTCTGGCGGCGCTGGCATTTGCGAGCACCCTGCTGCTCACCTATATACTACCGGGTTATTCCATAACGCTGGGCGGACTGGTACTGGTCATCTCCCTTTCGGTAATCATCCCGGACAAGCGTTCCACCCTCATTGCCATGGGTGTCAGTATAGGGATCGTACTGGCGCACCTTTTCCTGCTCGATGCTTCCTTTACGGTAAAGAGCATGGTCGAGCACATCTTCGTACTGCTGCTCATCTGCCTGACCAGCCTGGTGGTGCTTTACCTGAAGCGCCTGCTGCGGAATATGGAGTTCGACAAAACCCATATGACGGCCTTGTTCGAGAACGCTACGGAGGGCATTGTGCTGACCGACAGTTCTGCGTCCATCATACTGATCAACCCGGCAGCAGAGCGGATGTTCGGCTACACCGGCACGGAGATCATCGGCCAGAAAGTGGAAGTGTTCTTGCCGCCCCGCTACCGGCCGGGGCATGTGAACCTGCGCAACGGATTTGTAAAGGAGCCGGCACACCGTTCCATGGGATCCGGCCGCGACCTGTTTGCCCAGCGTAAAGACGGCAGCCAGTTCCCGGTAGAGGTCAGCCTCAGTCATTACCAGCGGGGTGAGGCGCTTTATGTCATCGCATTCCTCGTGGATATAACACACCGCAAGGAAATTGAAGAAAGCATGCGGAAACAGCAGCACCAGCTCGAACAGGTGACCAATGAAATCCGCAGCCTCAATACCGAACTGGAAGCAAAGGTGGAAGAGCGGACCGTGATCCTGAAGGAAGCCCTGCAGCGGCTGGAGCAGTCGCAGGCTGAGCTCAGCGAAGCGCTCGACAAGGAACGCCAGCTCAATGAAATTAAAAGCCGGTTTGTGTCCATGGCCTCGCATGAGTTCCGGACCCCGCTTAGCGCTGTGCTTTCCTCGGCTTCGCTGCTGGGAAAGTATACGACCACCGAGCAGCAGCCGAACCGGGAAAAGCATATCCGGCGGATCAAGGATTCGGTCAAGAACCTGAACGACATCCTGGAAGACTTTCTGTCGCTGGGCAAGCTGGATGAAGGAAAAGTGGGCGCAGTTGCGGAACCGTTCAGTATAAAGGAGAAGGTGGAGCATACGATCGAGGACCTTTCCGGGCTGCTGAAGGCCGGGCAGCACATCGAGTACACGCATGAAGGATCCGCCGAGGAAATGGTCACCGACCGCAAGCTGCTGAAGAACATCCTCATCAACCTGGTCTCCAATGCCATCAAGTTCAGTGCGGAAGGAGCGGAAATCACCGTGCGCAGCCATATTGACGGCGATGCCGCCACCATCGTGGTCCGGGACCGGGGCATCGGCATTTCCGAGGAAGACCAGGCGCACCTGTTCTCTTCCTTTTTCCGTGGAAAGAATGCCATCAACATCCAGGGCACGGGACTCGGCCTGCACATCGTGCGCCGTTACCTCGACCTGCTGGGCGGTCAGGCCCGCCTGGAAAGCGCGCTGAACGAAGGCACAACCATTACCCTCACCATACCCGTTCATTTACCCACCCCCGATAATACCTGAAGCATGGATAAGACTATACTGGTCATCGACGATAACAACGACATCAGGGAGAATACGGCCGAGATCCTTGAGCTGGCCGGCTACAAAGTGATCACCGCCGAAAACGGCCGCCGGGGCGTGGAAGCCGCCACACGTGAAAAGCCCGACGTGATCGTTTGCGACATCATGATGCCGGAACTCGACGGCTACGGCGTGCTGCACCTGCTGCGCAAGAATGCCGAAATGCAGAATGTGCCGTTCATTTTTCTGACGGCCAAAACCGAGCGCGGTGATTTCCGTAAAGGAATGGAAATGGGGGCCGACGACTACATCACGAAGCCCTTCGACGATATTGAGCTGCTCAATGCCGTGGAGATCCGCCTGAAGAAGGCCCAGATCCTGGAACAGAAATACGCGCCTTCGCCCCAGGGCATCAGCCAGTTCATCCGCGACGTGAAAGGCTCGGGCATGCTGCAGCAGCTGTCCGAACAGTATGCCGTGGATACCTTCAGCAAAAAGCAGATCCTTTACCAGGAGGGGAAGCGGCCCCGCTTCCTGTATTTCCTGGTGAAGGGAAAGGTGAAATGCTTCCGTACGCACGAAGACGGGAAGGAATACATCACCAACCTGTACAGCAACGGCGACTTTATCGGCTACACCGCGCTCATCGAAGAACATCACTACGAGGACAGTGCCGTGATCCTGGAAGAGTCGGACATCATGCAGATCCCGAAAGACGACTTCCGGCAAATGATCCACAGCGACATCAACATCGCCGCCAAGTTCATCCATATCATGACCCAGAACGTGCAGGAAAAGGAAGAGCGGCTGCTCAACCTTGCCTACAGCTCGCTGCGCAAGCGCGTGGCCCGGGCCCTGGTGGATATCTCCTCCAAATTCAATATTACCGATACGAGCCGGCCCATTGAGATTTCCCGTGAGGAGATCGCCCAGTACATCGGCACGGCTACCGAATCGCTGATCCGCACCATTTCCGACTTCAAGGCCGAAGGCCTCATCGATGTGAAAAGCGGGAAAATCATCCCGGTGAACCTGGAGAAGCTGAAGGCGCTGCCGTATTGATGTACGATTTGCGATGTACGATGTACGACGGGTTTTGCGTAAGAGAAAGAAACGGACTGGAGTTATGTTTCGCACAGAGACGACAGAGAAACAGAGTGAACCAATACGGGGTCTTTGATAGAATTATCAGGTACCTGAGGCAGTACACTTATCTGTGTCATCAGCGCCCCATCAGCGCCATCTGCGATTTTTTTCAGACCTGACGCAGATCATAATCTGAATAAAAGTATGCGCATACTTTTATTCAAAATTACGATATGAACGCAACGATATTCCTGCATGTTCCGGACCTGGCCCCGGCTGAAAAACACCCTACCATATTCCGGAAATTCGATGGCCTGCAGCCGGGCGAAAGCCTGATGCTGGTCAACGACCACGACCCGATCCCGCTGTTCTACGAGCTGGGGGCGGAGCGGCCCGGCACTTTTGAATGGGAAAAGGTGGAGAACGGTCCGGAGCGGTGGATCGTCAAAATACACCGTACAGGGGGCGCCTGTTCCATTCCCGCACCCACCGTTGCTGGTGCTGCACTATCTGCCCCTCCTGCGGAACAGGTACTGGTGGTGCCCGAGCTGGAGCCGCGCCGGAAGCATCCGACGATCTTTGAATGGTTCGACGCCCTGCAGCCCGGCGAAGCTTTCCAGATCCTGAACGATCACGATCCCAAGCCCCTCTATTACCAATTGATCGGGGAGCGGGGAAATATTTTTTCCTGGACCTACCTGGAGAAAGGCCCGATCCGCTGGCGGGTGCGCATCGGCCGCAATGCAGCCGAAACCGGGGCCACTGTTGGCGCGATCGCTGCGGCCGATATCCGCAAGGCGGAGGTGTTCCGCAAATACGGCATTGACTTCTGCTGCGGGGGAAAAAAGTCCGTTCAGCAGGCCTGCGCCGAAGCAGGTGTGGACGCTGAAGCCGTACAGGCCGAACTCCAGGCGGTAGGGAATGAAGCTGTACGGCCGGCCCAGGATTTCAACCGCTGGCAGCCCGACTTCCTGGCCGACTACATCTACAACCAGCACCATACGTATTATTATGAGCAGGGACCGGTGATTGCCGACCTGCTCGATAAAGTGGTGGACCGGCACGGAAGCCATTACCCGGTGCTGCAGCGGCTGGCGCAGCTCTACGGTCAGCTGCAGGCCGAGCTGGCTGCTCATTTCGGGAAAGAAGAACGCGTGCTGTTCCCGTTCATCCGCAGCCTCTGCCGCAAAGAGGGTGATCCGGCCGACATCACTTCTTTCCCCTCCATGGAAGAGCCGGTACATATGATGGAAGCGGATCATGAGGCAGCCGGTGAGCTGCTGGCCGAAATGAATGCGCTGACCGATGGCTACACACCGCCCGCCGATGCCTGCAACTCCTTCCAGTTCCTTTACCGGAAACTGAAAGAGCTGGAGCAGGACCTCCACCAACATGTGCATCTCGAGAACAATATACTTTTCCCGAAGGCACTGCGCCTGGAAAAAGAGCGACGAGCTGCTCTCCTCTGAAAACCGTCCGTCGATCCTTTCACCCGGCTCAGTCGCTACCTTAGTGGCTGAGCCTTTTTAAAATGCCATTACGTGTTATCCACTTCCTGTAAATATGCACTGCGGGCCTGTGTATTCCTGGCTGCCCGGTCGTCCGGGAAAAGCCGCTACGGTATTCGCGAAATTGCCGCGGAGATCGAAGCAAACGAGCACACCGCGGGAAAGATCCTGCAACAACTGGTACGGGAAGGGCTGATCCATTCCGCCAAGGGTCCCGGCGGCGGGTTTTTCATGGACGCCCAGGCGCCGGTCAGCCTGCTCCGGATCGTGCAGGTGGTGGATGGTACCGAACTGTTCACCCAGTGCGGGCTCGGACTGAAGCAATGCTCCGAGCAGCGTCCCTGTCCCATACACGACCAGTACAAGGAAGCCCGGGAAGCCCTGCTGCGCCAGTTCTCCACGCTGACCGTACAGGACCTCGCCGCCGACTATGTGCAGGGCAAAGCCTTTTTAAAAAGATGAATCGTGTCTTCCTCGTCCTGCCCCTGATTGTCCTGGCGCTGCTGGCTGCCATCGGCTCCGGTCTGGAGCGGATGGGCTGGACCGTTCAGGCCGACCGCTTTGCCGCGGTGCACAGTGCCCTGATGGTGGGCTCTTTCCTCTCTTCCCTGATCTTCCTGGAGCGGGCGGTAACGCTGCCTTCCAGGCTCTGGCTGCTGCTGCCCGCAGGGAATGCGGCCAGCCTGCTTTGTTTTGCCGCGGGACAGCCACAGCCGGCCTACCTGTTGCTAAGTGCAGGCGCCGCAGGCTTCCTGGGCCTTTGCTTGTATTTCCTGTACCGGTACCGGGAACTGTACTACTACGTATTTGTTGCAGGAGCGGTCTGCCTGCTGGCGGGCAACCTCTCCCTGTTAAGCGGGCAGGCCTATGGCGCCGCCGTGCCCTGGTGGATGGGTTTCCTCCTGTTGACGATCGTGGCCGAGCGCCTCGAGCTGAGCCGCTTCCTCCAGCTGACAGCCGGCAAACGCAACCTTTTACTGGCTGCTCTGGCCATAGTGCTGTTGGCGCTGTCCTGGCCGTTTGCGGCCGGCGGGGAAGTGGCACTGGCTATAGGGCTGACCGCTGTATCGGCCTGGCTCCTGCGCTACGATATGGCCCGTCATGCCGTCCGTGCCAGCGGGCAGCACCGGTATTCCGCCCTGCTATTGATCGTTGGCTATGGATGGCTGCTGGTCACCGCGGCCCTGCTCGTGCAGGCCCCGCTGCCTTTTGTGTATGATGCCCTGCTGCACAGTTTTTTTATCGGGTTTGTCTTTGCCATGATTTTTTCCCACGCGCCCATCATCCTGCCGGCTATTGCGCGGTGGCCGGTGAAGCTGTACCGGCCGTTCCTGTATGTTCCTTTTGTACTGCTGCAGGCCACCCTGGTGCTGCGCCTCGTTGGTGATAGCATCGGTGATGCCGCGCTGCGCAGGGCCGGCGGGTTGGGTAATGCAGGAAGCATGCTCCTGTTCTTCGGGGCCATTGCCGTGATCGTGGGGCAGGAGCGGAGAAAGCGGAAGGGTTAACGGAACCCCAGCCTTCTCCGGGCCTCTTCCGACATCATACGGTTGTTCCACTTCGGCTCATAGGTGATGTGTACGTGTACGTCACGCACGCCTTCGAGGGTGCGCACGGCGTTCATCACTTCTTCGGGGAGAAAGGCCGCGGCCGGACAGGTGGCTGTGGTCAGGGTCATGGTGATCGACACCACGTCTTCGTTTGGCTCAATGCGGTAGATCAGTCCCAGGTCGTAAATATTCACCGGGATCTCGGGGTCGTAGATGGTCTGCAGCTTGTGCACCACATCGGCAGTCTGGATCATCCCAGTAAGGTAGGCGCATTCCGGGAAGAATTTCCTGTTTTTGGTCAGGAATCCTGCTTATGCGGATCAGTTAAAAAGTGAACCGCCTCAACAGTGATCCGCTGCCTATATTTATGCACTATATGAAAGCATTTGGAGGTCTGTTCCTGATGCTGGCAGGCATGGCTGCGTTTCTCCTGTACCTGTCGGGCAGCCACGGCCATTTCCGGTTCCGGATGGACCGGGCTGCAGACTGGATTTTTTACAGCCTTTTCCTTTTATTGCCCACAGCCGGTTTGTACTTGATCGTTCGCTCATTTCGTAAGCACAGATCACGGTCCTGAGTCCTCTGCATACTATTCTGGTATAAATAGGACTAACTGATCAACTGCTCAACGGATCAACTCTTTTCCCCTTCCTGACCAAAACCATCCCCCCACCTGATATCCCTCATCCGCAAGCCTCGTTCGCGGGGCGAGCTTTGCCGCCTATGATCGAATCCTTCTTCCTTCCCTATGCCGGCGCCGTACTGATCGGATTATCGCTCGGGCTCACCGGCAGCGGGGGATCGATCCTGACCCTGCCCCTGCTGGTATACGGCTTTCGTATTGCCCCGGAGACCGCCACGCTGTACTCCTTGTTCATCGTGGGTTCGGTCAGTGCCGTAGGTGCTACGGCCAGTTACCGGCAGGGGCGGACCGACATCCGTACGGCGCTGCTCTTCGGAACGGCTTCGCTCCTGGCCGCGGGGCTCGTGCGCCGGTTCGCGTTACCGCGGATCCCCCAAAGCGGAACGCAGCTGGGTTCTTTTTCCCTTCCGCTTCCGGTCCTGGTGATGCTGCTCTTTGCCGCCATTATGGCCCTGGCGGCCACCTCCATGATCCGGGGCGCCCGCATACCGGCCGGAACGCCAGGGCTGCCGAACCGGCTGCAGGTGCTGGCCACCGGCCTGGGCATCGGGGCCCTTACCGGGCTCCTGGGCGTCGGGGGAGGGTTCCTGATCGTGCCGGCCCTCGTTTTGCTGCTGCATATGCCTGCGGAAAAAGCGATGGGTACTTCCCTGCTCCTGATTGCCGTGAATGCACTGACGGGCTTTGCCGGCGGGTACGGCCAGTATCCGGTCGACTGGCCGCTGCTGGCTTCTTTTTCCGCCATTGCGATCGGCGGTATCATTCTTGGAGGGATGCTGGGCAGAAAGCTGAACACGGGCCAGCTCCGCAGGGGGTTCGGCTGGTTTGTACTGGGCGTGAGCGCCTGCATTGTGGCCGGTGAGCTTTTCTCCCTGTTTCATCAGAAATTTTAAAACAAAATATTTTTATGCCTGAAGTAAACTATATATCCGCCGATGAAGCTGTGCGCCACGTGCGCTCAGGCCAGCGCGTATTCCTGCACGGCAGCGCTGCCACGCCGGTGCACCTGATCGAAGCCCTGCAGCGCCGCCATGCCGAGCTGCAGCATGTGGAGCTGGTCAGCATCACCACGCTAGGCAATGTCGATTTTCACCGGCCGGAATACAAAGGCCGCTTTTTCTTTAACTCGCTGTTTGTTTCCGCCAATACCCGCTCCGTGGTCAACAGCCACGACGGCGATTACGTGCCCATCTTCCTCAGCCAGATCCCGCAGCTGTTCCGCCAGCACATCCTGCCGATCGATGTAGCCATGGTGCAGGTTTCCCCACCCGACGCCCACGGCTATTGCTCGCTGGGTACTTCGGTGGACATTGCCCGGGCGGCCGTGGATAAAGCCAAGGTGGTGGTGGCCCAGGTGAACCCGCGGATGCCGCGGACCCATGGCGACGGGTTCCTGCATGTGCGCGACATCGATGCGCTGGTCTGGCACGAAAGCGAACTGCCCGAAGTGGACTACTCGGCCAAGGCCGGTGAAGCCGTGGAGCAGATCGGCCGGAACGTCGCCTCCCTTATCGAAGACGGGGCTACCCTGCAGCTGGGCATCGGCAATATCCCCGACCAGGTGCTGCGCAACCTCACCGGGCACAAGAACCTGGGCATCCATACCGAGATGCTGTCCGACGGCATCATTCCCTTGATGGAAAGCGGCGTGATCAACAACAGCCGCAAGAAACTGAATGTGGGCCGGTCGGTTACAGGGTTCATGGCCGGTACCCGCCGCCTGTACGATTTTGTGCACGACAACCCGGAGATGCGCGTCATGGACATTTCCTACGTCAACGATACCAGCGTGATCCGCCAGAACATCAAGGCCACCGCCATCAACAGCGCCATTGAGATCGACCTTACGGGGCAGGTCTGCGCCGACTCCATCGGCACCTACCAGTTCTCCGGCATCGGCGGACAAATGGACTTCATGCGCGGCGCATCGCTGTCGGAAGGCGGCAAGCCCATCATCGCCCTGCCTTCCACCACCGGCAAAGGCATCTCCCGCATTGTTCCTTTCCTGAAGCCGGGCGCCGGCGTGGTGACCACGCGGGGGCATGTGCACTGGGTGGTGACGGAATGGGGCATCGTGAACCTGTTCGGAAAGAACCTGAAGCAGCGGGCCAAAGCCCTGATCGGCATTGCGCACCCCGACCACCGCGAGGACCTGGAGCGGGCGTATGCGGAGCGGTTCGGTGCGGCGGAATGAGGGTTTGAGGTTGGAGGTTTAAAGTTTAAGGTTTAAAGTTGGAGGAGAAGTTTCAGTGTTCACTCGTTCCAACCACGGATGCACCCAATTTTGAAGGGATGCACCCGATTGGATTTCTGGATTTTGTGTTGCGCGCAGAGCGAAGGAGAAAAGGAGGGTGTGATGCTGCGCTGTGATGGCGGGCAGTGTTCATCTGTGCATCCCGCCTTCATCCGCGCTATCTGTGATGGAGTATTGAGCATTGAAAATTGGTTATTGAATATTTTTCTGATCAACTAATCAACTGATCAACTATTCAACTATTCAACTTTTCAACGCTTCAACTTTCAACTTATAAAGCCTCTCCGCCTCCGCCCTCTTCCGCTTCATCCTCGCCCATAAAGCCATCCAGTTCGCGGCGCTGCTTTTTGGTGGGGCGGCCGATCTTGCTGGGGCGCTTGCCGGTGTGGAAGGAGAGGGCCTGGAACTGCTGGCGGTCGAGCTCTTCCTGCGGTGTGATGTCGAGGTAGTACTTGATGGCTTCGGAATAAGCCTGCCGGTTGTGGAGCAGCCCGGTGACCTTGATGCGCCAGCGCTTCGCTTCCGTCTTCACTTCATATTCATCGCCGACGGCCACATTCTTCGCGGCCTTTACCGAAGTGCCGTTCATCTTCACCTTGCCGGTATCGCAGGCGGCGGCGGCCAGCGTGCGGGTCTTGAACAGCCGGATGGCCCAGAGGTATTTATCCAAGCGGAGTTTTTCCAAGATAGAGTGTGTTTTTAGAGGTGGAGCTGCAAGCTTCAAGCCACAAGCTACAAGCTTCAAGCCATAAGTTGGAGCTAAATGTTAAGTAGATTGCTGAGCAACACAGTAAGCGGTTGGCGGTGCTATACGGTCGCCATACCCATTAAAACGACCCACTTGCAGCTTGAACCTTGTAGCTTGTGGCTTGTGCAGCTCACAGCTACCTGCCCGTTCCCGCGAAGAACCGGTGGAAGTAGGGAATCGTTTCAATGCCCTTATAGTAGTTTTCGAGGTTGAACTTTTCGTTCGGCGAATGCAGGTTGTCGCTGTCGAGCCCGAAGCCCATGAACACGATCTTGATGCCGAGCTCGCGCTCGAGGATGGAGCAGATGGGAATGGATCCGCCGCCCCGCACCGGGATCGGCTCTTTGCCGAACGTGGCTTCCAGCGCCCGGGCCGCTGCACGGTAGGCATTGCTGTCGATGGGGGTCATATAGGCCTCGCCGCCGTGGTGCTCGAAGGCTTCCACGGTAACGGAAGGCGGGGCAATGGAGCGGAAATGATTCAGCAGGATTTCAGTAATTTTTTCCGAGGACTGGTTGGGCACCAGCCGCGCAGAAATCTTGGCCGAGGCTTTCGAGGGCAGCACGGTCTTGGCGCCTTCGCCGGTGTAGCCGCCCCAGATGCCGTTCACCTCCAGCGTCGGGCGGATGCCGGTGCGCTCGCCGGTGGTATACCCTTTTTCCCCCCAGAGTTCCTGCACCCCGAGGTCCTGCTTGTACGCCGCCTCGTCATAGGGCGCACGGGCCATAAGGGCGCGCTCTTCCGGCGTGGCTTCCACCACGTCGTCGTAAAAGCCGGGAATGGTAATGCGGTTGTTTTCGTCGTGGCAGGAGGCGATCATCTTTGCCAGGATGGTGGCCGGGTTGGCCACAGCGCCACCGTATATGCCGCTGTGCAGGTCGCGGGCAGGGCCGGTCACCACTACTTCGATATAGGAAAGCCCGCGCACGCCGATGTCCAGCGAGGGGTTTTCCATGGAGATCATGGCCGAGTCGGAAATCAGGATCACGTCGGCCTGCAGCAGTTCCTTGTTTTCGGAAACGAACTTGCCCAGGTTGGGCGAGCCGACTTCCTCCTCGCCTTCAATGAGGAACTTGATGTTGTTTTCAAGCGTGCCGGTTTGCACCAGGGTTTCCAGCGCCTTGATGTGCATATAGAACTGGCCCTTGTCATCGGCCGAGCCGCGGGCATATACTTTGCCGTCCTTGATCACCGGCTCAAAGGGGCCGCTGTGCCAGAGCTCCAGCGGGTCGGCGGGCTGCACGTCGTAATGGCCGTATACCAGCACCGTCGGCTTCGACGGGTCCACGATCTTTTCGCCGAACACCACGGGATGGCCGGCCGTTTCCATCACCTCCGCACGGTCGGCACCCGACTCCAGCAG
>JAESGR010001075.1_pt1 | contig 11035 bp, 8 predicted proteins | sample 9269771 | NCBI WGS metagenome assembly JAESGR01 (sample SAMN15739572, study PRJNA653492) | algae metagenome | isolation source: Chroococcus sp. CMT-3BRIN-NPC107 and co-occurring heterotrophs from well... | place: USA: Clark Mountains Wilderness, California | collected 2010-04-18
GGCCGTTTCGGCACCGCCAACGCCTGAGTGGCGCCCGGACGAGGCCGCGGCCTCGCCGTCCTGCTGCCCATCGCCCGCCGCCTCACCGCGCCGGCCGGAAACCGGCGCGACGACGAAACCTGCAGAGATAGGACCTGGGGGAGAGCCCGAGGCCTCGGCAGCCTCCTTCTCGACGGTCTCCGCCTCCTCGGTCTCGGGTGTCTCGAACGCCTCGAGCTCGGCCTGCTCAGCACCCTTCGCCTGAACCGCGGCCTCCGCAGGGCCATCGGCAATCTTGGCCGCCGGCTCCGTCCGATCCGCACCCTGGCGTCGGCCCGTGTCGCGGGCCGAAGTCTCGGCAGGTGTTTTGCGCGGCCGATCAGGCTCATCGGGCCTGCGTGTCTCCGGCGCCGCGCGATCAGGAGGCATCTTGTCCACGGACCGCCGCTCCGGGATCGCCCGTTCGGCCGCACGTGCCTCGACGCGGGGCTCGGGACGGCGCTCTGTCGGGCGCGGCGCCTCCCGCTCGGCGGGAGCCAGCGTGAAGCGCTCGCGCAGCTCCGTCCGGGCGCGTGGCGCAGGGGTCCGTGTCGCAGCCTCCGGCGAGCGTCGGATCAAGAAATCTGCGTCAATGGATGGTAGGGCCATATGCCTTGTCTCTCCCAACGCACAGGCAGCAAGCGCCGGGCCAAGAGACGATCAGCATAAGACACTGTTTCCAATGTTGTTTTTCAGAACCGCGCAGGCTTGCGCTGTTGTGCCCAGATCGAACCTGCCTGCCTCCCGGCAAGTTTTGCCGAGCCATCGCTCCCTCGGGACAGAGGCAGCCCCGCCTGGAACTTGCGCCAACGGATCGCTATAGACGGGGCCAAGCGGTCGAAGTCGCCGCTCCGGCAGCCAAAATCCCGATGAACTCCCTCGATCTTCCGAAGCCCCCGCACGAGACGCGCGTCGTCGTCGCCATGTCCGGCGGCGTCGATTCCTCGGTCGTGGCCGGGCTCCTGAAGCGCGAGGGCTACGACGTCGTCGGCATCACGCTGCAGCTCTACGATCACGGCGCTGCGACCCACCGCAAGGGTGCCTGCTGCGCGGGGACCGACATCCACGATGCGCGGCGCGTCGCGGAGCGTCTCGGCATCCCGCATTACGTGCTCGACTACGAAGACCGGTTCCGCGACGCGGTCATCGACCGTTTCGCTGAAAGCTACCTGGCCGGCGAGACCCCGATTCCCTGTGTCGAGTGCAACCGGGCGATCAAGTTCCGCGACCTGCTGAACCAGGCTCGCGACCTCAATGCCGACGCGCTGGCCACCGGCCACTACGTGGCGAGCCGCCGGATGGCGGACGGATCGCGCGGTCTGTTCCGCGCCCTCGATCCGGCCCGCGACCAGAGCTACTTCCTCTACGCGACCACCTCCGCGCAACTCGATTTCCTTCGTTTCCCCTTGGGCGAGCTCCCGAAGGACGAGACCCGGCGCCTCGCCCGGGACCTCGGCCTCTCCGTCGCCGAGAAGGCCGACAGCCAGGACATCTGCTTCGTGCCGCAAGGCCGCTACGCCGACGTCATCGCCCGCCTTCGTCCCGATGCGGCCCGGCCCGGCGAGATCGTCGACCTCGGCGGGCGCGTGCTCGGCCGGCACGAGGGCATCCTGCACTACACGGTGGGTCAGCGCAGGGGCTTGCGCCTCTCCGTCGGCGAGCCGCTCTACGTGATCCGCCTGGAGCCCGAGAGCGCCCGCGTCGTGGTCGGCCCTCGCAGCGCGCTCGCCACCAGCCGCATCCGCCTGTCGGACGTGAACTGGCTCGGCGCGACGCCGCTGGCCGGCCTCGTCGACGAGCCGGTCGCCGTGCGCGTCCGCTCCACCCGGGAGCCGCGGCCGGCCCATCTCAGCTGGGATGCCGGAAGCGGCTGCGCCGAGATCGTCCTCGCCACGCCGGAGGACGGCGTCTCGCCCGGCCAAGCCTGCGTCGTCTACGCCGACGAGGGCTCGCGGTCGCGCGTCCTTGGCGGCGGCACCATCCGGCGGATCGAGGCCCTTCGGCCTGGCGCCGCCGAGGCCGCGTGACCTCCCTTCCGACGAACCTCCAGGATTCGAGATCGACATGCTGAGCGAGCCGCAGGCTGGTCCGAGCACGGCCTTGATGCGCAAGGCCTATGCCCGCTGGGCGCCGGTCTACGACGTGGTCTACGACAAGCTGACCGAGCCCGCGGCCCGCCAAGCCGTTCGGGCGGCGGTCGCCTGCGGCCCGCGCATCCTCGAGGCCGGCGTCGGGACCGGGCTGTCGCTTGGCTACTACCCGGCCGGCAGCTTCGTCTGCGGGGTCGACCTTTCCGAAGACATGCTGAAGCGCGCCCGCCGCAAGGTCCTGCGCCGGGGCCTCACCCATGTGCGCGGCCTTCAGGTGATGGATGTCTGCCGGCTCGGCTACGCCGATGCGAGCTTCGACGCCGTGGTCGCACAGTTCCTGATCACCCTCGTGCCGGACCCGGAGGCGGCCCTGTCCGAGTTCCTGCGGGTGGTGCGGCCCGGCGGCGAGATCGTGCTCGCCAACCATTTCGGCCAGACGGAAGGCCCCGTCGCCCGCGTGGAGGAGATCGTGGCGCCGCTCTGCACCAAGATCGGCTGGTCGGCCGATTTCAAGTCGACCCGGATCGAGGCCTGGGCGAGGTCGAAGGGCGTCGAGTTCATCGGCGTCGCGCCGACCTTCCCCGGTGGCTTCTTCAAGATCCTTCGGATGCGCAGGCGCGGCTAGGGCCGCGCCGGTTCCGGCGTGACCCGCCATACATCTCCGCCGAAGCGTCGCGCATACCTGCGATGGCTGCCGCTCGCTGCCCTGGCGGCCATCTCGCTCGCCGTGCTGATCTCGGGCGCCTACGAACTCCTGAGCCTGGACCGACTGCTCGAATCCCGGGCTTGGCTGAACGCCTTCGTCGCGCAGAACCCGGCGCGGGCGATGGTCGTAGCCTACCTCCTCTATGTCGGCTCCGTCGTGGTCTCGGTGCCGGCCTCCCTGTTCCTGACGATGATCTGCGGCTTCCTGTTCGGAATCCTGGCCGGCGCCGCCATCGCGGTCGCCGCGGCGACGACGGGCGCGGCCATCGTGTTCGCGATCGGTCGGGGACCCGGGGCCGATCTGCTCCGGCGCCGCGCCGGGCCGCGTTTGGCCGGCTTCGCCGCAGGGTTCCGGCGGGATGCCTTCGGCTACATCGCGTTTCTGCGGCTGCTGCCGGTCTTTCCGTTCTGGTTGACGAACCTCGCTCCGGCGGCCTTCGGCGTGCGCCTGCGGACCTTCGTTCTCGCCACCCTGATCGGACTCACGCCGGGCGCCCTCGTCTACGCTTCCACGGGGGCGGCCATCGAGGACGTGGTCGCCGCGCACGAAGCCGCACGGGCGGCCTGCCGCGCTGCGGCCACGCTCGCCTGCGACGAAGCCCTCACCTTGCGCGCCCTGGTCACGCCGGGGATGCTGGCCGGGCTCGGCGGATTGGCGGCCCTGGCTCTGCTCTCCGTCGCTTTCCGGCGCTTCGCGGGACGCGCCCGCGCGCCGCACTGAACGAAGCACCGGTGGCAGGCTACCATGGGTCGGACGCCGCGGACCTCCGCTCACGGGTAAAGGGACCGGGAGCGAGAAATGCCGTAGGCAGGTCGCAAGGAGAGCCCGCTGAGGTCGCGATGGAGCTGGATCGGGGACAGGAGGGCGAAGCCGCGGGCCTTAGCGACGCTGGAAGCGCTCAGCGTCGGGGCGTGCTCGGCCGCGCGTCGCGCCGCGGCCTGTCCGGACGCCTGTTTCTCCTCACGATCGCCTTCGTCGCGCTCGCCGAGATCCTGATCTACGTTCCTACGGTCGCCAATTACCGGCGCGCCTGGCTCTCCGACAGGATCGCGGCGGCGCAGATCGCGGCGCTCGCGCTCGACGCGGCTCCCGACCGGCAACTGCCCGACGGGCTCGCCGGACGGCTCCTGTCGGGCGTCGGGGCCCGCGCGATCGCCGTGCGGGGCGGCGGGGTCCGGCGCCTGCTGGCGATCGAGACCGTTCCGACCACGGTCGCGCACATGGTGGATCTGCGTCGCCACGATTGGATCGAATCGATCGGCGGTGCCTGGCAGACGCTGTTCGCCGAGGCCGACGCGCCGATCCGCGTCGTCGGCAAGGGACAGGACGGCTTCGAGCTGGTCGAGATCCTGCTTGACGAGGCGCCGCTTCGCGCAGCGATGATGGATTTCTCGATCCGGCTGCTGGTGTCCTCCCTCCTCATCGCGGCGGCGGTGGCCGGCCTCGTGTTTCTCGTCCTCCAACGCGCCATCGTGCGGCCGGTCCGACGGCTCGCCCGCAACATCACCGCGTTCGCCGGCGACCCTGAAGGCCCCGACCGGATCATCGTTCCCTCGAAGCGGGCGGACGAGATCGGGCAGGCCGAGACGGCGCTCGCCCGGATGCAGCGCCGGCTGGCCACGGAGCTGCGCGAGAAGCGACGCCTGGCCGGCGTCGGCCTCTCTGTGAGCAAGATCAATCACGAGCTGCGGAACCTGCTGACGACGGCGCAGCTTCTCGGCGACCGCCTCGAAAGCGTCGCCGACCCGGTGGTTCAGCGGGTCGCCCCTCGCCTCGTGAGCACCCTCGATCGCGCGATCCGGTTCTGTGAGGCGACACTCGCTTATGGGCGCGCGACCGAGCCCGACGCGCGGCGACGGCCCGTGCCGCTGGCGCCCCTGATCGAAGAGCAGATCGAGCTGATCGGCCTCGACGCCGATGCGCGCATCCGGATCGAAACCCGGATCGCCCCGGCGCTCGCGGCGCACGTCGATCCCGAGCAGTTCGCCCGCGCCCTGGCCAACATCCTTCGCAACGCCGTGCAGGCCCTGGAGGCAGGAGCGAAGGACGGCGCTCCCCGCGTGACGATCACCGGCATGCGGGAGGGGCAACGCGGATCGGGGTCGGTGACCATCGTCGTGGCCGATAACGGCCCGGGCCTGCCGGAGCGCGCCCGCGCGCACCTGTTCGCCCCTTTCCAGGGCTCGATGCGGCCGGGCGGAACCGGGCTCGGCCTCGCCATCGCGGCGGAACTGATCCAGCTCAACGGCGGCACGCTCAGCCTCGATCCGGGCACGGCCGGGGCCTCGTTCCGGATCGTGATCCCCGACGAGGCGCAGGAGCGGGCAGAGGCCGCCTGAGCTATTCGGCGGCCGCCAGCGTCAGGCCGGGGACAGGGATGCCGATGTCCCGCAGGAGCTCGGCATCGGCATCGGTCTCGTTGTTGGCCGTGGTCAGCAGACGCTCGCCGTAGAAGATCGAGTTGGCGCCGGCGAGGAAGCACAGGATCTGCGCCTCGCGCGTCAGTCCCTTGCGGCCGGCGCTGAGCCGCACCCGCGCGCGCGGCATCACGACCCGCGCGGTCGCACACATCCGCACGAGATCAAGCGGGTCGACCGGCGGCTGGTCGGCAAGCGGCGTGCCCTCGACCGCGACGAGGGCGTTGATCGGCACGCTCTCGGGATGGGGGGCGTGGTTGGCGAGAACCTGGAGCATGGCGGCCCGGTCGCCGACGCCCTCGCCCATGCCGACGATGCCGCCGCAGCACACCCCGATGCCGGCCTCGCGCACGTTCTGCAGGGTCTGCAGCCGGTCCGCGTAGGTGCGCGTCGAGATGATGTCGCCGTAGAAGTCCGGTCCGGTGTCCAGATTGTGGTTGTAGGACGTGAGACCGGCCTCGGCGAGGCGGCCGGCCTGCGAGGGCGTGAGCATGCCGAGCGTCACGCAGGCCTCCATCCCCATCCCACGCACGCCCCGCACCATCGCGAGGACCGCGTCGAATTCGGGCCCATCCTTGGGTTGGCGCCAGGCCGCGCCCATGCAGAAGCGGTGCGCACCCGAGGCCTTGGCAGCCGCCGCCTCCCGCAGCACGGCCTCGACGGGCATCAGCCGCTCGCGGGGCAGGCCGGCCTCCTTGTGATGGGCCGATTGCGGGCAATAGGCGCAATCCTCGGGGCAGCCACCCGTCTTGATCGAGAGGAGGCTGGCGCGCTGGATGTCGGAGGGATCGTTGTGCGCACGGTGGACGCTGGCGGCGCGGTGGACGAGGTCGAGAAGCGGCAGATCGTGGATCGCGCGGATTTCGTCGAGCGTCCAGTCGTGCCGGATCGCGGGCGGGGCGGCGGTGAGGGAGGAGGCGGTCATCGCGTCATGAGGCCAATCCCGGCCGGAAAATCAAGCGGCGCATGGAGGTCATCATGGAAGGCGTGGGAGGGCAGGACGCTCGAGCATGAGGCGGGCGAAGGCGATGAAGAGCCGCCCGTTGGATGCACGTTGCTCGAAGGTCTCAGGCAGTCGCGGCGGATCGGGCATCACCGTCGCGCTTTCCTCGCCGGCGAGATCGGCTGGGCAGGGTTCGCGCCATGAGCCATAAACCCCAATCGTCACCTCAGTTCGCAATAGTCTCCGGCGAGCTGCCCTATTTGGGGGATGTGTCAGTCGACCGACCATGCAGTCTATCCCCGGCGTTCGGACCTTCGAGCGCCTTCCAATGGGGGTGGGTGCCATGTCTCCGGAGTTAGTCTGCGCAGCTCTTGTCTCCACCGCTATCTGGATCACCTTTGCGGCAGGAGCCGCTGGCATCCTTCGCCTTCCGGAGAGGGCTCAACCCTGGGTGCCTTCGTCCTCGCAGATCGCGAAGAATGGACCCGGTGCTGTTCGCGGCGCTCAGCCCGCCCTTGCATATTCGGCAGACGTGACCGCGCTGAAGACCCCGGATTCAGGGACGGAGTAAGCCAGGACTGCAAAGCACCTCATCGGCCACGAGCGCCGATGCGCGGCCGTTCGAGCAGGAAGCTGACGCAAGGCGGCGACGTGGATACCTGCCTGGGTCAGCGGTCACGATCGCCGGCGAGTATGAGCGCGAGCGATGCCGTCGCCGTCGACGGCCCCCACGGCGTCGACGGGGAAACCGAGTCGAGCACGGTCCGCACCCTCAAAACGTCCCCGCTCTAGTTCGTCGGTTCGCCCGCGGCGACCTTCGCCGTCCAGTCGTCGAAGGCGACCACCCGCTGGCGCTGCTCGCCGAGACCGGTGATGCCGAGGCTGACGACCTCGCCGCTCTTCAGGAAGCGCGGTGGCTTGCGAGCCATCCCGACGCCGGGCGGCGTGCCCGTCGTGATGATGTCGCCGGGCTCCAGCATCATGAAATGCGAGACGTAGGCGACGAGTTGGTGCACGTCGAAGATCATGGTTCCGGTCGAGCCAGACTGCATGCGGACGCCGTCGACATCGAGCCAGAGGGACAGGTTCTTCAGGTCTCCGATCTCGTCGAGGGTGACGAGCCAGGGCCCAAGGGGGCCGAAGGTGGGGCAGCCCTTGCCCTTGGTCCAGGTGCCGCCGCGCTCGAGCTGGTACTCCCGCTCGGAGAGGTCGTTGCAGATGCATACGCCCGCGACGTAGGACATCGCCTCGTTGGCGTGGACGTAGGAGGCGCGGGCGCCGATCACGACGGCGAGCTCGACCTCCCAGTCCGTCTTGGCCGAGCCCTTGGGAAGAATGACGTCGTCGTTGGGTCCGCAGATGCAGGACGGCGCCTTGTTGAAGAGGATGGGCTCGGGTGGCACCGCCGCGCCGGTCTCCGCGGCATGGTCGGCATAGTTGAGGCCGATGGCGATGAAGTTGCGCGTTCCGCCGACGCAGGGGCCGAGCCGGGTGCCTGGGGGCACGAGCGGCAGCGTCGTCGGGTCGAGGCGCCGCAGCCGCTCGAGGGACTCGCGCGCCAACGCGGGGCCGGCGATGTCGCGAACGATCCCCGACAGGTCGCGGATTTCGCCCGTCGCATCGATCAGGCCGGGCTTCTCGTCGCCCCTCGCACCGTGACGCACCAGTTTCATCGCCGGACCGCTCCGTTCTGAGCCAGCCCTCGACATCGGTCGGGAGGGCCGTCGCGACAAGGGCGAGGCCATCCGGGACGTCGTCGTCCGACCTGTTGCAGGAAACACACGATTGGCGTGCAAAGCCTCCGTGCTGCCACTTTTCGTGCCAGCATCATGCACAATCTTGCAGAAAGTTTAGATGTGAACCAAACTCCCTTTGCTTACGCTTAATCTGTTATTTAATTTCAAATTAACGAATATACATAGTATTTATTCCAGTATCCTAAGTGCCACACCTTGAAGCCTCGGGGATTGCGAAGTCTCGGCACAACCGGCAATCTGATCATCAAGGCGTCGGTCCGGTTGGGGTCAGACGGAACAATCGAGCGCCACGAGAGCAAGGTGGGGACGGGTCATGAAAGGTAGGATACGGGCGCTGGCCCTCGCGGGTCTCTCCGCAACGGCGTTGGCGGCGAGCTGGGGTTCGGCGCAGGCGGGCGCCTTCGGGGTTCGCGAGCAGAGCGCCGAGGCTCAGGGCCTCGCCTTCGCCGGCGCGGGCTCGGGCTCGGGCGGCGTCTCCTCCATGTTCTGGAACCCGGCCGTCATCACGATGGCGCCGGGCTTCGTGAAGGAGCAGAACCTCAGCCTGATCGCATTGTCGGGCGGAATCCGGACGCTGCCGGGGACCAATCCGGCCTTCGCTCCCCTCGGCGACTCGGGCGAGCTCGGCCAGACCGCCGTCGTGCCGGCCGGCGCCACCTCCTACCAGCTCACCGACCGGATCTGGCTCGGTCTCTCGACCGGCGCTCCCTTCGGCCTGACGACCAAGGCGCGCAACGTCTGGGCCGGCGAGCTCTACGGCCGCTCGAACCGCATCTTCAGCCTGGCCTTCAATCCCGTGATCGGCTTCAAGGTCAACGAGTGGTTTTCGATCGCCGCCGGTCCCAACATCCAGTATTTCCGCCTGACGCTGCGCCAGGCGGTCCCGCTGCCGATCCCGCCCTTCTCGCCGGCCAACCTGCCGAGCAGCTTCCTCAAGGGCGATTCCTGGGGCGTGGGATTCACGGCCGGCGCGCTGTTCACCGCGCCGACCGGCACCACGCTGGGCGTCGGCTACCGCTCGTCGATCCACCACGACATCGAGGGCTCGATCGGCGTGCCGCTCCTCGCCCTGGCGCCGGTCGCCGGCCAGGTCACGGCGAAGTTCAACACGCCGGAGAAGGTCACGGTCGGTCTCACGCAGGAGATCAACCCCGTCACGCGCATCAATCTCGGCTTCGAGTGGGACAACTGGTCCCGCGCGGGGACCATCGGCATCGTCTCGCGCGCCCGCGGCATCCCTGTCAGCTTCCTGCCCCTGAACTACAAGGACGGCTACACCTACTCGATCGGTGCCGAGTACGACTGGTCGCCGAACCTGACCCTGCGCGCCGGCGTGAACTACGAGCAGTCGCCGATCGACTTCGAGAACCGCTCGGTTCGCCTGCCCGACGCCGACCGCATCAATGTCTCGGTCGGTGCGAGCTACCAGTGGAACGAGAAGCTGACGCTCCACTTCGCCTACTCGCACCTCTTCGTCGACCGTGCCCCGATCCTCTCCGGCCCGGGCCGCGACTACAACACCGCGAACGTCGTCTTCGCCGGCGTGTCCAACGGCAGCGCCGACCTCGTGTCGGTCGGCTTCCGCTACGTGCTCGGGGAGCCGGCACGGCCCGTCGCCCCGGCGCCGCTGGTCCGCAAGAACTGACGCGGATCGCAGGTCGCTCGCAACGATAGACAGAGCCGGCGGGGCACCCCGCCGGCTCTCTTCGTTCGTGCTCCAACCCTCAGGCCTTCATGCGGACGTAGGTGCCGGGCGCCGGGCCGAGCGAGGAGAGGCCGGCCTCGCCGGGAATGCGGGCAGGAACGCGGGCCGGGGCCTGATGCTCCAGCCAGGCGAACCAGTAGGGCCACCAGGAGCCCTTGTGCTCGGTCGCGGCCTGCATCCAATCCGCGAAGTGGCCCTTGGCCGGACCGCCAGTCCAGAACCCGTATTTCGGCTTGCTCGGCGGGTTGACGACGCCGGCGATATGGCCGGACCCCGCCACCACGTACTCGACCTTGCCGCCGAACTTCGAGGAGCCTTCGAAGACGGAGAGCGCCGGCGCGATGTGGTCCTCGCGCGTGGCGAGATTGAAGATCGGAACCTTCACCTTCTTCAGGTCGAGGCGGACGTTGCCGAGGATCATCCGCCCCTGCGAGAGCGTGTTCTCGAGGTAGCAGTTGCGCAGGTAGAAGGAATGGTTGGCCGCCGGCATTCGGGTCGCGTCGGCGTTCCAGTAGAGCAGGTCGAAGGGCATCGGCGTCTTGCCCTTCACGTAGTTGTTGACGACGTAGGACCAGATCAGGTCGTTCGGGCGCAGCATGTTGAAGGCGGTGGCCATGCCCGATCCTTCGAGATAGCCGCGGCGCTTCATCCGTGCCTCGATCGCCTGGATCTGCGCCTCGTCGGCGAAGACCTTCAGGTCGCCGGCATGGGTGAAGTCGACCTGGGTCGTCAGGAAGGTCGCGCTCTTGATGCGCTTGTTGCCGGTTGCCGCCTGCATCGCCAGCGTCACGGCGAGCAGCGTGCCGCCGACGCAGTAGCCCGCCGCGGCGACCTCGTTCTCGCCCGTGGCGACGCCGATCGCGTCGATCGCCGCCTCGATGCCCTCCCGCATGTAGCTCTCGAAATCCTTGTCCGCGTGGCGCTCGTCCGGGTTGACCCAGGAGATGCAGAACACGGTCAGGCCTTGGCTGACCATCCAGCCGATGAGGCTCTTCTGCGGATTGAGGTCGAGGATGTAGTACTTGTTGATCCAGGGCGGCACGATGAGGAACGGCCGCTTCAGGACGGTCTCCGTGGTCGGCGCGTACTGGATCAGCTCCATCAGGTCGTTGCGGAACACCACTTCGCCCGGCGTCACCGCCACGTTGACGCCGACCTCGAACCCGGTCGGGTCGGTCTGGCGGACGCGCAGCTCTCCCTTGCCCGCCTCGATATCCTCGGCGAGCATCTTCATGCCGCGCACGAGGTTGGCGCCGTTCTCCTCCAGCGTGTGCCGGATCAGCTCCGGATTGGTCAGGACGAAGTTCGAGGGCGAGAGCGCGCCGGTGATCTGGCGCAGGTAAAACTGGGCCTTGTGCCGGGTGTGATCGTCGATGCCCTCGGCGCCCTCGACGAGCTC
>JAESGR010001076.1_pt1 | contig 11033 bp, 9 predicted proteins | sample 9269771 | NCBI WGS metagenome assembly JAESGR01 (sample SAMN15739572, study PRJNA653492) | algae metagenome | isolation source: Chroococcus sp. CMT-3BRIN-NPC107 and co-occurring heterotrophs from well... | place: USA: Clark Mountains Wilderness, California | collected 2010-04-18
GGCCGAGCTTGTGTGAAAACGCCTCCTTGGCTAGATTGCCGCAACGCGACTAGCGAGATGCGTGATGAAGCGATTCATCGAGGGAGCGGACCGAACGCAGGTCACGTTGCTCCCGGAGTGCCTCGACGACTACATCGCTGAAGACAACCCGGTGCGGGTGGTCGACGCGTACGTCGAAGAGCTGAATCTGCAGGGGCTCGGGTTCGAAAGTGCGGAGCCGGCTGCGACCGGCCGGCCGGCGTACCACCCGGCGGTGCTGCTGAAGATCTATATCTACGGCTATCTGAATCGGATCCAGTCCAGTCGCCGCCTCGAGCGCGAGGCGCAGCGCAACGTCGAGCTGATGTGGCTGACCGGGCGCCTGGCGCCGGACTTCAAGACCATCGCCGACTTCCGGCGCGACAACGGCCAAGGCATCCGCAACGTCTGCAGGCGCTTCATCGTGCTGTGCCGAGACCTCAAGCTCTTCTCTGACGCACTCGTCGCCATCGACGGCAGCAAGTTCAAGGCGGTCAACAGCCGTGACCGCAACTTCACGCCCGGCAAGATCGACAAGCGCCAGCAGCAGATCGAAGAGAGCATCCAGCGCTACCTTGATGCACTCGAGACTGCCGACCGCACCCAGCCTCCAGAGCTGGAGGCCAAGACCGAGCGGCTGAAGGACAAGATCGATCGGCTGCGCCGGCAGATGCGCCAGCTCGACCAGACAAGGGAGCAGTTGCAGACGCAGCCCGACGGCCAACTCTCGCTAACCGACCCGGACGCCCGCTCGATGACCTCGCACGGCAAGGGCACCGGCATCGTCGGCTACAACGTGCAGGCCGCAGTCGATGCCAAGCACCACCTGATCGTCGCCCACGAGGTCATCAACGTCGGCAGTGACCGGGCGCAGCTCAGCCCCATGGCACAGGCTGCACGAGACGCTATGGGCAAGGCCAAGCTCAAGGCGATTGCCGATCGTGGCTACTACAACGCTCCGCAGATCAAGGCCTGCCACGACGCCGGGATCGCGACGGTCCTGCCCAAGCCGACGACGTCCAACGCAAAGGCCGAGGGCCGCTTCGACAAGGCCGACTTCATCTACATCGCCGGTGACGACGAATATGAATGCCCGGCCGGGCAGCGCGCGATCTACCGGTTCAGCCGCGAGGAGAACGGCCTACTCCTGAGGCGCTACTGGAGCAGTGCCTGCCCTCAATGCCCGATGAAGGCGCAGTGCACGCCGAGCGACTACCGGCGGATCTCAAGGTGGGAGCACGAGGCTGTCCTCGAGGCCGTGCAACGCCGACTCGACAAGCAGCCCTATGCAATGACCTTGCGACGACGCACGGTCGAACACGTCTTCGGCACGCTCAAGCACTGGATGGGTTCGACGCACTTCCTAACCCGCACGCTCGCCAACGTAAGTACGGAGATGAGCCTGCACGTGCTGGCTTACAACCTCAAGAGAGTGATGAGCCTGCTCGGGATCAGCAAGACGGTGAAAGCGATCAGGCTGGCAGGCGCCTGAGCGCCTTGCTAGTCTTCCGCGACTGAGCCAACCAGCCGTTCACGCGAGCTACGCCAACCGTCTGCGTCCTAGCGCGTGGTTGCTCGACGCGTTCTCACACAGCCTCGGCCGGGAGGAGCCGTCCGTCAAAGCCGCTCTCGACCCTCAGTCGACCTTCGCTCGTAGGAAAAGCGGACTCCTAACCCGCGCCCAAGGCGGTTCGTAAGTACCTCGACCGCGCTAACTTGCGCAGAGACGGCCTGGGCTACCATCCGCCGAAATCCAGTCGCTTAACACAAGGCCGCGTTGAACGTGACGCCCACGACTGTCGAGACGGCGCTTCCTGAGGGCACGGTCACAGTTCTGTCGACCGACCTGGTCGGCTCCACGCTGCTCAACCAGCGGCTAGGCGATGCGGCCGCTACGGCGGTCGAGCGGGAACTGGCCACGCTCGCCCAGGGGCATGTCGACCGGCATCGCGGAGTGCTTATCAAGGACACGGGCGACGGGCTGATGGTGGCCTTCCAGTCGGCACGTCACGCGGTCGCTTGCGCGCGGGAGATCCAGCGGACGATTGCCTATCGCAACCGCGCCCGCGCCGACTTGGAGGTGCAACTGCGCATCGGGCTGCATACCGGCGAGGTGTTGACCGAGGACGGCGGCTTACACGGCGAGACCCTGATCATCTCCAAGCGAATCGAATCCGTGACGCCGCCGGGCGGCATTTTCGTGTCGGACACGGTGCACGGCGTGCTGGGCACCGCGCGCGGCGAGTTGTTGGACCGGGGCGAATTCGCGCTCAAGGGGATCGACGCCCCTTGGCGGCTCTGGGAGCTGCCATGGTCGCAGACGGATGACAGCGGTGTGCTGGCGGGAAGCCAGCGGACACCCTTCGTCGGCCGAACCAAGGAACGCGCTCGGCTGGTTCAGGCTGTCGAGCGCGCGCGCGGCGGCGAGGGCGGACTGATCCTGATCGCGGGAGAGGCTGGCGTCGGCAAGTCGCGGCTTGTCGCCGAGATTACCGCCGACGCGCTTCGCGTGGGCATGCGGGTGCTCAGTGGAAGCTGCGTCGAACTGCAGGGCGCGCCCCCATACCTGCCCATCATCGAACAGCTTCAGGAGGCGGCGCGCCAGGTGTCAGCCGATGTGATGCGCCGCTCGCTCGGTGAAAACGCCCCCGAGATCGCTAAGCTGATGCCCGAGTTGCGCGTCCGCTATTCCGACATACCGGAGCCGGTCACACTGCCACCCGAGCAGGAGCGCAGACATCTGCTGCACGGCGTTGTCGAATTCATCGAACGCGCGGCGCGCCAGACGCCGCTGTTTCTGGTGTTTGAGGACCTGCACTGGGTCGACGAGCCTACGCTTGCGCTTCTGCAGCACCTAGCCCAGCGCTTGGCGTCGATCTCCGTGCTGGTGGTCGGCACCTACCGGGACACCGACCTGAAACCCGGGCGTCCGTTCGCGCTTGCGCTGCCGCTGCTGCTGCGCCTGCGGGTGACCGACGAGATCGTGCTGCGGCGCCTGAGCGAGAACGAAGTTGCTGCGGTGCTGCTGGCGCGAGCTGGAAGCCCGCCACCTGCCGAGGTTCTATCGCTCGTCTACTTCGAAACCGACGGCAATGCCTACTTCGTCGAGGAGCTCTTTCGGCACTTGGTCGAGGCGGGCAAGCTGTTCGACGCACATGGCCACTGGCGCACGGATGTACAGGTTGCCGAGACCGAGGTACCGCGCAGCATTGGACTGCTCGTTGGGCAGCGGCTCGAGCGTGTCGGAGAAGGATGTCGCAGACTGCTGACCGCCGCCGCCGTGATTGGCAAGACGTTTTCTTTCGACCTGCTGGTTGCATTGCAGGGGGGCGACGAGGACGCCCTGCTTGACAAGCTCGAGGAGGCCGCCGCTGCAACGCTGATTGAGGAGGTCACCAGCGACCGGGACGCGCGCTACACGTTCGTTCATGAACAGGTGCGCCAGACCCTGCTTTCACTCGTGTCGGCCGCACGCCGGCAGCGCCTGCATTTGCGTGTGGCTGATGCGTTCGAGACTCTTCACGGTGCGGATCCCGCGCGTATGGCCTCAGAGATTGCGCACCACCTGTACCAGGCCGGCGCGGCGGCGCCCAGCGAGCGAACGCTGCGCTGGCTGGAACGCGCCGTCAGCCGGGCGATCGATGCGCTTGCTTTCGAGGAAGCCCTGCGAAGCCTCGACCGGGCGCGCACGCTGCCCGCATCGCGAGACCGCGCGGGCCCACTCGCGTTGCTGCGCGCACGCGCGTTGCGCGGACTGGGCCGCGTTGACGACGCGATCGCGGCGCTGAACTCGGCAGTCCAGGACATGGCCGTCGGGCATGACCAGGATGCAGTGCTGCAGGCGCGCGCCCAGTTGAGGCTTGACCTGTTCCGCGGCCGCGACGCGCTTGCGGACATCGAACCACTACTTGCGAGAGCGAGCGCAGCCGGTGATCGCGCCCGGGAGATCGAACTGCTGCTGATGCGCAGCCGTGGCTTGTACATCCGGTCCCTTGACGAAACGGGGTATGCGGAAAGGACGCGCGACTCCTACCTAGAGGCCTACACACTGGCCCGCGCGGCGGGTGATCGGCGCGCGATGTGCCGGGCACTTCTGCCGACCGTCTGGTTCACCGACTACTGGCACGATTACAGGGCGCAGGCGCGAGCGAACGTCGAGGAAGCCTGTTCTCTGGCAGAGGGGCTCGGGGACGAGGACTTGCGGATCGAGGCGGTATCGATGCGGCTGAAGGTCCTGTCCGCAGGTGAATCGCACGCCGAAGCTGTCGAATTGCGCCGGCGGCTGCACGCGCGGCGCGACCCGGTGCGGCTCAAGGAACACCTATTCTGGATGATGTGGCACCACTACCGGCGGGCCGAGTTCGCGCAGTGCGTGGCTACCTGCGACGAAGGCGTCGCGCTTGCCGCGCAGCTCGGCTCGCTGCGTGTCCAGTACGCGAGCATTCGCGGCCTCGCCCTGACCGACATGGGGCGTTACGACGAAGCCTGGTCCTCGTTTCAGTTGGAAGTGGCTGGCGATGAGCACCCGTTTGGATGCTGCATGCGCGAGTTGGGCGTCGCCACGTGGCTTGGCGCGATCCACGCGCACGACCGCGCTGAGGCCGCGGCAAAGGCGGTGTTCAACGACGCCGGACGCCTGTCGCGCGTGTGGATGCAGCAATGGATGATCGATCTTCTCGCGACTATTGCGGCCCGACGCGGCCGCGATGGCGAGACGCTCGCCGGCTGGGTCAAGACCCGGGGCGACGAGGCCGGATCGCCACCTTCGGCGCTGCCGTGTGCCGAAGCAGCGCTTGCCCGCGGTGACCTCGAAGACGCGCTCTTCTGCGCTGACGAGTGTGCAGCGAGAGACCGTTCGGCAGGTCTGAAGAGACGCTGCCTGCTGGCGACTGACGTCGCGCTGCGCGCGCTCGTTCGCTTGCAGCGCTGGGAGGATGTGCTCGCGCGCGCGGACCAGGCCCTGGGCGAGGCGGAGGACACAGGTTTTCGCAGCTGCGCATTGCGGCTGGTGCTCTCGCGCGCTCGCGCGCGTTTTGCGAGCGGCGATGCTCAGGGCGCACGCGACGATTGGGCTGCCGCGCGCACGATGATCGACTTCATGGCCGCGCGTATCGCCGATCCGCTCCTGCGTGGGGCGTTCCATGCTGACGCTGACAACCTGGAAGCGAAGCGAGCATGGACACTGGCCTAAGGCCCGGCGGTGCGGACGAAGTTGGCATCGACCCGCAGCGGTTGACGCGTGCGCGCGATCTGTGTGCCCAGTGGGTCGCCGAAGGACACACGCCCACGCTCAGCGTGTGCGTGGCCCGGCGCGGGGTGATCGTATTGCACGAGGCGTTCGGCGTCCTCGGTCCCGACTCTGACTCGCCGTGTCTGACGCGGGATGCGCTCTTTCCGGTCGCCTCGATCACGAAGCCGGTGACCGCCACGCTCGTGATGCAGCTCGTCGAAGACGGGGTGCTCGGGCTGAACCGGCCGGCCGTCGACTACATACCCGAACTGACGGGCGAGGGTGTCGAGGACATTCTCGTGCATCACCTGCTCACGCACACGAGCGGCTACGCCCTGATCAGCGATCCGTCAATGGTCGAGCACGCGGCCAGAAGAGTGGAAGGGGGCTTGCAGTTGCCACCGTGCCCGCAGAACCAGCATCCGGATATCCATCGCAGACTTTGCCTGTTCTGGGACGCCCCGCGTCTCACCCCCGCGGGACAGGTGATGAATTATTCCGACCTCAACTTCCATCTGCTCGGCGAGATCGTGAGACGTCTGTCGGGCTGCTGTCTGGAAGACTTGGCGCGCAAGCGCATCTTCGCGCCGCTGGGAATGAATTCGAGCTTCCTCGAGGTGCCCGCGGCCGAATCGCATCGCGTGGTGCAGCGCGCGATGGGCCTGCCGCTCACCAACGCGCAGGACCCGCGCTTGCACCTCGGCTCGCGCGTGTCGCAGGAGATCCCGTCCGCAGCCGGGGGCCTGTACACGACGCCGCGGGATTTGGCCGCCTTTGGGCAGGCGTTCCTCGAGAACGGGGGTCAGGGGGACGCGCGCATCCTCTCTCGCGCAGCAGTCGAGGCGATGGCCTGCGACCAGATTCCCGGCCTGCGCGCTCGTTTCTTCGGGAAACAGGGCGAGCGAGCGTCCTGCGGGTACGGATGGCTGGTGTCGTCGCCCGTCAAGTGGAAGTATTACGAGGGCAGCTTGCGTACGCTTGGGACCATTTCCCACCCGGGCGCGGGCGGCTCGTGTGTCTGGATTGACCGCCAGCGCGAGCTGGTGGGTGTCTATTGCGAGGTGACTACGCGCGTGACCGAGGACTTCTCGCATAGGTGGAATTTCGACCTTTTTCAAAACGTGATTACGGCCGCGGTGGACGATTGAGCGGCGTGTCGCGCCAGCGCCCCCTTTAGCGAAGCCAGCACGGAGCCGATCGGCGCGACTCCGGTGCGCCGCTCCAGGTGGGCCATGGGGCCCCTCAGGGTCGCGTCTGCAGATATCCGCCGGTTGCTGGGACATCATCATGAGAGCAAGTGCCTGTCGTACGGGCGCTTCGGCGCGAGTACATGCTGCACTAGAGGGACGCGCGCCGAGGTGATCGCCCGGGCCATCGACATGTAATGCGTTGCTGCTCGAGCAGGCGCGGCGAGCATGAGTCCGGTTGCAGGGTGCCGAAGTGACGCGCTCGCCAGCGCCGTCCAGTAGGTTGGGGTCGCCGGGCATTCGCTGAACGGCCGGTATCGGTCGGGAGCATATGGGTCCGCTCCTGGCCGAAAGCGTCACCCGAAGCAGTTGCTCCTCGAACCCTTGGGCACCGGGCTATTCAATCTCGACGAGGATCGGCTCGCCTGCGTGGCACACGATGAGGAACATGCGACGTCCGATCCCGATCTGCCCAATCACGTTGGACTCCGAGCAGCTTACCCACAGCGGTGACCCATTCGCATCCCTACCATTCCAGGTTTGGCTGTTCCCCGTGTCATTCTTCGTTCCGACATACCTATAGGTCGTGCCCTCGAGCCGGACCGCGATGACCTTCGCGTCGAGCGCGGACTTGTTTAATGTGATCCGAACGGCCTGTTTGAAGGGAATCAGGTCTCCGAGACACGGGTTAGGTCCGAGACGGCGATTGCGGGGCCCGTGGTGGACAGGGATATAGCTTCCGAAATCACGGGCTCTCCTACCTCTCCGCTAGAACACCATAGCGAACGATGCCTGCGTGATTGTGACCTCGGTCGAACCGGAGCGACCAGCCCGGACGTACGTGAACGGCTGAAGAAGCAGCTGATAAGTCAGTGCCACGCTCTATCGTTCGAGCGTACGTCGATGCATTCACCACGCCAACCCTCCTCGTGCCTGCCACCAGATAGCACTCGTGGCGGCCGGCCGCTCATGACCGAGAACGTCAATCCGTCTGCGCACCAGTAGGCCGACACCGTAGCCTCACCTGAAGGAGCCTCTTCGGCCACATCGCGTCGTCCGCATCGATGAGGCGCATCTTCTTGCTCCCTCAACTCGATGGGAGACCATCATGGGAACCGCAGGCAACGCCACCCCTCGCGAACCGTGGAACAAGGGCAAGATCGTCGGGCAGAAGGCTCCGTTCAAGCTCAAGGACATCTGGGCCATTCGCGTCCGTCTACAGGTGGCGAACCGAGTACGCGAGCTCGCCCTCTTCAATTGGGCATCGACAGCAAGCTTCGGGGGTGCGACCTAGTTGCGCTCAAGGTGCGCGACGTCTGCCACGGCGACCAGGTCGCCTCGCGTGCTGTAGTAATGCAGCACAAGACTCAGCGACCAGTGCAGTTCGAGATCACCCCGCCGCCCGTGACGCGGTAGGAAAGTGGATCAGGACGGCGGCGCTCAAGTCTGACGACTACCTGTTCCCGAGCCGCATCCACGGCTCACCATACCTGGGCACGCGCCAGTACGCCCGCATCCTGAAGGCTGGGTCCGGGAGCTCGGCCTGGACCCTGCCGAGTACGGCACCCACTCCAAGCGGCGAACGAAGGCGACGCTGATCTATCGGCGAACAAGAAACCTGCGCGCCGTTCAGTTGCTTCTCGGTCACTCGAAGCTGGAGTCCACCGTCCGTTACCTCGGCATCGAGGTGGATGATGCCCTGGAGATATCGGAGCAGACCGAAATTTGAGCCCGCTTGGGTCGTCCGCCACCAGTTTCCGCACCCACGACCGACGCCGCCAGCGAGGGCGATCTCTCGAAGGCCGTATAAGCGGCCGGACGGCCCCACTCGGCCCGGCAACACTCCCCAACGCTCCGTCTATGTCAGCTTCCGGACTGGGCGAGGAACCCGCAGTTTCGGCCGGAAGCCGCCGGCGACGAACGTCCGCTACCGGGATCCTCCGACCATCGCGGCCGACGGACCTGCTCCTAGTGTTGCCCGGTTTACCCGACGGCAGGATCAGGATCTCGACCGCAAATCCTCCTCCGGCTACGATCGTCATGCAGGACAAACGGCCGGGGAGAGGATCGAATGTCTTACCAGGGAGACCGGCGCTTTTACTTGAGTGTTGCCCCCGTACTCGCGGCGTGGCCATTGGCCTCGCCGGGGCAGCCGAAGTCTCCTCCGCGTAGGGCTCGGGTGGGCATCTTGTGGCACGCCGGCAGTGAAGCCGAAGAGGCCATCTATCTGGGAGCCGTGCGCAAGGGCTTCCAAGATCTAGGCTACATCGAGGGCTCCAACCTGATCATCGAGAACCGGTACCCAGACGAGAAGCCGGAACTTTTCGTGCAGTATGGCAAGGAACTCGCCGACTCCAATCCTGATGTGTTGATGGCGATAACACGTCCGGCAGTCGCGGCGGTTCAAAAGGCAACCTCAAGCATTCCCATCGTGATGATGGCTCCGGACCCGGTTGGAAGTGGGTTCGTGGCCAGCTTGGCTCAACCGGGGGGGAACATTACGGGATATGCCACGGTGACGGTTGAGTTATCGCCGAAGCGGCTGCAACTGATGAAGGAAGGGCTGCCAACAATTCGGAAGGTGGCGTTACTCGTGAACACGTTAGATTCAGCGAGTTCGCGGACTTCGCTCGAGAAGGCTATGGCGGTCGCGCCGCGGCTAAATGTAAGCATCGAGGCAGTGCAGACCAACGGCGCGGCTTCCGTGCTTGAAGCCTTCGATGAGATCTCTCGGCGGGGTTTCGATGCGAGTGCTGGTATTGGCGCTGTCGAGACCGCAACGGGGCAGATCTGCGTCTCCGACAAGACCCTGACCGAACGGGAAGCCGCAAGTCTTTCTGAAGCAGAGCGAATCGAGGGCAGCAAGACACTGCGCGGCACCGAAGAGGAGGACACGACTCCAGACGTGTTTCGTACCGATCAAGCGCCGCTAACCTAGGCAGTCCCCTCGACCACGGGGATGAAGAACGCGGGGTTCTCCCCAACACTATTCCACCATCCGCGAAGCCCACGCTTGACTAGCTGTGCCGAGCGCCGTTCAACTTGGCGATGTGGTCGATCTGCCGAGTGGTAGGTCCGTGCGGATCACCCTGCCTCATGACTCGTCTCGCCCCTGGTTGGCCGTGCCCCGTGGCTCACATGGTGTGTGAGCCGGTATCCCAGCCCCGGCGAACCAGAATGCTCGCCGTACATGGGCGGCGGACAGGAGCCACTGGCGCTCAGTCAGGAAGACGCACTACTCCTGGCACTTCTTCTCAACCGGGTTGCGCCAGGCGATGTAGCCGCCGAATGAGGCCTCGAGCATCCGACTTCCTCCGGGCGATGCGCGAACCTGCGGCGCAAGGATGAGAGACCGGATGTGATCGAGCATTTTGAACCACTGGTTCGATGCCTTCCCCTGCTTCGGGGGTGCTCGGGGGATCGCGCTCGGCGTCTTCGTCAGCATCCTTCAGGGATCAGGAGGAGACGATGCAAGACCAAGAACTGCTCCAAACCGCCGCCCGCCATGCCCGCGCAATTACCGCGGCAGACGAGAAGTTTTCTGTCCAGCCGCCGTGATGTTCAAACCCTCCGAACTGCTCTCCAGGGCCGTCCAGGTGACACGTCATTTGGTAACTCGGAGGCCGATCCCGCCGCCTAGTCTGGAGCTCGCCTGGTCCTTTAAGCGACCCGCTCACTGCCCCCTCCGACGGGCCAGCAGATGGATGCCTTCGCGGAGTTCGTCTGCAACGCTCATAGCTGGTACAAGCACCTGCCACTGCTACCTCCTGGCCGCCCGCTCCAGTTCTACGTCGACGCGGCAGCGGGGATGCAGCTGAGATCGATGCCTGACGGGAGGGTTCTGGCCGAGCCACGACTGGAGCCTGGGTTTCACTACTCCTGGCTTAGGACGGCCGAGTACCGCGAACGGTTCGGCTACCTTGCGTTCAGTCGCGAGCATGGAACGATCGTTTCACTCTACAAAGGAGACGGCTCCCAACTCGTCGCATCGGACGACGCACACCGCTACTTTGATTGCAGTGCTGGTGGCGTCCGACCACTCCCGTCCGAGGTGCTGCGGGCTGGTCGAGCGTTCGTCAGTGCCGTGATCCACACGATGGGCTCGAGAGAATTCGTATCTACCCTAGACAGCGTTCCGGCTGACTTCTCTTGGCCGGAGCAGAGTGGAGGTGCAGCGACGCTCGCGCAGATCCTAGAGCGCGCAGTCGCTATCTGACGGGGGACCAGTCACGCTGGGAGCTTCCGACAGAAGAAGAGCAATTGCGGGGCCATCCAAACCTGTTTATGGTAGACAGTCCCTCCATCAGCTGGTGGAGCCGGAACGCAGGCGTCAGTGTGCAGGGATGGTGAGAGCGATGCGTCGGGTGAGTCAGCTCGTGTTCGGACAGTAAGCCAGGAATGCGTGTGTGCATGTTCTGCCGAGTACTCGTGCAACCTCTCGAGAGTGGCCTCGAATGGAACCGTAGGGCGGGCAAGTTATGCACTGTCGGAGCACGCTTGACTTCCACAGCCGGAGGTGGATCATTCACGGATACCGGTACGCGCGCGGGTAAGCCGAAGGTCAAGTAGAGGTTTCGCGTTGTGGCGGCAGAGTGGCG
>JAESGR010001077.1_pt1 | contig 11032 bp, 12 predicted proteins | sample 9269771 | NCBI WGS metagenome assembly JAESGR01 (sample SAMN15739572, study PRJNA653492) | algae metagenome | isolation source: Chroococcus sp. CMT-3BRIN-NPC107 and co-occurring heterotrophs from well... | place: USA: Clark Mountains Wilderness, California | collected 2010-04-18
GTTGCACCCGGTCAGCCCCGCATCGGCCTGCAGGATCAGCGGACGCGTGTGCATGCGCTGGCTCTCGGCCAGGTAATGGGCGTCGTCGTTCTCCGGGTCCGTGCCCATGGTCTTGGCGAAGACCTCGGCGACGTCGAGACGCGTCTTGTGGACGGCCGGCATGACGACGTGGCTCGGCTCCTCGTCGTCGAGCTGCTGGATGCGCTCCCCGAGGTCGGTCTCGATCACCTCGATGCCGGTGCCGGCCATGTAGTGCCGGAAGCCGCATTCCTCGGTGAGCATCGACTTCGATTTGATCAGGCTCCTGGCGCCGTGATCCTTGAGGAGACGATGGACGATGCGGTTGTGCTCGGCTCCGTCCGCCGCCCAGTGGACGTGCACGCCGTTCGCCTTGGCCTGAGCCTCGAACTGCTCAAGATATTCGTCGAGGCGGCTCAAGGTATGCGCCTTGATGGCGGAGGCGAGCTCGCGCAGCTCCTCCCATTCGGGGATGCCGTGGGCGGCGACGTCCCGCTTCTTGCGGACGTCCCAGAGCCGCTCGTCGTGGGCCTTCTGGTGGAGCGGCGCGGCGAGGAAGCGCTCCGCGGCCTCGGCCTGATCGATCGGGCGGTCGCCGCGGATCTTAGCGCCTCGAGGCTGCGGCTCGCGGGCCGCCTTCGGGGCGGCGCTGATCGGCCGGCTCGCGCCCTCGGCATGGGTCAGGCGCTGGCCGTCCTGACCGCGCTCGCTCTCGTCGTTCGCCTTGGCGACCTCGGGGTGGATGAGCCCGTCGCGGTTCGAGGCGCCGCTGCGGAGGTTCAAGTCGTCGGCGCTCATGCGGCCGCTCCGTTGAGGATGCGCGCGATGTGGATGAACTTCAACGGCACGCCGAGGCGCTCGGCGCAGCCCTTCTGGTGCATCAGGCAGGAGGAATCGGCCGAGACCACGTAATCCGCGCCGGCCCTCGCGTGGTCGGCGACCTTGTCGTAGCCCATCTTGGCCGAGACGGCGGGCTCGAACACGGAGAAGGTGCCGCCGAAGCCGCAGCACTCGTCGGGCCGGGCGATCTCGACGAGCTCGATGCCCTTCACCTTGGCGAGCAGGTCCAAGGGCTTCGAGAAGAAGGGCCGATTCAGTTCGGAGGGCCGGGCGTGCCCGATGCCGCGCAGCGCGTTGCAGTTCGAGTGATAGCCGACCTTGTGCGGGAACGCGGCCCAGGGAAACTCCTCGACCTTCAGGACATCGTGCAGGAACTCGACGAGCTCGAACGTCCGCTCGCGGACGGCCTTCACCTCGAGAGTCTGCGGGATCGCGGTGAGGTGCTCGCGCACCTGGTGCACGCAGGAGCCGGACGGGGCGACGATGTAGTCGAAGCCCGTGAAGTTCTTGACGAACAAGGCTTCGGTGGCGGCCGCCTCGGCGTGGCAGCCGGTATTCGTCATCGGCTGGCCGCAGCAGGTCTGGTCGAAGGGGTATTCGACGTCGAGGCCGAGGCGTTCGAGCAGTTCGAGCGTGGCGATGCCGACTTCGGGTTCGAAGGCGTCGACGTAGCACGGAACGAAGAGTCCGACGCGCATGGCGTGTGGTCTTTTCTTGGGGGCCGGCTTGGTCCGGCCCGTCCGACGGGCATTCGAGTTCAGAACCTGTCTAGCGAATGGGGTCCGTCTTCGCCAGATCGCGGGCGAGCGCTGATCCGCGCACGCGATCTCAGTTGCGGATGTCGTCCGCCGTCCGGGCGACCACCGCGATGAGGTCCGCAAGGCCTGCGAGGCTTGCCGCCTGCACGCTCGCGGCCGGGACGGCGCTGCCGTCCGGCCCCGGCAGGGCGCGGGTCGCGGTCGCGGAAGCCACCACCGTCGGGCGGTAGCCGAGGCTGAAGGCGCTGCGGGAGGTCGAGTTGACGCACATATGCGTCATGAAGCCGGCCACGATCAGGTCCTTGACGCCGGCCGCATCGAGGCGCGCCTGCATGTCCGTTCCGACGAAGGCGCTCGGATAGGCCTTCGTGATGACGGCTTCGTCGCCCTGCGGGGCGACCTCGTCGCTGATCTGGCCAATCGGTGCCCGGACATCGTAGGGCGAGCCTTCGCCGGCGTCGTGCCGAACGTGGATGATCGGGATGCCGGCGTTCCGGGCGCGGTCGAGAAGCTTCCGCGCCTCGACGATGGCCGGCTCGACGCCTTCGAGCCGCATCAATCCTTCTCGATACGTGTTCTGGAGATCAATCATGAGAAGGGCCGAGCCCGCGAGGCTCGCCGGCTCCGGGCTCAGGCCCGAGACGTCGCGAAGGGTCTTGAGGGTCATCCTGGGCGTGCCTCCGTCATTGACGTTTGAGGTTCATGAGGACGCCAAATCCCACGCGGCCGTCAAGACGACTTCCGGGTGGGCCAGTGCGAGAGAGGGCGCGCCGCGCCCGGCACGCCCTCTCTCGCGAAGCGGAGTTCGAGACTTGAGCCTAAGCTCTTCAGTACGCCGGCCCACCGGAGGTGTTGCCGTAGTTCGGGAAGCGCTTGTTGTTCTGCTCAGCATTGCCGTCCTTGGCCGAACGGTCGAGACCGCGCCGGCCGATTGAGCCCGTCACGACCGCATCGTCGGCCCTCGGCTCGACGACGCGGTACTGAACGGGAGGCCGCCCATCAGGGTATCCGTTCCCGCCCTGCGCGATGTGACCTCCACCGACGTAGCCGGCGGGCGCACCGTAGGTCTGCGCGAGAGCCGGCGAAAGCGCGGCACCGAAGGTCAGCGAAAGGAGGGCGGCCGCGGAGGCGATACGCGTATTCATAGATAAAGCCGATCTCTATATTGTAGCGTGATGAAGTAAAAGCTGCAGAGTTTCTTGTGAGACCGGTATATGTGTGCGCACGATCGTTGATGACGTGTGATGGCGCACATGCACGGAGGATGGTCGGGAGACGACCCTGCGGAGGCGGTGCGAATCCGGTCGGGTCAGACGGTCGGGCGCGGCACGATCCGCACCGGCACCGATTTGGCGGCCGGCACCTTGCTCCGCTCCGCATGGTGCCAGAGCGGGATCAGCGGGTTGCATTCCGGGTAGTAGCCGCCCACGCAACCCGCCGGTATGTCGAAGGGCAGGACGCGAAATCCGTCGACGCGGCGCGCGACGCCATCCTGCGCCGCGCAGACGAGATCGACGGTCTGCCCGTCGCGAAGGCGCAGGCGCGCGACGTCGGCGTGGCTCACGAACAGCACCATGCGCGTGCCTTTCACGCCGCGGAAGCGGTCGTCGTAGCCGTAGATCGTGGTGTTGAACTGGTCGTTCGAGCGCATGGTGATGAGGCGCAGCACGTCCGGATCGGACTGCTCGGTGTCGGGATCCGCCGACAGCCCCCGGGGCGTCACGAAGTTCGCCTTGCCGGTCTGCGTCTTCCATTCGCGCTTCGAGGCCGGGATTGGCCGGTGGAAGCCGCCGGGCTTCCACATCCGCGCGTTGAAGTTGTGAAACTGGTCGGGATAGGTCGCCTCGATCGCATCCCGTACGCTGGCGTAGTCGGAGGCCCAGCGATCCCAGTCGACCCGCTCGTTGGGGGGAAGGGTCGCCTTCGCGATGCCGGCGATGATGCGGGGTTCCGACAGGAGGTTCGGACCGGCGGGCTCGGCATAGCCCTTCGACCCGTGGATGCAGGCGGTCGAATCCTCCATCGCGACGGATTGCCGGCGGCCGTTCTGCTTGTCGATCTCGATGCGGCCGAGGCAGGGCAGGATGTAGCTGACCTCGCCGTGGATCAGATGATTGCGGTTGAGCTTGGTCGAGATCTGCACGGTCAGGCGCAGACGCCGCCAGGCCGCCTCCATCAGCGTCGTTTCCGGCACGGCCCGGATGAAGTTGCCGCCGAGCGCCACGAAGGCGCGGACCGAGCCGTCGAGGATGCCTCCGCAGGCCTCGACCGTGTTCAGCCCTTTCTCCGCAGGAGGCTCGAAGCCGTAGAGCGCGCGCAGCTTGTCCATCGGCACGAGTTCAGGCTTCTCGGTGATCCCGACGCTGCGTTGCCCCTGCACGTTGGAATGGCCGCGCACGGGGCAGATCCCGGCGCCGGGACGACCGATATTGCCGCGCAGGAGCAGGAGATTCATGAGCGCCTGCACGGTCTCGACGCCCATGCGGTGCTGGGTCAGCCCCATGCCGTAGACGCCGAGCGTCGCCTTGGCTCTCGCGTAGGTCGCCGCCGCCTGCTCCAGGGAGGCCCGGCTCAAGCCGGAGCGGCGTTCCAGTTCGTCCCAGCCCTTGGAGCGGACGGAGGCGGCGAAGGCCTCGAAGCCGTGCGTGTGCTCGGCGATGAAGGCGTGGTCGATCGGACCCGCCCTCCCCGCCTCCCGCGCCGCGTCGTCGGCCGCGATCATGGCTTTGCACAGGCCGTAGATCGCGGCGAGGTCGCCGCCCGCCTTGACCTGGAGGTATTGCGAGGAGATCCGCGTCTCGGAGCGGGTGAGCATCTCGGCCGGGGATTGCGGGTTGGTGAAGCGCTCCAGCCCCCGCTCGCGGAACGGATTGAAGGTGATGATGGGCACGCCGCGCCGGCTCGCGTCCTGCAGCGGGTGGAGCATGCGCGGCGCGTTCGAGCCGGGGTTCTGCCCGAAGAACAGGATGCAGTCGGTGTGTTCGAAATCCTCGAGCTGCACGGTGCCGACCGGCGAGCCGATGCTCTCGGGCAGGGCCACGGAGGTCGATTCGTGGCACATGTTGGAGCTGTCGGGCAGGTTGTTGTTGCCGTAGAGCCGCGCCAGCATCGCGTACATGTACGAGGCTTCCAGCGAGGCTCGGCCGGAGGCGTAGAACACCGTGGATGCCGGCTCCAGAGCCCGCAACTCGGCGCCGATCTCGGCGAAGGCCTCAGCCCAGGAGACGGGGCGGTAGGTGTCGCTGGCCTGGTCCCAGCGCATCGGCTCGGTCAGCCGGCCGAGCTCCTCCAGATCGTAGTCGCGCCTGCTCTCCAGGTCGCGGACCCTGTGCGCGGCGAAGAAGTCGGAGGTGATGCGCTTGCGGGTGACCTCCCAGGCGGTCGCCTTGGCGCCGTTCTCGCAATATTCGAACACGGCGGGCTTGGCCGGCTTCGCCCAGGCGCAGCTCACGCACATGTACCCGTCGGGCTTGTTCTGGTGCATGAGGAGCGTGGCGCCGCTCGCCGGGATCTGCTCCCGCAGCAGGATCTCGGTCAGGGACTTGGCCGAGCCCCAGCCCCCGGCAGGGCCGTCGTAGGGCTTGATCTCGACTCGATCGCTCATCGGACGTCCCCCCGCGCGGCCACCCGCGGGTCGGCCGTTCGCTCGAACGCAACAGGCGGGTCCGGTCCCCTGTTCCGGGCAGCTCTCGATCAGCGCCGGAACTGCTTCACCGCCGAGACCGAACCGTCGGCGTAGACGATCTGCGCCGAGGCCGAGCGGGTGCCCGGCGGCGCCTTCAGGTAGGGCACGAAGCTCGAGGGGATGGCGAAGGGGTTCGCCTCGTCGCAGGGCGGCAGGACGACGACGCGGTCCGGCTCAGGACGGTCGAGGCCGATCCGAAGCTCCTTGATGGCGCAGCGATAGGAGACGAGCGAGGTGTAGTATAGCAGGACGCCGTTGAAGTTCCGGAACTCGAGCCAGCTCCCGCCCACCATCTCGATGATGCGCCGCTGGTCGCGGACCAGGGCGACCCGCGGATCGAAGGCGATCGGGAAGGGACCGACGGTCACGCCGGCGGCGTCCACGTAGCGCAGGTAGATCGTGGCCGCCGCCGTCCCGACGTCCAGGTGGAACGACGGGTTCGGCATGCGCCGTCCGGTGCGCTGGTCGATGACGTCGAGAAGGTCGGTATCCGCGTAAGCGCCGCTCTCGCCGAGCCGCCAGGACAGGCCGATCGCCGGTTCCGGCAGGGAGATCGTGGCCTGCCAGCCTGAATTGCTTCGCGAGAAGCTGACGAGCGGCCCGTTGACGGGCGCGTTGCCGCCCGCCGTCGGGTTGGATTGTATCGGCGGGAGGGCCGCGACCTGCGCGGGCTTGGCCGGCGGTGCTTCGGGCGGTGCCGTGCTCGGGAGCTTCGCGGTCAGGGCCGGCGCGGCCTGCACCGGCGGGCGGCCGGAATCGTCGCGGACGAAGAAGAAGTCCTCGCCCGGCAGCGAGCCGTAGACGAACGGCTCCTGCTTCTTGCCGGTCGCGGCCATGACGTCGTCGCGCACGAGGCGGAACAGCTTATTGATCTCGAGCCCCGGCGTCGGGAGGCGCCGGGAGAGCGCCTGAACGAAGGGGCTGTGCTCGCCCTCCCCGTCCAGGGCCGTCTGGCCGTGCTTGGCCGCGAAGGCGACGAGGGTGCCGCCCTCCGGCTCCATCCGGGCGAGCCCGCGCCCGATGGAGCGCGTCGCGGAGGTCCGCCGCATGCTCGCCACGAAGGGGTTGTCGCGGCAGGCGTCGAGAATGACGAGCCGGAGCTTTCGCGCCGCCTCGATGGCCTGCAGCACCCGGTCGAGCGGCACCGCCTCGTCCGCGATGGAGCGGTCGCTCTTGAGCCTGGCATCGACGGGGACGACGTAGTTGGTCCCGTCGATCTCGATGCCGTGGCCGGCGAAGTAGACGAGGGCCCAATCCGCCCGCTCCGCCGCTTCCGAGAACGTGTTCAGCGCGGCGATGAGCTCGCTCCGGCTTGCATCGGAGACCACGGTCACGGCCTGGAACCCGGACCCGCGAAGGGCCTCGGCGACGCGGGTCGCGTCGCGCGGGGGATTCGGCAGCGGTGCCACGGCGGCGTAGCGGCCATTGCCGATGACGAGGGCGACGCGTGTTTCCGCCGCCGCCGGCATCGCGGCGATGGTCGCCGCCAGGAACGCGAGATGCAAGAACGCGAGACGCCTGCCCATCAAGCCCACCTCTGCAGGTCCATTCGCCCTACCGTTACGATATGGCCTGCCGCACGGGAAGGCGTGCGGCGGGACCTCAAACCCGAGCGAACGGTCACCGATTGCATTCGCTAATGAACCGCGGGCGGCCAGGGCCGTTCGTGAGGAATGGCGACCATCGCGATCCTCATCGGCACGCCGAACGGTACCCGACTCCTGGCCGCGTCCGTGGAGCGGGAGGCGGCGATCATGGCCGAGGCGGTCCTGTTCAAGGTGGAGCGCGACGCCCTGCCGGTTCCTCTCTGGGTCCAGTGCGGCGATGCCGGCATCGCCGACCGGCTCACCCGCTACCTCGTCGAACTTCAGACCGACCTGATGGCGGCCGGCGCCGACGGGACGCCCTCATAGCTCTCGTCGGCGTTCCATGGCGGGCGCCGAGCGACGTTCAAGGCCGCCTCGATCTTCGCCGGCCCTGGTGTGCGATTGCGCACGATCGGGTGAGGGAGCCGAAACCTTTGGAGGCCCGGACCGGTTGTTAGTGCACAACTCAATTGGAGTAAGGGATTTGGTTATGAACAGAATTCTCGCCGTCGGTACCCTGACCCTGGCGCTCGCGGGTTCCGCCTTCGCGCAGGGCACGCCCTACCGCCAGCCCGGCGCCACCGGCACCATCGTCACCCAGCAGCCGAACACCACGGGCAGCTCGCCGGACCTCGTGATCTCGCGCGGCGCGACCGGCGCCGACACGGCGACTTCGAGCTCGGCGGCCGGCGGCAACGCCAACCTGCCCGAGCGCGCGGTTCCGAACGGCAGCGCGGGCGGCGGCGGCGGCGGTCGCTGAGGCGACGCGCGCCGGTCCGTCACGAAGGACGGGTTCTTGAACCAAGAAAGGGCCTGCAGCCGAAAGGTTGCGGGCCCCTTTTGCATGCGCTGACCGGGAAAGCGAAACCGTGCGACCCTGAGGCGGGGGGCTGGAACGGGATCGCGGGATGGCGACCCCGGTTGGGGCGCCAGAAGCACGATGGAGCAAGCACTTAGCTTAAAGTTGGACGCGAACCCTTCCCAAGAGATTGTTAGCGTTTCTGCGGATCAGTCCAACACACTTAGCGCAGGCGAGCCCAAGCTGACCGCCCGCGAGCGGCAGGTTTACGAGGCGCAGGAGAGACGCAGATGGCCGACTACACCTTGTCCGTCATCATCGGAGCTACGGCTATCGTGGCGTTGAGCGCTCTGCTCGTCTGGCTGATTAAGCGGGTCGAGGAGCGCCGCAGGGCAGGCCGATCCTCGACCACGGCCTCAGCGAGCAGCACGAGCGACAGCGGCTATGTCCCGATCTGCATCAGCAGCGACTGCGGCGCGTCGGATGGCGGCGGCGGCGGGGACTAGACGGGTTTGTGTTCAACGGATCGCGTTTCGTGAGAGACAACCCATCTTGTGTCTCGTGGGCTGCGCACAACGCCGCCTTGCCCGCGGCATCCGGCCCGCCCTACCCTGCCGCCATGAAGAAGCCAGCCGAGCCGCCGCCGGCGCCCCCTCCCCGCCCCGTCGACAGCTACTCGGCCGAAGAGCTCGAGGCGATTGCGGCCCGGTGCGATGAACGCCGGGCGGACGGGCTCAACATCTCGCCGGCATCGGTCGCGCTGTTCGCCGAGGGACTACGCGCGCTGGCCCGGGAGCGGAGCAAGGGCTGATGCGTCCCTTCATTGCGCGCTCATAAACCCATGTTAGCGTCACCCGGCTATGACGCCGTACGCCCCTCGCCAGACTGATGCCGTCGACTCCTTGCTCGAGGAGGCGATCAGCGCGCTGCGCGTCGTGGGCCGTATCGTTCAGAAGCTCGCGGATCCGCACGACACCTACAGCATTGACGGTGGGCCGCCTGTGACCACAGGCGGTGTAATCGCCCTGGCCTGGGATACGGGCCTGATGGGTGGGGCCGAGGGGATGCAGTAGCGATGGCCGAGAAGACCGGGGCGACGTTCGGCGAGCTCTTCAAGGCCAAGGCGATCACAGACGCGGACGTCGAGGCCGCTGTCGACGCTCACCTCGCCGACCCGACGCGTAAGGCGTTCGTGATGGGCGAGAGCCACGAAGTCGACCTGCACGCCGCGGTCGAGGCAAGCAAGTTCGCGACCTTGATGCTTGCGGATCCCGCGATTGCCACCAAGTCGAAGCGCAGCGCGGTGCGCACGGCGATCCTGCTGGCTCGGCCGGTGAAGGCGTGACCCGCCGCTTCACCACCAGCGACCCCACACCTCGTCTTGGCGTCGCGATCATCCTGACGGGGCTGGTGCTCTACGGGATCGCGAGCTGGCTGGGATGGGGATCGTGAGGCGTTGCCGCCCTCATCTGCTCGCGAACTTGCCGCGAGCGTTCCGCGCCACGTGCCAGCGGATGTTGAAGCGCACCACGCCCCAGAGATCAACCTCGGCGAACTCCTCGACGGCATAGGCCGGCATCGTGCGGTTTGCGAAGGCAAGCTTCAGCCGGTTGCCGTCAAGCACCAGCCGCTTGATGCTGAACTGACCGTCGACACACACCACCACGACGCTATCCGGCCCAGCCTTGAGACTGCGGTCGACCAGCACGACGTCGCGATCGTGGATGCCGGCGTCGATCATCGACTCGCCGGAGACGTTCAGCAGGAACGAGGCCGGCGGGTTCGGCGCCAGCCATCGCGGCAGGTCCAGCGCACCCTCTAGGAAGTCGTCGGCTGGCGAGGGAAAGCCGGCGCAGATCGCCTGACCCACGAACGGGATGCGCACCAGGCCGTCGCTGTCCACGGCCAATTCCGTGACCTGATGGACGCCCATGTCGACTCCTCCTTACAGAACGGAGAGAGAACAGACTGTCCGCTGCGCCTGGGTCAACGCGGCGCCTGAAGCGCACCAGCCGGCCCTGTGGAGACCTGTGGATGGGCAGAGCGCGGCGTCAGCTTCGGGATGAGGCGCCGGATGTCGGGCCAGGGCCCGTGCGCGGTCGCCACCTCGAGGCACTGCGAGCCTGCGCGCTGCATCCGCTCGGCCTGCGTCGCGGCGCCTACCCGTCCGCAATGCCGGTGCTGGTCGCGCGTGGGCTCGTTGAGGAAGGGGCTGCGCGGTGGAAGTGGCGGCGACCCGGCGAGACAGCCTGGTTCCTCACGGAGGCCGGGCGTGCTCTGGTGCGAGAGCAGGGCGACTGAGGCGCACAAAGCTTGGCGCCTGTAAGGCGGCGAGTTTCAATCCATGACTCACGGTAAGGGCGGGTGATCTAAATGACGGGATGCTATGCGGAGAGCCGACGAGAGGTGGTCGACGCCAGACGTGAAGATATACCGTGTGTAATTTGTCTCTACTTCACCTTTCGAAGGGTCGGGGTGGAAACCAAATGAACCAAGGTCTTTATATATCCTGAGTTTCAATACCTCTTTTTTGATTTCTGCATCATCGAAGTAAAGTGGGCTTGCGCGGTGCGCAAACTTATTTCGAATTCCCGCTACAACTTTTATTTCATCAGAAAATTCTTTAGAGTACAGAGCCATGAGATAACCTAATTGCCGCTTCGCGCCCAGGGTGCCAGCGGGCCGTTCAGGGTCGAATAAAGTGTTAAAGGCCTTTTGATCCTGTTTTAATCGTGATTTTAGCAGCATAGTTAGAGATTCATCGAGATGGGCAACTGCAACGACGCAGCAGGTTCTATCATTGCCGAGGAGCATCTCTTTCCATAAAACTTCATCGGCCGGACCTTTGATTTCCATTGACCAGACCTATGATTCGTTGCCTAACTCCACTGATAATGCTTCATCTCGCACAGGAATGCACAAGGTGAAAGACCTGCGTGCGGTAAGCGCGGGATGAACTTTTCGAAGACTTCACAGGCGAATTGTGCAGCTTCAATGTTGGCAAGTTGAGTACGGAAAGTTTCTGCATGAGCGCCAACTCTGCCGCTTCAAGAAGCATTCCTGCAGGCATTAAGCGTACAGTCCGGCAAAGATGTAGATTTGGTTGCGTTATCTGTGGAATACCGATCTGTCATTATGAGCACATTGATGATTTTGCAATTGTTCAGGAACACAGTGCCGACAATATTACGCTCTTATGTCCCACGCATCATCAAGACAAAACTAGCCGACGATTGCCAAGAAGTGTGATCCGTAAGGCGGACGCAAATCCGTATAATGCTAAGCGCGAATTTTGTTCTGCTCACCGCTTGTTTTTCGACGGGATGGATTACGTTTTTGATATAGG
>JAESGR010001078.1_pt1 | contig 11023 bp, 11 predicted proteins | sample 9269771 | NCBI WGS metagenome assembly JAESGR01 (sample SAMN15739572, study PRJNA653492) | algae metagenome | isolation source: Chroococcus sp. CMT-3BRIN-NPC107 and co-occurring heterotrophs from well... | place: USA: Clark Mountains Wilderness, California | collected 2010-04-18
GGCCTGAAAGCCCTGGCCCTGCAGGTAAAAGCGTCCGGTGCCTACGTGGGGACCACCTTAAGCGTATTCGATTTTATTGTCCGCTGTATGGAGGATGCCCGGTTCAGGGCATACCGCACCGATCCGCTGACCCGGTATGTGGAACGGAGCCAGCGCGAGGTGTTCCTTTCGGAAAAGAATGATTACCGGAAGCTCCGCAGCCGGAAATTCGACGGTAAGGGTGCAGCCGTGTTCTTCGGGGAGCAGTTCCGCTGGATACAGCAGTTCGTCAGGCTGCTGGCAGAAGCCGGGGTGCCGTTACTGACAGGTAGCGACACGTACGGAATGGTGGTGGTGGGTTTTTCGCTGCACGGGGAGCTGGAGTGGCTGCAGACCGCAGGCCTGCGGCCCTATGACATCCTGCGGGCCAGTACCGTAACACCTGCCCGGTACCTGAACCGGGAGGACGTTAGCGGCACCCTGTCGGTGGGTAAGGATGCCGACCTCGTACTGCTCGAAAAAAACCCGTTGCAGGATATCCGCCATACCCGGTCCATTGCAGGGGTGGTGCTGAAAGGGAAGTGGCATGACAAAAAGGAATTGCAGGCAGGGCTCGCAGCAGTGGCGGCAGCCTATAAGTAGGCAGTGACTTTGTCATCCGCTGCCGGTCATACGCGGAAGGGAGGTTTTTCCTGCTAAGGATCGGCTGCACAGGACAAGAAAACGGTAAGCGGGAAAAGGGGTCCCGGAATAGACCGCCTCCTCAGCGGTTATCCTCTTCCCAGACCATCGCCACCTTTCCCCGCGTATGCATGGATTCAATATAGCGGATGGCCTCCGGTATCTGCCGGTAGGGATAGGTTTTTTCGATATGCACCTTCAGGCTTCCCTCCTCTATCAGGCGGGCCAGCTCCTCCAGGTCCTTGGTGTTGGCTTCGGCGGTAAACTGGGTAATGGGCGACTTTCTTATTTTTCCCTGCACGGTAACGGCCATCATATGACCCAGCGTGGTAAAGCCCACGACCACGCTCCGCCGGCCCATGCGCTGCAGATCGCCGTGCGTCAGGTTGCCATGGGTGTCGACCACGAGGTCGTACTTTCCGGCATGCCGGTGGATGTCTGTCTGGTCATAGGCCAGCACGTGCCCCGCACCCAGAGACTGCACAAAATCCGCATTCTTCCGGGAGCAGACGGCCGTTACCTGTGCGCCGTACGCTTTTGCGATCTGCACCGCCAGGTGACCGACCCCGCCCGAAGACCCGTTGATGAGCACCGACTCTCCCGCTTTCAGCTTGCCGTGGGTGACCAGGGCCTGCAGCGCCGTCAGCCCGGCAATGGGGACGCCGGCCAGTTCGGGAAAAGAGCCCCCTTCCGGCATCCGGGCACAAACCGTTGCCGGCACGCAGAGATACTCGGCAAAAGCGCCGCCTTTGAGAGACTCGCCGAATACCCGGTCGCCCGCCTTGAACTGTGTTACGTCCCTGCCCGCTTCTTCCACGATACCGGCAAAATCGGCCCCCAGGATCTTTTCCTTCGGTTTGAACAGGCCAAAGGCAAAGCGCGCCAGGATGGGCGTGCCCCGCAGGATGTGCCAGTCGGCCGGGTTGGCCGAATTGGCCATGACCTTCACCAGGAGGTGTCCTTCTTTTACCGCCGGCTTTTCCACTTCTTCCAGGCGCAGTACTTCCGGGCCTCCGTAAGTTATTTTGGTAAATGCTTTCATCTTATATTCCGGTAAGGATCAATATTATCCCTTATTGTTCGTTTATACGGTACCGTTCCTGTAATCACCCGGCGGGCCGTTACCCCGGCCCATGGATAACACCATTTATACCCTGCCGGTGCCGGTAATCAGAACGCTTCCCCGATCAGTTCCTTCGTCATCATCATCCCGGCGGCCGTACCCTGTGCAACGGCATTGGCCAGGGTACGCATGGGACCGGCATTATCCCCGCAGGCAAAGACGCCGGGAACGGTAGTCCGCTGGGCGCTGTCCGTCCGGATGTAGCCTTCCGGTGTTCTTTCACATCCCAGGGCCGCGGGGAGTGGGGAATGCTGGGCAAACGGCACCCGGGCATACAGGGCGCGGAGCGGCGCCCTGCTTCCGTCGGTAAAATGTATGTTCTGGATAAATCCTTTCTGGTGTTCCAGTGCCGCGATCCCGGCTTCTATAACATGAATGCGGTGCCGGAGGAGGTTGGCTGTCTGAGCGGGGGTGAGCGTGGACGGGCCGTTGGTATACAGGGTCACCTCACCGGTCCAGTTGGAAATAAGGGAAGCCAGCTCATACCCGGCAGCGCCATTGGCCAGGATCCCGGTTTTCTGGCCCCGCACTTCGAAGCCGTGGCAGAAGGGGCAATGAAGCACGCTGATGCCCCAGCATTCCGCAAACCCGGGGATCTCCGGCAGCAGGTCTTTTATGCCGGTGGCGAATACGAGTTTCTTTGCGGCGAAGGCGGCACCCGATGACAGCTGTACGGCGAAGCCTTCCTCCGTTGGCTGGCCCGCCGCCACCTGTCCCTCCAGCAAACGTACGGTGTCGTACAAGCGCACCTGCTGCCGGGCGCTGTCGCGGATCTCGGCCGGTGTTTTCCCGTCCTGGGTCAGGAAGTTATGCGACTGCGGTGTTTGCTGGTTGCAGGGATGCCCGCTGTCGATAATCAGGACCTTCCGCAGCGCCCTGCCCAGGGCCATCCCGGCGGCCAGCCCCGCGTAGCTGCCGCCGATGATGATGGCATCCCATAGCTGTTCTCCTTTCATGGTGTTGCTTTTTAAATGGCGGGCCAGGGGCAGGTGCGCCCGGGCCCCGCTGAAGAGCCGGTCGGCTGGCCGGATAAAGACTGCCGGAAAAGGGGCCTCAGGAAAGTTCCTTTTTTGCCGGTATCCTGCGCAAAACATAGTCCACGAACGGCACCCCGATAAACATCATCCAGGGAACGAGCGACAGGGTGAGGATAAAGGTGCGCTGGTAGAGTGGCAGCGTCGAAAGGGAAGGCCCGAACAGGAAAAGAAACAGGGTAATGGACGGATAGATCACGATCCAGATTTTCAGGGAGGCGATCAGCCTTTTTTTTGCGTTCATCTTTTTGCTTTTGGTGAATGAATTTGATTCGTTCACAAAAGTAGACGGAGCAGGAGGGGCCTCGACCGGACGAAAATGAAGTTGCGCAGGACTTATGTGCAGTTCTTCCGGAAGGCTTCCGGTGACTGCCCGGTATGCTTTTTAAAAAACCGGATAAAGTAGGACGCATCCTCGAAGCCCAAATGGTCGGCAATCTCCTTTACCTGGCTGGGTGTAGCCAGCAGGTAGCGCCTGGCTTCCAGCAGGATGTATTCATCGATCAGGGCGGAGGCGGTTTTGCCGACGGAGGTTTTGGTGATCTCGTTCAGCTGGTACAGCGACAGGTTCATGAGTTCCGTGTACTGCGACACCCGTTTGCGAACAGCGAGGTGCTGCTCCACGAGGTGTACAAATTCTTCGAACCGCTCCTGCCGGTAGGAGCCTGCAGGGGTATCCCCGTTTGCGGAAGCGTGGCTTTGCCGGGTGAATGCAATGTAGAAGAGATCGAGGTAAGCTTTGATGGCTTCCCGGTAGCCCTCCTGCCGGAGGGTATACTCTTCAAAGATCCGGGACAAGACCGTATGGATTTCCTGGAACGGGCCCGCTTCCAGGAGGCAGTGATTTATGCGGCCGGCGCTCCGGAACCGCTGCGCAGCGGTTTTCTCCAGGGGGTGGTAAAAGGCGGCGTCGTATTCCATGAGGTAGCCGGTGGCACCGGCTTTCAGCACCAGCTGGTGCACCTGCCCCGGGCGGAGCAGGAAGACCGACCGGCCGGTTACCGGTTGCGGAAAGAAATCGATTTGGTGAACGCCCGCACCGGTCTCCAGCAAAAGAATAAAATAGAAATCGTGCCGGTGCAGGTGCTGTTGCAGGTCCTGGCCCTGCAGGATGTCCTCCACTTTACGGATGCTGAAACGGCCGGCCGGGCTTAGCGCTCTTTGGGCAGCAGCAATCTGTCGGACCGGAATTCCTTTCATGCGCTGAATGTAAAAAGAAGTGCGGGAATCGTCAAGGCTCAGGCCATGGCAGGACAAGAATGGGAAGAGCGCTGCTTTCCGGGAGCAGCAAAAGCGGGCCAATACGGCCTGCATTATTTCCCGATACCGCTTCCGGGAACCTGGAAGGCATACAACAGGAATAGGGGAGCGCGTCGCCTGAGGCCTTTTATCCTTGCAGCAAAAAAGGAAAGCCGTACCCGGGGGTACGGCTTTCGGTGTTTACAGGGTCACTTCGAGGATCCCTTCATTGCCCGGGATGTCGGAAGCCAGGGCCCGGATCCGGCTGGTGGCCGGCTGCCTGTTGGCCTGTGTGGCCGTGTACGACCAATCGATGCCGTTGAGCCCCTGCACTGCTGGACCGGCTTCCAGCAGGGTGCCGTCTGCGGTATGGATTTCCACCCGGACGCCGGTGACCCGGAAATCGTCCAGGGCGCGGACAATGATGGTGTCGCCTGGGGCGCCTGTATACGCCCGGGCATCGACGGACCGGACGGAAGGCGGCGTCAGGAAGTCTTCCATGGCCCGGCTGTATACGTTCTGCCGGGGCTTCAGGGCCGTGGCATAGGCCTGCGCCAGTGCGGGGTCGGTGCTTTTGGTGACGGACTTTGCATACCGGGAGGCAAGGAGGAATTTTTCCTGCAGGGCGGTCTGCGTTCCGGAAGGACGGCCCTTTCTTTTTTTCGGTGATTTGGCCACCACGGTTTTGCCGGCCCACTCGCGGAACACGAGTTCCTTGCCCAGGGAACCCCTGAGTTTACCGGTGATGATGCTGCTGTTTACATGTGCCATAGCTGTTGTTTTTTTACTTGTTAATGATGGGTTTTTGTGCCGGTCGCTGCCGGGAGCCGGTTTCCGGGTGCGCACTCCCGGAACGCCGGTGCGCAACTCCCGCTGCGGCGACGGACAACACAAATCTAGCCGGCCCCGCTGCCGGCCGCTCCGACTTTGGGGCGGGCTTCGGCCGGTTTTGTGACGGTGTTCGGTAAATCCGGTGACGAATGACGTTTTTGCCCCGGTTTCTTCGCTTTGCTTCCTCATTGCTTCCCCGGATCTTCCCCGGAAGCGCCCCGAAGCGCCCCGGAATCCGGGGAACACCTGGGGAGCAGAGGGAGCGGAAGACCGCGGACTGTCCCCGGAATTTTTTATTTTAACCGGTAATCACTGACCCAAGCCCAATCACTATGCTGCAACCCTTTTTTATCCGGCACAACCGGGTGCTGAAGCGGATCCATCCCGGAGATGTGGTCTGCCTCGTCACCGAGGGAAATTATACCCGGATCTTCCTGGCCGATAAGTCCTTTTACCTCGTGCGCTCCACCTTGTCGGATGCGCTCCGGAAGCTGCCGCCGGGCATGTTCGTGCAGATCCACCGTTCCATAGCGGCCTCCGTTTATTTCATCGACAACATCGACCGGGACCATTTACTCATCGGCAACGAATCGATGCCGGTGGCCCGGAAGTACTACCAGTCCCTGGTGGATGCACTGAACATCATTGAGTGAGGGCGGGGCTTCCTGCGGGAAGGGGGAGCGTGCCGGTAAGGTCCTCAGGCCCGTACAGCAGTATGCATTTATCCCAAACACGGTCGAATGCTTGCGGGATCCCCGGCCGTTTATGGAAATCCGCGGAACGGGCATCTTATTCCTTTTCAGGAAGACGGTACTAAAAAATATAACCATGCTGAAACTGCTTATTCCCTTTGTCGCACTCTTCGGCTCCGCGGCGGCAAACGCACAGGTAAAAACCACCCATGAAATCGTAGCCGAAGGAGGTGCCCGGGTCCTCGTGGCGCCGGATGTTGCAGTCCTCACGTTAACCATTGAGAAGACCGACACGAGCGAGCAGAACGCCCTTTCCCTACTGAACGCCCAGGTGGCCCACCTGAGTGGCCTCCTGGACCGCCTGGGCTTCCCGGCCGGGAGCATTCACATAGCGGAGTATGAAGTCACGAGTGAACGCGATGAAGAATCCGGCAGGAAATGGACGACCGCCTCCAATGCCCTGAAAATTGAATTCGGACTGGAACATAAGGTGCTCCAATCCTTTTACCGGGAAGTGCAGAGTACCGGGATGGACGACCTGGATATTGAGTTCGGCACCCGGCTCTCCGACAGCCTGGAGAAAGCGGTACGCCGGACCCTGGTGCAAAAGGCAATCGAAGACGCCCGGTCCAACGCGGTGGCTATTTCCGGGGCACTCGGGGTAAAGCTGCTGGCCGTAAAACAGGTCAGCAAGTATGCGGAAAGCGGGAGGGAAATCTCCAGGATAGAGCTGGTCAAGTTTACACCGCCCCGGATCGTGGGTGACACCGGGATAAGCTACCACACGCCGTTCAACCGGTATACGGCAGAACCTATTGAGCTGGAAGAAAAAATCACCATCGTTTACGAGATATCCAATTGAAGGTAAATTCCTGCGATGCCAAGGTCAAACAGCTATCCTGCTTTTATACTCTTATTGCTTTTGTCCGCAACCGCGCCGGATGGCTTCGGCCAGTGGCCGCAGGTGATCGTTACAAAAAAGGCCTGCACTTTTCAGGGAAAATATACCGGTCAGCAACTGTTCCTGGAGTACCGTTCCGATTCGGTTCATGTAAAGTCGGATGGAGAATACTGGCTGAAAGGTTTTATTCACTTGCCGGACACCGTAAAGCTGTTGCTCATTGAAAAGCTTTTACAGTTTGCCGCCGATACGGCGCAATGCTGCGTACCGGTACTGGAAAGAAGCTTCAATGGCATGGAAGGCTGCCGCTACCCGCAGGGCATAGTGGAGCGCTACCCGATACAGGTGGAAGCCCTGTTCCTCATCAACCGCCTGGTCTGGCCAAAACTAATGGAACTGTACAGCTGCACCCCGGTTCTGTTCGACCGGAAGAAGGGCAGGGTCATCAATGACCAGCCCCGGAAAATCAGGAAGGTGTATAAAGAATACAAGAGGTGGTTTGGTGCCTGTAAGGCGGAAGGGAAGATAAGCCCGTACTTTCCTTTCAATACCGGACGATACATATGGTATGGTGGAAGAAAGAGCATTGCGCCAAAGAAGGGCAAATCGGTAAGAAGAACAAAGGGAAGGTACCGGTATTGGCTTAAGAATAGGACACCTGTACCCCGCACAGATTTATATATTGGACGCAAATCCATTCATTACCAGGAATAATGCAAAAGAACACGTTACAATTATGCGGCTTATGGGCTGCGCTGTTTTGGAGTATGACCCTGAATGCCCAGCGTACCTTCCACGTGAACAGGGAACAGCTAACGGCTTTGGATTTTGGCCAATACACCTGCTATCTCATCGATACCAGTTTCGATCTGAAGCGCATCAGCCGGCAAATACGGCTGAGCGGAAAATTTCTTCCGGACTCTGCCCAGATCGCAGAAGCAGAAAAGGCTCTGAAAATGCAATACTATTCGGTAAGGGTTCAGGCATTGGACCAGGAGTGGGAGGAAACAAGAAAGACCCTGGATAAGTCGGAAAGAAAAATAGCTGCCCGTCAACGGAGAAAAAGCAGGCCGGCATTATTGGCGAGCTTTAAACGCATTCAGGAACAGGAGCTCGCACAGTACGACAGGTACTATTATGGGTATGTGACCGAAGGAGGTGAGCGGCTGCTCCTGATCCTGTTTGATCCGCACCAGATTACTTATTTCACCATTGCCAATGAAACACACATCAGCAACCTGCCTGCCATGTTTTACACCATTGACTCGCAGGAGCTGGTTCTGTAGGCCGTGCCCGGTCCCTGATGGATCCTTGCTTTCTTCACAGGGGTAACCGGAATTGTCCTGGCTGCATGCTGCTGTTTCTCTTTCCAGGATACGCTTCTAAACTCTAACCAATGCGGTGACCGAAATACTTGATAGCCATCAATCACCCGGCTCCAGCTGAAAGACCTCTTCGACCATTCGCTTCAGCGCAGCCGCTAACTTCAGGGCCAGGAGCACGGAGGGCGTATACCGGTTCATCTCGATCGAGATAATGGTTTGCCGGGATACACCCACCCTTTCCGCCAGTTGCGCCTGCGTCAGCTCATGGCGTACCCGCTCCTCTTTAACGGAGTTCCTCATGACCGGAGCTTTACATGGAGTATGTAGTTGAACCGGCTGATAAAGCAAAGCCAGAAAAGGAAAATACCGGCAATAAAAAACAGCATCAGGATCCCTTCAGAAGGATCGCCCAGCACCAGGATCGCCAAAAAGCCTGCTATGATGAAGATCAGTTGAACCAGTGCGGCGAACTGAAAGCTGTCGAGCCGGGTTCTTTGCACCATTTCATCCTCGATTTTTTCTTTTGAAAAAGCAAGGAAGTACATGCCGGCCAGAAAGGATAAAAACCCGAGGGTGGCCACCACCACATTGGCGGAATGGTAAGGCGGATAAGCACCGCTTGGTTCCTGCGGGCCGAAAGCCATGAGGAGGAATCGGGTGAACATTCCGGTTTGCATGGCGAGCCAGCCGCCAAAACCAAGCGGGGCCAGGATAACGCCCATCCGTTTGAAGGAATGAGGTAGGAGAAAGCGCATAAGATATATTTATCCGTAAATGTAAAGTAAACTTTACATTTTATCAAGGTGGTTATTCCTGCCTTAAGGAGCGGATTGTTGCGGCAACCGCGAACACCTGAAAGCGGATGCAGCGGTTCTTTATAGGTTTCTGAGTATGGGTCAGCCTTTCACATGAGCGTTTACCAATGTGCCTGCCTGCCGGTTAACGATCCGCGCCGGGGGTACCGGTACCGCATACACACCATACCCATAGCCCTGCAGCAACCGGTTGCCCCGACTCATTTATCTTTGGCCAGTGGAAAAGCGGCAGGAAAAAGAACCCGGAACAAGTGCTGCCGGAAACCACCGCCTTTTCTTTTAAACCAATCCTCAAAGGCATGACCTGGCACCAGCAAACCCCCGAGCAGCTCTATACTTCCCTGAATACATCCGCCGGCGGACTAACGGCCGCCGAAGCGGCCCGGCGGCTGGAAGAGCACGGCCCCAACCAGCTCGAAGAGAAAAAGAAAAAACCGGCCTGGCTCATTTTCCTGGGCCAGTTCAAGGATTTCATGATCGTGATCCTGGCCGCTGCCGCCGTGATCTCCGGGATCGTCGGCGACGTGGCCGATACGGTGATCATCCTCGTGATCGTGCTGCTCAACGCCATCGTGGGCTTCCTGCAGGAGTACCGCGCAGAGAAGGCCATGGACGCCCTGAAAAAACTCGCCTCCCCCCAAACGCGGGTGCTGCGCGACGGCCACCTGCTGGTCGTTCCCTCTTTCGGGCTGGTGCCGGGCGACATCGTGCTGCTGGAAGCCGGCGTGCTCGTGCCGGCCGACCTGCGGCTTACCGAAGTGCATTCCCTGCGGATCGATGAGGCCTCGCTCACCGGCGAATCCATTGCCGTGGACAAAAGCATACACCCCCTGGAAGCGGCCGACCCGCCGCTGGCCGACCGCGTCAACATGGCCTACAAAGGCACGCAGGTGATCAACGGGCGCGGAACCGGCGTGGTGGTGGGCAGCGGTATGCAGACCGAGATCGGGAAGATCGCCAAAATGCTGCAGGGCAAGGAAGCAGCCACGCCGCTGCAGAAACGCATGGGCGATTTCGGCAAAAAGCTTTCCTGGCTCATCATCGGCATCTGCGTGCTCCTCTTCCTGGTGGGGCTGGCCCGGGGCGAGCGCCCGATGGAGATGCTCCTGGTGGCAATCTCCCTGGCTGTGGCCGCGATCCCCGAAGCCCTGCCCGCCCTCATCACCATTGCCCTGGCCCGCGGGGCCAAGCGGCTGGTGCAGAAGAACGCCCTCATCCGCCGCCTCCATGCCGTGGAAACCCTGGGCTCCGTTACCTATATCTGTACCGATAAAACCGGTACGCTCACCCAGAATAAAATGAAGGTGACGGAAGTGCGCCCCCACGGCACGGCCGCCCGCGAAGGGGTCAGCCTACTCACCCTGTCCATGGCCCTGAACCACGACGTGCAGTCCGGCGAAGGGGGCCTGCAGGGCGACCCCACCGAGATCGCCATGGTGGAATGGCTGGGCACGGAAGCGCCCGGTGCCGACCGCCTGGCGGCCCGCCTTCCCCGCGCGGCGGAGCTGCCCTTCGACTCGGACCGCAAGCTGATGACCACCATCCACCGCGACGGGAACGGGTACCTCGTGATCACCAAGGGAGCCGTGGAGTCCCTCCTGGGCCGGGTATCCGGGGAGGCGGCCGGCGTATCGGAGGAAGCGGAGGACCTTGCGCGCTCGGGCATGCGGGTGCTGGCGTTTGGCTTTAAGGAGCTTCCCGCCCTGCCGGACACCCTGGAGCCGGAGGCCATCGAGCGGGACCTCCAGTTTTCCGGGCTGGTGGCCATGATCGATCCGCCGCGCGCCGAAGCGAAGGCCGCCATCGGGGAATGCCGCACTGCCGGCATCCAGGTGGTGATGATCACCGGCGACCACAAGGAAACCGCCACGGCGATCGCCCGCGAGATCGGGATCCTTTCGGAAGGACACCGGGTGACCACCGGCTCGGAGCTGAAGCACTATACCGAAGAGGACTGGGCGCAGCAGGTGGAGCACACGCGGGTGTATGCCCGGGTTTCCCCGGAGCAGAAGCTGAACATTGTAAAAGCATTGCAGGCAAAAGGCCATTTTGTGTCGATGACGGGCGACGGCGTGAACGACGCCCCTTCGCTGAAGACCGCCAACATCGGCGTGGCCATGGGCATTACCGGTACCGACGTAAGCAAGGAAGCCGCGCATATGATCCTCCTCGACGACAATTTTGCCACCATCGTAAAAGCCGTGAAGGAAGGGCGCCGCATTTATGACAACATCCGGCGCTTCGTGAAATACATCATGACCTGCAACAGCGCGGAGATCTGGACCATCTTCCTGGCGCCCCTGCTCGGCCTCCCGATCCCGCTGCTGCCGGTGCACATCCTCTGGATCAACCTCGTGACCGACGGCCTTCCGGGGCTGGCGCTTTCGGCGGAAGGCGCCGAGC
>JAESGR010001079.1_pt1 | contig 11009 bp, 10 predicted proteins | sample 9269771 | NCBI WGS metagenome assembly JAESGR01 (sample SAMN15739572, study PRJNA653492) | algae metagenome | isolation source: Chroococcus sp. CMT-3BRIN-NPC107 and co-occurring heterotrophs from well... | place: USA: Clark Mountains Wilderness, California | collected 2010-04-18
CGTTCGCCTCGCCGACCTCGTGCCCACCGACATGATCGCCGTCCCGCTGGGAGGCGCGCTCCGCTACGTCGTCGTCGCTTCACCGAGCTACTTCGAGACCCACCCGGCGCCGCAGGTTCCGAGCGACCTCCTCGACCATGCCTGCGTCAGAGTACGTCTACCGAACGGCGCCCTCTTCCGGTGGCCGTTCGAACTTCGTGGCGAGACGATCCATCTCGATGTGAGCGGGCCTATCACCCTGGATGAAGCCGGCCTCGCCAGGATGGCCGTGCTGGAAGGCCTTGGGCTCGGGTTCTTCATGGAGCCTGACGTCCGAACCGACATCGAATCCGGCCGGCTCCATCCGGTGCTCGAACGCTTCATGATTCAACGTCCGGCGCTCTGCCTCTACTATCCCGGCCGGCGGAACCCATCGGCCGCGCTGAAGGCGTTTATCGGACTGGCTCGCGAGCTCAGCGGCCACACCCGACGGGAGCGCTAAGCTCGCTACTGCTCGATCTGCTGCGTCGCCGGCGCCGCCGGCGCCAGGAAGATCATCGCGGTCGCCAGCACCATCGCCCCGACTGCAGCGAATCCCGCCGCAGCCAGCGCCGGCCACACCCGTTCGCGGCGCACAGGCGTCGCGAGCAGCCGGCGGGCTCTGGCCATGGCGAGCGGGTCGAGGATGGAATCGGTGGCCGGCATGGAGCCGCCGTTATCCGCGCCTCTCCGGCGCGGCGCAACGCGGTCTTGGCGTGGTAATGATCACAGCCTAGAGAGGCGACATGATCCTGGTCATCGATAACTACGACAGCTTCACCTACAACCTCGTCCACTATCTGAACGAGCTTGGGGCGGAGACGGCCGTCTATCGCAACGACGCCATCAGCGTGCAGGACGCGCTGGGCCTCAAGCCCGACGGGGTGCTGCTGTCGCCCGGGCCCTGCACGCCCAACGAGGCCGGGATTTGCCTTCCCCTGCTGAACGGCGCCCCGGAGGACCTTCCGATCCTCGGCGTCTGCCTCGGCCATCAGTCGATCGGTCAGGCGCTGGGCGGCGAAGTGGTGCGGGCCAAGTCGATCATGCACGGCAAGACCAGCGCCATCCAGCACACCGGCAAGGGCGTGTTCGAAGGCATGCCCAACCCCTTCACCGCCACCCGCTACCATAGCCTGGCGATCAAGGAGGACACCCTGCCCGCCGAGCTGGAGGTCACCGCCTGGACCGACGACGGCGAGATCATGGGCGTGCAGCACCGGACGCGTCCGATCTACGGCGTCCAGTTCCACCCGGAATCGATCGCCACCGAGGGCGGCCACGACCTCCTGGCCAACTTCCTGCGCCTGGCCAAGGCGCAGCGCCTGGCGCACGCCTGACGCCCGTGTCGGACGCCTTCAAGCCCCTGCTCTCGCGCCTGGCGGACGGCGCCACCCTGAGCGAAGACGACGCCCAGACCTTCTTCACCGCCTGCCTGCAGGGCGAGCCGACCCCGGCCCAGATCGCCGCCGCGCTGACCGCCATGCGGATGCGCGGCGAGACGGTGGGCGAGATCACCGCCTGCGCCCGGGCCATGCGGGCCGCGGCCCTGAAGCTCGACCTGCCCTACGAGGTGATCGACGTCTGCGGCACCGGCGGCGACGGGCTGCACACCCTCAACATCTCCACGGCGGTCGGCTTCGTGGCGGCCGGCGCGGGGCTGAAGGTCGCCAAGCACGGCAACCGCGCCCTCTCCTCCCGCTCCGGCACGGCCGATGTGCTGACCGAGCTCGGGGTCAACATCAACGCCACCCTGGACCAGCACCGCCGGGCGCTGGACGAGGCCGGCATCTGCTTCATGTTCGCCCAGGCCCACAACAGCGCCATGCGGCACGTCTCTCCGGTGCGCGCCGAGCTGGGCTTCCGCACGGTGTTCAACCTCCTGGGCCCGCTCTCCAACCCGGCCAGCGCACAGCGACAGCTGCTCGGCGTCTTCTCCGACCGCTGGGTGGAGCCGCTCGCCAAGGTGCTGGGGGCGCTGGGGACCAAGCGCGCCTGGGTGGCCCACGGCCAGGGCATGGACGAGATCACCACCACGGGCGAGACGCACGTGGCCGAGCTGCGCGAGGGGCAGGTCCGGCTCTTCACCATCACGCCGGAGGCGGTCGGCTTGCCGCGGGCGGCGCTGGCGGACTTGGTGGGCGGCGATCCGGCCCACAACGCCAGGGCGCTGCGCGAAGTGCTGGCCGGCGCCAAGGGGCCGTACCGGGACGTGGTGCTGCTGAACACCGCGGCGGCCCTGCTGATCTCGGACCGGGTCGAGACTTTGCGCGAGGGCGTCGAGCTGGCGGGCGCGGTGATCGACGACGGCCGCGCACAGGGCGCCCTCGACAAGCTGGCGGCGGCGACCCACGCATGAGCGACATCCTCGACCGCATCGCCGGCTACAAGGCCCAGGAAGTGGCCGAGCGGAAGGCCAAGATCCCCTTCTCCGACCTGGAGTGGGACGCCCGGCACGCCTCCTCGCCGCGCGGCTTCCGCGCCGCGTTGGAAGGCGCCCACGCCCCCGGCCGCCTGGCCCTGATCGCCGAGATCAAGAAGGCCTCCCCCTCCAAGGGGCTGATCCGCGAGGACTTCGACCCGCCGATCCTGGCCAGCGCCTACGAGCTCGGCGGGGCCGCCTGCCTCTCAGTCCTGACCGACGAGCCGAGCTTCCAGGGGCACGAGCGGTTCCTCGTCGCCGCTCGCAACGCCGTCGAGCTGCCGGTGCTGCGCAAGGACTTCCTCGTCGATCCCTGGCAGGTGGTCGAGAGTCGGGCCATCGGCGCCGACGCCGTGCTGGTCATCCTGGCCATGGTCGACGACGACCTCGCCAGGTCCTTGATGGCGGAAGCCGGCCGCTGGGGCATGGACGTGCTGGTCGAGGTGCACGACGAGGCCGAGATGGCCCGGGCGAGGAAGCTCGGAGCCAAGCTGGTCGGCGTCAACAACCGCAACCTGCGAAGCTTCGAGACCGACCTGGGCGTCACTGAGCGGCTCGCGCCGCTGGCCCCCGCCGACGCCCTGCTGGTCACCGAGAGCGGCATCTTCACCACCCTGGACGTCGCCCGCCTGGAGCGCTGCGGCGCCCGGGCCATGCTGGTCGGCGAGAGCCTGATGCGCCAGCCCGACGTGGAAGCGGCCACCCGCGCGCTGCTCGGCGGCTGACCTCGGAACATTGGTCTTCCGATTGAGGTCGGCCCACGTGCGGCGCAGCTTGGTTCAGCAACCTTATCAGGCAGCCGCGCCTCCTGCTCCATGGGCCGTGAGCTCGGCCGTCACCGGCGCGGCCGGCGGCGCGCTCGGCGCCCTGCTGGTTTGGCGGCCCGCGGCCAAAGCCTGGCAAGAAGAGCGCAAGCTGAGTCGGGCCGGCGACCTGGCTCAGGCGACTCCACGCGAAAGCTAAACCGCTGAAATGACAGGCGCGAACCTGCGCCGGGGCGGTAACTTGACATTAACCAGGAACACCTAGAGAACATCCTTGAAGTTGGCGCTTTGTTCCCGAAGGGCTCCTCGGCCATGTTGACCCGCAAACAGCACGAACTGCTCATGTTCATCCATGAGCGGATCAAGGAGACCGGCGTCTCCCCCTCGTTCGACGAGATGAAGGACGCCCTGGACCTGGCGTCCAAATCCGGCATCCACCGCCTGATCACCGCCCTGGAGGAGCGCGGCTTCCTCCGCCGCCTGCCGCACCGCGCTCGGGCGCTGGAGGTGGTCAAGCTGCCCCAGCAGGCCACCGCGACGGCCCCGCCGAAAGGCCGCGGCGCCTTCAAGCCCCAGCTGGTGGAGGCGCCCGCCTCCGCGCCGGTTGCGGCCAACGACGTGCGCGAGCTGCCGATCCTAGGCCGCATCGCCGCCGGCACGCCCATCGAGGCCATCCAGCACGAGCGCGACCGGCTGCAGGTGCCCGAAAGCATCCTCGGCGCCGGCGAGCACTTCGTCCTGGAGATCAGCGGCGATTCGATGATCAACGCCGGCATTCTGGACGGCGACTTCGTGGTCATCCGCAAGACCGACACCGCCAACTCCGGCGACATCGTAGTGGCCCTGGTGCAGGGCGAGGAAGCCACCCTCAAGCGGCTGCGCCGCAAGGGCGCCTCGATCGCCCTGGAAGCCGCCAACCCCGCCTACGAGACCCGCATCTACGGCCCCGACCAGGTGGCCGTGCAGGGCCGCCTGGTCGGTCTGATCCGCAGGTATCACTAGAGCTAGGCGCCCTCACCCGCTTGGCTCGCCGCCGTCGGCCGACCAACTCCAGGGCCGCCAGCCGCGCATCTCCTGGGCCCAACGGATGCGCCAGCCGTCCGGCCGGCGCCAAAGCTCCACCGAGCCGCCGCGGGCGAAGTCGGCGCCGGTCAGCACCACCTTGCCCGGGCAGACGGGGCCGGTCGGAACGCTGCGGACCACAATCACCTCAGCGTCGCAGAGCCGATCCCGCTCCTGGGGCTTCAGCGGCCGGCGCCTGAAGCTGGCGGCGATCTTCAGGGCGGGATCCGCGCTGGTCGGCCGGCAGGTCCACCGGTCGCAGTCGAACAGCCGCTCCGGCGCCTCATCGACGGAGAGGCCGCGGCGCCGGGCCCACAGGTCCGCCGCGAAGCGCTTGGCGTCGGGGCGCAGCAGAACCGCATGCTTGCCGTCACGCACCGCCACCGCCGCACCGTCGGAAGCGATCCAGACGTCGGGGACCGCCGGTTTGGGCGTGAGTGCGACCGCGAAGGCGAAGGGAACACCGGCCCAGCGCAGCTTCCCGCGCCATAGGCAGACCCAGAGGATGCCGACGAAGGCCGCAGGCAGGGTCCAGGCCGGGGCGCTGGGTACGATCAGGGTGGCGCTTGGGGCGGCGGCGGCCTTCTCAGCGATCGAGGTCATCAGCCCGATGGCCCAGCCGGCGGCCTTCAGAGGCCACTCGCCGAGGCCGAACGGCGTCAAGAACGCGCCGATCGCCAGGAACGGCATCATCACGAACGAGGAGATCGGCGCGGTCAGCAGGTTGGCGATCAGGCCCCAGGTGGCGACGCGGTTGAAGTGCTGCATCGCGAACGGCCCGGTGGCCAGCCCCGCGACGAAGCTCGCGCCCACGCTGGCGGCGATCCAGACGCCGGCCGCCTGAGGCGCCCGGATCCACCAGGGCGCTTCGATCTCGCGGATCGGCCGGTTCCACGCCTCGGCCAGGGCGACGAGCGCGGCGGTGGCGGCGAAGGACATCTGGAAGCCGGGCGTGGTCACCGCCTCCGGCTGCGCCGCCAGGATGATCAGCGCCGCGATCGCGAGGCCCCGCAGGGTGATCGCCCGGCGGTCGAACAGGATGGCCGCAAACGCCACCCCGGCGGTGATCGCCGCTCGCTCGGCCGGCGGCGGGGAGCCGGAGATCACCAGATAACCCGCCACGGCCGCCAGGCCCGCAAGCGCGGCGGCCTTCTTCGCGTTGATCCGTAGCGCGAGCCAAGGCCAGGCCGCGATCCCCAAGCGGAGGGCGAAGAAGACGAACCCGCCGACGATGGCCATGTGCAGACCGGAGATGGAGATGATGTGGGCCAGGCCCGCCGCCCGCATCGCCTCCACCTGATCGCGCGGAATGAACGCCTCGTGGCCAGTGACCATGGCCGCCGCCAGGCCGCCGGTCTCGACGCCCATGGTGGCGACGATCTTCTCGGCCAGCGACCAGCGGACGGCGTTCACCCGCATGGTCAGCCGAAGCCGCCATGGCGGCGTATCGAGCGCCGTCTCTCGGGTGGGCGTCAGCGCGAAACCCACCGCGCCGATGCTCTCGAAGTAGGCGTCGCGCGCGAAGTCGTAGGCCCCGGGGCTGGCGGGCGGCGGCGGCGGATTGAGGATGGCCCGCAGCGAGATGGCCGAGCCGGGGTCCGGCGTCGCCTGCCCGTCCCTAAGGGTGACCCGCACCCGGATCGGCGTCGCCTCCGGCGCCTGGCCGCTGATCCGGACCGGCGCCAGCAGCAGCCGCTGCCCGCCCTGTCCCGGGCTCGCCACGTCCACCACCCAGCCCGAGACGGTACGCGGCCCGGTCGCCTCCACGATCAGGGGCGCGGCGACCCGCCAGGCGCGGATCTTGGCGGCGGAGAAGCCGGCGAGGCCGAACGCCGCCAGCAGCACCAGCACGCCGACGGCGCGCCCGCCGGCCCAGCGCATGGCCGCCAACGCCGCCAGAGCCGCAAAGGCGAGCAGCCCAAGACCCAGCGCGAGGCTCGGCTCTTTCGGCAGGGCGAAATAGGTCCCGGCGCCGGCCCCGAAGGCCATGGGGGCCCACAGCACCCATCGCTCCAGCTGGGTGGTCGCCTCCGCCCCGAGCCAGACCATGACGGCCTCGGCCCTAGGCCGGCCAGGAAGGCGCATGCTAAGAGGCGCCGCCGCTTCGCCGGCTGCTCCCGGAAATTCGATGTCAGACCGCCCCGTCCGCACCCGTATCGCCCCCTCGCCCACCGGCGACATGCACATTGGCACGGCTCGCACCGCGCTTTTCAACTGGCTTTACGCGCGCCACACCGGCGGCCAGTTCCTGCTGCGCATCGAGGATACCGACCGCGAGCGCTCGACGCCCAACGCCGTGCAAGTGATCTTCGACGGGCTGAAGTGGCTGGGCCTGGATCCCGACGAAGAGCCGGTGTTCCAGTTCGCCCGGGCCGACCGCCACCGCGAGGTGGTCCAGGCGCTGCTGGAGCGGGGCGCGGCCTATCGCGACTACATGAGCCCCGAGGAGCTGGAGGCCGAGCGCGAGCTGGCCCGCGCTGCAGGCCGGGTCGTGCGCTCCCCCTGGCGAGACCGCTCGCCCAACGACGCCCCCGACCGTCCCTTCGTCGTGCGCCTGAAGACGCCGCAGACCGGCGAGACGGTGATCGACGACCAGGTGAAGGGCCGCATCGTCTTCCAGAACGAGAACCTGGACGACCTGATCCTGCTGCGCACCGACGGGACGCCCACCTACAACCTGGCCGTCGTCGTGGACGACCACGACATGGGCATCACCCATGTGATCCGCGGCGACGACCATCTCAACAACGCCGCCCGCCAGACGCACATCTACCAGGGCATGGGCTGGGAGGTCCCCGTGTGGGCCCACCTGCCGATGATCCACGGCCCCGACGGCAAGAAGCTCTCCAAGCGCCACGGCGCCCAGGCCGTCTCTGAGTTCGACTCCATGGGCTATCTGCCCGAGGCCATGCGCAACTACCTGGCCAAGCTCGGCTGGGGCCACGGCGACGACGAGATCTTCTCCGACGAGCAGGCAAAGGCCTGGTTCGACATCAAGGACGTCGTCTCGGCTCCGGCCCGGCTGGATTGGGACAAGCTGAACCACGTCAACAACCACTACATCCGCCAGGCCGACGCCCCTCGCCTCGCCAGCCTGGTGGAGACCATCCTGAAGAGTCGGGACTGGACACTGTCGGCCGCCGACCGCGAGGTCCTGGCCCGCACCATACCGCTGGTACGCGACGGGGCCAAAACGCTGCTGGAGCTGGCGGACGCCTGCGTGTTCGCCATCCGCAAGCGCCCGCTGGAGCTGCCGGAGAAGGCCAAGGGCCTGCTCAGCGAGGAGACCCGCGGTCGGCTCGCGCGACTCGCCGAACGGCTCGGAGCGGCCGACGCCTGGCAGGTCGGCGAACTGGAGTCGCTGATCCGCGCCTTCGCGGAGGCCGAAGGGGTCGGGATCGGCAAATTCGGCCCGGCGCTGAGGGCCGTGCTGTCGGGCGGCTCGCCCGCGCCGGACCTGGCCGGCGCCCTTGTGGCCATCGGCCGCGAAGAAAGCTTGGCAAGGGTTGAGGATGCGCTTTCTTCCGGGGCGTAAACGGCTATAAGGCCGTCCGCGAACAAGCGTTTAGCCAGACTTGAGTGAGGAAAGGGGACGGCGGATGGGTGACACGGCGAAGGTGAACGTCGGCGCGAAAACCGTCGAGCTGCCGGTGCTCAAGGGCACGGCCGGACCGGACGTGATCGACGTGCGCAAGCTGTACGCCGAAGCCGACGTGTTCACCTACGATCCAGGCTTCACCTCGACCGCCTCCTGCGAGAGCAAGATCACGTACATCGACGGCGACGCCGGCGTGCTGTTGCACCGCGGCTACCCGATCGACCAACTGGCCGAGAAGTCCAGCTTCCTCGAGGTCTGCTACCTGCTGCTGCACGGCGAGCTGCCGACCGCGGCGCAGTTCGAGGAGTTCGACCACAACATCACCTATCACACCATGCTGCACGAGCAGTTCGATAGGTTTTTCCAAGGCTTCCGTCGGGATGCTCACCCGATGGCGATCATGGTCGGCGCGGTCGGGGCCCTTTCGGCCTTCTACCACGACAGCACCAACATCGACGATCCGCAGCAGCGGATGATCTCCGCCCACCGGATGATCGCCAAGATGCCGACGATCGCGGCGCGGGCGTTCAAATACTTCCGCGGCCAGCCTTTCGTGCATCCGCGCAACGACCTGTCCTACGCCGAGAACTTCCTGCGCATGTGCTTCTCGGTGCCGGCCGAGGACTGGAAGCCCAACCCGGTGCTGACCCGGGCGATGGACCGGATCTTCATCCTGCACGCCGACCACGAGCAGAACGCCTCCACCTCGACGGTTCGGCTGGCGGGCTCGTCGGGGGCCAACCCGTTCGCCTGCATCGCGGCCGGGATCGCCTGCCTCTGGGGCCCCGCGCACGGCGGCGCCAACGAAGAGGCGCTGAACATGCTGGCGGAGATCGGCTCGGTCGACCGCATCCCCGAGTACGTCCAGGGCGTGAAGGACCGCCGCTACCGCCTGATGGGCTTCGGCCACCGGGTCTACAAGAACTACGACCCGCGCGCGAAGGTCATGCAGCAGACCTGCCATGAGGTCCTGGCCGAGGTCGGTATCACCAACGACCCGCTGTTGAAGGTCGCCATGGAGCTCGAGAAGGTCGCCCTCTCGGACGAGTACTTCGTCGAGCGCAAGCTCTACCCGAACGTCGACTTCTACTCCGGCATCACCCTGCGCGCCCTGGGCTTCCCGCCCGAGATGTTCACGGTGCTGTTCGCGGTCGCCCGCACGGTCGGCTGGATCGCCCAGTGGAAGGAAATGATCGAGGATCCGTCCCAGAAGATCGGCCGTCCGCGGCAAATCTACACCGGCGCGGCGCAGCGGGACTACGCCAGCATCGACAAGCGCGGCTGAGGCCGATCAGGCCCGCGCGGCGGCTTCACCCTCGCAGAAGGCGGCGAGCTCCTTGAGGGCCGCCGCCCCGTCGCCCTCGAACGAAGATCCATGCATCAGCGCCAGCGTCCGCGGTGCTAGCGCCGCCATGCGCTGAAGCTCGCGCCCGGTGTTCGGCGCCATGGTCATGGCGCGGAACATCTGCTCGGTCTGGACGGCGGGGCCGGTCACGTCGCTGCGCGTCAGGGCAGGTCCCCGCCCCGCGTGGGTGAGGATGTCGCCGCAGAATAGCACGCCGTCTTCCTCCTCGTAGAAGGCGCCCGCCTCCCAGCCGTGCGGCACGTGTGGCGTCGCCAGCCAGCGCAGCCGCTTGCCGCCGATGTCCAGCACCTCGCCGTCCGCCAGGGCGCGCGGCGGCCGGTCGGCGAGGTCGCTCAAGGACACGTCGCAGCCGAGCTGGCCGTGCACCACCTGCGCCTTGGGCGCGGCCGCCAGCCACTGGTTCATCGATCCGGACTCGTCGGACTCCACATGGCCGAAACTGATCCAGGCCAGCTTCCCCAGCGGGATGACCCGCGCCGCCGCCTCGGCGAGCAGCGGGAACATCTGCCGCGATCCGGTGTGGAACAGCATCGGCTCGTCCCCATCGATCAGGAAGTGGTTGAAGGTGAAACCCGCCGGCGGCGCCACCTGCGGCACGTAGACCGACAGGCGGTAGACGCCCGCGGCGATTTCATCGGTTGCGACATCCATCGGACGCTCCTCCCGTTTGGGCGCATCAGGCGACCGAGGGCGGCGAGCTGCAAGTGGAAAATCGGGGTTCTCCACGGGGTGACCAGGTCCGGAAACGGCCAGACGGCTCGGCCCGGCTGAGCAAGGATGTGGGCGTGAAAAGGAGCCCCTCCCCATGGCCACCATCCGCAAGACCCTCGACCTCGCCGCGCCCGCCGACCGGGTGTGGGAGGCCCTCGCCGACTTCGGCGCCGTGCACCGCCGCATCGCAGCCGGCTTCGTGACGGACAGCCGGCTGGAGGGCGAGACCCGCGTGGTCACCTTCGCCAGCGGCCAAGTCTTCCACGAGCACCTGGTCAGCGCCGACCCGCAGCTGCGCCGCCTGGTCTACGCGATCGCCGAGCCGCCCTTCCTGACCTACCAGGGCACGGTGGAGGTGGTCCCGCAGGGCGAAGGCGGCTGCCGCTTCGTCTGGACGGTCGACCTGCTGCCGAATGAACTCGCCGAGCCGATCGACGAGCAGATGGAGCTGGGCGCCCAGGCGATCCGCCGGACGCTCGAGGCCCCCGTCTCCGCTTGACCTGACGCCGCGCAAGCCGCGCAGTCTGCCTCGCAAAGAGGAAGCGGAGGCGCGGCGATGGCTGAGTTTGAGACCCTGAAGCTCCAGGTGGAGGATGGCGTCGCCCTCCTCACCCTTTCCCGCCCGGATAAGCTGAACGCCTTCAACACCCAGATGCTGAAGGACCTGATCGCCGCCTTCGACGCGACGGATGCTGACGATGCGGTGCGGGCGGTGATCGTCACCGGCGAGGGCCGGGCCTTTTGCGCCGGTGCGGACCTCTCGGCCGGGGCCACCACCTTCGACTACGCCGCCCGCGGCGGCGAGGACCAGGCGGCGCGCACGCAAGGCGGCGTGCAGCGCGACGGCGGCGGCCTCGTCTCGCTCCGCATCTACCGCAGTCTCAAGCCGGTGATTGCGGCGGTGAACGGCGCGGCGGTCGGCGTGGGCGTGACCATGCAGCTGCCGATGGACATCCGCCTGGCTTCGACCGACGCGCGGTTCGGGTTCGTGTTCGCACGGCGCGGCATGAACCCGGAGGCGGCCTCCTCCTGGTTTCTGCCCAAGCTTGTGGGGGTCCAGACCGCTCTGGA
>JAESGR010001080.1_pt1 | contig 10969 bp, 9 predicted proteins | sample 9269771 | NCBI WGS metagenome assembly JAESGR01 (sample SAMN15739572, study PRJNA653492) | algae metagenome | isolation source: Chroococcus sp. CMT-3BRIN-NPC107 and co-occurring heterotrophs from well... | place: USA: Clark Mountains Wilderness, California | collected 2010-04-18
CGGCCCCGGCCTTGTAGTCGATCACGATGGGCTGCCCCAGCACCGCCTGCAGCCGGTCGGCCAGCAGCCGCGCATGCTGGTCCAGCGGACCGCCGGCGGGGAAGCCGATGACGAGCCGGATGGGCTTCTCGGGGTACGCGGCCTGCGCGGTGGCGGCGATGCCGGCCAGCAACAGGGCAGCGGCGGTCTTCCAGAACTTCATCGTGACTCCTTGTGCGCGGGATGATACTGAGGCGGCGGCGTCGCCTGCGCGACCGCCGTGGGTGCTTCCCCCAACAGCAGGGGGGAGCGCATTGGCTATCGTCGCGGGTGAGGAGACCCGCCCCTTCCATGGACCGCCCGCATCACAAGTTCTGGCCCAAGCGCCTGCCGCACCGCCTCACGCCGCCCGCCACCTCGCTCTGGGACAACCTGGCGACCAGCGCCCGGCGGTATCCGGCCAAGCCCGCCATCGTGTTCTTCGGGCGCGAGTATCCGTACGCCCTGGTGCAGGAGCAAGCCGAAAGGCTGGCCGCGCGCCTGCATGCGCTCGGCGTGCGCAGGGGCGACCGCGTCGTCCTGGACATGCAGAACTGCCCGCAGCTGCTGATCGCGCACTTCGCGATCCTGCGCGCGAACGCGGTGGTGGTGCCGGTCAATCCGATGAACCGGGCCGAGGAGCTCAAGCACTACATCACCGACCCCGATGCGAAGGTCGCGATCATCACGGGCGACCTGGCGCCGGAACTGGCCAGGGCCGACGCGCAATTGCCGCCGGAGCAGCGCCTGGCGCACATGATCGTCACGCAGTTCACCGATGCCTTCGACCCCGACGCCGCGATGGCGGGCCCGATGCCGGAGGCCTGGAAGCCGTGGCTGCTGCCCCGGCATCCGCTGCCGCAACTGGCGAGCGGGCAGGTGATGGCGTGGACCGACGCGCTGGACAACGCGCTGCCGCTGCCCGCCCTCGAAGTCGGTCCGGAAGACCTGGCCGTGCTGCCCTACACCAGCGGCACCACCGGCAATCCCAAGGGGTGCATGCATCCGCACCGCAGCCTGATGCACAACGCCGTGGCCAGCAGCCTGTGGGGCAACGCCACCCCCGAAGCCGTGACGCTGCTGGTGGTGCCGATGTTCCACATCACCGGCATGGTGAGCAACATGCACGCGAACATCTACACCGGCGCCACGCTGGTGATGATGCCGCGCTGGGACCGCGACGTGGCGGGCTGGCTGATCTCCAACTGGAAGGTCACCAACTGGACCAACATCCCGACGATGGTCATCGACCTGCTGGCGAGCCCGAACTTCGCCAGCTACGACCTCTCCAGCCTGGCCTACATCGGCGGCGGCGGCGCCGCGATGCCGCAGGCGGTGGCCCAGCGCCTGCTGGAGCAGTTCGACCTGCGCTACGTCGAAGGCTATGGCCTCACCGAGACCGCGGCGCCCTCGCACAGCAATCCGCCCGACGCGCCCAAGCAGCAGTGCCTGGGCATCCCGTTCATGAGTTGCGACTCGCGCGTCATCGATCCTGAAACCTTGCAGGAAGTCCCGGCGGGCGAGCAGGGCGAGATCATCGTGCACGGCCCGATGGTGTTCAACGGCTACTGGAAGCGGCCCGAGGCAACGGCCGACGCCTTCATTACGTACGCCGGCAAGCGCTTCTTCCGCACGGGCGACCTCGGGCGCATGGACGAGGACGGCTATTTCTTCCTGACGGACCGCCTCAAACGCATGATCAATGCGTCGGGCTTCAAGGTGTGGCCGGCGGAAGTGGAGGCGCTCATGTTCCGCCACCCGGCGATCCAGGAAGCCTGCGTGATATCGGCGCGCGACAGCTATCGGGGCGAGACGGTCAAGGCGGTGGTCGTGTTGCGGCCCGCGTTCAGGGGGCAGGTCACCGAGCGGGAAATCGTCGACTGGTGCCGCGAGAACATGGCGGTCTACAAGGTGCCGCGCATCGTGGAGTTCGTCGACGCGCTGCCCAAGAGTGGCAGCGGCAAGGTGATGTGGCGCACGCTGCAGGAAGCGCAGGCCGGCACCTGACGAACACGTCCGGTTTGTCGGAACCCGCCTACAGGTTTGCAGGCCACGACCCGTTAGCATTGCCGCGCTGCCGCATCTCCTCGCGGCTGTTCGCATTGGATGAGACGCAACAATCCTTCAGCTCCCATACCCGCGCAGGAACGCGCATCCACCGGCGTCGCCGGGCTGGATGACGTCCTGGGCGGTGGCCTTCCCACGCGGCACCTGTACCTGATCGAAGGCAACCCGGGTTCAGGTAAGACGACGCTCGGCCTCCACTTCCTGCTGGAGGGCCTGGAGCAGGACGAGAAGGGCCTCTACATCACCTTGTCCGAGACCGGGGAGGAACTGCGCACGGTCGCAGCCTCGCACGGCTGGTCGCTGGACGGCGTCGAGATCTTCGAGCTGGTCAGCAGCGAAGGCCTGAGCCCCGACCTCGAACAGTCGATCCTGCATCCCTCCCAGATCGAACTGGGCGAAACGGTGCGTGGCGTCATCGCCGCGGTCGAAAGGCTGCAGCCCAAGCGGGTGGTCTTCGACAGCCTGTCCGAAATGCGCCTGCTCGCGCAGGACCCATTGCGCTACCGCCGCCAGGTGCTGGCGCTCAAGAAATTTTTTGCCGACCAGGGCTGCACCGTGCTGCTGCTGGACGACCGCTCCAGCCGCGACAGCGACCAGCAGCTGCACAGCATCGCGCACGGCGTCGTCATGCTGGAACAGGCGGTCGACCAGTACGGGCCGGAGCGCCGGCGCATGCGCGTGATCAAGATGCGGGGCATCAAATACCGTGGCGGCGACCACGACTTCGTGCTCGACACCGGCGGTGTCTCGGTGTTCCCGCGCCTGGTGGCGGCCGAACATGGCATCGAGGTTCGGCACCAGCTGGTGGGCACCGGGGTCGCCAGGCTCGATGACATGCTGGGCGGGGGCCTCGCCTGCGGCAGCAATGCGCTGTTCAGCGGTCCCTCCGGCGTCGGCAAGACCACCACTGCGATGGCATGCGCGCTGGCGGCGCTCAAGCGCGGCTCCAACGTGGCCTTCTACCTGTTCGACGAAGGCCTCTCCACTTTCATGGCGCGCGGCAAGGCCCTGGGCCTGGACATCGAGCCGTATGTCAAGGACGGCAAGCTGCGCGTGGTGCCGCTGGATCCGGCGGAGGTGTCCGCCGGAGAATTCGCCCACATGGTGCGGCACGCGGTGGAAGACGACCAGGCGGAGCTCGTCGTCATCGACAGCCTCAACGCCTACATGCAGGCGATGCCCGGCAGCAAGTACCTGATGCTGCAGATGCACGAACTGCTCACCTACCTGAACCGCCGCAATATCGTCACGATCCTGATCCTGGCGCAGCACGGGGTGCTGGGGGACATCCAGTCCGACGTCGACATGAGCTACCTGGCCGACGCCATCCTGCTGTTCCGCTTCTTCGAGGCCCGCGGGCGGCTGCTCAAGGCCGTGTCCATGGTCAAGAGCCGCACCAACCGGCACGAGCAGACCATCCGCGAATTCCGCATGGGCTCGGCGGGCCTGGAACTCGGGGACGAACTCACCGACTTCGAGGGCGTGCTGGCCGGCGTCACCATCTATCGTGGCGGCCAGCCGATGCTCGGCGACCGCGACACGGGACGGCGCTGATGGAATTCCGCGTGCTGATCCACGCTCCGCGCGGCCGCGACGGCATCGTCGTGCAGGAGGTCCTGGCGGCACAGCGCATCGCCTCGAAGGTGTGCGCAAGCGAGAAGGACCTGCTGGACTCGCTGGTCGAGGGCGCGGCCGCGGTGATCCTGACCGAGGAGGCACTGCCCGAACTGATGGCGGACGACGGCCTGCTGGAATGGCTCAGGCAGCAGCCGCCCTGGTCGGACTTCCCCTTCGTGGTGCTGGCGACCAAGCGCGAGGGGCGCCGGCCGGACAAGGACTTCCGCTCGCTGCACAACCTGGGCAACCTGGTGCTGCTGGAGCGGCCGCTGAATGCGGAGACGCTGGCGAGCGCCGCCGAGTCGGCAGTGCGCGCGCGCCGGCGCCAGTACGCGGCGCGTGAACATCTCCATGAACTCAAGCGCACGCGCGGCGAGCTCGAACGCCTGAACGCCGAACTCGAAGACCGCATCCTCAAGCGCACCAAGGAGCTTGCGAGCGCCAACGATCGCCTGATGAAGGAGATCAACGAGCGTGAGCGCGCCCAGGCGGCGCTGACGCAGGTGCAGAAGATGGAAGCGATCGGCCGCCTCACCGGCGGCATCGCCCACGACTTCAACAACCTGCTGCACGTGGTCAACATGAACCTCGAGCTGGTCTCCCTCTATGCCAAGGAGGAGAAGGTCAAGCCCGTGGTGGAACGCGCCAAGAGCGCGGCCCGGCGCGGCGCGCGCCTCACCAACCAGCTGCTGTCGTTCGCGCGCAGCCAGTCGCTGCTGCCCAAGCTGACCCGCGTGAACCAGCTGATCCTGGGCATGAAGGACCTGCTGGAGATCTCGGTGGGCTCCGGCATCGAGGTCGAATTCGACCTGTGCGAGGAAGACGCCGCCGTGGTCCTGGATCCCAGCCAGCTGGAAATGGGGATCCTGAACCTGGCCGTGAACTCGCGCGACGCGATGGGAGGAACCGGCAAGCTGAAGATCACGACGGGCACCCGCTTCCTCGACGACGACCGCGACCTACCCGAGGGCGACTACGTGCTGGTCTCGGTCACCGACACTGGCAGCGGCATCCCGTCCAACATCCTGCCCAAGGTGTTCGACCCGTTCTTCACCACCAAGCCGGTGGGTACGGGCACGGGGCTGGGGCTGAGCCAGGTGTACGGCTTCACGCGCCAGTCCGGCGGCGTCGCCCGCATCCGCAGCGCCGAGGGGCAGGGCACGACCGTGGAAATGCTGTTCCCCGAGGCGGACGCCGAGGCGGAGGAGACGAGCGTCACGACGCAGGCGCCGGCAGTGCCCGCCCTCGCCGGCGCCTGCCACATCCTGGTGGTGGAAGACGATCCCGACGTGCGCCGCGTGATCGTCGAGTGCCTGAGCCTGATCGGCTACAAGGTCACCGAGGCGGCCAACGGCAGCGAGGCGCTGGCGCAGCTGGCGACGGCGAAGCCCGACCTGCTGGTGGTGGACTATGCGATGCCCGACATGACGGGCGCCGAGGTCATCTCGGAAGCGCGCAAGCTGGTGGGCGATGTGCCGGTGATCCTGGCCACCGGCTATGCCGACATGGCCGCCGTGGAGCGCCTGGCGGGCAAGCCGAAGATCCTGCGCAAACCCTTCGACATCGCGCAGCTGGGCGACGCGGTGAGCACCGTGCTGGACGCGGCGCGCGACAAGGCGGAGTCGGTGTAACGGGTGTGTTGGGATGCGCGTTCGCGAGCCCAACCTACCGGCACCTGTAGGTTGGGCTGCGCCGCAGGCGCATCCCAACACCATCGCCTCACCTCTTCTTCATCAGCATGCTCCCCACCATCAACCCGATGGCGAAGCACGCATACACGTTCAGCATCTCGGGTCGCCCGAGCCGGTGCTCGAAACCCGGCGTCAGGCGCTTGGGCGTGAGCTGGTAATCCACGAACGAGGCCACGCTGGCCGCCGCGATCGCGCCGGCCGCGGCAGGCAACGGCTCCTTGGCAATCGCCCGGGTGCCCCAGAGCTTGGCGTGCAGGACGGCCCAGAAGACCGACGCGCCGTGGTGAATGAGGTAGCCGACGACGGTATACGTCGGATCGGGGTCGTCCTGCTCCAGCGCGCGCCGGCCGAAGAACCAGTGGCTGATCGCGTTCACGGGCGCCGCGGGGTGGCTGCGCCGCTCCCCTGCGAGCGCGAGGTAGGCCGCCGACACGATGCTGGCGAGGCTGCCCGAGACCAGGCCCTCGCGGAAAGCTTGTTTCCAGGTGCTCATGCCCGCAGTCTAGGCATGCCGGCGCCTGCCGTGGGGTGCGTTTCTCAAAGGGTAACGGCCCCGCGCACGCCGGGCGAGGGCTAGACTGGCCGTTCACCATGCGCGTCCTCGTCACCGGTGCCACGGGCTTCATCGGCCGCGCTGTCGCGCAGGCCCTGGCGGAGCGCGGCCACACGGTGGTGCGCGTGATGCGCCGGCCGCGCCCGCACGACAGCGACATCGTGCAGGCGGACTTCGCACGGGTGCCGGGCCGCGACTGGTGGCTGCGGCGCCTGCACGGCGTCGAAGCCGTGGTCAACGCGGTGGGCATCCTGCGCGAGCAGCGGGGGCAGACCTTTGCCGCCCTGCACACCGACGCCCCCTCCGAGCTGTTCCACGCTTGCGCGGCCGCGGGCGTGCACTGCGTCGTGCAGGTCTCGGCGCTGGGCGCGGACGCTTCCGCGCAGTCGGCCTACCACCGCAGCAAGAAGGCCGCCGACGACGTGCTTCGCGCCTTGCCGCTGCGCGGCGCGATCGTGCAGCCGTCGCTGGTGTACGGCCCCGGCGGCACGAGTGCCGCGCTCTTCAACAAGCTGGCGGTGGCGCCGGTGCTGCCCTTTCCCGACGGGGGCCGCATGCAGGTGCAGCCCGTGCACATCGACGACCTCGTCGCCGGCATCGTGCGCCTGGTGGAAGCTCCGCCGCCGGCGATGGCCACGCTTGCCTTCGCCGGGCCGCAGCCGCTGGAGCTGCGCACGTACCTCGCACAACTGCGCGCTGCGCTGGGGCAGGGCGGCCGGCAATGGATCGTCCCCCTGCCCGCCGGCCTGTTCCGCATCGGTGCTGCCTTCGCCGGGCACCTGCCCGGCAGCATGCTGGACCGCGAAACGGCGGACATGCTCCTGGCCGGCAACGTGACGCCGCGCAACGGCCTGGCGCCGCTGCTGGGACACTCGCCCCGGGCGCCGGGTGCGTTCGTGGCCGCGGGTGCGCAGGAGACCGAACGCCGCAGTGCCGTCATCGACCTCTGGCATCCGGTGCTGCGCGTTGCGCTCGCCTTCCTCTGGCTCTGGACCGCGCTGGTGTCCTTCGGCCTGTACCCGGTGCAGGACAGCTATGCGTTGCTAGCGCGGGTCGGCCTGCACGGGACGCTCGCGACGATCGCGCTGTACGGCGCCGCGCTCCTGGACCTGGTGCTGGGCCTGCTCACGCTGGCTTCGCCGGCGGCATGGCGCTCCTGGGTGTGGGGCTCGCAGCTGGCGCTGATCCTCGGCTACACGCTGCTGATCACCGCCTTCCTGCCGGAGTACTGGTTGCACCCGTACGGGCCGATCTCCAAGAACGTACCGGTCCTCGCCCTGATCGGACTGCTGTGGGCGCTGGAGCCCGCAAGGCGGCGGAGCGACTGATGGACTACCTGGTGCTCAAGTGGGTGCACGTGCTGTCGTCCACCATCCTCTTCGGCGCCGGCGTGGGCTCCGCCTTCCACCTGTTCGCGTCCTCGCTGCGGCGGCGGCTGGGCGGCGTGGTGGCGACGACACGCAACGTGGTCGCCGCCGACTGGATGCTGACCACGCCGACGGCGATCCTGCAGCCCGTCACGGGCATCCTGCTGGTGGACAAGATGGGCCTGCCTTATTCGACGCCGTGGATCGCCTGGTCGCTGGGCCTGTACGCCTTTGCGATCGCCTGCTGGATCCCGGTGGTCGTGATCCAGATCCGCATGCGCAACATCGCCGTGGCGGCGGAACAGGCGGGCGCTCCGGTGCCCGCGGCCTACGACCGGCTGTTCCACCTCTGGACGGTGCTCGGCGTCGCTGCGTTCTTTCCCTTCCTCCTGATCTTCTGGCTCATGGTGACGAAGACCGTGCCCTGGGCCGCCTGAACCCATGTCCCAAGACCTCCTCGATTGCCTGATCGTCGGCGGCGGCGCCGCCGGCCTGACCGCTGCCGTGTACATGGGGCGCTACAAGAGGCAGGCGCTGATCGTCGACGACGGCGGCAGCCGCCTGCAGTGGATCCCGCGCACGCGCAACGTGCCCGGCTTCCCGGATGGCATCGAAGGCCCGGAGCTGCTCGCGCGCCTGCGCGCGCAGGCCGGCAGGTACGCGGTGCCGACGGAGCGCGCGCGCGTGGACCGGCTGGAGAAGACCGCCGACGGCTTCGTCGCAACGGCCGGCGAGCGCAGCTGGCGCGCGCGCTTCGTCATCTTCGCCACCGGCGCGAGCGACGTGGAGCCGGAGATCGAGGGCATCAAGGACGCGATGAAGGCGGGCCAGGTGCGCTACTGCCCCATCTGCGACGGTTTCGAGACGCAGGGGCAGCGCGTGGCGGTGCTCGGGCGCTCCGGCCACGGCCTGCGTGAATCGCTCTTCATCTCCGGCTTCGGCAACCAGGTGACCTGGTTGTCCATGGCGACGCAGGAGGACGTCGACCTGCCGGACCTCGCGCAGCTGCGCCAGTCCGGCGTGCGCATCGCCGAAAGCCCGCCGCTGCGCATCGAATGCGGCGTCGACGACTGCCCCGTGCGGGTGGAGCTGCAAAGCGGGCAGGTGCTGGAGTTCGACACGCTCTATCCCGCATTGGGCCTGAAGCATGCGTGCGATCTCGCCATCGCCCTCGGGGCGAAGGCGCACGAGAACGGCCAGCTGGTCGTGGATTCGCACCAGCAGACCGCGGTGGACGGCCTGTATGCGGCGGGCGACGTGTCGGTGGACCTCAACCAGATCAGCGTGGCCGCGGGGCATGCGGCGATCGCCGCGACGGCGATCCACAATAGGCTCCCGTGAGAACGATCGGAGACCCGCCTTGAAGATCACCCGCGTCGAACCCTTCATCCTGCACGTGCCCGTGACGGGCTCGCAGATCGCCGACAGCACGCACAGCATCACGCACTGGGGCGTGGTGGGCGCACGGATCGACACGGACACGGGTCTCTCCGGCTACGGCTTCACCGGCACCCACGCGCACCTGCCCGGTGACCAGCTGATCACGCGCTGCATCGCCACCTGCCATGCACCCCTGCTGGTCGGCGAAGACCCGCGCGAGGTGCAGAAGCTGTGGCACAAGCTCGCGCGCCATCCCGCCTTGCAGTGGATCGGGCGGGCCGGCATCACCACGCTGTCGCAGGCGGCGATCGACGTCGCGTTGTGGGACCTGAAGGCCAAGGCGGAGGGCGTGCCGCTGTGGGGCCTGCTGGGCGGCCAGGTGCGCGACAAGGTCCGCGCGTACAACACCGACATCGGCTGGCTGTCCATCGCGGACGACCAGCTCGTGGCCGGCGCACGTCGGGCGGTGGAACAAGGCTTCAGCGGGATCAAGATCAAGGTCGGCTCCACGGTGGAGCGGGACCTGCGCCGGCTGGCCGCCGTGCGCGCCGCCATCGGCCCGGACGTGACGCTGGCGATCGACGGCAACGGCAAGTGGGACCTGGCCACCTGCCTGCGCTTTTGCCGCGGTGCCGAGGAGCACGACGTCTTCTGGTTCGAGGAGCCGCTCTGGTACGACGACGTCAAGGGCCATGCCCAGCTCGCGCGCGCCACGCGCATCCCGGTGGCGCTGGGCGAGCAGCTGTACACGCAGGACGCGTTCTCGGAGTTCTTCCACCAGCAGGCGATCCACTGGGTGCAGCCGGACGTGACGCGCCTGGGCGGCCTCACCGAGGTGCTGCGCGTGTGCGAAGCCGCCAACGCGTGGCGCCTGCCGGTGGCGCCGCATGCGGGCGACATGAGCCAGGTGCACGTGCACCTGAGTTATGCGCACCCGGCCTGCCAGGTGCTGGAGTACATCCCCTGGATCAAGGACTGCTTCACCGATCCCGCGGATGTGGTGGACGGCTTCTTCCGCCTGCCGCAGCAGCCCGGCGCCGGCACGACGCCCACGCCGCAGGCGTGGGAGCGTTTCCGCCAGGCTGCGGCCTGAGGCGCGCGCATGGTGCCGGGCAACGAATCCCTACTCGGCAAGCCAACCGAGCCGTGGCGGCGGCGGATGCACGAGGTGATCTTCGAATCCGAGACGCCAGCGGGGCGCGCGTTCGACAAGGTCATCATCACGGCCATCCTGGTCAGCGTGGCCGTCGTGATCGCCGACAGCGTCCCGGCGCTGCATCAGCGCTTCCGCAACATCTTCGACGTGGTGGAGTGGTTCTTCACCATCCTGTTCACGCTGGAATACATCGCGCGGCTGGTGAGCGTGAAGCGGCAGCTGAAATACGTGTTCAGCTTCTTCGGCATCGTCGACCTGCTGTCGGTCCTGCCCACCTACCTGGCGATCTTCTTCCCCGAGGTGCACGCCCTCATCGACGTGCGGATCCTGCGGCTGCTGCGCATCTTCCGCATCTTCCGGCTCACGAACTTCATCACCGAATACCAGTCGCTCGCCGATGCGCTCTACGCCAGCCGCCGCAAGATCCTGGTCTTCCTGTCCGCCGTGATGATGGTGGTGCTGATCCTGGGGACGCTTCTCTACGTCGTGGAAGGACCGAAGCACGGCTTCAAGGACATCCCGACTTCGGTGTACTGGGCGATCACGACGGTCACCACGGTGGGCTTCGGCGACATCACGCCCAAGACCGAAGTGGGGCGCTTCATCGCCTCGGTGATGATGTTGATCGGCTGGGGCACCCTGGCGGTGCCCACCGGCATCGTCACCGCGGAGATGACCTCGCGCCGGCACCTGCGGCCGGGCGACGTGCTGCGCACCTGCGACAACTGCGGCGAGGCCGAACATTCCGGGCGGGCGCATTTCTGCCTGACCTGCGGGGCCGGCCTGCCGCCCATCCCCAAACCGCCCTGAGGCTGGGGAAAACGCCGAATCGCCGGCCGCGCGGCGGCGCGAAGATGGCGGCTCCTGACTCAACGGAGACTGCCATGCGCCACGCCCTCCTCCTCGCCGCCAGCCTCGCCCTCGCCGGCGGTGCCTGGGCCCACAACTGCCCCAACGAGATGAAGGCGATCGACGCCAAGCTGCAGGCCAAGCCGAATCTCTCGAAGGAGAACGCGGACAAGGTCGCCAAGCTGCGCAAGAGCGGCGAAGAGCACCACAAGGCGGGCAAGCACGCCGAGTCGATGAAGGATCTTGGCGAGGCGAAGAAGCTCCTGGGGAT
>JAESGR010001081.1_pt1 | contig 10953 bp, 10 predicted proteins | sample 9269771 | NCBI WGS metagenome assembly JAESGR01 (sample SAMN15739572, study PRJNA653492) | algae metagenome | isolation source: Chroococcus sp. CMT-3BRIN-NPC107 and co-occurring heterotrophs from well... | place: USA: Clark Mountains Wilderness, California | collected 2010-04-18
TTCCATCGGTGAACACCGGCTTGGCGTTGCCGCGCACGCGCAGCACCGTCCCGTCGGCGCGCTGGATCTTCCACACTGCATCCTGCACGGCGAGGCGCTCCCGCACCGCGCGGCTGAGGGGCAGTTGCTCCGGTGGGTGGGGCTCGCCCGCATCGGTGAGGAGGCTGTAGGCCGCGGTGTACTCCCCCGGGCCGACCCCGAGCAACTTGACACCGTGCATGCGCTCGGCCGCATCGTTGACGAAGGTGATCCTCCCCTGCGCGTCGGTCAGGATCACGCCCTCGTCCAGTTGCTCCAGGACGGCCTGCCGCTCCGACGCATAACGCTCGATCAGCCGCCGGCGCTGCACCTTCTCGCTGACCTCGGTGCCCAGGTGGAGGATGCCACTGACGTTGCCGGACTCGTCCATCAGCGGCTGGTAGGTGAGGTCGAACCAGGCCACGCGTTCCTCGGCTTCGGGATGGGGCTTCCAGTGCAGCGACACTTCCTCGCCGCGGTAAGCCTCCCCGGAGGCATAGACCGCGTCGAGGATGGCGATGAAGCCCTGCTCGCGCGCCTCCGGCAGCACGCGTTCGACGAGCTCGCCCTCCGCCTCGCGATTGCCGACCAGCGAGCGGGCCAGCCGGTTCGCCTGCTCGATGCGATGCTGCGGTCCGCGCGTGATCGTCACGCACAGCGGCATGGACTCGATCACCTTGCGCACCGCCGCGCGGGCGGCTTCCTCGCCTTCGCGCCGCACCCGGTCGCTCACGTCCCGCGCGAACAGCACCAGGCCGCCCTGCGCCGGCACGGCCAGGCCAGCGTGCCAGGCGAACAGGCTGGGCACGAAGATCTCGATGCGGCGGGGAATGCGGCCCGTGCGCGCGGCGTGCAGCTGGTCGATCGCGCCGGTGCCGGTGAGCTCCGGAAAGAGCTCGACCAGGCTGCGTCCCAGCACCTGGTCCTGCTTGCGCCGGTACAGCAGCGCGGCCGGCCCGTTCATCTCGCGGATCCTGAGCTGGTCGTCGAGCGCGATCACCGCATCGGACATGTGGGCAAGAAGCAGGTCGGACGTCAGCAGGCTCATGCCCGAGGGTAGCAGGCTCGGGACAAGCCATCTTGACAGCCGCGGGAGCGCATGGCGTCATCGTGCGCAACATCGAAGGAGATCCGGAGCAATGCCAATCACCCGTCGCGCCGCCGTTGTCGTGGCCCTCACCGCCGCCGCCTGGCCGGCCGCGCACGCGCAGGAGCGCTACCCGAGCCGACCCGTCACCGTGATCGTTCCGCAGGCTGCCGGCGGTGCCAACGACGCCATCGCGCGCATCGTGGCGCAGAAGCTTTCCGAGCAGATGGGGCAGCAGTTCATCGTGGAAAACCGCCCGGGTGCCGGCGGCAACGTGGGCACCGCCTACGCGTCCAAGGCCAAGCCGGACGGCTACACGCTGATGCTCACGGCCGACAGCGCCTACGTGATCAATCCTTCCCTGTACAAGAGCGTGGGCTTCGATCCGCTGAAGGACTTCGAGCCGGTGAGCCCGGTGGCCACGGCCGGCTACGTGCTGGTCGCCCATCCTTCCTTCGCGGCGAAGAACGTCAGCGAACTGGTGGCGCTGGCCAAGCAGCAGCCCGGCAAGATCAGCATCGCCTCGGCGGGCAATGGAACGCTGAACCACCTGATCGGCGAGATGCTGGGCAAGGCCACGGGCATCCAGCTGGTGCACATCCCCTACAAGGGCGCGGCTGCCGCGGTGACCGACGTGGTGGGTGGCCAGGTGCCGGTGTCGGTGCAGAGCCTGCCGTCCTCGATCTCCCACATCCGCAGCGGCCGGCTGAAGGTGCTGGGCGTGGTCAACGAGAAGCGGGTCGCCGCGCTGCCGGAGGCGCCCACCATCGGCGAGACCATCAAGGGCTTCGGCGCGACGCCCTGGTACGGCGTGTTCGCGCCCGCCGGCACGCCGCGCGCCATCGTCACGCAGCTGAATGCGGAGATCGCCAAGGCTCTGGAAGCGAAGGACGTGCAGGAGAAGCTGGCCGGCGTCGGCTGCGAGCCTTATCGCAGCAGCCCGGAGCAGTTCGGCGTGCTGGTGCGCGATGAGTTGCCGCGCTGGGCGCGCATCGTCAAGGAGTCGGGCGCGACGGTGGATTGAGGGCTTCCAGGAAGTCCAGCTCCGCCTGCGTGAAGCCCGCGCGCCGGCGCGCTTCCTCGTTGAACGGCGGATAAAGCCGCGGTGCGGCATAGCGCTCCACCAGCACGCCGTAATGCGCGATCGGGTCCAGCCCTGCGCGCTCGCACAGCACCCGGTACCAGTGGTTGCCGATGGCGACGTGGCCGACCTCGTCGCGCAGGATGATGTCCAGGATCTCCACGGCACGCATGGCCTCGGGCGTGCCGACCTGGCGCAGCTTGGCCTGGATCTGCGGCGTGGCGTCGAGCCCGCGTGCTTCCAGCGTGCGCGGCACGAGCGCCATGCGCGCCACGATGTCGTCGGCCGTCTTCTCGCACATGGTCCAGAGGCCGTCGTGCGCGTCGAAGTCGCCATAGGCGTAGCCGAGGGACGCCAGGTGGTCGGCCAGCAAACCGAAGTGATACGCCTCTTCCGCGGCAACGCGCAGCCAGTCGTGGTGAAACGCTTGCGGCATGCCTTCGAAGCGCCACGCTGCATCCAGCGCGAGGTTGATCGCGTTGAACTCGATGTGCGCGATCGCGTGCAGCAAGGCGGCCAGCCCCTCCGGCTTGGCCGGCGAGCGGCGCGGCACGCGCGCGGGATGCACCAGGCGTGGCAGCGCGGGGCGGCCGGGAAGCGGCCCCGTGGGTTGCGGCGGGCACGGGGTGACCGTGCAGCGGCCGGCATCCGCGTGCAACGCGGTGGCGAGCACCGCCTTTTCGCCGGGTTCCGGCGTGCAAAGCGCCTGCAGGGCGCGCAAGCGCAGGTCCATGCCGCAATTGTAGGAGGCGCGCGCGCCACACTTCGCTCGCCTCGCGCCGCCTGGCTCCCTACAATTTTCCGCAAGCGGGGGCGAAGGCTCCGGCATTCATCTTCGGAGCCCCGTTTGATCCTCGGCATCGACCTCGGTACCACGAACAGCCTCATCACCTGCCTCGAAGAGGGACGTCCGCGCGCGATCCGCAATGCTCTCGGCCAAGTCCTGACGCCTTCGGTGGTGTCGGTGGACGATCACGATGTCATCCTGGTCGGCCAGGCGGCGCGCGAGCGCTCGGCCACCCGCCCGGGCAGCACCGCCGCCTCCTTCAAACGCCTGATGGGCTCGCGCGAGCCGGTGCAGCTGGGCAAACACAGCTTCCGGCCCGAAGACCTGTCGGCCATGGTCCTGCGTGCGCTGAAAGCCGATGCCGAGGCCGACCTGGGCTGCTCGGTGCACGACGTCGTGATTTCCGTGCCGGCCTATTTCAACGACGGCCAGCGCAAGGCCACCCGGCTGGCCGGCGAATTGGCAGGCCTGAACGTGCGCCGCCTGGTGAACGAACCCACCGCCGCGGCCCTGTTCCACGGCATCCAGGATTACCAGCAGGACGCGCGCTTCCTCGTGTTCGACCTGGGCGGCGGCACTTTCGACGTTTCTATCCTGGAGCGCTTCTCGGGAATGATGGAGGTCCGCGCGACCGGGGGCGACAGTTTCCTTGGCGGTGACGACTTCACCGCCATGCTGCAGCAGCTGGTGGAGCACAAGGCGGACTTGTCCGCCAAGGAGCAGAAGGCCCATGCAGCCGCACTGCGCTTCGCGGCCGAGGGAGCCAAGCGCGCCCTTGCGGGCGAGGTTGCCACGGACATTGCATTGCCACCGGAACTGGACCGCCGCCCCGTGCGCGTCTCGCAGGAGGAGTACGAGCGCGCCTGCCAGCCGCTGCTGGATCGCTTGCGCGCACCCGTGGAGCGGGCGCTGCGCGATGCCCGGCTGCGCGCCGCCGACCTGGACGAGATCGTGCTGGTGGGGGGCGCCACGCGCATGCCCGCCGTGCGCCGCCTCGCGGCGCAGATGTTCGGCCGGATTCCGGCAAGGCACCCCGATCCTGACCAGACGGTGGCCCTGGGTGCCGCTGTCTGCGCGGGACTGGTGGCGCGGGACGCAGCGTTCGAAGAGATCGTGATGACCGACGTCTGCCCGCACAGCCTGGGCACGCGGGTCACCGAGGACGACGGCCGCGGCGGTCTGATCGGTGACGTCTTCCTGCCCATCATCGAACGCAACACCGTGGTGCCGGCGAGCCGCGAACGTTCGGTGTGCACCGTCCGGGACAACCAGTCAGCCCTGCGCGTCGACGTCTTCCAGGGCGAGTCGCGCCTGTGCAGCCAGAACGTGCACCTCGGGGGCGTGGAATTCCCGATTCCGGCGCGCAAGGCCGGCGAAGTTGCCGCCACCATCCGCTACACGTACGACGTCAACGGCATCCTCGACGTGGACATCGTCGTCGACCAGGCCGGAATCTCCCGCAACCTCGTGATCAAGCAGCTCGCCGGGGATGTACCGGAGGAGGAGATCACGCGGCGCCGTGTCGAACTGGCCGCGCTGAAGGTGCACCCCCGGGCGCAGGAGGAGAATCGCGTGCTCGTGGAACGTGCCAACCGCCTGTACCAGCAGCTGCTGGGCGATGAACGCGAACAGGTCGGCCGGTGGCTCAGCCAGTTCCTCGGCACGCTGGAACGCCAGGACCCGCGCGCGATCGTCGCCGCGCGTGCCGCCTTTGCGCAGGCCCTGGACACGGCGGAGCGGGGCAACGCGTGGTAGACGCCTGGGATACGCTGGGCATCGCGCCGACCAGCGACGAAGGTGCGATACGCAAGGCGTACGCCGCCCGCGCCCGCGAGTGGCGCCCCGAGTCGCACCCGCGCGAGTTCGCGCTGCTGCGCGAGGCTTACGAAGCGCTCCTGCGCGCTGCGCGCGAGGAGATCGCAGCATTGGAGCAGGAGCCCGTCGGGCCGCAAGCAGAAGCGGCAACACCGGTGCACGCCGACCCGGCCCAAGCTGCTGTCCATGCCGAGGTCGGTGACAATGCCAGCGCGAAGGATGCCAAGCGGCCCTACGCCGCGGCACAGGCGCTAGTCGAGGCGCTCGGCCGCTGCTACTCGGAGCAGGGCGAGCGTGACGCCGTCGCCTTGCTGTACGAGCACCATGCATCCCTGTCGGAACAGACCATCGACGCGAGGCTGGAGTGGGAGGTGGTACTGCTGCACTCCCTGCTGACAGCGGCCACGCCACCGGTGGCGCTTGTGTTCGAGGCCGACCGCCTCCTGCGCTGGCGCGAGCGCGAACACGACGTCGTCCAGATGCTGGGGCAGGACGCGGTGCCGCGGCTGAACACCGTGCTGGAGATCGCGTGGGAGGCCATGTACGCGCGCCACTTCTGTCCGAACCGCTGGTACGCGCGCCTGTTCGGCACGCGGCCGCTTCGCTGGTTCGGGATGATGTCGCAGGTGATGGGGGCGCGCCGCACGCAGGCCTACTGGACGGATGCGACCCAGCGCGCAGGCATGGAGCCGTTGCAGCAGATGCTGGACACCCAAGCGCAAGCGCGCATTTCCGGCCTCATGCTGTTGTCGACAGACGTACTGCTCGCCGCGGTCCTCGCGCTGCTGGTCTGGCTGCAGGCGCAGGACCCGATGCGTTCGCCCTGGCAAGCGCTCGGCATGAGCGCCGCCGTCTTCGCCGGGGTCCTGCCGATGCCGCTGCTCGCAAGGTGGCTGCGGCGAACCGCTCCGGTGCAGAAGGTGCTCGGCTGGCGCCAGGCGCTGTCCGGCATCGTGTGGTTCATCGCCGGGGCGGTGCTGTTCGGAATCGGCATGGTCGCTGCCATGAGCGAGGGCCCGGCGACGGTGCGCGTCGCAGGCACGGTGCTCGTGGCGCTGATGCTGGCGCTCCTGCTGCTGGTGACCTCCACCGGCTTGTGGATCTGCCTTGCGGCGATCGAAGTGCTACTGGCGCGGCCCTGGATCGCCCTGCAGCGCCTCTGGGGCCTGCATGCGTTCTACCGGGTCCGAGACAACCTTGGCGTGCCCACTTGGCAGGAGCAGTTGCGGCGCCTGCCCCGCGCCGGTTGGGACGAGTTGCAGGCGACCCGGGCGGCGCGCAAGCAGGAGGCTCAACGCCGCGAGGCGCAGCCGTTCACCCCGGCTCCGTCCTCCTCCTTCAACTGGTGGTGGGCGTTGGGCACGATCTTCCTGCTGCAGTTCATCGCCCGGCTGGGTTCCTGAGCCCCCATAGAATTCCCCTTTTCACGGGGAAGCCAATGGCGATCTACGAACTCGACGGCATGGCGCCGCAACTCGGACAAGGCGCGTGGGTCGCCGACAACGCGGAGGTGATCGGGCAGGTGGAGCTGGCCGAGAACGCCAGCGTCTGGTACGGCTGCGTCCTGCGCGGTGACACCGAGAAGATCCGGATCGGGAAGAACAGCAACATCCAGGACGGCAGCGTCCTACACGCGGACTTCGGCGTGCCGCTCACCATCGGCGACAACGTGACGGTGGGACACCAGGTCATGCTGCACGGCTGCACGATCGGCGAAGGTTCGCTGATCGGCATCCAGGCCGTGGTGCTGAACAACGCGAAGATCGGGAAGAACTCGATCGTCGGCGCGGGCAGCGTGGTGACCGAGGGCAAGGAGTTCCCGGACAACTCGCTCATCGTCGGGGCGCCGGCCAAGGCAATCCGCACGCTGGACGCCGAGCAGATCGCGAAATTCCAGACCATCCCGCAGCACTACGTCGAGAACGCCCTGCGCCACGCCAAGAGGAAGAAGATCGGCTGATGTCGGAGCTGCACAAGTTCCTGTTCGATGGCTTGCCGGTGCGCGGCATGATCGTGCGCCTGACCGGTGCCTGGACCGAGGTCCTCTCACGCCGCCGCGCCGACGACGCGCATTCGCCCTGGCCCTGGCCCGTCACGCAGATGATGGGCGAGATGGCGGCGGCCGGCGCGCTGATGCAGGCCAACATCAAGTTCAATGGCGCCCTGATCATGCAGATCTTCGGCGAGGGCCCGGTCAAGGTCGCCGTCGCCGAAGTGCAGCCGGACCTGAGCCTGCGCGTGACGGCCAAGGTGGTGGGCGACGTCGCGGCCGATGCGCACCTGCAGGACCTGGTCAACGTCAACGGCCGCGGCCGCTGCGCGATCACGCTCGATCCCAAGGAGCGCCTGCCGGGCCAGCAGGCCTACCAGGGCGTCGTGCCGCTCAATGCCACCTATGGCAAGGGGCAGCCGAACCTTGCCGACGTGCTGGAGCATTACATGCGCCAGTCCGAGCAGCTGGATACCAAGCTGGTGCTGGCGGCCAACAACGACGTGGCCGCGGGCCTGCTGATCCAGCGCCTGCCGGGCGAGGGCGGCACGCAGTCCGGCGACCTCGACCCGGCTGAACAGCTGGAGCACTTCAACCGCATCGCCACCCTGGCGGGCAGCCTCACGCAGGACGAACTGCTGCAGCTGGATGTGGAAACGGTGCTGCGCCGCCTGTTCTGGCAGGAAAAGATCCTGCGCTTCGACGCCCAGACCCCGCGCTTTGCCTGCACCTGCAGCCGCGAGCGCGTGGCCGGCATGATCCGCGGCCTCGGGCAGGAAGAGGCGGACAGCATCGTCCGCGAGCGCGGCGAGATCGACGTCACCTGCGACTTCTGCGGCCAGCACTACCGCTTCGACTCCGTGGACACGGCGCAACTGTTCACCGCCCTGGGCGACCGGCCGCCGGGCTCCTCCACCGTGCAGTGATGGGCCCCGGGCGAAGTTCCGGTTTCAGCGCGACAATGCAGTCATGGCGCACGTGATCGACGACGAGGGGATTTCCATTGCGGCGGTCGAACAGGCCACCGGCATCGCCCGCGCGACCCTGCGCATCTGGGAGCGCCGCTACGGCTTTCCGCAGCCGGGACGCGACTTGCGCGGGGAGCGCACCTACCCGCCCGACCAGCTGCAGAAGCTGCGGCTGATCGCCGCGCTCATGGCGCGCGGGCATCGCCCGGGCCGGCTGGTGCAGCTGAGTGCCACGCAACTCTCGGCGCTCGCGGGGGCGCTGGGCGAAAGACGCCTCGGTGCCGAAGCCGGCGCCGCGCTCGACGAGCCGGTGCTGGAGCCGCTGCGCCGGCACGACGTGGCGGGCCTGCTGCGCCAGCTGCAGGAAGCGGTGCGCAGCATGGGACTGGCGGCGTTCGTCACCGAGCGGATGCCCCAGATGAACGTGAACGTAGGCCTGGCGTGGGCGCGCGGCGAACTGCAGGTCTACGAGGAGCACCTCTACACCGAGGCGATGCAGCTGGTGCTGCGCAGCGCGATCGCCCAGTTGCCACCGGCCCCGTCGGAAGGGGGGCCGCGCGTGCTGCTGGCCACCGTGCCGGAAGAGGGCCACGGCCTGGGGCTGCTGATGGCGCATGCCCTGCTGTCGCTGCATGGCTGCCACTGCACTTCCGTCGGGCTGCGCCTGCCGATCCCGCAAATCGTCTCGGCCGCCACCGCGGTCGAGGCCGACGTGGTCGGCCTGTCCTTTGCCGCCAGCATGAACCCGGCCTACGTGCTGCGCGGCCTCGAACAGTTGCGCAGCGAACTGGCGCCGCACATCCCGGTGTGGGCGGGCGGCAGCTCCCCCGTGCTGGCGCGCCACCGCATCGCCGGCGTGCTGCCGGTCCCGCACATCCGCGACGTGCTGCCGGCCCTGGCGAACTGGCGCGCGCTGCACCGCAGCCCGGCGTAAGGCCGCGCCGACAGCCGCACGCGCTGTTTTCCGTCGTCGCGCCGGGGGTGGCGCCGCGTTGCTCCAGAGGGTGCAGCACGCCCCGTAACAGCCAAAGGAAACAACAGCATGAACAAGCTTCTCGCCGCCCTGATCGCCGCGCTGGGCGTCTCCCTCGCCATTGCCCAGTCCGGCCCGGCCGGTACCGGCAATTCCACCGCCGGCACCACCGGCGCCACCACCAGCGGGTCCACCGGCACCTCCGGCAGCACCGGCGCCGGCGGCTCCGGCTCGCGCGCCACGGCCGGCACCTCCGGCGGCACCTCGGGCGGCACCGGCGCCGCGGCGACGGGTGGCTCCACGGGCGCTCGCGCCACGGCAGGTACGGCAGGTGCGGCTGGCGCAGGTGCCGCCGCCGGTGCAACGGCAGGTTCCTCGTCCACCTCCGGCGGCGCCATGGCGTCGAGCGGCACGGGCGGCTCCGGCGGCACCAAGATGGCTGCCAAGAGCTCCAAGAAGAAGGCCAGCAAGAAGAAGGCGGCCGACCGCAACTGAGCGCGGCGCGCCAGGCCGCCTAGCCGCGGCCTTCGCGCAGCTGCGTGAAGAGGCGGTGCTCGCAGTCGGGGTCGCTGCATTTCTCGCAGGCCCCGGTCCAGCGGCGCTGCCGGTCCTCTTCGCGCTCGAGCACGGCGGCCGGGACCATGCCGGCCGCTTGCATGGCGGCCAGCGCCGAACGCAGCCGTTGGCCGCCGCTGCCGTAGACCACCTGGAACGGGATCCCTGCGCGCTGCAGGTGGGTGCGCACCAGCGCGTCCACTTCCTCGCGGGCATGCGCCGCATCGCGCTGCAGCCCGTCCGGCACCCACGGCAGGTCCAGGCCCGTGACCAGCGTGAGGTCGTAGCGCTCCTGGCGCTCGAGGGCAAAGCGGTACAGCGCGCCGTCGTCGAACAGCATGCCGGCGTAGATCGCCACCATCAGCGCGCTGGTGTCGGCAATCACGATGCGAGCCGCGCGCGCGGCCAGCTCGACACGGTCCTCCTGCTCCTGCGCGATCGCGAGCTGTTCTTCCGGGCGCGGTGCCCGACCGGCGCGCTTGCACCATTCACGCAGGACCTCGGGCACGGCCGCGGCTTGCAGGGAGTGCCTGGCCAGGTGTGCGGCGATTTCCAGTGCGAGCGTGCTCTTGCCGGTGCTCTCGGCGCCCAGCAGGCAGATGCGCACGCCCTGGCTCCCCGCCTGCGCGGGGATGACGCTGGTCATTTGGCGATCTGGACCAGGACCTCGTTGGGCTTGACCATGCCGAGCTCGCTGCGTGCCTTTTCCTCGACCATCTCCAGGCCCTCCTGCAGGTCGCGCACTTCGGCGGCGAGCCGCTCGTTGGCCTGCTGCGCGATCGCGTTGCGCGCCTTCTGCTCCTCGAGCTTCTGGCGCATCTGCGCGACGTCGCCGACGCTGCCCCGGCCCACCCAGAGCTGGGCCTGCACGACCCCGAGCAGGCCGATCAGCAGGGCGGCGACGACGCGTCCGTCCACTAGCGCAAGTTGTAGAACGCCGAGCGGCCCGGGTACTGCGCGATGTCGCCCAGGTCCTCCTCGATGCGCAGCAGCTGGTTGTACTTGGCCATGCGGTCGGAGCGCGAGAGCGAGCCGGTCTTGATCTGGCCGGCGTTGGTACCCACGGCGATGTCGGCGATCGTGGAGTCCTCGGTTTCGCCCGAGCGGTGGCTGATGACGGCCGTGTAGTTCGCGCGCTTGGCCATCTCGATGGCGGCGAAGGTCTCGGTGAGCGTGCCGATCTGGTTGATCTTGATCAGGATCGAGTTGGCGATGCCCTTGTCGATGCCTTCCTTGAAGATCTTCGTGTTGGTGACGAACAGGTCGTCGCCCACCAGCTGCACCTTCTTGCCCAGGCGCTCGGTCAGCTGCTTCCAGCCGTCCCAGTCGCTCTCGCCCATGCCGTCCTCGATGCTGAAGATCGGGTACTTGCCCACCCAGTCTTCGAGCGTGCCGATCCACTCGGCGGCATTGAGCTTGCGGCCCTCGGAGCCGCTCAGGTCGTAAAGGCCTTCCTTGTGGAACTCGCTCGCGGCGCAGTCCAGGCCCAGCGCGATCTGCTCGCCGGGGCGGTAGCCGGCCTTCTCGATCGCCTGCAGGATCATCTGGATCGCCGCTTCGTGGTTCTCCACGTTGGGCGCGAAGCCGCCCTCGTCGCCGACGGCGATGGACATGCCCTTGTCGTGGATGATCTTCTTGAGCGCATGGAACACCTCGGCGCCGTAGCGCAGCGCCTCGCG
>JAESGR010001082.1_pt1 | contig 10950 bp, 8 predicted proteins | sample 9269771 | NCBI WGS metagenome assembly JAESGR01 (sample SAMN15739572, study PRJNA653492) | algae metagenome | isolation source: Chroococcus sp. CMT-3BRIN-NPC107 and co-occurring heterotrophs from well... | place: USA: Clark Mountains Wilderness, California | collected 2010-04-18
GATGCCGATCTTGAACGGGCCGAGCTCATCGAGTCGCCGGGATGCAGAACGCTGTCGCTGCGACCGGGCCCGGTGCCCTCCTCATGGTGCCGGTCGCATGGGCGCTCAGCCGGGTGAGGCGCGCCCTCGCACGACGGCCCTGACGGGCCCGCACCCTGGTCGCCGCCTGCTCAGGCGACGGCCTTCGGTCCGCTCAGGGGACGGCCGGTGACACGGCCGCCGTGGAGACGGCGAGCGCGGCGAAGACGAACGCGCCTCGTGCGTCGAGCTCGGTCAGGGACGCGAGGTAGCGGTCGCCTTCCTCGGCCGTGATCGCACCATCGTCGACAGCCGCCTGGACGGCCACGTCGAACGGGCCACCGGAGGCTCGGGCTGCGGCAAGCGACCGGTGCAGCAGCGGCGTGACCCAATTGGCGGTGATGGCCAGGCCCGCCTGCGTGACGAGGTCGCCGAGGCGTCGTCCGACGAGCGGGTTGCGGAAGCGGTTGCGACGGTGCGCCTTGATGCGCTCGAAGACGTCCAGCTCTGAGGTCGACACGATGTGGGAGCCGTGGTCGGGTTCCGACAGCACGACGCGCCCGCCCGGTCGCAGCACCCGAGCCAGTTCGGCGACCACCTGCTGCGGGTCCTCGGTGTGGACGAGCACCGCCCGTGCCCAGCACGCATCGAACGTGCCGGCGGCGAAGGGCAGGTCGTGCCCGTCGGCGACGGCCACCGAGGCCCCCCGCCCCTCGATGCGAGCCTTGCCGGTCTCCGCCATGTTCAGCGACCGATCCACGCCGACGGCGTGGCCTGCCTGGTCGGCGAGCGCCGCCAGGTCGACGCCCGTGCCCGAACCGATCTCGAGGACGCGCTCGTCATGGCCGAGGGCGAGCAGGTCGAGCGCCCGGTCGGCGCCAGCCCGTCGCTGGTGCTCCATCCAGCGGACGAAGTCGCCGGCCCGGTGCGAGCGGTCGAGCTCGTCGAACCGCCCCACGTCGATCAGCGGTACCGCGTCCGGGTTGATGTCAGCCACGCCGAGCCCTCGCTACGGCCGGCCGGCGAAGGTGGCGACGAGGTCGACGGCGTCGTCCGGGCCGGTCACCAGCGCTCGCACCTCGTCGGCCGGGTGGGCGCGGGTGAGGACGTCGGCCGCCTGCTGGGCGGGGCCCAGCACGACTGGGCCGATGGCCCAGTCCCCGTCCGGATCGCTCGGGACGCCAGTGGCGAGGTGGGCGGCCGTCGCCGCGATCTCGATGCCGACGCGCAGGAGCGGCGCGTCGGCGACCGACCCCATCCCGATCGCCCGCGGATCTGCGAGTGGTGCACCCAGCGCTCCAGGTACTCGCGGGCGATGGCCTGCCAGGACGGCGAGGCGCCGGTGGCGCCGAAGAAGCCGACCGGCTCGCCGGGAGCGGACGGATCGACGGCCTCGTAGTAGGAGGCGGTCCAGTCACCGGCGAGGCGGAGCAGCTCGACGAGGAGCTCCGGGCTCAGGAACCTCGCGGCCGCCACCCACCGGTCGTTGAACGTGTCGAGCAGCGTGCGGAAGTCGGTGCCCGGCAGCTCGGCGGCCAGCTGGAACAGGCCGTTCTCGGCGCCGTCACGCTGGCGGCTGAGGAGGCTCAGGTCGTCGCCCAGGACGTGGGTGGCGATGCCCTTCACGTCGTACGCCGGGCACTCGGTCGGGCCGGCCCACGCGCCGGCGTCGAGGCCACCGAGGAGCTCGAGGAAGGCGGCCCGCTCCTGCCGCATGGCGTCGAGCACCACGCCGATCGTTCGCTCGTCGATCACCGCCGGGCCTCCGCCACTCGTCGCGCCATCACGCCTCCGCTCGGCGACAGACGCTGCCGCCACCAGCACCCTGCCACCTCCCAGCCGGCCGCGCACCGGTGCGGCTCAGGAGGCGAGGCGCTCGACGTGGACGACCGCGCACCCGGCGTCGGCCGGACCAACCACGTCCGCGTCGACGCTGGCGCCGGGGGCAAGCGCGTCGACGAAGGCGTGGCCCGTGCGCTCGCCGCCGTCGGCCAGGGCGAAGCGCACGTCGACGATGTAGGTCGATGGCCTCGACGAGCCGTTGGTGATGGCGACCGAGGCGGTCGTGGACGCCGGGTCGTCGGCGCATCCCGTCAGCTGGGCATCGGCCTGGGAAGCCTCCGCTTCGGCGTCGACCCGGCGGCCGAGCTCCTCGGTCTCGGTGATGGCGCAGGCCGCGCCACCGAGCACGACCAACAGGGCGACGGCTCCGGCGGCCACGGCCCCTCGGCGACGACCGGAGGTACGGTGGTGACGAACGACCGGTGGCGGGGGGAGGAGGTGGGTGGGACGATCGGTGGAGGTCATGGCTGCAGCGTGCAGGCGGCCGATGGTCCGGTCCTGAGCCGGCGCTGAACGACGGCACGGGCGCCGCCCGGGCGGCGGGCGGCCGCAGCCGGAGCCGTCCCCGCCGCTACCGGCTCCAGGGACGGGGTGCGGTGGCCACGAGGGCGGCGCAGCGGTCGCGCAGCTGGGCGGGGTCCTCCTGGTAGAGCCGGCGGGCCTGGCGATGGGCCGGGAGGCAGCCGGCGAGGCGGAGCGCGAGGTCGCGACCGACCCGCCCGGGACCGCTCGTCGCTGCGGCGAGGCGAGCGAGGCGCCGGGCATCGGACTGCACCTGGGTGACGGCCGGTCGACGCCGGGCCTCGTAGGCCTCGAGCGACGAGGCGATCGTGCGGTCGCACGCCAGCTCCATCGCCAGGACGGCGGCGTCGACGAGCGCGCTGTTCGCGCCCTGGCCGGTGTTGGGCGCCATTGCGTGGGCGGCGTCGCCCAGCAGCGCGGCGCGCTCGGTGACCCACCGCCCGGCGTGGACCTCGTCGGCCCGGTGCACGAGGAGGCCGCCGTCGGGCACGCGCCCCAGCAGCTCGCCGGCGAGCGGGAGCTCCTCGGCCCAGCGCGACGCGAAGGCGCCGACGTCGCCGCTCTCGAGGGCGGCGACGAGATCGGGGTGGGCGGCGGCGGCGAACACGTACGCCCCGTCGTCGAGCTCGGCGGCACCGAACAGGCCGAGGTCGGTCCACCACTCCCCCACGGCGCCGCCCGGTACCGGCCCGTCGACGATGGCCCGGGCGTAGGTCCGGCCGGGGACGACCTGCACCAGCTCGGGCGGCACGATCCACGGTCGGAGCGCCGAGCCGATGCCGTCGGCCGCAACGACCAGGTCGGCCCTCCACCCCACCGTGCCGGTGGGTGTGGCCACCTCGACGTGCTCGCCGTCGAACGCGGTTGCGGCATGACCGAACCGGACGTCGATGCCAGGGTGGGCGGCGAGGCGGTCGCGGAGGAGCGAGAAGAGCTGCGAGCGGCGGATCACGACGTTGGCGTCGAGGCCGGGCCCGGCGGTGTGCACGGGCGCCTCCAGGAGCCGTCGACCGCACCCGTCGCGGATCGTGCCGGAGCGCACCTGGCGGCAGCGGGCCAGGTCGTCCGCGAGGCCCAGCCCGGCGAGCACGGCGAGCCCGTTCGGTTGCAGGAGGAGGGCGCCACCGACGGCGGCCGGGACGGCCTGGCGCTCGAGGACGGTGACCCCGAAGCCGACCGCCGCCAGGAGCAGCGCGGCGGCGGCTCCGCCCGGGCCGGCACCGCTCACGATCGCGGTTGGCGGCAGGGGCGACCCGTCGGCGTCAGTGGTGGGACGGGCGGTGCCGGCGAGCGGACGGCGGTCGGGCGGGGCGATCATCGGGGGCTCCAGGGTTCGGTGTCGGTGCGCCCATCGTCGGCTGCGCCGCTGATGCAGAGCTGACGGTGCGCTGACCACCGGCGACCGTGGAGGCCCACGTCAGCGGTGCGTCAGCCCGACCGACGAGGTTGGGAACATGTCCTCCCGACCCCGACGATCGACCCGCGTGCGGACACCGCACCTCACCACCCTGATCGAAGCGCTGGAGGCGCGTGACCACGCCTTCGAGGTCCTCGGCCCCGATGTGGTCCGCATCGAGGGCCTCGCCCCCGACGACCTCGGCTGGCTCGTGGCCGCCGCCGGCGTCGTCGTCTACGAGATGGTGCCCGACGGCTGACCGGTCGGGGCGTCGATCGTCGCAGCACCCGGCGCGCTCCCGGTGAGGCGCTGCAGGGTCGCGGCGGCCCGGCGGACGAGCCCCTCGGCGCCCTGTGCGGTGGCCACCTCGACGGCTCGCCTGGCCGAGTCGACGGCGTCCTGCGACGTGGGCTCGAGGGCGGCGAGCGCCTCGGCCCGCAGCCGCAGCAGCTCCGCCTCGTACCACCGCTCGCCGGTGACCTCGAGCTCGGCGAGGCCGTCGTCGGCCCGGACGAGCGCCGCAGCGGGACGGCCGGCGGTCAGGCACGCATCGGCGTGGAAGGCCGGGAACACCGGGACCATCATCCGGGCCCCGGAGGCCTTGATCGCCGCCGCCGCGCCGAGCAGCTCGTCGCCCCCGATCTCGAGCTCGCCCTGCACAGCGACGGCCCACCCCCGGCACACCAGCATGTAGGGGACGAACATCCCGAACCCCGAGGTCGTCGCGAGCGGCAGGCCGCGCTCGCAGCGTTCGAGGACCGCCTCCGGGTCACGCTGCAGGGTGGCCAGCAGGACCGAGAACCAGGTGGCGAACATGGTCCCGTACACCGATCCCCTTGCCTCGCCGGCGGCCACCCCTGCCAGGGCCAGCTCCTCGGCCCGCGCCTCGTCACCCAGCAACCACCAGTTCCACGACGAGAACGCGTCGAGCCACACCCAGGGCGTCTCGGCGACGGCCGAGGCCACGAGCGTGTCGCCGTGCCCGGCCGCCATCAGCTCCGTGGCCACGTCGAGGTGCACCCGGGCCTCGGCGATGTCGCCGCGGTGGGTGAGGATCGTCCCGATGGCTAGGTGGCCGGCGAGGGTCGGCGCCGGGTCCTCGTGCGGGCCGGCGATGGCGAGCAGCTGGTCGGCCAGCTCCAGCGCGGTGTCGAGCTCCATGGCGATGCAGAAGTAGATGGACAGCCGCCACAGCGCCGGCACCAGGAGCTCGGAGCCCTCGATGCCCTGGCAGAGGTCGCGCATCCGCAGGCAGACCCGCATCACCTCGCCCGAGGCGTAGCCGATGGTGTGGACCCGGAGGGCGCTGAGCTGCTCCAGCACCCCGAGCTCGAGCAGGTCGCGAGGGCGCCCGGCGGGCAGGTCGGCGAGCAGGGCCAGCGCCGTCTGCAGCTGCGCCTCGGCCTGGTCGTGGTCGAGGTGGGCCTCGGCCCAGCGGGCGGCCGCGGCTGCGGCCGCGATGGCCCGGTCCGGTGCCCCCACCGGCACGGCTCGCGCCCGGTGGGACGCCACCTCGAGGAGGTGGGGACCGGCGGCGTCGCCGTGGCGGGCCTCGAGGGCCTCAGCCAGCTGGTGGTGCTGTCGCGCCCGGTCCACCTCGGAGAGGTCGCCGTAGATCGTCTCGTTCACGAGGCCGTGGGAGAACTGGTGGTCGCCCGTGAGGGGGTCGGTCATCACGATCCCGGCGTCGAGGGCGCCCTGGAGGCGCGCCAGCACGTCCTCACCGGCGGTTCGGGTCGTCGCCGCCAGCGTGGCCGCGTCGAAGTCGCGTCCGATGACGGCGGCGGTGCCGAGCAGGTCCATGGTGTCGGGTGGCAAGGCGCGCAGGCGCTGGCGGATCACGTCGCGGACCCCGGAGGGGACGGCATCTCGCAGCGCCGCCGGATCGGCGCCGGCGAGTTCGTCACGTTCGGGGAGCAGGCGCAGGACCTCCAGGGCGAAGAACGGGTTGCCCTGGGTTCGGCGGTGCACGGTGGTCACGACGTCGTCGCCCTGCACGCCCCCCACGGCCTCCACCAGTGCGGCCAGCGCCTCTCGGTCGAGGCCGGTCAGGTCGACCCGGCGCGCGATCGGCTGGCGCACCACGTGAGCCAGGGCCCGAGCCAGGTCGCTGTCGGCCGGCGTGCCGACGCTGCGATAGGTCACGAGGACGAGCAGCCGAGCGTCGGTGATCTCACGAGCGAGGAACGACAGGAGCTGCAGCGACGGGGGGTCGGCCCACTGGATGTCGTCGATCGTGATCATGACGGGCTGGGTCCGGGCCAGCCGGCGGAGGAACGTGGTGAGCGCGTCGTGCACCCGGAAGCGGGCGCCCTCGAGGTCGAGCGGCGGCGGCTCCTGCAGCCCGTCGACGAGGTCGTGGACGTCCGGTGCGACCTGGGCCAGCACGGCGGCGCCGCGCCCCAGGGCGGCCACCACCTCGTCGCGAGGCGCCCGTTCGATGATGGTGCGGAGCACCTGGACCCACGGCCAGAACGCGCCGGCGCCGCCCTCGTCGTGGCACCGCCCCCAGCCGATCACCGCACCGTGCGCCAGCGCCTCACGAGCCAGCTCCTCGGCGAGGCGCGTCTTGCCGATGCCCGGTTCGCCCACCAGCACGGCGATGCGCCCCCGGCCGACGAGGGCGTCGTCGAGGTCGCCGCGCAGGCCGGCGAGCTCGCCGTCGCGACCGACCATGGCCAGGCGGCCCGGCGTCTCGTGGAAGGCGTCGCCGGTCGGTTCGATCGCCGACGCGGCGGCGGCCGTGGCCGCCGCCAGCGGACCGGCGAGCGCCTCGTCCTGGGCCAGGACGGCAGCCTCGAGGTGGCGCAGCTCCGGGCCCGGCTCGACGCCGAACTCCTCGATCAGCGCCTCCCGCACGTCGGCGTACGCCCGCAGGGCGTCGACCTGGCGGCCGGAGCGGTACAGCGCGGTGATGAGCTGCGCGGCGAAGCGCTCGCGGAGCGGGTGGGCTCGGGCCAGCTCGCCGAGTGCGCCCACCACCTCGGCGTGGCGCCCGGCGGCCAGCTCGGCGTCGCCCAGCCCCTCCTGCACCGTGAGCAGCAGCTCGTCGAGGCGCGCCGCCGCCTCCCGGGCGAAGTCGTGATCGGCGAGGTTGGCCAGGATCGGCCCACGGACCAAGGCCAGCGCGGCCCGGTAGCGCTGGGCGGCGCCACGGTGGTCGCCGTCGGCCGCCGCGGCGCGGGCCTGGGCCACGAGGGCGTCGAGGTGGCCGGCGTCGACGTCGAGCGGATCCATGCGCAGCGCGTAGCCCGGCCCGCGGCGCGCCACGACCTCGCGCCCGAGCACGCGACGGAGCTGCGACACCTGGGCCTGCAACGAGTTGGCCGGGTTGGCCGGCTGGTCGTCGCCCCACAGCTCCTCGATGAGCCGGTCGTCGGACACCGGGTTCGGCACGGCCAGGGCCAGCATTGCGAGCAGCGCCTGCAGCTTGGCCCCCGAGACGGCGATCGGCCCGGCGGCCCCGCGGGCCTCGACGGCGCCCAACACCAACACGTTCGGTCCCATCGGAGACCTCCTCGCTTCGCTTCCCGCCTCGGCGACGCTACGGCGTGGGGATGACGCCCGCCCGGTCGAGGTCGCTCGACCACGCGCGACGGCGCCCGGCCGGAGCCGGGCGCCGTCACCCTTGGTCGGTGGTCGTAGGGGTGTCGATCACTCCGAGACGATCGCCCCCAGCACGTCGAGCCGCGAGGCCCGACGGGCGGGGAGCACCGCGGCGGCCGTGCCGGCCAGGGCGGCCACCACGGTCACCACCACCAGCTGGGTGGTCGGGATGCTGAGGGTCGTCAGGCCCTCGTCACGCAGCCCGTCCACCATCGACCAGCCGAACAGCGTGCCCAAGCCGAGCCCGAGCGCCGTGCCGAGGAGGGCGATGATGACCGCCTCCCAGCGCACGGCGGAGCGCAGCTGGCTGCGGGTCATGCCCACCGCCCGCAGCAGCCCCAGCTCCCGGGTCCGCTCGAAGATCGAGAGGGCCAAGGTGTTGGCGATGCCGAGGAGGGCGATCAGCACGGCGAGGCCGAGCAGGGCGTAGATGAGGCTGAGGATCATGTCCATCTGCTCGGTCTGGGCGGCGGCGTAGGCCGCTCGGTCCTGCACCTCGGCCTGGGGGTAGCCGTCGGCCACCCGCTCGATCGCCGTGCGGCCGGCGTCGACGCCGACGCTGTCGGCGAAGGCCACGAGGACCTGGTTGTCGAACCGGTCGGCGACGTTCGCCTCGAAGGTCGACAGGTCCACGAAGTACTGGCCCAAGGTCGGCGTCGCCTCGTAGAGCGCTGCGATGGTGAACGCCTGCTCACCGGTGTCGGCGAAGGCCACGGTGACGGCGTCACCGACCTCCCAGCCCTCGTCCTCTGCGACCTGCTCGTCCACCGCGATCCGGGTGGAGCCCAGGTCGGCGAAGGAGCCGGCGTGCTCGTCGACCTCGACGATCTGCTGCAGCGCCTGGACGTCGGCGGCGTAGAGCGGCTGACCGCTCCCCTCCACCTCGGCGGGGGCGACGCGCAGCCCGGTGGCCGCACCGACCTCGGGCAGGCGGCGGACGGCGTCGGTCAGGTCGGCGGGGAGGCCGCCGGCCTGGCCCACGGCGCCGGAGCTGACGACCAGGTCACCGGTGAAGCTCTCCTCCACCGATGCCTCGACCGACGCCTTGGTCGAGGCGCCGAGGATGGAGATGAACACCACCAGGGTCACGCCGATCATGAGCGCGGCGGCCGTGGCCGAGGTCCGCTTCGGGCTCCGCATGGCGTTCTGGCGGGCCAGCGTCCCGGACATCCCCCGCAGGCGAGGGAGCGGGGCGCCGAGCAGCCAGCTCACCGGCGTGGCGAGCACCGGTCCGAGGACCAGCGTCGCCACGAACACGAGGAGCGCACCGAGGCCGACGAGGGCGAGGCCGGACGAGCCGACCGTCCCGGCCACCAGGGCCGAGGCGCCGCTGACGCCGAGCAGCGCACCGATCACCTTGCGGGACCGGCTGCTCGACGAGTCGTCGGTCGCCACGGCCCGCATGGCGGCGATCGGCGGGACCCTGGAGGCCCGCCGGGCCGGGAGGAGCGCCGAGGCGACGCTGACGCCGAAGCCGGCGATCATCGAGACGAGCACGGTGTTGCCGGTCACCACCACCGAGCCGGCGGGGATGTCGACCCCGACCGCCTCGAACAGCGCCTTGAGCACCGAGGCCACGCCGATTCCGGCGAAGAGCCCGACGACCGAGGCCACCAGGCCGACCGCCACCGACTCGAGCAGCACCGACCCCAGCACCTGGCGACGGCTGGCGCCGATCGCCCGCAGCAGGGCCATCTCCTTGCCGCGCTGGGCGACGATGATCGAGAAGGAGTTGTAGATGATGAACGAGCCGACGAAGAGGGCGATGAGCGCGAACACCAGGAGGAAGGTGTTGAAGAACGACATCTCGTCGCGCAGCGACGCCTGGTCCTCGGCGGTGATCTCGGCGCCGGTCAGCACCTGCAGGTCGTCCGGCACCACGTCGGCGATGCGGGCCGCCAGCTCGGCGTCGCCCGTCCCCTCGGTGGCCGCCACCTTGATGGCGTCGGCCTTGCCGGGCTGGGTGAGGTTCGCCAGGGCCGCCTCCGTGGTGAACATCGTGTAGGAGGCACCCCCCGGGCTGTCCTCGCCGGCGAAGGTCGCGATGCCGACCACGGTCTGGTCCAACGTCCCGGCCTGGGTGAGCACCTGGACGGGGTCGCCGACGCGGAAGCCGGCGGTGTCGGCGCTGGCCTTGTCGATGACGACCTCGTCGCCGGCCCTCGGCTCCCGTCCATGGACGAGGTCGGTGGGGTTGAGGCTCGGCGTGGTCATCCAGTTGCCGCCGACGGTGGGCGCCCCCAGGTCGGGGTTGCCCATGGCGTCGCCCTCCTTGTCGACGAGGCGGGCGTAGGCCTCGACGTAGGGCTCGGCGGCCTGCACGCCATCGACGCGGGCGATGGTGTCGGCCAGCGAGGTGTCGACCCGGGCGCGTTGCGCGCTCGTGAGCTCGTTCTCGGTGGTGACGTCGCTGCGCACGTGGACGCTGGTCCCGGCGTTGATGTCGCTGATGAGGCCGTCGAACGTCTTGCCGATGGTGTCGGTGAGGACGAGCGTGCCGGCCATGAAGGCCACGCCGAGCAGGACGGCGAGGCTGGTGGTGAGGAGCCGCAGCTTGTGGGCGGCCAGGTTCTTGAGGGTGGTCCGGAACATGGCGGTCACGCCCCGAACTTCTTGAGCCGGTCGAGGACCCGCTCGGGGGTGGGCTCGACCATCTCGTCGACGATCTGGCCGTCGGCCAGGAACACGACCCGCTGGGCGTAGCTGGCGGCCACGGGATCGTGGGTCACCATCACGATGGTCTGGCCGAGCTCCTCGACGGCCCGACGCATGAACGTCAGGATCTCGGCGCCGGTGCGGGAGTCGAGGTTGCCGGTGGGCTCGTCGCCGAAGATGATCTCCGGCCGGCTGGCCAGGGCGCGGGCCACGGCGACCCGCTGCTGCTGGCCGCCGGAGAGCTCGCTCGGGCGGTGCGACAACCGGTTCGAAAGGCCGACCGTCCCGACCACGAGCTCCAGCCACGCCGGGTCGGCCCTGCGGCCGGCCAGGGCGAGCGGGAGGGTGATGTTCTCCAGGGCGGTGAGCGTCGGGACCAGGTTGAACGCCTGGAAGATGAAGCCGATCTTGTCCCGGCGCAACAGCGTGAGCTGCCGGTCGTTCAGCGACGACAGGTCGGTGTCGCCGACGTAGACGCTTCCCGAGGTGAGGGTGTCGAGCCCGGCCACGCTGTGCATCAGCGTGCTCTTGCCGGACCCGCTCGGGCCCATCATGGCGGTGAAGCGCTGGGCGTGGAACTCGACGTCGACGCCACCGAGGGCGGCGACGGCGGTGTCGCCGTGGCCGTAGACCTTGGTGGCGCCGACGGCTCGAGCGGCGGGGGCGAGGTGGGTCACGGGGGGTGACGGGTGGGCGAGGGTGGCGGTCATGCGGTGCTCCTGGTCGGGTCCTGCGCCACCCGGTTGGTGTCGCCGCCCCACCATCGGGCCGCCCCCTGAGCCGCCCCTGACCACGCGCTGACCCGAGCGCTGACGTGGTGCGGTGGGCCCGCCGACGCGGGTTGGGGCCGACGTGCGGCGCGGCCGCCCTGGCCGGCCGCCTGCTCAGCCGGCGGCCGTGCGACGGGCCCA
>JAESGR010001083.1_pt1 | contig 10931 bp, 4 predicted proteins | sample 9269771 | NCBI WGS metagenome assembly JAESGR01 (sample SAMN15739572, study PRJNA653492) | algae metagenome | isolation source: Chroococcus sp. CMT-3BRIN-NPC107 and co-occurring heterotrophs from well... | place: USA: Clark Mountains Wilderness, California | collected 2010-04-18
CGCCTGCTGCGGTGAATGGGACGGATACATGACTGCTTTCAAGGTCGGGCTGCCACTTTACAAGCCCGATACTTTCGGATGCAAGTCCCGCGTGAGTATCCCTTGCGCTCCGCCAGGCGCGCGGCGAAGTATTTACGCTTGCCGCTCGCGCAGCGGGAACAGCCCAGCCAGCTCCGCGAGCGCCTGGTCGGTGTCGCGGTAGTGCACGAAGATGCCGCCCGCCTCCTCCCAGAGGTGCTGGTACTTCAGCGTATCGTCGACCAGCACGTCCCCGTGCTTGCAATGGTTGCGCTTGTCGCGCGCGAGCGTGGTGATGATCTTCGTCCCGGGAAAGTGCTGCTCGGCCCAGCGGACCTTCTGCGCGGACGCCCAGTTCCCGCGCGGCACGCCGGTGAGGATGATCGGGTGCAGGTGGCGCACGGCCTCGAAGAGCTTGGTCGCTCCGGGCATCAGCGGCAGGGTGGCGAAGAAATCCGGCGCCTTGGCCAGCCGGGCCCAGAAGCGGCCGGCGCCATGCCGGTCCTGGAACACGCGGGGCGGCAGGCCCAGCACCTGTTCCGCGCCGCGGTCGAAGTCGGCGAGCACGCCGTCGCAGTCGAGGTAGAGCTGTCGGTCGGACATCCAGCGATGCTGCCTTACTTCACCTTGCTCGGCGCCACCCAGGTGTAGCCCAGGGCCGTGATGCCGTCGACCAGCTTGCGGAAGTCCGCCAGGCCCGGCGTGTTCATGCCCTCCTCCGCCCAGAAGGGATGGAAGAAGAAGGAGGCGAAGCCGTCGCGCACCGTCATCGCGTACTGCGCGTTCGTATAGATGTCCAGCCACGAATACGTGAAGTAGGAGCTGGGGTCGATGCGGCTGATGTCGTACTCGATGTTGCCCAGGTTCTCCGGCAGCACGCGCTGGCCGTAGTAGTCCTTCTGGATCACGTAGGGGAAGATCTGCCCCACCGCGAAGTCCTTGCCCGGCTTCGCGCTGAAGTCCGGCTTTTCGGCCGTCGTGTACACCACGCGCTGGTAGGTGGTCGTGAACAGTTGCGGCACTGCCTTGCACGCGATCGCGGAGCAGAAGTAGTGCGGCGTCTCCCACGCCACCGGCGTGTAGCCGTGCGCGCGCAGGTCGGCGAGCCCCGCGTTCAGGCGCCCGAGCGTCCAGGACGTGGAGTCCTCCGGCACCGGCGCATTGCGCACGATGTCCCAGAACTCGTAGTCGTCGCCGCTGATGCCGGTCCAGGGGTTCTTCATGTCCCCGTACTGGTGGGTGTAGCCGTGCATCACGATCTCGGCCCCGCGCGCGAGTGCGTAGTCGAGCGACTGGCGCAGGCTGGTCGCCTGCGACAGCGGGATGTCCTCGGGCGTGCCGCCGTTGGCGCGGCCCGCCGGGTCGCGGTAGCGGGGGATCAGCGCGATCGAGAAGGGCACGCGCCGGCTCGCCAGGAAGTCCGTCAGGCTCTTCATCGCCGCGGGCGAGGCCTTCGCATCCACGTCCTCCAGCCGCACCATCGCCTGGTGCGACTCGGCGTGGTGCACTTCCAGCATGTCGTGCAGCAGGTCGGCGATGACGAGGTAGCGGTCGCGCGGGCCGATGTAGGTGAAGGGCATGTCGGCCACGTACCAGAAGCGGCCCGACTTCAGCACGTAGGGCGCGCTCTCGCCGGTCTTCGGGTTGCGCATCGGCACCACGGACGTGGCCTTGGCCGCATCGCTGATCGAGACGATGCCTGCGTCCGGATCGGCGCTGATGATGTTGCGCGCCCCGTCCCAGGCGTAGTACTTGACGAAGTCCTTGCCCTTGTAGCTGACCGTGTCGAAGAAGCCCGGGCTCGGGTTGGCCGCGCTCGGCAAGGCGTTCATGCCGCGCAGGCCCGCCAGGGCGAAGCCGCGCGCTTCCTGGAAGCCCGGCGTCGCCGTGAGCTGCCACAGGTTGTACTTGAACCAGACCAGCGTCTTCGTGGTCGCGGCGGCGTCGGCGATGAAGGCCGCGGGCAGCGGGGTCTCGTACGCCGCGCCGAGATAGAAGGTCGCGTCGTATGTGTTCATGCGGCCGGCGGTGTACTGGTGCACCGGCACCAGGTCCACGGAAGCGTCGAAGTGGCCCAGCAGGTTGCGCAGCATGATCGCGTACGACAGGCCCAGCTTCTGCCACTCGGACCCGGCGGGAGCGTCGAACAGGATGAGCGTCTTCGGCCCGGTGCCCTTCGCGCTGGCGAAGCCGGGGCCCGTGTCGGGCGAAGTGTTGGAGCCCGGGATGCTGCCAGTGGACCCACTGCCGCCCGTAGTGCCGCCCGTCGTGCCGCCCGCACTGCCGCTGCCGCCCGTGGTGCCGCCGGCGCCCGCGGTGGTGCCGCCGCTGCCGCCGCTGCCGCCTGTGCCCGACGTGCCCGACGTGCCCGACGTGCCCGACGTGCCGGACGTGCCCGACGTCGTGCCGCTGCCGGTGCTGCCGGTCGTGCCGGCGCCGACCGTGCCGATGCCACCGGTGCCGGTACCCGCCGTGCCTCCTTCGTTGCCGCCGGCTCCGGTGGTGCTCCCGGCGGAAGTGTCGCCAGCCGCGGTTCCGCCAGGGCCAGCGCCGGTGCCGGCGCCCGTGCCGGTGTCCGGCATGCCGGTGCTCGTCGACCCGCCGGATGCGGACCCGCCGCCCTGGTTGGTCACGCCGGCGACGGTGCCGGAACCGCCACCCCCGCCGCCGCCGCAAGCGGCCAGCAACACGGTGAGCGAGAGCGCTACAGTTTTGAGAAGGTTCCGGTACATCATTCCAACGACTTGTAATTGCCGTGGCAATTTATGGCGTCGGGCAGAGCCAGGTGACGGCACTTTCCTGCCGTCATCGCGTAGGACAAATCCGGGCGGCGGCTAAGCCGCCGCGAGCGGCAGGCGCACTTCGAAGCGGCTGCCCGCACCGGGCCCGGCGCTCTCGGCGACGATCGCGCCCTGGTGCAGTTCGACCAGCCGGCGTACCAGCCACAGGCCGATGCCCAGGCCGCCCTGCGCCCCCGGCGCATCGCGATGGCCCTGGGCGAACAGCGCGAACACATGAGGCAGCGCTTCCGGCGCGATGCCGTTGCCGTTGTCCTGCACTTCCACCACGGCCTGCTGGCCGTCGCAGCGCGCGCGCACTTCGATGCGCCCGCCCGGCGGCGTGTACTTGATGGCGTTGTTCACCAGGTTGGAGAACACCTGCGCCAGCCTCGTGAGGTCGCCCCGCACCTGCAGCGAATCGCCTTCCACCCGCACGACCAGGTCATGGCGCGAGGCGTCGGCGGCCGCCTGGCAGGCTTCGACCGCATCGGCGATGGCCTTGCGGATGTCGACGTGCTCGGAGCGCAATTCCAGCTTGCCACGGCTGATGCGCGACACGTCCAGCAGGTCGTCGACCAGCCGCACGAGGTGCGTGAGCTGCCGCTCCATCATGTCGCGCGTGCGCGCCGCCGTCGGTGGCAGCTCGCCGACGCGGCGCAGGATTTCCAGGCCGGTGCGGATCGGGGCCAGCGGGTTGCGCAGTTCGTGCGCCAGGGTGGCGATGAATTCGTCCTTGCGCCGATCCGCCTCCACCACGTCGGTGATGTCGGTGGAGACGCCGCACACCGCGTACACCTGCCCGCTCTCGTCGTACAGCGGGAACTTGCTGGAACGGAAGGTGGCGCGCTGCCCATTGAGCACCGTGCGCTCCTGCACCAGCACCGGCTCGCCGCTTTCGATGACCGCCAGGTCGTTGGCGCGCAGCGCTTCGGCCGTGGCCTTGCCGAACAGGTCGTCGTCGGTCACGCCGTGCGCCTGCTCGGGCGTGAGCCCATGCAGGGTGCGCCAGGCCTGGTTGGACAGGATGTAGCGCCCCTGCAGGTCCTTGGCATACACCAGGGCGCCGGCGCCCTCGATCACCGACTCGGTCAGGCGTTGCGCGGCACGCAGCTTGCGCTCGGCGACCATCTCCGTGGTGACGTCGCGCGCCGCGCAGATGCCGCGGTCCGGCTTGAGCTCCCCGTCCAGCATGCTGAAGGTCACCTGCAGGCGGATGTGCAGCCAGCGCACGCCGCCGCTGGGCAGCAGCGCCCGCACGTCGATGGCCAGGTGGCCGCCGCCGCGCGGGTCCGTCGTGCGCGCGATCGCATCCAGGTAGCGCTGGCGGTCCTCGGGGTGGATGCGGTCGAAGATCGCCTGGCGCGGCACCGTCATCTCGCCTTCGCCCAGTTCCAGCAGCCGCGCCAGTTCCGCCGAGATGTGGTTGCGGTTGGTGCGGTAGTCGATCTCCGCCATCACCAGGCCCGCGGCCTGGATGCCCATCTCCAGCTTCAGGCGGGCCGTCTCGCGCTGCTCCTCGGCGAGCCTGCGCTGGGTGACGTCGCGCGCGATGCCCAGCAAGCCGACGATCTCGCCCGACTCGTCGCGCAGCGGCATCTTGCGCGAGTGGTAGTGGCGCACCGTACCGTCCGGCGAAGGGATGGACTCCTCGATCTCCGTCACGCGGCCGGAGCGCAGCACGGTGCGGTCGTTCTCCATCAGGCTGCGGGCCACGTCGGAGCCGCGCATGATCTCCAGGTCCGTGCGGCCGATCACCTCGCCGAGCGGGCAGCCCACGATCGCGAGCATGGCGGGATTGGCGAACTGGTAGCGCCCCAGGCGGTCCTTGGCGAAGATGACGTCGTCGCTCGCCTCGGCGATCGCCCGGGCAAGCAGCACGGGGTCGCCGAACAGGCTGGAGGAAACACGCGTCGCGGACATGGTTCCCGTATTCTCGGGCACAAGCGCAGCGCGGGCCACCGCCGCGCGCCTGGCGCGGCCGTGGCCCAGCCGCTAACGGCTCTCGGCCGCGCGCTCGCCGATCACGCGCAGCAGCGCATCGACGTCCAGGGGCTTGACCATGTGGTGGTCGAAGCCGGCGTCCTTGGCGCTCTGCACGTCCTGGGGCTGCCCCCAGCCGGTGACCGCCACGACGGTGCGCCGGCCGCCGCCGGCCTGGGCGCGGATACCCCGGCACGTGTCGTAGCCGTTGAGCTTGGGCATGCCGATGTCCAGCAGCACCAGGTGCGGGTCGAAGGCCTGCGCTTCCTGCACGGCGGCCTCGCCGTCGTGCACCCGGCGCACCTCGTGGCCCATCACTTCCAGCAGCACGCCCAGCGTCTCGGCGGCATCCCGGTTGTCGTCGGCCACCAGGATGCGCAGGGACGGCATGTCGGGCATCGCGACCTGCTGGTCGGGCTGCTGGGGCTCGGCGTCGGCCACGCTGCCCACCAGCGGCAGCCGCACGTGGAACTGGCTGCCCTTGCCCGGACCCTCGCTGGCGGCCGTGACGATGCCGTTGTGCATCTGCACGAGGCGGCGCGTGAGCGCCAGGCCGATGCCCAGGCCGCCTCGCGAACGCTTGAGCGCCGGCTCTTCCTGCGAGAACATCTCGAACACCTGCTCCAGCCGCTGCGGCGAAATGCCGATGCCGTCGTCGCGGATGGAGATGAGCGCCTGGCCGCCTTCGGCCACCACCCGTACCTCGATCCGGCCGCCCGGGTCGGTGTACTTCGCCGCGTTCGACAGCAGGTTCATGAAGGCCTGTGCCAGGCGCGCGCGGTCCGCATCCACCTGCAGCTTCACGGGCGGCTGCATGATGGACAGCTTGTGCCCGGCGCCGTCGATCTGCGGCTGGATGGTTTCCACCGCATCGGCCAGCACCTCGTCGAGCGCCACAATCTCGCGGCGCAGCTCGATGCGGCCCTGGTTGATGCGGCTGATGTCCATCAGGTCCTCGATCAGGTGGCCCAGCGCGTGGACCTGCCGGTCGATCACGTCCGAGGCCCACTGCACGTCCTGCGTCGCCGGTCCCCTGAGCTTGAGGAAATGGATGGCATTGCGCACCGGCGCGAGCGGGTTGCGCAGTTCGTGCGCCAGCGTGGCGAGGAACTCGTCCTTGCGCTGGTTGGCTTCGCGCAGCTTGGCCTCGCTGGCCTCGAGTTCCTTGGTGCGCTCGCGCACGCGCTCGTCCAGCGACGCATTCAGGTCCGCCAGGCGCGCCTCGGCCCGCCGCCGCTCGGACACCTCGGCCAGCAGCATCCGGTTGGCGCGCTCCACCTCCCGGTTCTTGCGGTGCAATTCCGCGAAGACGGCCACCTTGGAGCGCAGCACCGGCGCATTGACCGGCTTGTGCAGGTAGTCCACGGCGCCGCTGCCATAGCCTTCCAGGATGTGCTGGTCGTCGTTGTAGTAGGCGGTGAGGAAGATGATCGGGATGCGCGCGGTCTTCTTGCGCTCCTTGACCAGCTGCGCGAGTTCGAAGCCGGTCATCCCGGGCATCTGCACGTCGAGCACCAGCACCGCGAACTCGTCCGCCATCAGCGCCAGCAGGGCGTCCTGGCCCGAAGTGGCACGCACCAGCCGGTAGGTGGGATCCTCGAGGACGGACTCCAGGACCGCGAGGTTCTTCGGCTCGTCGTCGACGATGAGGATGTTGACCGGGGGTTCGGTGAGATTCATGTCGTTCAGCGGAACAGCCACACGCGCATCAGCGACAGCAGCTGGTCGGTGTTCACCGGTTTGGAAATGTAGTCGCTGGCACCCGCTTCCAGGCACTTCTCGCGGTCACCCTTCATGGCTTTCGCCGTCAGGGCCAGGATCGGCAATGTGCGGAACGCCGGGTCCTTGCGGATCTCGCGCATGGTCTCGTAGCCGTCCATATCCGGCATCATGATGTCCATCAGCACCATCTCGAAGTCCTGCGACTCCTTCAGGATTTCGATGGCCTGGCGACCGTTGGTGGCGCTGACCACGTGCACGTCGTGGTTCTCCAGCACCGAGGTCAGCGCGAAGATGTTGCGTGCGTCGTCGTCCACCACCAGCACCTTGCGGCCCTGCAGCACTTCGGACGAGTTGTGCAGGCGCTCCAGCATCGCCTGCTTCTCCGTCGGCAGCTGCGTGACGACCCGGTGCAGGAACAGCGCGGTCTCGTCGAGCAGGCGCTCCGGGGACTGCACGTCCTTGAGCACGATGCTCTTGGCCATGGTGTTCAGCCGGCCCTGCTCGTCGGCGCTCAGGTCCTTGCCGGTGAACACGACCACCGGGACGGTGGAGAGCTCCGGCTCGCGGCGCATGGTCTCCAGCAGCTGGAAGCCGGTCATGTCCGGCAGCCGCAGGTCGAGCACCACGCAATCGAAGGACTGCTTGCGCATGGCCGCCAGCGCGGCGTCGCCGCTGCCGGCCGTGGCGATGTCGATGTCGTCGTAGCCCAGGAGTTCGACCACCGCATCGCGCTCGATCTCGTTGTCTTCCACCACCAGCAGGCGCTTGGTCCGCGGCGCGGTGAATTCCTTGAGGCGGTCGAAGGCCGCTTCGAGGCCGGCCGTCGTCGGCTCCTTGAGCAGGTAGTTGAAGGCGCCGTGCGACAGGCCGTGCTGCCGCTCTTCTTCCATCGTCACGATCTGCACCGGGATGTGGCGCAGCGCCGGGTCCAGCTTCAGCTGGTTCAGCACGGTCCATCCGAGCATGTCGGGCAGGAAGATGTCCAGCGAGATCGCCGAGGGCTTGAACTGGCGCGCCAGCGACAGGCCCATCGCGCCCTTGTTGGCCACCAGGCCCTTGAAGCCCTTGTCGCGGGCCAGCCCGAGCAGGATGCGGGCGTAGTGCGGGTCATCCTCGATCACCAGCAGCACGGGGTCGCCATCCTGGATCTTCTCGCGATCGTCCGGGATGTGCTCGTCGCGGGCGATCGGCAGGGTGATGACCGTGTTCTCCGGCGTCTTCGCCTTGCGGGCATGCACGGTCGCGGCGTCGGGGCCGGCATAGTGCAGCGGCAGGAACAGCGTGAAGGTCGAGCCCTGGTTCGGCACGCTGGTCAGCCGGATCTCGCCGCCCAGCAGCACCGCCAGTTCGCGCGAGATCGCCAGGCCCAGGCCGGTGCCGCCGTACTTGCGCGAGGTGCCGGCGTCGGCCTGCTGGAAGGCCTCGAAGATCAGGCGCTGCTTCTCGGGCGGCACGCCGATGCCGGTGTCCTCCACCGCGAAGGCGATGACGTGCTGCGTCTGCGAGAGCACCGGGTGGTCGGGGCTCCAGCCGCCCGTGGCCAGGCCGACCCGGACCTCCACGTGCCCGTGGGAGGTGAACTTCACCGCGTTGGACATCAGGTTCTTCAGGATCTGCTGCAGGCGCTTGGCATCGCTGTCCATGGTGCGCGGCAGGTCTTCCGAGAACTTGATGTGCAGCGGCAGGTTCTTCTGCTCGGCCACGTGGCGGAAGTTGCGGTCCAGGCTGTCGCGCAGGCCCTGGAACGGAATCTCCTCGATGTCCACCGTCACCGTGCCCGATTCGATCTTGGACAGGTCCAGGATGTCGTTGATCAGGTTCAGCAGGTCCGAGCCCGAGGAGTTGATGTTGCGCGAGAACTCCACCTGCTTGGTCGACAGGTTGCCGGCGGTGTTCTCGGCCAGCTGCTGCGACAGGATCAGGATCGAGTTGAGCGGCGTGCGCAGCTCGTGCGACATGTTGGCCAGGAACTCCGACTTGTACTTGGAGGTGAGCGCCAGCTCGGACGCCTTCTCCTCCAGCGCGCGGCGGGCCTGTTCCACTTCCGAGTTCTTGCGTTCCACCTCGGCGTTCTGCTCCGCGAGCAGCCGCGCCTTGTTCTGCAGTTCCTCGTTGGTCTGCTGCAGTTCGGTCTGGCGCGCCTGCAGTTCCACCGTAAGCTGCTGCGACTGCTTCAGCAGGCCCTCGGTCCGCATCGTCGCCTCGATCGTGTTGAACACCGCGCCGATGCCCAGCGCGAGCTGGTCCAGGAAGTTCAGGTTCACCGCGGTGAAGGGCTGCAGCGAGGCGAGCTCGATGACGGCCTTGGTCTGGTTCTCGTACAGCACCGGCAGCACGATCACGGAGATCGTGTTCGCCTCGCCCAGGCTGGAGCCGATGCCGATGTATTCCGAGGGCACGTCGGACAGGAGGATGCGCCGGTTCTGCAGCGCGCACTCGCCCACCAGTCCTTCGCCCAGCCGGATCGTTTCGGCCAGCTTGCTGCGGCCCGGCTGCGCATAGGTCGCCAGCATGGCCAGCTCGCCGGTGTTGTCCGTGGCGCTGTTGTGGTAGATCGAGCCCTGGTGCGCGTTGACCAGCGGGGCCAGCTCCGACAGCAGCATCTTGCCCACGGTGTTCAGGTCGCGCTGGCCCTGCAGCATGCCGGTGAAACGGGCCAGGTTGGTCTTGAGCCAGTCCTGTTCGCGGTTCGACTCGGTCGTCTCGCGCAGGTTGGAGATCATGGTGTTGATGTTGTCCTTGAGCTCGGACACTTCACCCTTGGCATCCACCTGGATCGAGCGCGTCAGGTCACCCTTCGTCACTGCCGTCGCCACTTCGGCGATCGCCCGCACCTGCGTCGTGAGGTTGGCCGCCAGCAGGTTCACGTTACCGGTCAGGTCCTTCCAGGTGCCCGCCGCGCCCGGCACGTTCGCCTGGCCGCCCAGCCGGCCTTCCACGCCCACTTCTCGCGCCACGTTGGTCACCTGGTCGGCGAAGGTGGCGAGCGTGTCGGTCATGTTGTTGATGGTGTCGGCCAGCGCCGCCACCTCGCCCTTGGCCTGCACCGTGAGACGCTGGCTCAGGTTGCCGTTGGCCACCGCCGTCACCACCTTCACGATGCCGCGCACCTGTTCGGTGAGGTTCGAGGCCATGAAGTTGACGTTGTCGGTCAGGTCCTTCCAGGTGCCGCCCACGCCGGACACCTGCGCCTGGCCACCGAGCTTGCCCTCGGTACCCACTTCACGCGCCACGCGCGTCACTTCGCCAGCGAAGGAGTTGAGCTGGTCGACCATCGTGTTGATGGTGTTCTTCAGCTCCAGGATCTCGCCCTTCACGTCCACCGTGATCTTGCGGTTCAGGTCGCCGCGCGCCACGGCCGTGGTCACCTCGGCGATGTTGCGCACCTGCGAGGTGAGGTTGGCGCCCATGGTGTTGACCGAGTCGGTCAGGTCCTTCCAGGTGCCGGCCACGCCGGGCACCACGGCCTGCACGCCCAGCCGCCCTTCGGTACCCACTTCGCGCGCCACCCGCGTCACTTCGGAGGCGAAGCTTCGCAGCTGCTCCACCATCGTGTTGATGGTTTCCTTCAGCTGGAGGATTTCGCCGCGCACGTCCACGGTGATCTTCTTGGAGAGGTCGCCGTTGGCCACGGCGATCGTCACTTCCGCGATGTTCCGCACCTGGTTCGTCAGGTTCGAAGCCATCGAGTTCACGTTGTCGGTCAGGTCCTTCCAGGTGCCGGCGACACCCGGCACGACGGCCTGGCCACCGAGCTTGCCTTCGGTACCCACTTCCCGCGCCACGCGCGTCACTTCGGAAGCGAAGGCCGAGAGCTGGTCCACCATCGTGTTGATGGTCTCCTTCAGCTGCAGGATCTCGCCCTTCACGTCCACCGTGATCTTGCGGCCCAGGTCGCCCCGCGCGATGGCCGTCGCCACGTCGGCGATGTTCCGCACCTGGCCGGTGAGGTTGTTCGCCATCGAATTGACGTTGTCGGTCAGGTCCTTCCACGTGCCGGCCACGCCCGGCACCTGCGCCTGGCCACCGAGCTTGCCTTCGGTACCCACTTCACGCGCGACCCGCGACACTTCGGCGGCGAAGGCGTTGAGCTGGTCCACCATCGTGTTGATGGTTTCCTTCAGCTCCAGGATTTCACCGCGCACGTCCACGGTGATCTTCTTGGACAGGTCGCCGTTGGCCACGGCGATGGTCACTTCCGCGATGTTCCGCACCTGGTCGGTCAGGTTCGAAGCCATCGAGTTCACGTTGTCGGTCAGGTCCTTCCAGGTACCGGCCACGCCTTCCACGGCCGCCTGGCCACCCAGCTTGCCCTCGGTACCCACTTCGCGCGCCACCCGCGAGACCTCGCCGGCGAAGGAGTTCAGCTGGTCCACCATGGTGTTCATGGTTTCCTTCAGCTGCAGGATCTCGCCCTTCACGTCCACCGTG
>JAESGR010001084.1_pt1 | contig 10909 bp, 9 predicted proteins | sample 9269771 | NCBI WGS metagenome assembly JAESGR01 (sample SAMN15739572, study PRJNA653492) | algae metagenome | isolation source: Chroococcus sp. CMT-3BRIN-NPC107 and co-occurring heterotrophs from well... | place: USA: Clark Mountains Wilderness, California | collected 2010-04-18
ACGGGCCGAGAGGGCGCGACGCTCGGCGGAGGTGAGGGCCACCGTCCAGCACGCCACGGCCGTCGCCGTCCACGCCGCGGCGGCCAGCGGCCACCACCACCCGGCGGGCCAGGCGTCGGCGGCGGCGACGACCACGACGACCGGGAGGGCGGCGAGCAGCGGCCCGCCGAGGCCCCGCCGGACGAAGCCGGCCCCGGTGAGGTCGAGCGAGCGCGTGCGGGGCACGTTGACGAAGGCGTGGGCGGCCAGGCCGACGGCGGCGCCGACGAGCGTGCCGAGGGCGACGCCGGTCGGCCCGTAGGCCAGGCCGAGGGCGATGCTGGCGGCCACGTTGACCACGCCCTCGAGCACCGGTGTCGAGCGGATGCGGCGGTGCTCGCCGGTGCCGAAGAGCATCACCGGGTACGGCATGACCACGAGGCGCAGCACGTTGCCGGCCACGAGGGCCCGCAGGATCGGCACGCCGACGGCGGCCGTCTCGGCGCCCACCCACGCGGTGAGCACGGGATCGGCGAGGAGCGCGAGGGCGGCGCCGCCGAGGACCACGGCGGTGCCGCCGAGCCGGGTGATGCGCAGCAGCAGCTCGGTGAGGTCGGCGCGGCGGCCTGCGGCGTCGAGGTCGGCGGCGACGGGCACGAGCGGGGCGAGGGCGGAGCTGTAGACGGCGTTGACGATCGACACGGCGCCCGCCGCCGCTGCGAAGGCGGCCACCCCGCCGAAGTCGATGCGGGCGACGATCGTCGTGTCGAGGCCGACCACCAGGAGCCCGGCGAGGATCCAGATGCCGTAGGCCGACGAGAACGACACCATCTCCCGCCCCACGGTGCGGTCCACCAGCGAGCGCCGCACGGGGACCCGCAGGCGGCGGAACGCCACGCCGATGACGAGGTAGCCGAGCACCGAGGTCCCCGCCCACGCCGCGGCCAGCGGGCCGAGGCCGAGGCCCCAGCTGGCGAAGACGATCACCAGGCCGGTCCCCACGAGGCGGGACGCGAACGTGATGCTCGACGGGACGACGAGCCGCCCCACGCTGAGGAAGTAGCCGGTGCACGTGGTGGCCAGCAGCCCGAGCAGCGACGAGCCGCCGACGAGGGCGAGCGTGAGGCGGGCGCTCGGGACGAGCTCGGCGGGCAGCTTGGGGTAGACGACCGGCACCAGCGCCACCAGCGCGGCCAGCAGCGCCGCGCCGGCGGCGATCGAGGCGAGCTGCAGCGCCAGCAGCGTCGACATGACCCGTCCGGTCCCGTCGACGGCGTCGCGGTGCTTGGCCGCGAAGTGGCCGACCGCGCTGAGGGCGCCCAGGTCGAGCAAGCCGAGGTAGGTCCCGACCTCGACGGCGATGGCCCACGCCCCGTAGGTGGTGGGGCCGAGCTGGCGGATCAGGACGGGCGGCACGAGCAGCACCAGGAAGGCGCCCGAGGTGGTCCGCAGCAGGCTTGCCGCCGACTCGCGCAGGAGCCGCCGGCGGAGCGGGTTCCCGACCTGGGGCTCGGTGGGGGTCGGAGCCGGGGCGGTGGCGGTGGCGGTCACGGCTCGGGGACGAGGTACGACCGGCCGTGCGGGTCGGGCACGTGCCGGAAGTCGGTGAGGCCGATCGAGGCCCGCCGGGGCGTCACCGGGTAGCAGTCCTCGAACCGGTCGGCCAGGTCCTCGCGGACGAAGAAGGCGTTGGTGCCGGTGAGGTCCGCGTGCACGAGCCGGTACCCCTTGGCCGCGCCGAGCTCGTCGAGGGCGCCGAGGGAGGCGCCGTAGAAGTCGGTGCCGTCCCACCCCTGCTCCGGCTCGTAGGGCTGGACGAGCCGAGCCGCCGGGTCGAGGGCGCCGTTGTACTCGACGACCACCACGGTGGGCCGGTAGCGCTCCACGGCCTTCCAGACCCAGTAGTCGTTCCCGTCGATGTCGATCGAGAGCAGGTCGAGGTCGGTCGGCACGCCGGCGGCCTCGAACAGGGACTCGACGTTCTCCGCCGTCACGAGCGCCCGGGTGACCCGCACCCGGTCGACGGCCTCGTACTTGTCGTGGAGCTGATCGTGCAGCTCGGGGGAGCCCTCGATGAACAGGCCCTCCCAGGCGTGGACGTCGGCCAGCAGCACCGAGTTGCCCTCGAGCCCGCCGCCGATCCCGAACTCGACGAACCACCGGGTGGTCGTGCCGGTGCGGTGGAGGATCTCGGCCAGGACCCCGTCCTCGCCGTTCTGCGAGAACACCTTGAGCTCGTGGCCGGCCAGGCCGGGCGGGAAGCCGTAGCGCTCGCCGAGCACGGCCAGGTTCGCGTAGGCGAGCGCGTTGCGCACCCGCATCTGCTCGGTCACCCGCTGGAACCGGCGGCGGAGCCCCACGAGCGAGCGGGGGAGGACCTTCTGGGCGGTGCTCACGACGCCGTCCCCGGCCGGAAGAAGCGCTCGATGCCGCGCCTCGGGGCGTCCGGTGCGTACACGTAGGTGCCGTACTCGCCGAGCTGCGAGGCCGGCACCTCGGTGATGGCGACGCCGCAGACGTTGGCCGCCACCTGGCCGAGCTGGTCGACCGCCCGGCGGACGTTGCGCTTCGTGGACCGCTCGGCCGAGACCACCAGCAGCACGGCGTCGACGTGGGCGGACAGGGCGACGGCGTCGGCCACCGGCACGACCGGCGGCGAGTCGACGATGACCACGTCGGCGTCGCGCCGGCAGGCGTCGAGCAGCTTCACGCTGGCCTCCGACTGCAGGAGCTCGGCGGGGTACGGCGTCGGCGGCCCCGACGTGACGGCGATGAGCGGGTGCTCCTCGAGGACCCGGTGGCTCACCTTGGAGAGCGGGCGCCCGTTGAGGGCGGCGGTGGTGTAACCGGCGCCGTTGGGCAGGCCGAGGAACGCGTGCACGCGGGGCCGGCGCAGGTCGGCGTCGATGAGGATCGTCCGCTGCCCGGCCATGGCGAACATGACGGCGAGGTTCACCGCCGTGGTGGTCTTGCCCTCGCCGGCGGTGGCGCTGGTGACCTGGATGGTGCGGGCGCCGTCGAGGCCCGAGACGAACTGCAGCGACGTGCGGAGGCTGCGGTAGGCCTCGGACGCCGAGCTGGTCCGGTCCTCGAGGGCGGCGACGTGGGTGGTCCGCCGGTCCTCCCAGCCCGACAGCACCGGCACCATGCCGAGCACCGGCAGGTGCGGCGCGATCTGCTCGAGTCCCGACCGGGAGTCGATGCGGTCGTCGAAGAACTCGAGGACGAAGGCGAGGACCACGGCGAGGATGCCGCCGGCGAACAGGGCCAGGATCGCCGAGCGCACCGGCGTGGGGCTGACGGGGTCCGACGGCACCTCGGCCCGGTCGACGAGCGTGGCGTTGCCGGTGGTCAGGGTCTGCTTGAGCCGGAGAGCATCGAGCCGGGTGCGCACGGTCCGGACCTGCTCGGCGGCGGCGGCCCGGTCGGCCTGGGCGGACACGAGCGCAGACCCGGTGGCGGTGGCGACCAGCTCGTCGAGCACGGCGAGGCGGCCGCTGGCGTCGTTGAGCTGGCGCTGCACGGACTCGGCGGCCTCGGCCAGGTCCTGGCGGGTGGACTCGGTGCGGAACGAGATGTAGCGCCGGGCGGTCTCGTTGGCCACCGCCGCGGCCAGCTCGGCGTCGGTCGACGACACCGAGACCGAGACGAGGTCGGTCCCCTCGATGGCGGCCGTGGTCGCCGCGGGGGTGTCCGGGCCGAAGGTCCGCTCCACCTGGTCTCGCACGCTGCGCGACCCGAGCAGCCGCACCTCGGTGTCGATGATGCGCTTGCGGTCGACCACCAGCGGCTGGCCGGTCTGGTCGAGCTCCTGCTCGCTGACGCGCGGCTCGATCAGGACGCGTGCCTCGCTCGTGTAGCGCGGCGTCTGGACGAGGCTCGACGCCAGCGCGACGACCAGGACGAGGAGGGTGAAGACGACGATGGCGCGGCGGCGGCGGCCGAGGACGCCGAGGTACTCGCGCACGCCGGGCTCGCCCGCCGGGTCGAGGGGGAGCAGGCGCGGGGGTGCGTGGCCGGCGTTGGTCATGTCGGGGCCTCGACCTTCCGTTCGTCGAGGGGCACGTCGCGCGACGTGACGGGGAACCCGCCGATGGCCAGGCCGATCAGCACCGCGACGAGCACGGCGACGAACCAGATCCAGGTGACGGGGCGACGCAGGCGGGCGCTCATCGGGGCCTCCTCCGGAACACGACGGTCTGCTGGTGGCGGTCGACGTCGGCCACCTCGACGAGGTCGAGGCCGTGGCCGGCGAACAGGTCGACGACGTCGGTCTGCCGGTAGGCGACCGCGGCCTCCGGGTACCTGGGGTTCTCGACCCAGCACCCGTCCAGCTCGTGGGCGAAGGTCCAGCGGTCGCCCAGCAGGGCCTGCACGTGCTCGAGGAGGAAGAACGTGTGGGAGGCGTGGCCGCCGTCGGCCGTCGCCCGACCCAGCTCGGCGGCGTAGTGCGCGGTGTCGGCGGCCACGAGGTGGCTGAACACCGAGACGCCGAGCGAGAAGTCGATGCTGGCGTCGTCGACCGGGAACCGGTAGGCGGCCACCCGGTGCCCGCCCGGGTTGTACACGGCGCTGTACAGGTCGGCGTGGTGGAACCGCACCGACGCGTCGGCGAGGTGGGCGGTGCACCAGGCGACCATCTGCGGGTCGACGTCGATGCCGTCGTAGGTGGCGAAGGGCACCTGCTTCCGCAGCGCCATCAGGTTGCGGCCGACCCCGCTGCCGAGCTCGAGGATGCGCGAGCCGGTGCCCACCAGGCCGTCCTCGACGCAGCGGCGGACGAGGTCGTGGCCCTCCTCGAAGACCTGGGCGTTGCGCAGCAGCTTGTTGCTGACGCCGATCCGCATGCGCAGCGAGGCCGGCGGGAGGGACGCGTAGCGGGGGTCCCGACCGTTCACGACCTTGTCCGCCACGTCGAGGGCGCGCGGGAGCAGGGGCCAGCGGGCCACGACCGGCATGCTGGGCACCACCTTGCGGATCAGGCGATCCTTCACGGCCCTCCTCGGGCTGGGAACGTTTCGGTTCGGGGTCAGGGACGGGCGGGCTTGCGGAGCACGACGAGGGCGTAGGCCGCCAGCCACGGCGACGGGTGCCGCAGCGCCAGCGCCGTCTTGCGTCGCTCCAGGGCCCGGACGCCGGGCACGCGGTCGTAGTAGTGGTGGCCGAGGCCGACCTCGTAGGAGACCGGCTCGAAGCCCACCGACGAGTAGCGGGCCAGCTGCTGGTCGGTGGGGCCCCAGCACCACCGGTAGCGGGCCGGGAACTTGCCGTGGTTGCCGTCCTGGTGGCGGTCGGGGTGCACCGCCTCGAGCACCCGTTCGCCGACGCGCTCGGGGATCACCCGGTTGAGCACGAACGGGAGGGCGGTGGCGGTGGGGAAGAAGTGCACGGCGTGGCCGCCGGGCCGCAGCGCCTCGAAGCAGTTGCGGTGGAAGGCCTCGGGATCGCCGACGTGCTCGCAGAGCATCCGCGAGAACACGACGTCGAACGCCTCGTGGACCGGGGGTTCGGCCGAGCAGAGGTCGACCTGGTGCTTGGTGACGTGGTCCGGCGCCTTGGCCAGCTCCTCCGCCGAGACGTCGAGGACGGTCAGCGCGAGCCGGCCGGGGAACCGGTCGAGCAGCGAGGTCGTCGGGTTGGCGCCGCCACCGAGCTCGCCCACGTCGGTCGCGCCGGTCCGCTCGACCACGTCGGCGACCCGGTCGTCGAAGGCGTCCCACAGCACCGCCGAGGAGACGTAGGTCACCTGCGGCGTGGTGGCGGCCGTCATCGACGGGGCGAGGGTGCTGGGCACAGGGAGCGTGGTTCGACGCACGACGGCCCGTTCCCTGTCCCACGCCCCCGGTCGGTGCCGTGGGGGTGGGCCATCATGTCGCCATGGCTGCACTGGCTCGGGGCGACTTCGGCGACGACTTCACGTGGGGGGTGGCCCACGCCGCCTACCAGGTGGAGGGGGCGTGGGACGCCGACGGCAAGGGCCCGTCGATCTGGGACACGTTCACCCAGCGCACGGGCAAGATCCGCGACGGCTCCGACGGGCGGGTCGCGTGCGACTTCTACCACCGGTACGCCGAGGACACCGCGCTCGTGCGCGAGCTGGGCTTCGACGCCCAGCGGTTCTCGATCTCGTGGCCGCGGGTGCTGCCCGAGGGGACCGGCCGGGTGAACCACGCGGGGCTCGACTTCTACCGCCGGGTGGTGGACGAGTGCCTGGAGGTCGGCGTCGAGCCGTGGGTCACGCTGTACCACTGGGACCTGCCAGAGGCGCTCCAGCAGCGTGGCGGCTGGGCGAACCGCGACGTCGTCGGCTGGTTCGGCGAGTACGTCGACGTGGTGGCCCAGGCCCTGGGCGATCGCGTGCGCAACTGGATGGTGTTCAACGAGCCGTGCAGCTTCGTGCTCATCGGCTACCTCGCCGGCGTGCACGCCCCCGGCGTGCGCAGCCTCCGGAGGTTCCTCGCCGCCACGCACCACGTGAACCTGAGCCAGGCCGCCGGCGCCGCCGCGCTCCGGGCCCGGACGAGCGGGGCCAGCGTCGGCACGACGCACATCATCACGCCGCCCCGCACCGCCCAGGACCGGCCGAAGGACCGGCGAGCGGCGGCCGCCATCGACGCCTTCGCCAATCGGATCTTCCTCGAGCCGAACTTCGGCCTCGGCTACCCGACCGAGGCCGCCGGCCTGATGCGCGGCATCGAGCGCCACCTCCGCCCCGGCGACGACGACGCCCTGCGCGTCGACTGGGACTTCATGGGCGTGCAGTACTACCAGCGCCAGCTGGTGAAGCCGGCGCCGATACCGGGGCTCCACGCCGTGCCGTGGATCAGCAAGGACCACCGCCGCTACGAGATCACGGCGATGGGCTGGGAGGTCCAGCCCGACGGGCTCCACGAGGCGTTGGCCAAGGTCCACGCCTACGACCCCGGCCTCCGCCTCGTGGTCACCGAGAACGGCGCCGCCTTCCCCGACCACCTGGAGGGCGGCCGCGTCCACGACGAGCGACGCACCGCCTTCTACCGGGCCCACCTGGCCGAGGTGCTCCGGGCCAAGCGCGACGGCATGCCGGTCGACGGCTACTTCTGCTGGTCCCTGATGGACAACTTCGAGTGGGCCGAGGGCTACGTCCCGCGCTTCGGGCTCACCCACATCGACTTCGAGACCCAGCAGCGCACCGTGAAGGACAGCGGCCGCTGGTTCCAGCGCTTCCTCGGCGCCGCGGCCGACGTGCCCGCCGAGGCGCCGACCTGAACAGCAGGCCCGGTCAGGCGCCTGGCCTCAGTGGCCGGGCAGCACGCACATGGCGTCGAGCCCGAGCACGTGGTTGAGGCGGCCGAAGGCCAGCCAGGACCCGAGGCACATCGACAGCTCGACGATCTCGCGCTGGTCGTAGTGGGCGGCCATGCGGCCCCAGAACTCGTCGTCGAGGCCGTGGTGGTCGAGGGCGTAGCGCTCGGCGTACTCGGCGGCGAGGCGGGTGCGGTCGTCGAACGCGTCGGTCGTGCGCCAGTCGGTGACGGCCTGGTCGAAGTCGGCCTCGACGGTCTCGCCGTCGCGCTCGGTCCGCCAGTCCTGGCAGAAGAGGCACCCGTTGATCTGCGCGGTGCGCAGGCGGGCGGCCTCGAACTCGCGCAGGCCCAGCGTGGTGTCCTCGTAGACCTTCTGGGAGAACGTGGCCGCCGCCGGGCCGATGCCCGGCACCAGCTCGCCCCACACGTACATGATCGGGTGCTTGCCCTCGGGGACGTCGATCTTCATGCCGGTGCCTTCCTGCCGAGCTTGCCGACGGCCGGGGTCAGCGGCACGTCGAGGGCGTCGTAGAGGCCGGGCGGCGCCTCGGCCAGCCAGGGGAGCGCGTTCACGAGGCGCCCGACGGCGGTGGCGTTCCCACCCGCGGCCCGGCTGCCCCCCTCGTCGGTGGCCTCCACGTTGATCTCGACGCGGGGGCGGCCCTCGATGACCACCCGGTGGGCACCGGCGCCGCCGTCGGCCGGCGACGGCCAGTCCGGGGCGCACGACGGGTGGATGCGGGTGATGTGCTCCACGACGATCAGCGGCTCGCCGTCGACGATGCCCTGCACCTCGAAGCGCAGCCCGCCCTGGGTGCCCGCCTCGAACACGCCCATCTGCTCGGTGGTGACGGTCTCCTCGAGCGGCCGGCGCAGCAGCGTCTCGCGGATCTCGTCGAGCTCGACGCCGAGGGCTCGGGCCATGAGGCGGATCTGGCCGCCCCACACCATGGTCGGCACCGAGGGCGCCACCATCGGCGGCTCGTAGTCCATCGGCTGGCCCATGCCCACGAGGTAGCGCACCGCGTCGGGCTGGTCGTAGGTGGCGTAGTCGAAGATCTCCTGGCACCGGATCTGGTCGATCGTCGAGGCCAGGCCGCTGGCCAGCAGCGGCAGGACGTCGTTCCCCCAACCCGGGTCGATCCCCGAGACGAACAGCGAGCCGCCACCGGCGTCGACCGCGGCCAGCACCGGGTCGCGCAGCGCGGCCGGCGCGCTGGTCGGGTCGTACAGGGCGTAGATCGACGGCGTGACCACGCAGGCGCCGGCGGCGATCGCACGCGTGATGTCCGCGAGGGCGTCGTCGGGCCGGATGTCGCCGGACGCGGCGTACACGACGGCGCGCGGCCCCCGCCCGAGGACGGCCCCCACGTCGTCGGTGGCGCTGACCGCCAGCGTGCGGCCGACATCGCCGAGGTCGCCGGCGTCCCGACCGACCTTCGCCTCGCTGTGCACGAGCACGTCGACCAGCTCGAGGTCCGGGTGGGCGTCGACGGCACGGATGGCGGCCCGCCCCACGTTGCCCGTGCCCCACACCACCGTCGGGATCAGCGCTCGCTCGGCCACGCCGGCGACCCTACCGTCGATCGGGGCCGAAGACCTGACGGACCGTCAGATCCGCTTGGAGCGTAGCGCCGGAGCCCCGCAGCGATTGCTGGTCGAGGTGCGGCCGGTCGCCGATCACGCCGAGCGACGCTTCAGCCTGCGCCAGAGCCAGCCGATCGCCACCGCTGCGCCGGTGGCGATCGGATGCCCTCCACTGATCGCCGCAACATCTGCTGCGGTGGGCCCGCCGCCCCTCGAGTCGTCGACCAGGCCGAGCGGATCGAAGCGGTGCGTCGGCGTTCAGCTGGTGCGCAGGATCCAGCGGTTCTTGCCGACGGCCTTGGCCTCGTAGAGGGCCTCGTCGGCGGCGTGGAGCAGCGCCTCCAGCGGCGTCGGCTCGTCGCCGGGCGCGGTCACGGTCACGCCGACGCTGCAGGTGACCTCGTGGGCCCGGCCGTCGACCTCGATCGGCCGGGCGAGGGCGTCGACCAGCCGGGCGGCGAGGTCGGTCGCCTCGGTCGTGGTGGACAGCTGGGGGCACCAGGCGGCGAACTCGTCGCCGCCGAGGCGAGCGCACGTGTCGTCCGGTCGGAGGCTCGCCCGGAACCGACGGCCGACCGCCTGGAGGATGCGGTCGCCGACGACGTGGCCGTGCCGGTCGTTGAGGCCCTTGAAGTCGTCGAGGTCGCAGAAGAGCAGGGCGGAGATCCCGGCCTCGGTCGTCGACCCGACCGCGTGGGCGAGCTGCGTCCGGTTGGCGAGGCCGGTGAGCGGGTCGGTGGTGGCGGCGGCCACGAGGTCCTGGTGGGTCCGGGCCCACTCGAAGGCCACCTGGGCGAGGCGGGCCGCGGCCTCGAGGTGCCGGGCGTGGGTGGCGAGCAGGTGGCCCGGTCGCTGCCGCCACGAGAGCAGCAACCCGTCCGGGCGGTCGCCCGGGCCGGCGATCGCCATCGCCCACAGCGCGTGCACCCCGGCCGCCGCCGCAGGTGCGGCAAGACGGGCGGGGAGCTCGTCGACCGGGACCTCGCCGGCCGCACCGGTCGCCAGTGACCGGAGCCACCCGTCGTCTGCGCTCGCCAACGCCAGGCCTCCGCCGAGCTCCTGGGGCAGCGACGACGCCGCCGCCACCGCCTCATAGGCGGCGCCCCGCCGGCGCCGGAGCAGGACCGTCTGCGAGTACGGCGCCAGGCCGTCGCACCAGTCGACGATCTGCCGGAACAGCACGCGCAGGTCCTGGCCGGCGAGGAGGGCCTCGAGGAAGGCGGTCAGGCGGGTCGCGGACTCGTACGAACGCCCCCACACCAGGAAGCTGCCGTCGCCGGCGTCGTCGCGGAGGTCGATCCCGCCGAACTCAAGCACCACCCAGCTCCCGTCGGCGTGGCGGGCCCGCAGCACGGCCAGGATCCGCTCGTCGGCGTTGCGGGCCGTCTCGTCCAGCGTGGCCAGCACCACGCCGACGTCGTCGGGGTGCAGCAGGTCGAGCGCGGACGTGCCGGTCAGCTCCTCGGGCGACCGGCCGAGGATGCTCTCGCTCGACCGCCCCACCCACTCGATCTCGCCGTCGCCCCGCAGGGCGACGAACAGCACCATGCCGTCATCGACCAGCCGGCGCACCATGGCCGGGTCGCGGAACGGACCGAGGTCCTCGCCCGGCGCGGGCGCCGTCCCCGGCGAACCTTCGCCCACGGCCCCGATGTGGCGAGCCGAGACCGCGCCCAACTCGGGCGCAGCAGGGGACGAGGCCCGCTCCGGCTCGCGACGGGACCCGGTTGCGGGCGGGGCCGTCGTTGCGCGCGCTACGGCGTTGGACACGATCATGACCGTCGTCCATCGGCGGTCCGGGGTGGACAGTTGAGGCGCACCGGGCGGCGAAGGACGGCCGCAACTCGACCGGATCGCCACCGCCCGGGTCCCGAGCCGGCCCTCGGGTCCGGCTGCTCACCATCAACGACGGGTGGCCGATAGGTGGCGGTGTCCCAGGTCCTGACGCCCCCTGCCCCCGACGTCGCAGCGCCGGACCGACCACGTCGAGCGCCGCTCGTCGCTGCGGCGATCGCAGCCATCCCGGGCCTCGTTGCGCTCGCCGTCTTCTCCCTGCC
>JAESGR010001085.1_pt1 | contig 10895 bp, 9 predicted proteins | sample 9269771 | NCBI WGS metagenome assembly JAESGR01 (sample SAMN15739572, study PRJNA653492) | algae metagenome | isolation source: Chroococcus sp. CMT-3BRIN-NPC107 and co-occurring heterotrophs from well... | place: USA: Clark Mountains Wilderness, California | collected 2010-04-18
CCAACCTGTACCCGGGCGGCTGGAACAACCTCACGCCCGAGATGCTGCCGCTGGCGGTGCAGGCGGCGATGGCGGCGATCGAGAAGATCTGCCCCGAGGCCAAGAACCTGCTGGTCGTTCCCGAGAACACGAAGAACACCTTCTACCTGAGCAACATCGCGCAGCTGCAGCGGATCTTCCGCATGGCGGGACTCAACGTGCGGGTCGGGTCGATCGATCCGGAGATCAAGAAGGCGACGCCGGTGGAGCTGCCGGGCGGTGAAACGATCACCCTGGAGCCGGTCGTCCGCACCAAGCGCCGCCTGGGCCTGAAGAACTTCGACCCCTGCACCATCCTCCTGAACAACGACCTGACCGCGGGCGCGCCGGGCATCCTGGAAGACCTGCACGAGCAGTACCTGCTGCCGCCGCTGCATGCGGGCTGGTCGGTGCGGCGCAAGAGTCGCCACTTCCAGAGCTACGAGGAAGTGGCCAAGCGCTTCGGCAAGATGCTTGGCATCGATGCATGGCTGGTGAACCCGATGTTCAACCGCTGCGGCGAGCTCGACTTCCACAAGTCCGAGGGCTTCGACTGCCTGCGCACCAACGTCGATGCGCTGCTGACCAAGGTCCGCAAGAAGTACAAGGAATACGGCATCAACGAGAAGCCGTTCGTGGTGGTCAAGGCGGACAACGGCACCTCGGGCATGGGCATCATGACCGTGCGCGACGTGAAGGACCTCGACATCCTGAAGACCCGGCCGAAGAACAAGCCGCCGGTGGTGAAGACCGGCCAGGCGATCACCGACGTGATCATCCAGGAAGGCGTGCTGACGGCCGAACGGATGAACGAAGCCGTCGCCGAACCCGTGGTGTACCTGATGGACCGCTACGTGGTCGGCGGCTTCTACCGCGTGCACGCGGAGCGGGGCACCGACGAGAACCTCAATGCACCGGGTGCGAGCTTCGTGCCGCTGGCGTTCGCCGAGAGTACGCGCTTACCCCAGCCGGGCCAGAAGCCGGGCGCCAGCGCCCCGAACCGCTTCTACATGTACGGCGTGATCGGTCGGCTGGCCATGCTGGCGGCGAGCTACGAGCTGGAAGCGACGGACCCGGAAGCCGAAGTCTACGAGTGAGTTGCTGCACCGCAACATGCCCGGGCACGGCCGCGCGGGCGGGCGCACAATAGCCCTCCCAAGTTCAAGACCCCGCCGGTAGCTCCCACCGGGACGGGGCTGTTCGTGCAGAAATCGAAGTCCTCCCTCGCGGCGCTGACGCTGGGCGCCATCGGCATCGTCTACGGTGACATCGGCACCAGCGTCCTGTACGCGTTCAAGGTGCTGTTCAACACCGCGCACGTGCCGCTGACGCCCGAGAACGTCTATGGCGTGCTCTCCCTGGTGTTCTGGACCATCACGGTCATCGTCTCGCTCAAGTACGTGACGCTGATCCTGCGCGCCGACAACAACGGCGAGGGCGGCCTCATCGCCATGCTGGCGCTGGCCTCCAACGCGGTCGCCGACCGGCCGGCCCTGCGCAACGTGCTGCTGGCCATCGGCATCTTCGGCACGGCCATCTTTTACGGCGACGGCGTGATCACGCCCGCGATCTCGGTGCTCTCCGCGGTGGAAGGCGTGTCGCTGATCTCCCCGGTGTTCGATCCCTACATCGTCCCGGCGGCGCTGCTGATCATCTTCATGCTGTTCTACGTGCAGAAGAACGGCACCGGCGGCATCGGCCGCTTCTTCGGGCCGATCTGCTTCGTCTGGTTCATCGTGATCGGCGCCCTCGGCGTGCCGCACATCCTGAAGCACCCGGAGGTGCTGGGCGCGATCAGCCCGCACCACGCATTGCGCTTCATCTTGGCCCAGGGCGGCACGGCCTTCGTCCTGCTGGGCGCGCTGATCCTCACCGTCACCGGGACCGAGGCGCTGTACGCGGACATGGGCCACTTCGGCAAGCGGCCGATCCGCATCGCCTGGTTCGCGCTGGTCATGCCGGCGCTGCTGCTCAACTACTTCGGCCAGGGCGCGCTGCTGCTGGAGGACCCCAAGGCGCTGGAGAATCCGTTCTACCGGATGGCGCCGCCTTACCTGCTGATGCCGCTGGTGATCCTGGCGACGGCGGCGACCGTGATCGCGTCGCAGGCCCTCCTGTCGGCAGCCTTCTCGGTGACCAAGCAGGCGATCCAGCTCGGCTTCCTGCCGCGCATGCTGATCCACCACACCTCGGTGCGCGAGACGGGGCAGGTGTACCTGCCGGCGGTGAACTGGCTGCTGTTCGCGACCATCGTCGTGGCCGTGGGCCTGTTCCGCAATTCGACCAATCTCGCCGCCGCGTACGGCATCGCCGTGACGACGGACATGCTGATCACCACGGTGCTGACTTTCTTCGTGATCCGCTACGCATGGAAGCTGCCCCTGTGGCTGTGCGTCGCGGCCACCAGCGTGTTCTTCGTGGTGGACCTGCTGTTCTTCGCGTCGAACACGCTCAAGCTGATCGACGGCGGCTGGTTCCCGGTGGTGATCGGCATCGTGATGTTCACCGTGATGATGACGTGGAGGAAGGGCCGCTCGATCCTGGCGGAGAAGGTGCGCAGCGAGTCCTTCGACCTGCGCAGCTTCCTCGAGTCGGTGTTCGTCAGCCCGCCCATGCGCGTGCAGGGCACGGCGGTGTTCCTCACGCCGGAGCCGGGGACGGTTCCCAACGCGCTGCTGCACAACCTGAAGCACAACAAGGTGCTGCACGCGCAGAACCTGTTCGTGACGGTGCGCTACCACGAGGTGCCGTGGATCGGCCTGGACCGGCGCGTCGAGATCGAGCCGCTCGGTCACGACTGCTGGCAGATGATCCTGAACTACGGGTTCAAGAACGACATCGACATCCCGCGGGCGCTGGAGCGGGTGCGCGGGCACGGCTGCAACCTCGAGCCGATGACCACCAGCTACTTCCTCTCGCGCGACGTGGTGGTGCCCACCATCGGCAGCGGCATGGCGCCCTGGCGCGAGAAGCTGTTCGCGCAGATGCACCATGGCGCCGGCGCGGCCGCCGACTTCCTGAACCTCCCGAGCAACCAGGTGGTGGAGCTGGGCAGCAAGGTGGAAATCTAGGACACTGCCCGGTGTTCAACAACGCCGGGGTCTCTCGCGGCACTGGCAGAAAACGTGCGCATCGAAGAAGCAGGAGCGGCGATGACCGGCGCAACGGACTTCGACGTGGTCGTGGTCGGCGCCGGCATCTCCGGCATCGCCGCCGCGCACTACCTGCAGCGCGAGTGCCCGGACCGCAGCTTCGTCGTGCTGGAAGGACGGCAGGCGCTCGGCGGGACCTGGGACCTGTTCCGCTATCCGGGCGTGCGTTCGGACTCCGACATGTTCACGCTGGGCTACAGCTTCCGCCCGTGGACGAGCGACATCACCATGGCGGACGGGCCGAGCATCCGGTCCTACCTGCAGGACACCGTGCGCGACGAGCGCCTGGGCGGGCGCATCCGTTTCGGCCAGCGGGTCACCGGCGCTTCCTGGGATTCGCAAGCCGCGCGCTGGACGCTCGAAGTCACCGCCACCGATGGCAGGGTGCTGCGCTACACCTGCCGCTTCCTGCATTTCTGCAGCGGCTACTACGCCTACGAGCAGGGGCACGATCCGGACTGGCCGGGACGCGAACGCTTCGGCGGCCGCATCGTGCATCCGCAGCACTGGCCCGAGGACCTGGACTACGCAGGCCGGCGCGTGGTGGTCATCGGCAGCGGCGCGACCGCGGTTACGCTGGTGCCCGCGATGGCCGACCGTGGCGCGGCCCACGTCACCATGCTGCAGCGCTCGCCCAGCTACATCCTCGCCGTCCCGGGCAGGGACGCGCTGGGCCGCGGCCTGCAACGCATGCTGCCGCGCAAGCTGGCGTACCGCCTGATCCGCTGGAAGAACATTCTCGTGGCGCTGGGCCTGTTCCAGTACGCGCGGCGCCGGCCCCAAGCCGCGCGCAAGCTGCTCGTGAAGCTGGCGCGCAAGAGCGCCGGGCCGGCGGTGGAGGCGCGGCACCTGGAGCCGCGCTACCAGCCCTGGGACCAGCGCCTGTGCTTCATTCCGGATGCCGACCTGTTCCGCGTCCTGCGCGAGGGCAAGGCATCCATCGTCACCGACACCATCGCAAGCTTCACCGAGGCAGGATTGAAGTTGTCTTCGGGCGAGGAATTGCCCGCCGACATCGTCGTGACCGCGACCGGCCTGCAGCTGCAGCTGTTCGGCGGCGCCGGCGTGCAGGTCGACGGCCGCACGGTGCGGCTGCCCGAGTCGCTGTCGTACAAGGGAATGATGGTAAGCGGCGTACCGAACCTCGCCCTGTCCATGGGCTACACGAATGCTTCGTGGACCCTGCGCGCGGAACTGATCGCGCGGCAGGTGTGCCGCATGCTCAATCACATGCGCGAGCACCAGCTCGATGTGTGCGTGCCGGTGCACGAGGGCGAGCCGGGCGAGACGCGCCCGGCGCTGGACCTGAGCTCCGGCTACATCGCCCGCGCCGCCGACGCGCTGCCGCGCCAGGGCAGCCGCAAGCCCTGGCGCATCTACCAGAACTACGTGCTGGACCTGCTGTCGCTGAAGTTCTCTCCCGTCGCCGATGGCGCCCTGCGCTTCGCGCGGCGCGGCGAAGTCCCCCGCTGACGCCCCGATGCATTTCATCGTCACGCTCCTGCTGATCGTGCTGGTGGCCCTCGCGCTGCTGGCCCTCTTCACCACCCTCGTCGCCTGGCGCGTCGACAAGGCCTTTCGCCCGCCGGGCGAGTTCACCGAGGTCGATGGCGAGAGGCTGCACTACCGCACCTTGGGCGAAGGTCCGCCCATCGTCCTGGTGCACGGCCTCGGCGGCGAGACGCGCAACTTCGACTACCTGCCGCTGCAGGAGCTGGCCACGCGCTGGCGCCTGGTGCTCGTCGACCGCGCCGGCTCCGGCCATTCACCGCGCCGTGACGCGCACAAGGCCGGCATTCCCGCGCAGGCCCGGCTGGTCGCCGGCTTCATCCGCGCGATGGACTTCCAGCAGCCGCCGCTGCTGGTCGGCCACTCCCTCGGCGGTGCGATCGCGCTGGCCGTGGCGCTGCAGGAGCCGCAGTGCATCGCCGGCATCGCGCTCATCGCCCCGCTGACGCACTATCCCGGCGGCGCGCCCAAGCCTTTCGGCGCGCTGGAGATCCGGCATCCGCACGCGCGCCGCTTCTTCGCGCACACGCTCGCGGCGCCGCTGGCCATCCTGACGACCCCGCTGGCGCTGCACGCACTGTTCGGCCCCGACCCGGCGCCGCGCGACTTCGGCGTGCGCGGCGGCGGGCTGCGCAGCCTGCGGCCGGCGGCCTTCGTCACGTCATCGACCGACATGATGGCCGTGGAGGACCAGCTGCCGGCCTTGCAGGACCACTGGGGCCGCATCCGCCTGCCGGTGTTCCTGCTGCATGGCGAGGGGGACCGCGTGCTGGACTGGCGCGAACAGGCGGAAGGCTTGCGCGCGAAGCTGCCCGATGCGCAGGTGACGGTCATCCCCGGCGGGCACATGCTCCCCGTCACGCAGGCAGCCGCGACGGCGGCATGGCTGCAGGAGTGCGCCCAAGCCGTGCTGCGCGATTTGTGAGAAAGTGGTCGGCAATGAACATCCTCTTCGTCGCCGACCCGCTCGAGGTCTTCCAGACCTACAAGGACACGACCTACTCGATGATGCGCGAGGCCCAGCGCCGCGGCCACCGCGTCTGCGCCTGCGAGCCGGCCGACCTCGGCTGGCGTTCCGGCGAGGTGGTGCATGCGCAGGTGCGGGAAATCACGCTCACCGGTGCTCAGGACGCCTGGTTCCAGGTGGTGCGCAGCGAGCGGCTGCCGCTGAAGGCCTTCGACGCTGTGGTCATGCGCAAGGACCCGCCTTTCGACAGCGAGTACTTCTATGCCACCCACCTGCTGGAGCAGGCGCAGCGCGAGGGCACGAAGGTCTTCAACAAGCCGGCGGCGCTGCGCGACCATCCGGAGAAGCTCGCGATCATGGAGTTCCCGCAGTTCGTGAGCCCGACGCTGGTGACGCGCTCGGGCGACGAGGTGCGGCGCTTCCATGCGGAGCATCGGGACATCATCCTGAAGCCGCTCGACGGCATGGGCGGCATGGGCATCTTCCGCGTCGGCCCGGACGGGCTGAACCTGGGCTCGATCGTGGAGACCCTCAACCGCAACGGCTCGACCACGATCATGGTGCAGCGCTTCGTGCCCGAGATCACCGCGGGCGACAAGCGCGTGCTGGTGATCGGGGGCAAGGTGGTGCCGTTCTGCCTGGCGCGCATTCCCCAGGGCAGCGAGGTGCGAGGCAACCTGGCGGCCGGCGGCAAGGGCGTGGCGCAGCCGATCTCGGCTCGCGACCGCGAGATCGCCGAGACGATCGGTCCGCTGCTGGCGCAGCGCGGGCTGCTGCTGATCGGGCTGGACGTGATCGGCGACTGTCTCACCGAGATCAACGTGACGAGCCCGACGTGCTTCCAGGAAATCACGCAGCAGAGCGGCTTCGACGTGCCGGCGATGTTCATCGATGCGCTGGAAGAGGCGGTGGATCGGGATCGGACGGTTCTCTGAGGCTGGGGCGCTCAGCCGCTAAATCCAACAACCGGACGCAGAGGACGCAGAGGAAGCGCAGAGGACGCAAAAAGAAAGCCTTCAAAGGCTGTTCTTTTGCGTCCTCTGCGTAACCTTCGCGTCCTCTGCGTCCGGTTGTTTGGTTTTAAGCCGCCACCCCATCCACGAACACCTTCAACTCCCCCGGCTGGAACTGCGTCCACTGCTCGTTGACGGTCAGCGGCGCGGTGACGACCACCGCCACCTTGTCGTCCGGCGAAGTGTGCTGCGCGAAATCGACGCTCAAATCCTCGTCCGCCAGCTGCGCATGCGCGAAGGGATGCTGCCGCTCCACGTACCAGAGGTTCGTCGAGCAATGCGCCCAGAGCGCGTCGCCGTTCGACAGCAGGTAGTTGAAGCGGCCATGCCTGGAGATGCGCGGCGTCAGTTCGCGCAGGGTCAGCGTCAGCTCCTCCACGCTGGGCGTGTCCGCATGCGACTTCCACATCTCCTGCATCAGCCAGCAGAAGGCACGCTCGCTGTCGGTGTTGCCCACCGGACGGAAGTTCGCATGCAGGCGGGGATGGAAGTCCTGCAGGTCGCCGTTATGCGCAAAGACCCAGTAGCGGCCCCACAGCTCCCGCACGAACGGGTGGCAGTTCTGCAGCGCGATCTCTCCCTGCGTCGCCTTGCGGATGTGCGCGACGACGTGGCGGCTCTTGATGGGGTAGCGTCGGATCAGTTCTGCCACCGGTGACTCCGCCGCGGGCAGGTGGTCCACGAAGTGCCGCAGGCCCTTGCCTTCGAAGAAGGCAATGCCCCAGCCGTCCGCGTGGTGGTCGGTGCGGCCGCCGCGCTGGGCGAAACCGGCGAAACTGAACGTCACGTCCGTCGGCGTGTTGCAGTTCATCCCGAGCAGCTGGCACATGGTGCGACTACCCGGCGGCCCGCGCGCAGGCGGGACAGATGCAGGCCAGGCCATGCGATTCCGCGGGCACGCGCGCGAGCAGGGCCGCGTCGAAGTCCACGTTCGTGCACCAGCAGGGCGGCTGCGCTTCGCCGGTAGCGCGCTGCTGCTCCATGGCGCAGCTGTTGGCGAGGCCGCACAGCGGGCACAGGCGCGGATCGGACGAAGGCGTGGCAGGGGGCACGCCAGCATCGTAGCCGCTGCCGCGAGCTTTCACGGCAAGCGGACGTTCTGCGCGAAGTGCTGGTAGGTCGCCGCGATGCGACGCAGGTGGCGCGACTCGGGATGCGCGAGCAGCCAGAGCTCGGACTGGCAGCCCTCGAGCGGTCCGCCCAGGGCGACGAGGTCCGGCTCGCGTTCCAGCATGAACTGCGGCACCACGCCCGCCCCGAGGCCGGTGCGGATGGCATCGACGACCGCCGAGATGGAGTCCAGCAGGTGCCGCGGTGCCACCCGGGGCAGGTTCTTGCGCCGCCAGCGCACGCTGGGGTGCTCGGGCATCTCCTCGTCGATGCCGATCCACGCGTGGGCTTCCAGCGGCTGCTTGCGACGGGCGGCAGGCATGGCCTTGCCGACGCAGGCGACAAAGCGGATCGTGCCCAGGTGCCGCCCGACCAGGTGCTCGGGCGGCTTGGGCGTGGCACGCAGCGCGAGGTCCGCATCGCGGCGCGTGAGGCTCACCAGCTCGTTGCCCGAGAGCAGTTCGAGCTGCAATGCGGGATGCTCGTGCGCCAGCTGCGGCAGGCAGGGCAGTACGAGGCCGCGCAGCACCGAGTCGGTCGTGGTCACGCGCACCCGGCCCGTGATCGCATCGCCTGCGCCCATCGTCGCGGCGCGCGCCGCCTCCAGCTCCGCCTCGATGCGTTCTGCGTGCGCGGCGATCTCCTGCGTCGCCTCGGTGGGCAGGTAGCCGCCGCGTCCGCGTTCGAACAGGCGCTGCCCCAGGTGCTGTTCGATCTTCTGCAGCGAACGGAACACGGTGGACGCGTCGACGGCCAGGCGCTGCGCCGCCTGCGCGAGCGTGCGGCCGCGCACCAGTGCGAGCACCAGCTCCAGGTCCGCAGCGGTCAGCAGGTATTGCGGTTTTGCAATCTTTGTTTTCATGGCTGCGCATTTTCATTGCGACGGCGCAATCCTACATTCATGGCTCCCGCAAGCCAACCTGCAACCGAAAGGAAACGTCATGAAGCTCTATTTCTCCCCCGCCGCCTGCTCCCTGGCCGTGCACATCGCCCTGCGCGAGGCCGGTGTCCCGGTGGACCTCGCATCGGTCGACCTGGTGAAATACCAGCTCGCCGACGGCAGCGACTACCGCGCCATCAACCCGCGCGGCTACGTGCCCTTGCTGGAACTGGACGACGGCAGCCGCCACACCGAAGTGTCGGCGCTGCTGCAGTACGTCGCGGAAAGCGTGCCGCAGGCGCAGCTGTTGCCCGCCGCCGGCAGCGGCGAGCGCCTGCAGGTGCTGCAGTGGGTGACCTTCATCGCCACCGAACTGCACAAGGCCTTCAGCCCCTGGCTGTGGCACAAGGAGACGGCGGACTCCACCCGCAAGGCGGTGAAGGACAAGCTGGCCCTGCGCTTCGCGGACATCGAGCAGGCGCTGGTGCAACGCGAGTTCGTGGCCGGCGACCGCTTCACCATCGCCGACGCGTACGCCTTCACGATCCTGCGCTGGGCGCCGATGCTGGGCATCTCGCTCAAGCCTTACCCGCACGTCGACGCCTACCTGCAACGCATTGCCGCGCGTCCGGCGGTGCATGCGGCGCTGCTGGCCGAAGGGCTGGTGAAGGCATGAGCACGCTCACCCTCGTGAGCCACGCGTTGTGCCCCTACGTGCAGCGTGCGGCCATCGTGCTGGCCGAGAAGGGCGTGTCCTTCGAGCGGCGCTGGGTCGACCTGGCGGACAAGCCGGCCTGGTTCCGCGCGGTGTCGCCGCTGGGCAAGACCCCCGTGCTGCTGGTGGGCGAGGAGGCGGTGTTCGAGTCGGCGGTGATCTGCGAGTACCTCGACGAGACCAGGGGCTCGCCTTTGCACCCCCAGGATCCGCTGCAGAAGGCCCGCGAGCGCGGCTGGATGGAGTTCGGCTCCGGCGTGCTGAACACGATCTGGGGCTTCTACACCGCCGCGGACGAAGGCGCGCTCGAGAGCCAGCGCGCGGCCTTGCGCGCGCAGTTCGTGCAGGTCGAAGCCGCGCTCGACCCGCAGGGGCCCTGGTTCGGCGGTGAACGCTTCGGGATGGTGGATGCGGTGTTCGCGCCGGTGTTCCGGTATTTCGAGGTGTTCGAGCGGATCGGGGAGACCGGGATGTTTGTCGGTCTGCCGAAGGTGGGGCGGTGGCGCGCGGCGTTGGCGCAGCGGCTTTCGGTGCGGGGGGCCGTGCTGGAGGATTACTCGCAGCGGCTGGAAAATTTCCTGCTCACGCGCGGCTCGGCGCTGTCGCGGCGGATCGCGCAGCCTGTTGGGGTGCGCGGTCGCGCAACCCAACCTACGGGAGCCTGATTTCGTAGGTTGGGTTGCCCAGGCACCCCAACAGTCGGCCCCGTGTGCGTCGGGGTTCGGCGCTGGCGCGCGCTCACCACCGACCTACGAAGCGCGTCCAACGTAGGGCGGGGTGAGCGCGCAGCCGAACCCCGCCGCTCAGCGCGCCCCCGCCTTGACCTTCAGGCGCCAAGCATGCAACAGCGGCTCGGTATATCCGCTCGGTTGCTCCTTGCCCTGGAACACCAGGTCCAGCGCGGCGCGATAGGCATGCGAGGTGTCCCAATTGCCGGCCATCGGCTGGTACGCCGGATCCCCGGCGTTCTGTTTGTCCACCACCGCCGCCATGCGCTGGAAGGTCTCGCGCACCTGCTGCTCCGTGACGACGCCATGCAGCAGCCAGTTGCAGATGTGCTGGCTCGAAATGCGCAGCGTGGCGCGGTCCTCCATCAGCCCCACGTTGTGGATGTCCGGCACCTTGGAGCAACCCACGCCCTGGTCGATCCAGCGCACCACGTAGCCCAGGATGCCTTGCGCGTTGTTCTCGATCTCCTGCTGGCGCTCCTCGGCACTCCACTTCGCTTCGGCGGCGACCGGCACGGTCAGCAGTCCCTGCAGCAGGTTTTCCCGTTCAGCTTCGGCGTCGGTCTTCTCCAGCTCCTGCTGCACCGAGAACACGTCCACCTGGTGGTAGTGCAAGGCGTGCAGGGTGGCGGCGGTGGGTGACGGCACCCAGGCCGTGTTGGCGCCGGCCCTGGGATGCCCGATCTTCTGATCGAGCATGGCCGCCATCAGGTCCGGCATCGCCCACATGCCCTTGCCGATCTGCGCACGGCCGCGCAAGCCGCAGTTCAGGCCCACCAGCACGTTGCTCTTCTCGTAGGCGG
>JAESGR010001086.1_pt1 | contig 10890 bp, 7 predicted proteins | sample 9269771 | NCBI WGS metagenome assembly JAESGR01 (sample SAMN15739572, study PRJNA653492) | algae metagenome | isolation source: Chroococcus sp. CMT-3BRIN-NPC107 and co-occurring heterotrophs from well... | place: USA: Clark Mountains Wilderness, California | collected 2010-04-18
CGTTGATCATCACCACGGTGGCCAAGAGGCCGATGATGACCACCACGACCATCACCTCGACGAGGGTGAAGCCGGCTTCGGCGTGCGGGCGCCGCTGGGGGCGCAAGGCAAGGTCGGTCATCGGAACGCCAGTGTGTTGATCTGCAGGATGGGAAGGAGGATCGAGAGGACGATCAGGGTCACCACCGCGCCCATCACGATGATGATCGCCGGCTCCAGCAGGCTGAGGGCGGTGGCCGTGAAAGCGCCCACCTCCCGCTCCAGGTAGTCGGCGGCCCGGGCCAGCATGGGCTCGACCCGGCCGCTGCTTTCGCCGCTGGCGGCCATGTAGACCAGCAACGGCGGGAAGACCTCGACGCGGCGCATGGCAGCCGACAGGCTGCCTCCCTCGCGGATCGTGTTGGCCATCTCCTCGGCAGCGCGGCGCAGCACCGAGTTGGTGATGGTGGGCGCGGTGAGCATCAGCCCCTCGAGCACCGGCAGGCCGCCAGCGATCATGGTGGCGAGGGTGCGGGCCAGCCGCGCGGCATGGAGGTCGCGGATCAGCCGCCCGACCAGCGGCGCCTTGAGGATCGCGCCGTCGACCTTGCGCCGGAACGGCGGGCGGCGAAGCGCCCAGGCGAACCCAGCGCCGGCCGCGATGAGCACCAGCGCGATCAGCCACCCCCAGTCCCGAAGGCCGGTGGAGATGAAGATGATCGCTCGGGTGAGCCACGGCAGCTGCTGGCCCATGGAGTCGAATTGATCGACGACCTTGGGCACCACGAGGGTCAACAGGGCGGCGATCACCGCCAGGGCGGTCACCGTCAGCGCGGCCGGGTAGATCAGCGCGGTGGCGAGCCGGGTGCGCGCCTGCTCGTCGGTCTCCAGGAGGTCGGCTAGGCGCTCGAGGATGGCGGGCAGCGTGCCGGAGGTCTCGCCGGCGGCGACCATCGCCCGGTAGAGCGGCGGGAAGGCTGCGCCCTGCCGGCGCATCGCCTCGGAAAGGCGGTAGCCCTCCAGCACGCCCGCGTGCACGCCGGTCAGCGCCCGCCGCAGAACGGGTCGTTCGGCCTGCAGCGACAGGGTGCGCAGGGCCTCCTCGAGAGGGGCCACGGAAACCAGGGTGGCGAGCTGGCGGGTGAACAGGGCCAGCTGCTTGACGCTCAGCCGGTCGGGGAACAGCCGCCGCGTCGGCGCGCTCGCGATCGCGCCCTCGGTGGCCGGCGACAGGCGGACGGGCACCAGGCGTTTGGACTGCAGCTGCTGGCGCGCGGCGCGCTCGGTGGCGGCGGCGATGACGCCGCTGCGGGTCCGTCCGCCGCCGTCCAGGGCGACATACTCAAACGCCGACATGGTCCGGCGCTTCCTGGCGGGTGACACGGATCGCCTCCTCGACCGTGGTGATCCCCTCGGCCACGTAGCGGCGCGCCGCTTCCGAGAGGCGCCCGCCCTGCTCGAAGGCGGCGGCGGCGATGGCGTCCTCGTCGGCGTTCTCGCCGATCAGCCGGCGGATCCGGTCGTCGATGCGCACGGCCTCGTAGACGCCGATCCGACCGACATAGCCGGTCTGGTTGCAGTGGGCGCAGCCGCCGCCGCGGTAGAGGACGTGGCCGCACGCCACACCTACCAACCGCGCCGTGCTCTCATCGGCCGGCTGCGGGCGCCGGCAGCTCGGGCACAGCCGGCGCACCAGCCGCTGGGCGAGGATCACCCGGACTGTCGACGCCAGCAGGAACGGCTCGACGCCCATGTCGCGCAGGCGGGTGATGGCCCCGGCCGCGTCGTTGGTGTGCACCGTGGAGAGCACCAGGTGGCCGGTGAGGCTGGCCTGGACCGCGATCTGAGCTGTCTCCACGTCGCGGATTTCGCCAACCATCACCACGTCTGGGTCCTGGCGCAGGATGGCCCGAAGGCCCGCGGCGAAGGTCATGCCGACCTTGGGGTTCACCTGGGTCTGGCCGACGCCGGCGATTGCGTATTCGACCGGATCCTCGATGGTCAGGATGTTGCGGCTCGAATCGTTCAGCAGCGACAGCCCGGCGTAGAGGGTCGTGGTCTTGCCCGACCCGGTCGGGCCGGTGACCAGCACGATGCCGTTGGGTTCGGAGAGCGCGCCCCGGAACAGCTGCAGCACGCCGGGCGCCATGCCCAGCTGCTCCAGCTTGAGGCCCGCCTGGGCCTGGTCGAGGATCCGCATCACCACCCGCTCGCCGGCCCGCGCCGGCAGGGTCGAGACCCGCACGTCCAGCGCCCGGCCGCCGAGGGAGAGGGATATCCGGCCGTCCTGCGGCAGCCGCTTCTCGGCGATGTCGAGCCGGGCCATGACCTTCACGCGCGAGACCAGCAGAGGCGACAGCCGCTGCGACAGGCTCAGCACCTCGCGCATGACGCCGTCGACGCGGATCCGGACGACCAGGGCGTGCTCGAAGGGCTCGATGTGCACGTCCGAGGCGCCCAGCCGCACGGCCTCGGCGATCAGGCCGTTGATCAGCCGGATGATGGGGGCGTCGTCCTGGGTCTCCAGCAGGTCGGCGGCGACCGGGATGTCATCGACGAGCCCCTCGAGGCCGCCCGACATGTCGAAGTCGTCGCCGGGCCCGGACAGCCCCTCGCCGGCATAGACCTCCGACAGCCGCCGCTCGAAGTCGGCGCGGCTGAGGTGTTCCACCTTCATCGGCGCGCCGAGCGCCCGGCGGGCTTCGATCAGGGCGGCCGGATCGGCGCCCTCGCGCAGGCCGACGCGGGCGACGCCGTCGAAGTCCAGCAGGACGACGCCGCAGCTCTTGGCGAAGGGATAGGCGAGGACGCTCATTGAGGCGCCTGTGGCGGCGCGGCGGGCGGAAGGGCGTTGGGCGGCGTCGCCCCCATGTAGTGGCGAACCAGCGCCTCCAGGTCGCTCAGGGCCGCCGCGTCGCGGCGGGGCTGCCGGTCGCTGATGTAGCCGAACCTCGGTCCGGTCAGGGCGCGCGCCCCGGCGGCGTCGCGCACGATGGTCGGCCGGATGAAGACCATGAGGTTGGTCTTGGTCTTCTGCTTATTGGTGCCGCGGAACAGGTGCCCCAGCACCGGTACGTCGCCGAGCAGCGGCGTGCGCTCGACCGAGATGCGCTCGTTCTGGTCCAGGAGGCCGCCGAGCACGACGATCTCGCCGTCGTCGACATTCACCGTCGTGGTGATCTCGCGCTTGTTGAGGATCAGCTCCTCGAAATTGGCGCTAACTGGGCCGGCCACCGAGGAGACCTCCTGGCGCAGGAACAGGGTGACCGTGCCGCCGGCGTTGATCTGCGGCTTCACTTCGAGGGCGACCCCGACGTTCTGGCGCTGGATGGTGCGGAACGGATTGCTGTTGTCGTCGCCCAGCACCTCGCCGGTGGTGATCGGCACCTCCTGCCCGGCCAGCAGCGTGGCCTCCTGGTTGTCCAGGGTCATGATCGAGGGGGTGGAGAGCAGGTTAGAGGCCGTGTCGCTCTTCACCGCGTTGATGATCAGCCCGAACAGGGCGTCGTCGTTGATGTTCCCGGCGCCCCCGGTGATGATCCCGTTCGCGCCCAGCAGCGAAGAGACCGCCGCGTTGCGCAGCAGCTCCATGGTCGTGGAGTTCTCCGGCAGCTTCCCTTCGGCCGCGGCCGCGCCGAGGATGGCCGGCAGGTTGGGCGCGGTGTTGGAATAGTTGGTCGCCGCGAAGGGGATGTTGGAGCCGTTGATCCCGGCGACGGCGAACTGGACGCCCAGCCGCTTGGCCGCCTCGTCGGACACCTCCACCACGATGGCCTCCACCAGCACCTGCTGGCGCCGCACGTCGAGCTGGCGGATCACCTCGGCCAGCATCCGCTGGGTCTCGGGATCGGCGGCTATGATGATGGCGTTGGCCCCGGGATAGCGGCCGATGTTGGCGCGGCCGCCCCCGGAGCTGGCGACGGCGGGGACCACCGCCGCGGCCGCCTGGGCGGCCTGCGCCGCCCCCTCCCCTTGCCCGCCGGTGGCGGCGGTCGACGCAACGGTCGGCGCCTGGCCCACCAGCTGCTGCAGGACGGGGACCAGCTGCTCGGCGTTGGCGTGCTGTAGCTGGACGACCCGCACGTCGCCGGCGCTCTCGGCCCGGCGGTCCAGGTCGGCGATCACGCCCAGCAGCGGCTGGACGACCTCGGGCTCGCCCTTGAGGATGATCGAGTTGCTGCTGTCCACCACCACGATGGAGACGAGGCCATTGCGCGCGCGCGGATCCCCGCCTGGGCCGGCCAGCAGCTCGTTCAGCACCCCCGCGATCTCCCGGGCCGAGCTGGAGCGCAGGGTGACCGTCTCCGTGGTCCCGCGGTCCTGGTCCACCTGGGCCAGCAGGCTGCGGACCCGGCGCAGGTTGTCGGCGTAGTCGGCGACGACCAGCAGGTTGCCGCGCTGGCTGGGCATCACCGCACCCTGCGGGCTGACCAGCGGGCGAAGCGTCTCGGCCGCGGACTTGGCGTCCAGGGCCCGCAGGCGGAACACCTGTGTGGAGAAGCCGGCGGCGGAACCCGCCGCCTGGGGCCCGCCGGCCTGGCCCGCGCCGGCCGCAGGCTCGATGCGGTAGGTGCGGTTTCCGGACGGCACGGCGACGAGGCCGTTGGCCCGCAGGGTCGAGAGCATCACCTCGAACAGCTCGGTCTGGGACAGGGGCTCCTGGCTGGAGACGGTGACGCGGCCCTGCACCCGCGGATCCACGACGAAGGTCAGGCCGGTGGCGCGGGCCACGTCCTGGATGAACACCCGGATGTCGGCGTCCTGCAGGTTGAGGACCTGTCCCTGCTGCGCCAGGGCGGCGGCCCCCGGGCTCGCCAAGCACAGAGCGCTGGCGAACAGGGCGATTTTGGCTAGGCGCTTCAACGGGGCTCCATCCGAACGCGTTTGGTCATCACCTGGCCGGCGCGCTCGAAGCGCAGCTCGACCTCGGGGTTGCTGGCGAGGGTCTGCGGCAGCTCGGCGACCCGCTCAGGCGTCAGGCCGACGCCGTCGACCGCCAGCAGGACGTCGCCGCGCTGCAGGCCTGCGGCCTGGAGGGCCGGGCTCGCGGCCGGGGCCATCACCTGGTAGCCGCTGGGCTTGCCATCCTGCAGGCGGGGCAGCAGCGAGGTCTCATCGAGCAGTCGCTTCGGATCGACCGCGCCCGGCGGCGCTGTGACCGGCGCCGCCGCCGGAACGTGAGGCGCGGACGCGCCGCCGCCGGCTGATGTGGGGAAGCCCAGCTTCTGCTTGGCCCCGCCGCGGCTGAGGACCACGTGATCGGCGCCGACAGCGGCCAGCACCAGCCCGGGCGCGACCTCGTCGCCGACGTCGTAGATCTGCTGCGCGCCGCCGCCGACCGCCAGGATGGCCGAGCCGCGGCCGCCGGAGCGCACGCCATAGAGGACCGGGCCGGAGGGCGCTTCGCCGCCGGCGGCGGCCTGGACAGAGCTCTCGTCGCCGCGGCGGAAGAAGGGATCGAACCGTTCGAGGATCGAGAGGTCCACCGGCGCGGGCAGGCGCACGGCCATCGGCGCGGCGCCCTGCGGCGACAGCGGCGTTGCGGCCGCCCAGGCCAGGTGCGCCGCCTCGGCCACGATCGCCGCGACCAGCACCACCTCCAACCCGCGCAGCAGCCGCCTCGGCGGCACGCCCCGGAACCCTTCAAACCTGAGGTTCAACCTCTATCCCCCTCACCGCCGTCTCGGCGGGCGCGGGACTTTTGGCGGACCGGGCTGACGCTCCCGTGACGCTTGGATGAAACAAACGTGACAGTGGGCGGGGTTGTCGCCCTGCCTCCTCCCCCCGACGCGAAGCGCGAAGGGAGAGGAATGAGGAGAGGGGTGAAGCGGCCTCGCCGCCCCGCAGGCGGCTAGACGAAGGACGCAACGGCGCCGCCTCGCTCGCGGGGCGCCATCCGGTGGAGCCGAGAGGCCCGATCGCCCCTATCCTTTATCCTCTCCCCTCGGGCTGCGCCTCGGGCGAGAGGAGGAGCAAATCAGAACCGCGTGGAGACGCTGACGCTGAGGCTGGTGCCGAGCTCGTAGCCGTTGAGGATGATCTCGTCGCCGCCCAGCTCCTGGGACTCGATGAACTCCTCACCCAGGAGGTTGCGCGCCTCGACGCCGAAGGTGAACTCCCGGCCCCAGTTCTCGAACCGGTGGCGGAAGGTGAAGTCCAGCATCAGCCCCGGATCCTGCACGAAGTCCGGCGCGCCGGACTGGCCGCGGGCGGTGATCCGCTCCGAGGCGTAGTTCAGCAGGAAGGTGGCCTGGGTCATCTCGTCCAGGCTTTCGAAGCCGAACTGGAGGTTGGCCAGGTGCTCGGACTGGCCCTGCAGGCGGCTGCCGTTGGTCACGAAGGTGGTCGCCGGCGCGGGGCGGCCGGCCTCGGTACGCGGGAAGACCACGTCGCCGTCCTCCGCCCGCACCTCGCTCTTGGTGTAGGTGTAGTTGGCGGAGATCAGCCAGCGCTTGTCGTCGATCCAGCTGACCCCGAACGAGGGTTCGAAGTACTTCTTGAACTCGCCCTCGACGCCGTAGAGCACGGCCCGCGGCGCGTTCAGGAAGCTTTGCTGCAGGCCCGAGCCGGACTCGTTGACCACCGACTCGATCGGCCGGTCGATGTCCTTGTAGAAGGCGCCGGCGGTGGCGAACTGGCCACGGTCGAAGTAGCGCTCGTAGCGCAGGTCGAGGTTCAGGAGCTCGGAGTCCAGCAGGTACGGGTTGCCGATGAAGGTGCGGTCCGACTCCGGGTCGAGGTAGAGCTGCGGCGCCTGCTCCCGGAATTGCGGGCGCGCGATGGTCTTGGAGGCCCCGAAGCGCAGCTGCTGGTCCTCGGCGAAGTTCCAGGTGATGGTGCCGGCCGGCAGGACGTAGTCGTTCTCCAGCTTGCGGCCCTCGAGCGGCACGCCGGTGTCGAACAGGTCAACGGCCTGGACGGTCTGCTCGCCCTCCTCGTAGCGGGCGCCGAGCGTGAGCCGCACGGCGGGGAGCACTTCGCCCTCGAACTGAGCGTAGGCGGCCCGGGTGGTCAGCCCCGCCTCGTAGGCGGCAGCGCCTTCGGAGCCGGTCACCTCGCGCAGGATCAGGCCGTTCGGGCCGATGTTGAAGTCGGAGTAGAGGTAGTCCACCCGCTGCATCTGGAAAGATAGCGGCGGCGTGGTCGTGGTGGTGAAGCGGAACACCCGCTGGTCCGAGAACCGGTCGGTGTCGAGCCAGGCCAGGCCCGCCGACAGCGTGGTGTCGGTGAACCAGGAGTTCTCCCAGCGGTAACGGAAGTCGACCGCGGCGCTGGCGGCGGTGTCCTCCAGCTCCCCGAACCGGATGAAGTTGGCGTCCGACTGCGGGTTGTGCAGGTAATTGCCGTCGACCAGCCGGTAGCGCACCTGCCGCTCGTAGGGCGCGTCGCGCTCCGTGCGGGCGTAGGAGCCGCGCCAGTCGATCTCGAGATCGCCGAACTCGTGCTCTCCGGTCAGCTGCGTGTCGAACAGCTCGCGCTGGTACCAGGCGGTGTGGTCGTCACGGATGAAGTTGGAGGCCCGGGCGCTCTCGCCCTCGACGGAGCGGGTCTCCTTGGTGACGTTGCGGACGTAGAAGTTGGTCCACTGGATGGCGTGGTTGTCCGTCTCCAGGGCGCCGCTCACCAGGGCGTTGATGACGATGTCGTTCTGGGTCGAGAGCGATTGCAGGTCTTCCTGCACCGAGAGCCCGTCCAGGCTGACGACGCCCTCCTGCTGGGTCGCCCGCCGGGTGGACCAGCTGGAGTCGAAGCCGCCGACCGCCACGAAGCCGAGCGTGCCCCAGTCCAGCGCCCAGGAGCGGCCGCCGGAGATGTCGAAGCTGCCGTTGAACGGCACGTCGCCCAGGTTCTGCAGGACGTTGATGTTGGCGTTCTCGAAGCTCTGGCCGATGACCTGCAGGTCGGCGTCGCTGAAGTTGGTGGAGTCGATCCGCCGGCCCGTCTCGATGGCGGTCCGCACCGGCCCGGGCAGCTCGCGCGTGCCGTCGTCGACGCCCAGCCAGTCGTGGTCGCCGCCGTAGTAGGTGATCCCCCGCTTCAGGGTGGTCTCGAAGTTGGCGCCGAGGCTGGCGCCCATGGTCAGGAACGGCTCGTCGGGAACGGCCAGGGTGCGCAGATCGATGAGCCCGCCGCCGAACTCGCCGGGGTAGTTGACCGAGTAGGTCTTCTGGACGTTGACGCTGGCCAGGATGTTGCTGGGGAACAGGTCCAGCGGCACGACCCGTTGCAGCGGCTCGGGGCTCGGCAACGGAGAGCCATTGAGCATCGCCGACGAATAGCGCTCGCCCAGGCCCCGGACGTAGACGAACTTGCCGCTGACGACGCTGAGGCCCGCCAGGCGGGTCAGCGCAAGGGCGGCCGTGTCGTCGCCCTGGCGCTGCAGGTCCTCGGCCGTGGCGACGCTGGTCACCTCGGAGGTCTCGCGCATCACCTCGGGGATGTAGCGGCCGCGAACGACGAGCTCTTCGACCTCGCCCTCCGCCGGAGGCGCGGCCCGGCCGGCCGCCTGGGCGTGCACGAGGCCAGGCGCCAGGAGCGCGCTCGTGCAGAGCAGCAGGCCCAGGAGAGGGCGGGTGGAGTGGGTCATGTGAGGAGGCCCCTGAGAGTCGTCGAGTCGAGAGAGGCGGGGCCGCGAAGGGCCCCGCCCGCGAGATCAGCAGCTGGCGCCGCCGGCGAGGCCGCAGGTCCAGCCCTGCCACCAGGTGTCGTTCGCGTCCCGGACCGCGCCGATGTAGCTGACGTTCTGGAAGAAGGGATCGACGCTGGCGGCGTTGAACACCGGCCGGGCGTTCTCGCCGGCCCCGTTCACGAAGCCGCTCAGGGTGGAAGCGAATGTCGTGGCGTTGTTGGTCCCGGCGTTGAACAGGGCCGCCTCGTCGTCCGCGTCCGCGTTGAACGGGACAGCGCACGAGAAGACCACCGAGTCCCAGCGCGGGCCGGCCGCGATGGTCGAGCTGTCGTCCACGTCCAGGCACGCCGCGCTGGTGTGGGTGGAGACATGGACGCCGTTCATGAACCGGCCGCCGGTCCCGGTGTTCAGCACCTGGACGTCGCCGGCCCCGACGCGGGTCGTGCCGATGGCGGTGTAGTTGGCGACCTTCGGCGCCGAATTGAGCGCCGCGCTGCCCGCCGAGCTCATCTCGAAGCCCCGGTCGCCGCCGTTGGCCCGCTGGCGGATCAGCAGGAACTGGATGGCGCCGCGGTAGCCGTTGTCGGTGTCGAGGCTGTCGTCGTCATTCCCGGTCAGCACGATGTGGCGCAGGTTCACTGTGCCGCCGAACATCTCCATGCCGTCGTCCGAGCTGTTGTGGACCTGGACGTGGTCGACGATCGTGCCCGCGCCGACGCCGTTGAAGCTGATGCCGTTCAGCTCGCGGTTCGGCTGCACCTCGAAGCCCGGGTATTTGACCTGCACGTAGCGGATCCGGCCCGAGGAGTCGTTCGGGGTGTTGCCGCCGTAGAGCGAGACGCCGCCTTCAAAGGTGGCCACGCAGTTGATGCTGGGCGGCGTCGCGCCCGCCGGGCAGGCGTTGATCGGCGCGCGGCCGTTCAGGACGATGCCGCCCCATTGCCCGATGGTGTCGGCGCCGTCCGTGCCTTCGATATCGGTGCGGCTGGTGAAGATGATCGGATTGGTCGGGGTGCCCTCGGCGATCAGCTGCGACCCGCGCTGGACGTTGAGGTAGTCGAGGCCGCCGCTGCCGTAGATGCGCACGCCCGGCTCGATGGTCAGGGTGCCCGATTGGGTCCCCGCCAGCGGATTGGCCGGATCCGCGCCGCGGTCCTGGCCGACGTCGGTGCGGCCGCTGATGGCGTAGACGGTGCCCTGGCGGGCCGGCACCAGCAAGTTGCCGAGGATGGTCTGCGGAAGTTGGCAGGCGCGGAGCGTTCCGCCCGCGATGGTGCCCACATTGGTGAAGCCGGCCGGGCAGTCCGCAGCGGCTCCGCCGCCACCACCGCCGCCACCGCCGCCGCCACCGCCGCCGCCGCCGCCGCCGGAGAATCCGCCCTCGCCCGGCGAAGCGATGCTGTCGCCGCCCCCGCCGCCGCAGCCGGCCAGCGCCAGGGCGCTAAGGCCCGTAATCAGTAGGGTCTTCAGCTTCGGAACCCCGGTCATCGTGCTTCTCCACCGTATCGTCTGACGGTGCACGCGATGGCGCTCAAAGAAGCTGTCCAGCCCCAGCCGCCCGCCTGCCCGGCGCCCTTCTAGGCAGGCGTCGTGACAGCTGCGCTAAGGCTCTGTGACAGGTTTGTGGCTAAGCTTGCCGCCCCAGCGGCGCCCACAGCTGGACGACCTGCGGGGTTGTCGACCTACCTCGCCCGCGAAGCTGTACAGACCGGAGACTCTGCGTTGAAGCGCGCGAGGAGTTCGTTCCTGTGGTGGGACCCGGTCTGGGGCTCTAGAGGCTCGAGCGCCCCTCCATATTTCAGCCGCCGGTCTCATCCACGAGGAAGGTGACCGTCTTGCCTCGGGACAGCGGCTCCCATCCCGCGGCGATGGCGGATTCGATGGCTTTCGCGACGAGCTCCGGGTCGATCCGTGCGGCCTGCAGCTGCGGGGCGCCGAACCGGGGCTGCGGGCCCGGCGGGAACTGCAGCACGGCTTCCCGCTGCCCCTCCCGGTGACGCACGGCGACGCCCATGCCGCGCCGCTCCGCAGGGTCGCTGGACCAATGGGGCTTGCGCTGAAGGCGCCAGAGATAGGGCTCTCCGCCGACCTCGATGTCGAATTCGGCGCTCTGCTTCGTCCGTGCCATGCCAAGGAGTTAGCCCGGCGCGCGGGCTCAGGCCATCCCGTGGCGGCGCGCTTGTACGGTGACGGGCCGCACGCGCCGTGATCCACTGGCGGGCCACAGGAGGTGCTCGACATGGCGATGAAGCTCTATTCCGGGGATCTGAGTCCCTACTCCG
>JAESGR010001087.1_pt1 | contig 10888 bp, 11 predicted proteins | sample 9269771 | NCBI WGS metagenome assembly JAESGR01 (sample SAMN15739572, study PRJNA653492) | algae metagenome | isolation source: Chroococcus sp. CMT-3BRIN-NPC107 and co-occurring heterotrophs from well... | place: USA: Clark Mountains Wilderness, California | collected 2010-04-18
GTAGGCGTCGACGGCCGCCTCGGGCCCGTCGGCGGACCCGTCGACGAGGAGGACCTCGCCGCCCGGGTCGGCCTCGGGGCCGGGGCCTCGCAGCAGCACGTAGAGGAGGGCCCCGGCGGCGAGGGCGACGCCGAACCACATCGACGTGCGCCAGCCGTCGACGAACGCCTCGCCGGCCGTCGCCAGGACGTCCCGGGCGACGTCGGGCGGCGTGGCCGGGTCGCCGGCCACGGCCAGCGCCCTGCCGATGCCCTCGCGGACCGGCTCGTAGGCACCCTCGGGGAGGGTGCCGGCCAGGTCCGAGACGCCCGAGCGGTAGCCGCTGTTGAGCATCGAGCCGAGCAGGGCGACGCCGAGGGCCCCGCCGAGCTCCCGCACGGTGTCGTTCAGCGCCGACGCCACGCCCTGGCGCTCCTCGGGGAGGGCGCCGGTGATGGCGGTGGTGCCGGGCGTCATCGACAGGCCGAGGCCGGCGCCGATGATCACGAGGCCGGGCAGCACCGACCAGTAGCCGCCGTCGGCCGAGGCCATCATGGCCAGCACGACCAGGCCCGCCGTGAAGGTCCCGAGGCCGGCGACCAGCATCTGGCGGTTGCCGAAGCGACCGGCCAGCCGTGGTGCCACCGACGACAGGCCCATCAGCATCACCGCCATCGGCAGTAGGCCGCTCGCCGAGCGCAGGGCGCTGTAGCCGAGGACGGCCTGGAGGTACTGGAGCAGCACCAGGAAGAGGCCGAACATGATCCCGAAGACCACGACGAGGGTGACCGAGCCGGCGGCCAGCGACCGGTCGGCGAAGACCCGCACGTCGAGCAGCGGGTGCTCCTGGCGGCGCTCCCACGCCACGAAGGCGAGCAGGGCGACGACGCCGACGACGATGCCGGCCACGGTGAGCGGGTCGGTCCAGCCCTTCTCGGGGCCCTCGTGGATGCCGAGCACGAGCCCGCCGATGGCGAGCGCCGACAGCACCGAGCCGCCGATGTCGAAGCGGCCGGCGTGGTCCTCCTTGGAGTTGCCCACGGAGGCGACGGTCAGCACGAGGGCGATCGCCGAGAGGGCGATCGGGAGGGCGAAGACCCAGGGCCAGGTCAGCTCGTCCACGATCAGCGACGAGGCGAACAGGCCGATGATCCCGCCGGCGCCGGCGAAGCCGGTCCAGATCCCGATGGCCTGGGCCTTGCGGTCGGCGGGGAACGACGACGTGATGGTCGACAGGGTGACCGGCATGATCAGAGCGGCGCCGGCGCCGGCGACGATCCGGGCGACGAGCACCACGCTGGCCGAGGCGGCCATGGCGGCGACGAGGTTGGCGGCCGAGAACAGCACGAGGCCGCCGACGAGGAGCCACTTGCGACCCCACCGGTCGCCGATGGCGCCGAGGGGGAGCAGCAGGGCGGCGAGGGCCACCGTGTAGCCGTTGATGATCCACAGCAGCGTGCTCTGCGAGGCCCCGAGGTCGGCGGCCATCGCCTGCTGGGCGACGTTGAGGCCCGACACCGAGCCCACGACGGCGACGAGGGCGGTGCACATGGCGATGAGGACGAGGCGCTGGCGGCGGGGGTCGGTGATCACGGCGCTGCCGGTGGCCGCCGATCCGGGATCGGGTGGTGCGTGGCCGGCGAGGGCGCCGGGGGAGGCGGGGGACATGGTGTGCTCCATCGATTTCAGGTACGATACGGTATCGTACGATTCAGTACGGTGCGGTACCGTACTGAAGTTGTCCACCCCCAAGAGACCGAGGTCACACCCGTGCCGGGCGAACTACCGTCTGTCGACATCGCCGAGGACCCGCGCATCAGCCGCACGCGCCGTGCCGTGCTCGACGCCGCCGTCGAGCTGCTGGTCGAGGGCGGTGCCGACGCCGTGACCATCGATGCCGTGGTGGCCCGCTCGAAGGTCGCCAAGAGCACCATCTACCGGCACTGGGACACCCGCGACGACGTCCTCCTCGCCGCCCTGCACGCCTGCGGGCCCGACCTCGAGGACCCCGATCCGGCGCTCGGCACCGTCGAGGCGCTCCGCAGGATCGTCCGCAGCGTCGCCGAGATGACCTCGGACCCGGTGACGGCGCGCGCCATCTCCACGATCCTCCTGCTCCGCCTGGAGCGGCCCTCGCTGCAGGGCCTCGAGCCGGACCTGGAGAAGGACCAGATCAAGGTGCTGCGGCGGGTGCTCGACCGCGGCGTCGAGGAGGGCGTGATCCGCCCGGGCTACGACGTGCAGCAGGCGTCGGCCCACCTCGTCGGGCCGCTGATCTTCGCCCACATCACGGGATCGCTCCCGAGCGACGAGGCGCTGGCGGACCAGACGGTCGAGGTCTTCCTCGCCTACTACGGCACGGGACGGGGCTGAGCGCCCCGGCGGTCAGGCCGGCTGGAGCTCGTTCAGCGAGGCCACGTTGTCGGCGAGGATGAGCCGCTGCTCGGGCTCGGGCAGGTGCAGCACCTCGGTCACGTAGTCGAGCGGGTGGGGCAGGGCCTCGATGTGGGGCCAGTCGCTGCCGAAGATCACCCGGTCCACGCCGACGGCGTCGATCACGTCGTCCACCTGGTCCTCCCAGAACGGGTTGACCCACACGTGGCGGCGGAACGTCTCGACCGGGTCCTCGGGGAACCAGCCGTTCATCTTCCGGCCCAGGACCCGGAGCCGCTCGAACATGCCGGGGAGGAACTTCGAGCCGTTCTCGACCGACGCCACGCGCAGGTTGGGGAAGCGGTGGAAGAGGTTGTCGCACACCAGCGCGGACAACCAGTCCTCGATCGGGCGCTCGAGCTGCATCATGCGGATCGGCTGCGGCACGCCACCGAAGTCGGTGGTGAAGCCGTCGGTCGCGTACCCGTGCGACGTGTAGCCGCTGTCGCCGGCGTGCACGACCACCGTGACGCCCGCCCCGTTCACGCGGGCCCAGAACGGGTCGAAGTCGGGGTGGCCGGGGGAGCGGGGCCCGTCGACCGTCGTCGCCGCGGCCGGGCGGGTGACGATCGTGCGGGCACCGCGCTCGAGCGCCCACTCGAGCTCGGCGCACGCCCAGCCCACGTCGACCAGCGCGACGTACGGCGCCGAGAAGATGCGGTCCCGGTAGTTGAAGCCCCAGTCCTCGTCGAGCCAGCGGTTGAACGCGGTGAACAGCAGCTGGACGGCGCCGGGATCGTCCTTGAGCGGCTCCTCGTAGATCATCCCGAGCGTCGGGAACAGCCACACCTTGTCGAGGCCGTGGGCGTCCATGGTCGCCAGGCGGGCATCCCGGTCGCGGTACTCGGGACGGATGGGCTCGTGGCGGCTGAGCAGCTCGAGCGGGTCCTCGTCGTTCGGGTTCCCGCGGAAGTAGTCGGCCAGCACGCCCGGGAAGGCGACCGGGTCGAACGTCGCGTTCTTCACGCCGCGGAAGACCTTGCCGCCGAGGATCGGGTACGTCCGCCGGCCGATCTGGGCCCACTCGAACACCCGGGTCGCGTGCTTCGGGTCGAGGTGGCGGCTGAACGCGTCGAGCGCCTCGTAGTAGTGGTTGTCCGCGTCGAAGGGCCGGTAGCCGAGGGCGGGCGCGGGGTCGGTCATGGGTCCTCCAGCAGGCGGTGTCCGGGACCAGACTAGAACGCGTTCCAGTTCAGCGCCCAGGGCGGGTCAGCTGCCGAGGGCGAAGGCGATGACGTCGTCGGCGATCGTGTCCGGGTCCTGGAACGGGCCGAAGTGGCCGAGGTGGCCGTAGCGGCGCAGGCTCCCCCGTGGCAGCGCCTCGGCGATGGCGGGCGCGAACGCACCGGGCCCGGGACCGCCGTCGCGGGCACCGCAGGCGACCATGACCGGCGTGTCCACGTCTACCATGGCCTCGATGCGGGGCTTGCCGGCGGCCTCGAACACGGCCGCCTCCTGCTCCGGCGTGCACTTGAGCGTGATGGTGCCGTCCTCGGCGTCGGCGAACCCGTGCTCGACGTAGGCGTGGAGCACGTCGGCTCGGAACCGGCCCAGCGGGGGGCGGCCGGCGTAGCGCGCCAGCGCGTCGGGCCGGCTCGGGAACGACGGGCGGCGACGGCGGGCGGCCGCCGACATCGGGTTGCCGCCGGGCACGTCGTCGAACGCCGGCGGGACGATGATCGGCTCGAAGAGGTAGGCGGACCGAAACGTGCGGGGCGCCCGCAGCTCCGCGGCCATCAGGCAGGCGCCGCCCATCGAGTGGCCGACGCCCACCAGCGGTCCGTCGCCGATGGCGGCCGCGACCGCCAGCACGTCGTCGGCCATGCCCCGCCAGGTCATGTCGCCGTCGGCCGGCGCCGTGGCGTCACCGTGGGCCCGGAAGTCGAGGGCCCACACGTGGAAGCGGACGGCGAGGGCGGCGGCGAAGGGCCGGTAGGCGCCGGCGCAGAAGCCGGTCGCGTGGGCGATGAGGAGGGAGGGGCCGTCGCCGCCGAGGTCGTGGAGCTCGAGCGTGACGTCGTCGGTGGAGGGGACGCGCACCCGCAGGTCCTACCGGCCGGGCGTGGCTCGCGCCAACGGCGCCGCCGCGCGATCCGGTGTCGCGGTCAGGCCGGCGGGTCGTCGAGGAGGGCCACGAGGCGCTTCGGCGCGACCGTCCGGTACGCGTCGGTGACGATGCCGCCGAGCTCCTCCCAGTCCGGGCTGCGATCGAGGCGGACGCCGAGCCAGCCCCGGCCGCCGACGTAGGGCGGGCGGAAGAAGCGGTCCGGCTCGGCCTCCACGAGCTCGGCCTGGACCCCGGGCGGCGCCGCGCACCAGATGCCGAGGATGCCGTCGCCGTGGTGGTCGTCGAGGAACATCACGAACGAGGTCTTGCCCCGCACGAAGAACGTGGGGGAGCCGTGGCTGAGCCGCTCCTCGACCTCGGGCAGCGCGAGGCAGTGGGTCCGCACCTCGCGGAGGGCCCGCCCGGCCTGGCGCGCCGTGGCCACGATCAGGCGTCCCGCCGGTTGGCCAACGTGGCTCCCACGAGTCAGACCGTAGCCACCACGACGACGGGCGCCTCCCCTGGTCCGATCCCCGCCAGCGACCGCGCGTCCCCCGCCGTAGCGTGCGATCCATGACGACGGCCCCCGCCCCCCACCGCACCGGTAGCGCCCCCGCCGACCCGCCCCGGTCGACGGTGTACGCCGTGGTGCCGAGCCCGGTCGGCGACCTCACGCTGACCGGCACGGGCGAGGCGCTCACCGGCTGCTGGTTCGAGGGCCACACCAAGCCCACCGCGATGGGTCCCGACCTCGAGCTCGACCCGGAGCCCTTCGCCGAGGTCGTCGAGCAGCTCGACGCCTACTTCACCGGCCGCCTGCGCCGCTTCGACGTGCCGCTCGCCCCGCACGGCACCGCGTTCCAGCAGCAGGTGTGGCTCCAGCTGCGCCAGATCCCCTACGGCGAGACCCGCTCGTACGGCCAGCTCGCCACCGCCCTCGGCTCACCGGGCGCGTCCCGTGCCGTCGGCCTGGCGAACGGCCGCAACCCGCTGTCGATCATCGTCCCCTGCCACCGGGTCATCGGCGCCGACGGCAGCCTCACCGGCTTCGGCGGCGGCATGGAGCGCAAGCGGTTCCTGCTCGACCTCGAGCAGGGCGTCGACGCCCTCCTCTGACGCAGGCCGGGCGGCCCTCCGACCGGGTCAGGGGTGGGGGGTGATGTCCTCGGCGGTGGGCGGTGCCAGGTCCGGCAGCGCGACGGCGGCCTGGTAGCGCCGCGCCTCGGCGAGCACCTTGTCGCCGTACGGCCCCGACTGGTTGTACGAGAAGAGGGCGGCGCGCATGTTGGGTTCGTCGGTCACCCCGCCGCGGCCGAAGCACAGGTAGTTCGCGGCCGCGGCGGCGGTGTCGTAGAGGTTGTGGGGGTCCGAGGCGCCGTCGCTGTTGCCGTCGCGCGCCCACGCCCTCCACGTGCCGGGGATGAACTGCATGGGCCCGACGGCGCGGTCCCACACGACATCGCTGTCGAGCGCGCCGCCGTCGGTGTCGCCGATGGCGGCGACGCCGGGGCGCCCGTCGAGCGGGATGCCGAGGATGCGGCCCGACGTCGTGCCGGTGGCCAGCACCTCGTTGCCCTGGGCCGTGCCGTGGCCGGTCTCGACCTTGCCGATGCCGGCGAGCAGCCACCACGGGATCGGGCACGGCGAGCTGGCCGAGGCCCGCCAGTAGGCGTGGAGCCCGACCAGGGTGAGGTCGAGCCCGGACACGGGGGCCAGCAGGCGGGACTCGCGGCGGGCCACCAGCGCCTCGGCCCGGCGCTCGCCGGCGGCCACCAGCTCGGCCTGGCGGTCGCGCACCCGCTGCTCGGCCTCGCCGACGAGCCGGTTGAGGTCGTCGCGTCGGACGATCGCCGCCTCGAGCTCCGCCCGGCGGGCCTCGCGCGCCTCCTCGGTGCGGGCCAGGCGGCGGCGCTGGGCCGCCTCGGCGCCCCGGGCCTCCCGCCAGCGGCGATCCGCCTCCTCGACGAAGCGGCTCTGGACGTCGATGGCTCGGTCGCGGATGTCCTGGCGGCGCTCGCCCGCCGTCATCTGGTCGAACGTGCCGACGACGGCGAGGCTGTCGGCGGGCTTGGAGGTGAACGCCGAGGTCACGACGGCCCGCAGGCCGTCCTCCTCGATCGTGAGCTGGTCGCGCGTGCGGGCCGTGGTCGCGATGCGCTCCTCCAGCTCGTCCTCCTGGCGCACCACCTCGCGCTCCGCCTCGGCCAGCGCGCCCTCGGCGGCGACGACGTCGGCGCTGGCATCGGTCGACCGGGCGATGAGGTCGTCGCGCTCGCCCTCGGCGTCCCGCACGCGCTGCCCGGCCTCGCCCTCGGTGCGGACGGCGTCGGCGTATCGACGGCCGGCCGCGGCGACGGCCGGCGTGTCGCCGACCGGCACGTCGTCGAGGACGGGATCGAGCTCGGCCACGGGGCCGGTGGGCGGGGGCGGCGGCGAACCGCCGGGCGGGACCTGGGCGCCGGCCGCGGGGGCCAGGAGCAGGGGCGCGACGAGGACCGATGCCGCCGCGAGCCCCAAGGCTCGCCCCATCCACCCACCGCTGTCGCGCACGCCGTGAAGCTATCGGAGCGTGGCCGCCGCTCTTGAGGCGGCCCCGCCGAAGGGTCCGGACGGGGGAGGAGGGCGATCCTGGGCGGCCGGACCGGTTGGCTAGGGTGCGCCCCCATGTCTTTCACGTACTCGCGGCGCATCGCCGCGCCTCTGGTCGCTGCGGCGATCCTCCTCGCCGGGTGCGGCGAATCCGACACCCTGAGCGGCGAGGTCGTGGAGGACGGCCTCGGCTGCCAGCCCACCCAGGTCGACCTCCGCACCGGCGAGGTCCCCACGGTGGAGGCGGTCGCCGAGGCACCCGCCGAGGTCGCCGAGGAGGACCTCGACAAGGGCACGGGGTGCTCGCTCGACGCCGGGGCCTACGTCACGCTCGACCTGGTGGGCGCCACCGCCACCGACGCCAAGGTCTTCACGAACACGTTCGAGGACGAGCGCCCGATCACCGCCTCGCTCGGGTCGGGGCAGCTGCTGGCCGGGCTCGAGACGGGGCTCGAGGGCATGAAGGTCGGCGGTCGTCGCCAGATCACGCTGCCGGCGGCCGACGCCTACGGCGCCGAGGGCAACCCCGCCCAGGGCATCGGTCCCGACCAGGCGCTCATCTTCGTGGTCGACCTCGTGGCCGTCACCGACGGCCCGGCCTACTGCAACGCCGCCACCGAGATCCCGCCGGGCAAGGAGGGCTCGGGCAAGCCGACCGAGGTCGAGATGCCGCTCGAGGCGCCCACCGGCGAGGTCGTCACGACCGACCTCACCGAGGGCACGGGCGACCCCGTCGAGGAGGGCGACTACGTGACGCTGCACTACCTCGGCGTGTCGTGCTCGACCGGCCGGCAGTTCGACTCGTCGTGGGACACCGGCGAGCCCTTCCCCGTCACGCTCGGCGAGGGCACCATCCCCGGCTTCAGCACCGGCATCGTCGGCATGAAGGCCGGCGGCCAGCGCCGCATCGAGATCCCCGCCGCCCAGGGCTACGGCGCCCAGGGCCAGCCGCCCGACATCGGCCCCAACGACCCGCTGGTCTTCGTCATCTCGGTGCTGGAGGCGGCCGACGAGCCGCCGGCCAGCACCACGCTGCCCACGGACACCACCGCGCCGGCAGGCGATGCCTCCACCACGGTCCCGGGCGACGCCTCCACCACCACGGCGCCCGCCGGTGAGGCCACCACGACGACCGGGGCCGGCGACGAACCGCCGCCCACGACCGCCGTCGACGGCGGCGACACCACCACGAGCACGACCGAGCCGTGACGCCGGTGCCGGGCTGGCTCCTCGGGGCCGACGGGCCCTACGGCGACGGCACCATCGACAACCTGGTCCTGCAGCCGGCGGCGCACCGCACCTCGGGCATCGTCGTGCTGGTGGCGATGGTGGCGGCCACCGTGCACCTCGTCCGCCTGGCCATGGCGCGCCGGGCGCTGGACCGGACCGGTCGGGTGCTCCTGGCGGTCGCCCAGCTGACGCTGATGGTGCAAGCCCTGCTCGGCATCAAGCTGCTCGACCAGAACATGGGCTCGAACCAGCTCTACATCCACTACATCGGCGGGCTCATGCCGCTCGGCTTCTTCCTCGCCGCCGGCTGGTTCGGCCGCTCCGACTCGCCGGCGCGCACCCGCTGGCTCGCCGGCCTCACCGCCGTCGGCATGGTGTCGGCGGCCATGGCGTTCTTCATCGGCCGGGCGTACGTCAACCGGGGCCTGACCTGACGCGCCGGCCGAACCGGCCGGGGGAGCGTCGGTAGGGTGACCCGCGCCATGTCGCTCGCCACGCCTGCCCTGCTCGCCGCCGTCGACCCCGCCCGGCGGGCCGAGGCCTGCGGGGAGGAGGCCGGCAACGCCTGCCGGTTCGTGATCGAGCAGACCGACAGCGTCGGCCTGGCCAAGCTGGCCGGCTGGCTCACCGGGGCACCGCTCAAGATCGTCCTCGTGCTGGCCGGCGCCTGGCTCCTGAACCGGGTGGTGCGGCGGGGGATCAAGCGGTTCTCGGCCCGCATCGAGGGCGCCGAGCGATCGGGCCGGTTCAAGCGCATGCGCGACCGCACGCCGTCGGTCTTCCTCGCCACCGGTGAGGTCAACCTCCGCGCCGCGGCCCGGGCCCAGACGATCGCCATCGTGCTGCGGAGCATCTGCTCAGGGATCATCTGGGTCTTCGCGCTGATCTACGTGCTCGGGGCCCTCGGCCTCGAGCTGGGGCCGCTGCTCGCCGGCGCCGGCGTGGCCGGCGTCGCCCTCGGCTTCGGCGCCCAGAGCCTGGTGAAGGACTTCCTGTCGGGCATCTTCATGCTGATCGAGGACCAGTACGGCGTGGGCGACGTGGTCGACGTCGGCGAGGCCATCGGCACCGTGGAGCAGGTCACCCTGCGGGTCACCCGCCTCCGGGACCAGAACGGCACGGTGTGGCACGTGCCCAACGGCCAGATCCTCCGGGTCGGCAACAAGTCGCAGCAGTGGGCGCGCGCCGTGCTCGACGTCCCCGTCGCCCCCAGCGCCGACCTCGAGCGGGCCGCCGCCGTGATCGCGGAGGCCGCCGCCGCGGTGTGGGCGCTCGACGAGGCCGGCCCCGACGTGCTGGAGGAGCCCGAGGTCCTGGGCATCGAGTACCTCGGCCCCGACGCCGCCACCATCCGGGTCCAGGGCAAGACCCGCCCCGGCGCCCAATGGCGGGTGAGCCGCCTGCTCCGGGTCCGCATCGCCGAGGCCCTGGCCGAGGCCGGCATCGACCTCCCCCCGTCCACCTTCATCCGCCCCGGCGCCGCCGCCCGCTGACCCGGCTGACCCGCCTGACCGTTCTTGGTACAGGGATGGTCGCCATCCGACCAACGGTGTACCAAGAAGCGCCCGGCGCGTTGGCTGCGGAGCGAGCGAACCGTTCTTGGTACGGGGATGGTCGCCATCCGACCATCGGTGTACCAAGAAGCGTCCGGCGGACCGGCGGACCGGCGGACCGGCGGACCGGCGAGCCGGCGGGCCGGCGGGCTGGGGCGGGCCGGGTGGCGCCGGTTGGGGGCGGTGGGCGATGCTGGGCCCCATGGCTGACGGTCACGACGCGAACGCCCACGACGACCACGGCGCCGCGGGCGGCGCGGGTGCCGTGGCGCTCGGCCAGGGCGCCGGCGGTGCGGCGACCGGGGCACCGGCCCGCCCGGGCATCGACCACGCGGACCACGGCCACGACGCCCCCCTGCAGGACCACCCGGACCACGCCACCGCGGCCCACGGCGGGCACACCGCCCACGACGACCACGGCCACCAGAGCGCCCACGGCGGCCACGACGAGCACGGGTCCGGCGGCGACTTCTGGGTCGTCCCGCCGCTGGTGGTCGGCCTCGTCGTCGGCCTGATCATCGCCATCGTGCTCGGCCTCCAGAGCGGCGCCCCCTCCTTCGGCTGACCGGCCAGCCGGCCGGCCACGGGCGGCCCGGCAGGCGCTACGGGACCTCGGGCGCGTCGGCGGCGCCCTCCCACGGGCAGTGGCGGCAGCCGCTGCCGCAGCACGCGCCACGGTCGGCCAGGTACGCAGCGGTCAGCACGACGTAGCCGGTGGCCGGGTCGAGGTACGACGACAGGCCGGCGGCGACGGCACGCTCGTGGCGGGCGAGGATCTCGGCCCGGCGCGGGTGGTCGGAGGCGAGGCGTGAGGGGTGGGGCAGTTCGCGCCAGCCGGCGCGGCGGGGACCGGGGTCGCCCGGCCTCACCGGCTCACGCCGGGTCGGCGGCCGGCTCGGCGAGGGTGACGTCGACCGCCAGCTCGCCGCCCGCAGCCTCGACGGTCCGCAGCTCGGCGACCTTGCCGGCGTCGCACACATCGCCGGCGACCAGCTCGAGCGCGGCCAACCGGTCGGCGGTGTCGTGGACGACCACGAGGGCGACCTCGGCCCGCATG
>JAESGR010001088.1_pt1 | contig 10885 bp, 7 predicted proteins | sample 9269771 | NCBI WGS metagenome assembly JAESGR01 (sample SAMN15739572, study PRJNA653492) | algae metagenome | isolation source: Chroococcus sp. CMT-3BRIN-NPC107 and co-occurring heterotrophs from well... | place: USA: Clark Mountains Wilderness, California | collected 2010-04-18
GACGGCAGTGATCACCTCGATGCGCGGTGGGGGTCCGTTTGGATCAGAAGCCATGACCTTATCCATAGGCGTATGCCTATGCCTTATCGGCTATCGACCCTGTCCGGTTCAAATGGGGTGCAGTCCATCGGCCAAGAGCTTCACTCTTAGCGCATCGGGTTCTGCTGCCCCTTTTTTGAGCAGCACCAGCCGCCTTCTGGTGCGCCCGGATGTTGGTGCCGTCCAGGAAGGTCATGCTGAGTTGCACGCCCCGCTCCTGCGCCATGGCCAGCAGGCGCTCCCATACACCAAGCCTGCCCCAGCGGATGAAGGTCTGCGCCGCCATCCACCAAGGCCCGAACTCGGTCGGCAAGCTCCGCCACTTGGCCCCGTTCCAGCAGCGCCAGATGATCGCTTCGATCGTGCGCCGCAGGTCGTGATGCTGCGTCTTGCGGTGCGGACGGTACGCCTCGATCAAGGGCGCCAGTGTCGCCCACTGCCCATCCGTTAAAACGCCCATCATCAGCCCCCATCTGCTGCACGTCCAACAGATAGGGAGGAAGCAATCAGGAGCTAACAGGCCCTAAAGGTTTGTCGTCCATGCAGGTCGGCCGGAAGTGGGGTAATTTGGGCCATTGCAGTCGCATCTGTTCGCCGTGGTTGCTGAACTGAAGGGGAGGGGCAGGCCTTGGGAACGAGCCCTAGGCTCCAATCCGCTTGGCCCCCTCGCGGAACAGCCTCTCGCCCTCGGGCGCCAAACGCATCGCAACGATGAGGTCATCGACGCGGTAGCCCGGCGACGCCTTGTGGACGGATGCGAGGTGGGCACGTGCCTCGTCGGGCCGGCCGGCGAGCGCCAGCGAGTAGGCGGCAATGGCCAGGATGTGTGCGTGCGCGTTCGGTCGGGCGGCCGCCTTGACGCTCCACTGGGCGGCCTCCTCGAAGCGGCCGAGTCGCACGAGCGCCGCGGCCCGCGACGCGAGTATGCCGAACAGCAACGGGTCGAACGGGCTCAGGTGGCGCGAATGGTCGGCAGACGCGATGGCGGCGTGCGGATCGCCGGCCAGCGAGTGGACGAACGCCAGCATGTAGTGGCCCAGGGCGAAGTTCGGGCTGAGCTCGACGGCCTGCTCCAGCTCGGCGATGGACTGGTCGTGCCGGCCGCGTAGCCAGAGCGCCCGGCCCATCGCCCAGTGTGCGGCGGGATCGCGATCGTCGGCCATCAGGCTCCGCCCCGCGGCTTCAAACGCCCGGTCGGTCTCCGGCCCATGCTCCGCCCAGCCCTGGAAGGCGTTCTGGAAGTGGGTGAAGGACAGGCCGGCGTGGGCGCGCGAGAAGGTCGGGTCAAGGCGCACGGCCGTCTCGAAGAAGTGCCGGGCCAGCTCGTTGTCGGCCCTGCTGAACCGGTACATGTGCCAGAGCCCGCGGTGGTGGGCGCCCCACGCGTCCAGCGAGTCCGGCGGCCGCAGCACGGCCCGGTTGCGCTCGATGGTCTCAATCTCGCCAGCAACAGACGCCACGATCCGGTCGCCGATACCGTCGAGAACAAGGAACGCGTCGTCCCGCTTGTGGTCGAAGACCTCCATCCAGACGATCCGGGCAGTGGGCACCTCGGCCAGCTCGACCGACACCGTCAGGCGCCCGCCGTGGTGCCGCACCCACCCACCGACGACGTAGTCGACGCCCAGCATTCGGCCGGCCTCCTCCGCGCCGATGCGCTGCTCGTGTAGGGCGAACACGGTCCCTTGAGCGATCACGAACAGCGTCCGTAGCTTGGCAAGGCGGGTAATCACATCGTGCGCGAGGGCGTCAGCAGCCCCGCCATGAACGCCCTCCACAGCGGATCGGTCGACGAACGGCATCACTGCGATGGAGGCGCGGCGAGGGGTCGCGTTCAAGGCCCCGTCGCGGCCGTCTGTCGCCGCTACGGCGGGCGGGATCGCCGAGCCGCGAGCCGGACGATCCCCCTGCGCCCCGGCGACCTCCACCATTGGGGCAGCGGCGCCGTTATCAGGCGCGCCGCGCTGGTCCCGTAATTCCTTGTAAAGGCGCTGCGTCTCCTCCTCGGGGGTCACCCCGAGCTCGCGCGTAAGCGTCTCGCGCAGGGTCTGGTATCGGGTCAACGCGGCACCGCGCCGGCCCTGCTGGGCATGGAGGCGCATCAGCGCTCGGTGCGCCGTCTCCTGCAGCGGGTCGAGGGCGAGCACGCGCAGTGCCAAGCGGACGCCCATGTCAGGCGTGCCTGTCGCCATGACGTCCGGGAGCAGGGCCGTCATGGCCGTCAGGACCGCCTCCCGCAGCCGCTGGCGCTCAGCGACCAGCCACTCCTCCAGGAGCGGCTCGCGCGGGGTCTGGAATCCGTCGAGCAGATCGCCCTCGTAGAGCGCCACTGCCCGCTTGAGCGCATCGCGCGTGCCAGACGCCAAGCAGCGCTCGAACTCGGCGACGTCCGTCGCCAGGCTGTCCTGAGCCAGCGCCACCGTCTCGCCCTCGGGCGCCAGGATCAGCCCTGCATCGTGCGGGCCGAGCTGCCGGCGTAAGACAGCGAGCGCCTGACGCAGGCTGGTCCGCGCCTGCGCGTCGCCGCTGCCACCCCAGAACAGGCCAGCGAGCTTGTCGCGACCCTGCGGCTGGCCCAGCCGCAGGGCGAGGTAGGCAAGCAGCAGGGCCGGCTTCCGAACCGAGAGCGGCACTGCCGCGCCTGAGGCCGAGCGCAGCTCGAAGCCGCCCAGGAGCTTGAGGCGCAAGCCCGACATCGCCGTTTCCCCAGCCGGCTTCCTTGAGGCGTCCCCTCGCCATGTTGCGGCAGGCGCCTGCCGACTTCTACCCCGAACTTTCACGCTTCCTTCACGCCTGTACTCACGGCCGGCAGACGTCGAGGCCCTAAGCAAGGGTCGTCGAGCGGCAGACGAGCCGCCAAGACCGGGCAAGTCGCCCGGCCTCATCAAGAGACCACCATCCCGGCTGAGCCGTGGCGCGACGCCCTGGCACCAGCCGAACCCGACGGATATCCACTGTGACGACCACGCACGTCATCGCCTTCCTCACCCGATCGCCCGCGTCTCGGGTCCTGGGCTCCTGGCGGAAGCGCGCCCGGCAGCGCCGAGAGCTGCTGGAGCTTTCCGACAGCCTGCTGAGGGACATCGGGATCAGCCGCCGCGACGCCTGGAATGAGGCTCACAAACCCTTCTGGAAGCCTTGAGCGGGCAGGAGGGGCTGAACCACCGACCCGCCCAGGGCACTCCCCGAGCCTCCCTCTGCCGCAGCCGCACTCTCTACAACCCCGACCGAAGGTGCATCCTATGCACACCCCCTCTCTTACCTCGACCCTCGAGCGCCAGCCCGTGCCGGCTTCACCGGCGTCGGCCACCACTGCCCCCGACCTAGCCGCGGTGAAGCGGCGGCAGCAGGGTGCGTGGTCTTCCGGCGATTACGCCGTCGTCGGCACCACCCTGCAGATCGTCGGCGAGGAGTTGTGCGAGGCCGTCGACGTCCGCGCGGGCCAGAGGGTGCTCGATGTCGCCGCCGGCAACGGCAACGCCTCGCTCGCTGCCGCCCGCCGCTGGTGCGACGTGGTCGCCACCGACTACGTGCCGGAACTCCTGGACCGTGCCCGCGAGCGTGCCGCCGCCGAACGGCTCCGGATCGAGTTCCGCGAGGCCGACGCCGAGGCCCTACCGTTTGAGAACGGGAGCTTCGACGCCGTCCTCTCCACCTTCGGGGTGATGTTCACCCCCGACCAGGAGCGCGCCGCCGCCGAACTGGTGCGCGTCTGCCGGCCGGGCGGCAAGGTCGGCTTGGCCAACTGGACGCCCGAGGGCTTCGTCGGCCAGCTGTTCAGGACCATTGGCGGACACGTGCCGCCGCCGTCCGGCGTCAGGTCGCAGGCGTTGTGGGGGACACGGGCGCGCCTGACCGAGCTGTTCGAGCCGCACGCGGCCTCGATCCAGTCCGCACAGCGGCACTTCGTGTTCCGCTACCGCTCGCCCGAGCACTGCCTGGAAGTTTTCCGGACCTTCTACGGCCCAATACTCAAGGCGTTCGCCGCGCTCGAACCACCGGCGCGATCAGCCTTGGAGCGCGACCTGCTGGACCAGATCGGCCGGTTCAACCGCTCGGGAGACAGCACCGTGGTGGTGCCGAGCCAATACCTGGAGGTTGTCGTGACCCTGCACTGATGGACGCCGTCACGGCGTCAGATATCGAACAACTAGCAGCAATCGCGCGCCGCCCGATCGGCGGGCGCTCAGAAATGGAGACAGAACATGGCAATCATCAACGGCACCGACGCGAATGACCCCGACCTGCTGGGGACCCCATTCGACGACCAGATCTACGGCCGGGGCGGCAACGATACCCTGATCGGCGGCGAAGGCGATGACCTTCTCGAGGGCGGCGCTGGGTGGGACCACCTGCACGGCGGCTTGGGCTTCAACACCGCCAGCTACAAGTCCTCGTGGGAAGGCGTGGCCATCATCCTGAACGACACAGGCATCACCAGCGGCTACCACGGCGACGCGTTAGGCGACAACCTCTACAACATCGACGGCCTGGTGGGCTCGGCCTTCGGCGACGTCCTGGTCGGCAACTCGCACCGCAACGTCTTCCGCGGCGGAGACGGCGCTGACCTGCTCCACGGCCGCGGCGGCAACGACCGGCTCGAAGGCGGTGCCGGCAACGACATCCTGCTCGGCCAGACCGGCAACGACGAGCTGATCGGCGGCGCTGGGACGGACACTGCCAACTTCTACGTAGTGGAACAGGACGGCGCGCCCGTCGTGGTCGACCTTGCCGCCGGCACTGCCAGCGGTAGCGTTACCAACGGCATTGATCGGCTGTCCGGGATCGAGAACGTCGTCGCCACGGACCTCGACGACCGGGTTGCCGGCACTTCCGGGGCCAACCGGCTGGACGGGGCGTTTGGCGCCGACGTGCTGATTGGGCGAGGCGGGGCTGACCGGTTCGTCTACGACAGCAGATTCGACAGCATCGCCAGGCATGCGGACCGCATCGTCGACTTCAGCCATGCCCAGGGCGACAAGATCGACTTGTCGGCCATTGATGCGAACGATCAGGCAGCTGGCGAGCAGACGTTCCGGTTTGTCGGTAAGGGCCCGTTCACGGGCGCGGGCCAAGTCCGCTTCTTCCAGCGGGACGGCGACACGATCGTCGAGGCCAACACCAGCACCGCGACCGCCGGGACCGAAATGACGATCGTGCTCGACCCGCTCGTCAACCTCCAGTCCAGCGACTTCCTCCTGTAGGGCGCGCCGTCACAAGGTCCTCGCGCCGCCGCTCGAGCAGCGCCCACACGTGCCGTCGAGGTGCGCGACGACGCCGGCGCGAGACGACCTTCCTCCAACCTCATGGATTACCGGGCCGTCCGAGATGCGGGCGCCCGAACAAGGAGTCTTCATCATGACCATCATCACCGGCACGAACGGTGACGAGCAGTACCCCCGTGAGCTGGAAGGCACTGCCGCTGCCGACCAGATCTATGGTCTCGCCGGCCGCGACGTGCTGATCGGCTTCGGCGGGAACGACCTGCTTGAGGGCGGCAAGGACGCCGACGAGCTGTTCGGCAGCGATGGCTTCGACACGGCGAGCTACGCGAGCTCGCGGGCCGGCGTCACCGTCGTCCTCTCCTCGTCCTACGTCTTTGGCGGCGACGCTGCAGGTGACCAGCTCTACGGCATCGAGGGCCTGCGTGGTTCGGCCTATGCGGATATCCTTTCAGGCGATGACCTGCGCAACGTCCTCGACGGCGGCGCCGGCGCCGACAGCCTGAATGGCCACGAGGGCAACGACAAGCTGGTGGGCGGCGGAGGCAACGACCGGCTGTTCGGCGGCCGAGGCGCCGACGAACTGCGCGGTGATGCAGGTAGCGACGTAGCCTACTACGGCATGAGTAACGAGGCGGTCCAAGTCGACCTCGCTACAGGTCGGGGGTTTGGAGGCGACGCGGAGGGCGACCGCCTGACCGGTGTCGAGAACATTGTGGGCTCGATCCTCAACGACCGGCTCGCTGGCGATGCCGGAGCCAACCGGCTGGACGGCGACCTCGGCGCTGACGTGCTAATCGGACGAGGCGGTGCCGATCGGTTCGACTACGACTACACATACTTCAGCACGCGCGCCGACGCGGATCGCATCCTCGACTTCAGCCGCAGCCAGGGCGACAAGATCGACTTGTCGGGCATCGACGCTACCGCGCAGGCGGGAGACGGTAACACGGCGTTCCAGTTCATCGGCCAGAAGCAGTTCACGGCCGTCGGCCAGGTGCGCTGGTTCCAGCAGGGCGGCGACACAATCGTCGAGGCCAACACCACCAACGTGACCGCTGGAGCGGAATTGCGGATCGTGCTCGACCCGCTCGTAAGCCTCCAGAGCACCGACTTCATCTTGTAGCGGCCCTGCCACCGTCAACCTGCGCCGCTCGCAGGCCACAGGGCTCCTTGTAGCCTCCACCGGGAAGCCAAACGCGCACGATCCTACTGGGTCGGAGAGCGACCAGCGTAGGCGAGTACCCGACCGGATCGAGAACCTCAACACCAGCAATCCAGGATGACGCAGCGCATTCGCGCGACAGCGGCGTGAAGCGGCTGCCCGATCAGCGTGCGGCGACAGCAGGGAGTCAAAACCATGGCAATCGTCACCGGTACCGCCAGAGATGGAGACCGCGGCGGCTGGGCGACGGCGGTACGGGATCTGCGACGTGGCTTGGTTTGGGCGGGGCTCTTCAGCCTCGGCCTCAACCTGCTCATGCTCGCGGTGCCGCTCTACAGCATGCAGCTGTTCGACCGCGTGCTGGGCAGTGGGCGCCTTGAGACGCTGGTGCTGCTCAGCCTCGCCGCGGCTGTGGCGCTTGCCACCTTAGGTCTACTCGATGCCTTGCGCACGAACCTCCTGGGCCGCGCCGCCGCCCGCTTTGAGGTGGCCTTGGCGCTAGCGGCGGTCGAGACCGGCTTCGCCAACGGCGGCGCCGGACGCGCGCTCCGCGACTTGGCGAGCCTGCGCCAGGCGTTTACCGGCCCAGCAGTTGCGGCGCTGTTCGACCTGCCCTGGATACCGCTCTCGCTCCTGGCGATCTGGATCCTTGACCCTTGGCTAGCCGCTTTTGTCGGCGCCAGCGCCTTCCTGCTCCTGCTGCTCGCCGTGGCCAACGACCTAGCCACAGGCCGGCTGGCGCGCGAGGGTGTCGAGCTGCAGCAGCAGACGCAGGCCCTGGCTGAGGCCGTGCAGCGCCGGCGTGAGGCGGTGATCGGCCTTTCCATGCTGGATGCCCTGAGCCAGCGCGTGGTCCGCCTGCACGCCACCGGTCTTGCCCACAGCCAGCACGCCTCCTCCCGCAGCGGCACGATCGCCGGAGCCACACGCTGCATCCGGCTCCTCGTCCAGTGCGGGGTGATGACGCTCAGCACCTGGCTGGTGCTGGAGCACTCCCTCTCGCCTGGTGCCATGTTCGCGGCCTCGATCCTCTCCAGCAAGGCATTGGCTCCGGTCGAGCAGCTGGTCGTGGCCTGGCGCGGCATTGGCCCGGCCAAGGATGCGTGGTGCCGCCTGCGCCGGCAGCTCAGCATCCCCGCGACAATCGAGCGCCTGTCCATGCCCGAAGGGCGGGGCGGGATCGAGATCGACGCCGCCACCGTGCGTGCAGCGGACGGCCGCAAGCTCCTGGACGGCGTGGCTGTCCGCCTGCAGGCCGGCACGTGCACGCTGGTCGTCGGCCCCTCGGGTGCAGGCAAGAGCACGCTCTGCCGGCTCCTTGCAGGCACAGTCCTGCCCGACCAGGGTGAGGTCAGGCTGGATGGCACGCCGCTGCGCCGCTACCGCCGCGAAGATCTCTCCCGCGCCATGGGCTATCTGCCGCAGGAGGTGGGCCTGTTTGCCGGCACGGTAGCCGAGAACATCGCCCGGATGGCGGTGGAGCCCGAGTCCAGCGACATCTTCGAGGCTGCCGCCCGCGCCCAGGCGCACGAGCTGATCCAGCGCCTGCCCGAGGGCTACGAGACCCGGCTCGAGGATGGCGGTTTCCCGCTCTCGGGCGGGCAGCGCCAGCGGATCGGCCTTGCTCGTGCCCTTTACGGGGCGCCCAAGCTCCTGATCCTGGATGAGCCGAATGCGAACCTGGACGCAGCCGGCGAGAACGCGCTGATCGCAAGCCTGGCCGAACTCAAGGCGCAGGGCACGACCATCGTCATTGTCACCCACCGCCCGCACCTCTCGCGGCTGGCCGACATGATCCTCGTCGTCGACGGCGGCAGGATCACCCGCTTTGGCCCGCGTGACGAGGTCCTGCCTACCCTGATCCAGCCGGCCCGCGCGGCCTGAACCTGTCAAAGGAGGATCTCCCATGCACACCACGCCCAAGACTTCGTTCGGCCTGCCGATCCTGCTGGGTGGCCTGACCATCACCGCTTTCTTCGGGGGCTTGGGTGGTTGGGCTGCCACGGCACCCCTGGCCGGGGCCGCAGTGGCATCCGCCACGGTCGTCCCCGACGGCAGCCGGCGCACGGTGCAGCACCTTGAAGGCGGCATTGTCCGCAAGATCCTGGTCAAAGATGGGGATCAGGTCACGGCTGGGCAGCCGCTCATCAAGCTCGATCCCACTCAGAGTGCCTCGCAGGCCGGCGCGCTGCGCGTTCAGCGCTGGGGCCACCTCGCCGCGGAGGCCAGGCTCCTGGCCGAGCAGGCAGGGGGCGAGGACGTGAGCTTCCCGGAGGAACTCCTGGCCGCCGCCGCAGGCGAGCCGGCGCTGCAGGCCGTGCTCGATGCCGAGGACCAGCGCTTCAGGAGCCGTGCCGTGGCCGTGGCCGACCAGGAGGCGATCCTGCGCGAGAAGATCAAGCAGGCCATGGCCGAGATCGACGGTCATGAGGCCACGGTGAACAGCGCCGACCGCCAGCTCGCACTGGTCAAGGAGGAGACAATCGGGATCGAGAGTCTCCTCGCCAAGGGTCTGGAGCGCAAGCCGCGCCTTCTCGCCCTGCAGCGCTCGGCAGCCCAGTTGGACGGCGTCAAGGCGGGGGCTCGGGCCGACATTGCTCGTGCCAGGCAGGTGATCGCCGAGGCCGAGCAGCAGATCCGTGCCCTTTACAGCCAGCGGGCTGAGACCGCGGCCAATGAGCTGAGCGAGATCCGGCGCGGTCTAGCCAACCTCGACAAGGAACTGACCGCCGCTTCCGATCGCTTGGTCCGCACCACCGTGCTGGCCCCGCTCGCCGGCACCGTGCTGGGCCTGAAGGTCAAGACCGAGGGCGGGGTCGTCGCACCAGGTGCCGCGATCCTCGACCTCGTCCCCGCCGACGACGGGCTCCTTCTGGAGGCCCGTGTTCACCCGAACGATATCGACGAGATCCATGTCGGCCTGAAGGCCCAGATCCACCTCCTGGCTTACAAGAGCCGCAACATGCCCAGGATCGAGGGCGAGGTTCAGGAGGTTTCGGCCGACCGCTTCACCGACCCGCAGACCGCCGAGGCCTACTTCACTGCCCGTATCCTGGTCGATCCCGCGGCCTTGCCCGCAGGCGTCCACCTCGCTCCCGGCATGCCGGCCGAGGCGCTGATCGTCACCGGTGAGCGCACGCTCCTCTCCTACCTCCTCGCGCCGGTCCGCGACGCGCTCCGCCGCGGGCTCAGGGAGAGCTGAGTGGCACGGCAGCTGGGGCGCACGCCAACATTGCGGGCGCGGGTCTGCCGCGGCGGGGGCCACCCGTGAGACGGGGCGCAACGGTCGTGGTCGTCGACGAGCTCAACCTGCGCTTGCTGCTCAAGGACTACCTCGTGTGAATCGGCGACGGTTTGCACGCCGATCAGCGCCTCTAAGCTATTCATCTACAAGCAAATAGTGGGGGCCTTTTGGCTCTGGCGCACTCTCGATGACATAGCCCCCGGTCTAGCCGTTCGATCAAGGCTCTATGATTGCAGCCATGACAGCCTTCTGGTCGGCACGGACGCGCTGCAGCCGGCAGCTTGGAACATGGCATGCTGGATGGAGAGGTCCTGCTCCAGCGTGCTGACGCGGGCATGACCACAGGTGAGCATACGGGGGAGGGGGAGTCTTACTAGGGTTTAGACCTGCTACAGCTAATGTCTCGGATAGGCAGAGGCAACCTATCTGAGACGCAGCTTATTGTCTCGCATTGCTGGCTTGCTGGGGTAGACCGAAGGAGGCACCCATTGTCTTTGGGTTGAACCAGGCTGCGGTCGCGTCGAACCGTGAGTTCTGTGCTGCTGCGGATGAGATTTCATAGGCCTTTGGTGAGGCGCTTGTCGCGGCGGCCTTGGCCCGATCCGCGCAGAGGACGAGAGGATTGACGCCGGCCGACAAAAGGTAGACAGGCAGAAGCTCGCGAGACGAGTGAGTAGGGCGCCCTGACCATGTCAGCGGCGCCTTTTGCATGTCTGGAGCCCTTCATGTCCCTGATCCTTGCCACCCTGGCAGGGTCTCTAGGCCATGGAAGACCGTGCTTCCTGCATCGCACCGTTGTCTTATTGCTCCTGGGTTTTGTCGCTGCAGGCGCATGGCTGCAGTCATATAGTCACGGGTCCTCCCTGGCCTCTCGATATCAATGGGGCCGCCTGCGTCTGAGATCTCTAGTTGCTTGTTTCGATAGATCACTGAAATCATTTCAGTGCAAATCTTCTGCAAGAACATGAGACAACTTGCTAAATATGTGCGTAACAGATCCAGATCTGCCATATCTGGTCTAGTACGGATCAAGCCAAGTCAGACACTGAGTGCTGTCTAACCATTTATTGCTGACGCCACTCATCCTGGGGAGACTGGCGCGAAAGGCTCTGCAGTGCCTTGGGATGCCGGACATAGTGAGCGGTCGATGGCTTCGGGCACGTAGCACGTACCTGATAGCGCCGATCATCGAAGCCCCGGTCGGTCTTATACGAG
>JAESGR010001089.1_pt1 | contig 10869 bp, 9 predicted proteins | sample 9269771 | NCBI WGS metagenome assembly JAESGR01 (sample SAMN15739572, study PRJNA653492) | algae metagenome | isolation source: Chroococcus sp. CMT-3BRIN-NPC107 and co-occurring heterotrophs from well... | place: USA: Clark Mountains Wilderness, California | collected 2010-04-18
CATGGGCCTGTGGCGGGCGCTGGCCCAGCACGGCGGCTTCGACCAGATCGACGTGCTCGCCAACGCCAAGGTCGAGCCGGCCCGGGTGCGGGCGGCGTTGCTGGACGGCCGCCCGTCCAAGACCCAATACAACACATCCACCATCATGGACCAGCGCACGGCCGCCGCGGCCGGCGCGATGGTCCGCGGCAAGGCCGAGCTGGCCGACATGGCCTGGCTGCGGCGTATGTCCGTGGGCGACAAGGCCTATAGCCTGCTGGGCCTGGTCCACACCCTGGGGCCGCCGGCGATCCGCGAATACATCGCCAAGAGCGCCTTCGCCCCCACCCATCCGTGGGATGCGCTGATCTGCACCTCGCCCTCGATCGTCCAGGCGCTGACCGAGATGTTCGATGCGGTGGGCGAGTTCGCCGGCGAGCGGTTCGGCGGCGCCAAGCGGCCGCGCCCGCACCTGCCGCTGGTCCCGCTCGGCGTGGACATGGCCGCCCAGCGCGCCGCCGCGGACCGGCCCGACGTGCGCAAGCGGGTTAGGGCCAGGCTCGGCTTGGGCGAGGACGACGTGCTTGTGCTGTGGGTCGGGCGGCTGTCGTTCTTCGAGAAGGCCTTTCCCCAGCCGATGTTCCGGGCGGTGGAGGAGGCGGCCAAGACGAGCGGAGCCAAGGTGATCTTCCAGATGGCCGGCTGGTTCCCGGTCGAGCCCCGCCACCGCGACATCTACCGCCAGGCGGCGAAGGCCTACTCGCCGACCGTGGACGTGCAGTTCGTCGACGGCAACGACCGCCAGCTGCTGGCCGACACCTGGGCGGCGGCCGACGTCTTCATCTCCCTGGTGGACAACATCCAGGAGACCTTCGGCATCACCCCGCTGGAGGCCATGGCCTCGGGGATCCCGGTGGTCGTCAGCGACTGGGATGGCTACCGCTACACCGTGGAGGACGGGGTGCAGGGTTTCCGCATCCCGACGCTGGGCCCCGCACCCGGCGGCAACGGCCCGCATATCGCAGCCCCGCACAACATGCTGCTCATGAGCTACCAGAACTTCGTCGGCACCCTCGCCCTGCACACCGCAGTGCACGTGGGAAAGGCGGCGGAGGCCATCGCCGCCCTGATCCGCTCGCCCGAGCTTCGCAGGCGGATGGGCGAGGCGGGCCGCGAGCGGGTCCGCACCGCCTTCGACTGGTCGGTGGTCGCCCGCCAGTACCGCGAGCTCGTTGAGGAACTGGGCCAGATCCGGCGGGCGTCGGCCGAGCCACAGGCGAGCATGCGCATGCATCCGGCCAAGGGCGACCCGTTCGCGGAGTTCGCCCACTTCGCGACCGAGGTGCTGGGGCCGCAGACCCGCCTGCGGATGCGCGAAGGCGCCACCTTCGCCGATCTCGACCGCGCCGGTCGGGTCGACCTCGACTCCGCCTTCCCGAGCGCTCGGGCGACGCCCGCCGAGTGCTCGGCCCTACTGGGGATGCTCGCCGGCGGCGCGCGTAAGACGGTGGCCGAACTGACCGCCGCCTTCCCACCGCACCGCAAGGGCCACATCGAGCTGGGGCTGACCTGGATGGCGAAGCTCGGGATCGTCGATTGGCTGGACGACGACGACGGCGCCTAGGCGCTGGCCTCAGGCCACGGCGAGCACCTGTTCGCGCCAGCCCTCGCGCGTTTCGAGCAGCAGGGCGCCGGACTTGCGGGCGCTCTGCAGGCGCGATTCCGCGGCCTGGATGATTTCATCTTCTCTGGAATAGTGGCCAAGTTCTCGAGCTTGCTCGTTCAGCAACACCCAGCGGCCACCGCGCTTGTAAGCGATCAGCAGGAGTTGATCCACCTGAAGCTCTCCCCCGAGTCGAGTGGTTAACGAAACGTAGCATGGCAGATGACGTTTCGATTACGAGGCGGCAGGGCCGTGATTCTGTGGACAACTCGGGTGGGTCTGTGAGTCTATTTTTGCGCCCGCGGCGACGCGCTCAGAGCAGGTTGTCCTGAAGGGGCTCGTGGCCCGCCCGGCCGCCGAGCGGCAGGCGCACCTCGACGCTGGTCCCGTGAGAGCCATCCACCTTGACCTCGCCGCCCGCCCGCTCGACCAGGGAGCGGACCAGCCGCATGCCGAGCCCGCTCGCCGAGTCCGGCGCGAGCCCGCGCCCGAGATCGGAGACGCAGAGGCGCAGGCCCCCCTCGGCCCGTCCCAGCCGCACCCAGATCACCCCGGCGCTGCGGTCGGGATAGGCGTGCTTGGCCGCGTTGGTCACCAGCTCGTTGACGATGATCCCCAGCTGCACCGCCTCGTCGAGCGGCAGGGCGACGGCCTCGGCGTGCAGGTCCAGGCGCACGTCGCGCCCGTCCAGCAGGGTGCGGGTGAGCCGCTGGCAGAGCTCCGTGAGATAGCTCAACGCCTCGACCTCGTCCTTGCCGCCGCTGCGGTAGAGGCTGGCGTGCAGGTCGCCGATCGACTGGATCCGGTCCACCGCCTTCAGCAGCTCCTCGCGCACCTGCGGTTCCGCGGTCGCCTTGGCCTGCATGGTCAGCACGCCGGCCACGATGGTGAGGTTGTTCTTCACCCGGTGGTTCAGCTCGTCGAACAGCTCGGCCTGGTAGCGCTCGGCCTTCTTCCGCTCGGTGATGTCGATGTAGAACTGGCCGACCTCGTCGTCGGACAGCCGGGTCATGTGGACGTCGTACCAGCGCAGCGCCTGATCGTCCCAGAACTCGAACCGCACCGGCTCGCCCTTGGTGAGGGCGACGTGGCAGGCGGTGAACCAGCGCGGATGGGTGTTGGGCCGCATCTCCAGGAACCGGCGGCCGATCAGGCTGGCGGCGCCCGGCGCACGCTTCAGGAATGCGGGGTTGGCGTCGCGGACCCAGTAGTCGACCAGGCGGCCGGTCTCGTCCCGGATGACTTCGCAGATGACGAAGCCTTCCGACATGGTCTCGAACAACGTGCGATAGCGCTGGCCCGGGTCTTCCGCCCGGCGTTTGCCGTCACGATCGCTGAGCTTGCGCACAACTGACACGCTCACCTCCCGACAAGGTGAACTAAAGCCCTGATTTTCGGGCTTGGCGAGTCCTGATTGGCCGGCGCCAGCGCTATCTTGAACGGCGGCGTTCAGCGCGCCCAGGGATCGTCCAGAAGGCCGTCCAGGAAGTCGAACACGGCGGCCTTGGTCAGCGCGTGCGGAATGGCCGAGAAGTGGTCGCACCCGGGGATCATCACCCCCTTGCCGTCAGGGAAGACGCGGGCCAGTCCCTCCGGGTCGCCGGCCCCCTGATCGCGCTGCCCGGCGACCACCAGCACCGGCATCGGCAGCCGCTCCAGAGCCTCCCGGTCCAGCGGGGGGTTCTTCGCCTCGGTGAAGGCCGCCAGCGCCCGCCGGTCCTCGCCCTGCTCGTCGGCGAACTGGCGGAAGCTGCGAAGCATCGGCTGGGCGATGGTCTCCGGATCGTCGGCCAGCATGGCCTGCGCCATGCTTGTGGCAGATCCCTCCGCCGGCACCTCCCCGCGCGGCTGGAACAGCCGCTCGCCGATGCCGCCGAGGATCAGGTTGGAAATCCGCTCCGGCGCGTCGATGGCCATCTGCATGGCCGTCCGCGTGCCCATGGAATAGCCGAACACGTCGGCCCGCTGCAGGCCCAGATGGTCGAACAGGGCGATAAGGTCGCCGGCCAGTTTCTCGCGGGTGAAGGCCTCCGGCTCGTGCGGCTTGGCGCTCTCGCCGTGTCCGCGCTGGTCCAGGGCGATGCATCGCACCCGCCGCCGCTCGAACGCCCCGTACCAGCCCGTGCGCCGCCAGCCCTCGTTCCGGTTGGAGGCGAAGCCGTGCACCAGCACGATGGTCCGCTCCGCCCCAGGCGGCTCGATGTCGTCGTAGGCCAGGGTCAGGCCGTCGGAGGTGAAGGTCGCCATGCGCGGGTTCGTCCCTTGTCGCGTTTCCTCTTGGCGACCGTCATGCCACGGCGGCGGCAGGGCGGCCAAGCTCGGGAGCAAATCACGGCGCTTCGCCGGTCCACTCCCAGTGCCAGGGCTCGAAGGGATAGTTGACGAAGCCGAACCGGTGGGCGTTGGCGGTGAGCCAGGCGTAGGTGGCGGTCTTGGTCATGTAGAGCCGGTTGGGGTCGGCGCTGGAGTCGGGACCGTAGCCGGGCGCCTGGCCGACGTAGAGGTCCATGGCCAGGCCGGTGCGGTGGGGCGAGCAGCGGGCCCGCACCAGGCCGTCGCAGTTCTGGTCGCGGTGGCAGCGGGCGGCGTCGTACTCGGGGCTACGGTAGCCGGAGAAGATGGTCAGGTTGCGCGCATCCCTGGCGATCTGCGGCTGCTCAGCCTTCGCCGCCTGGACCATCCGGCGGTAGGCCGCCAGGGCGCCGCGGCGCAGCTGGATGGTCTTGCCGCCGTAGCTCTCGTCCGGCCGCGCGGTGGCCAGCTGGTCCGGGCTGGGGGGCGCGGGGCAGCCGCCCAGGCGCATGGACCGCACCACCGGCCGCTTCATCTGCCAATTGTTCTTCATCTGCACGAACACCGCCTGGTCGACCACGCCGGTCTGCGGCAGGCCGTTGTTGGCCTGCCAGCGGGCCAGGGCGGCTGCGAAGCCGGGGCTGTCCGGCGGACAGGCCGAGCCGATCTCCCGGGCGATCAGCCGCTGATAGGTCTCCCAGCCCATCTCGCTGCGGCCGAACGGGCTCCAGGCCAGGCTGCGGTAGTGGACGGCGTTGGTCCGGGCGGCGTTGGTCAGCGGGCCCTGATCGCAGGCCTGGTCGCTCAGCATGGGCCCGGCCTGCTCGGCCGGCGGCAGGGGCGCGGCCGGGCTCTGGCCGCCGGCCTGGCTCTCGGCCCGGTCCTTGGCCTTGGGCGGCGCGCGCAGGATGAAGCCGTCGTCGCCGTCGCGGGGCGAACAGGCGGCGAGCATCAGGGCGGTCAGCGCCGCCGCGCGGAACCTGCCCCCTCCGAACGCCTTCATTCCGCGCGTGTCCCTGCCTTCAGCATGGAAGTGAAACGATGAAGCCCAACCGACGCTCCCTGGCCCTGACGGCGGCGGCGCTCGCCCTGGCCGCCTGCTCGGACATGGTGATCAAGGCCGACCAGGACAAAGAGGAGCCGAGCGCTGCGGCCGGCGGAGACGCGTCCCGGGCGACGGTCGCGGCCGCGCAGCCGGCGGCGGCGTCCGCCAACCCGCTGGCGCAGGGCATCGACAAGGCGGCCTTCTCCACCGCCTCCGTCGAGACCGAGACGGGCCGGCAGATGATGATCCGCGCCCAGGTGCTGCTCGACCGCGCCCACTTTTCGCCCGGCGTGATCGACGGCCAGTACGGCGAGAACGTGCGTCAGGCGATAGCCGCCTTCGAGGCCGCCAACGGCCTGCCGGTCGACGGCCAGATCGACGCCCAGGTGTTCGAAAAGCTCGCCGCGGGCGACACGACTCCGATCATGCAGGACTATGTGATCACCGAGGCGGACGTGAAGGGCCCCTTCGTCGAGAAGATCCCCACCGACTACGAGCAGATGGCCAAGCTCGAGAAGCTGGCCTACGCCAGCCCGGCCGAGCTGCTCGCCGAGAAGTTCCACATGGACGAGAAGCTGCTGCGGGCCCTGAACCCCAACGTCGATTTCAGCAAAGCGGGCACGTCCATCCTCGTCGTGCGCCCGGGCGCGGACAAGCTTCCCAACCAGGTGGCCATGATCGAGGTCGACAAGGCGGAGCGCGAGGCGCGCGCCTACGACGCCGGCGGCAAGCTGCTCGCGGTCTACCCGGCCTCGGTCGGATCCAGCGAGATGCCCGCGCCGGCCGGACACTGGGAGGTGGCGACAGTCGCGCCGGACCCCACCTGGAACTACGACCCGGAGAAGCTGAACTTCGGCAAGGTCAAGAAGAAGCTGACCATCGCCGCCGGCCCGAACAACCCGGTCGGCAGCATCTGGATCGACCTCACCAAGGAGACCTACGGCATCCACGGTACGCCCGACCCCAACAAGGTTGGCAAGACCGACAGCCACGGGTGCGTGCGCCTGACCAACTGGGACGCCCAGGAGCTGGGCGCCGCGGTGTCGAAGGGGACCAAGGTGGTGTTCGTCGGCACCGAGGGCGCCACGGGCAAGAAGGCGGCCTGAGGGCCTCAGCTGCGCCAGCGCAGCGTCGCCGGCTGCACGGGATTGGAGAACGGCCGCCCGTCGCGCCGGGCGGCCGCCCATTCGCGCTTCAGCTGCTGGTACCACTTGGCCTGGGTGTCGGCGTCGTCGATCCATAGCAGGCTGGGGTCGTACTTCAGCCCCTCGTTCTGCAGGTTCACCATGTCGCCGTCCTGGCGCAGGAAGGCCCGCGCGCCGGCGGCGATGAACGGCTTTAAGAACCAGAACGCCGGATGGTCGGACCAGACGATCTGGGTGATGCGGGTCCTCTTCTCGGAGATCGGCGTCAGGCAGGTCAGCGACAGCACCTGGCGCGCGCCCACCGTCACATGCTCCCAGCGCAGCCCGGGAATTCGGAAGGTGATCTCGGTCAGCGGCTCGCCGCCGAGGATGGCGTAGGCGCGTGAGTTCTTGGACGGCTCGTGCCGCACCATGGCGAAGCCGGCCTCGCGGGGCTCGAACTTCTTGGCCTTCTCGTGCTGGCTCTTGGCCGAGCGCCACCACCACTGTTGGTGCACATATGGGCCGTGCGCCGGGTCCATCAGCCCGACGACGGCGTGGTCGATGTGGGCCTCGAAGTCCATCCGGTCCACCAGCTTGGGCGCGCCCCCGACCACGCCCGGGAAGTTGGGGGGCTCCACGTCCGGCTCGCCGGAGAAGCGCGGATCGGCGCTGATCCAGACGAACACCAGCCCCTGGCTCTCGCGCACCGGATAGCGGCGCACGCGGATCTTGGAGACGTCCATCGCCTGGTCGCCGACCAGCGAAGGGATGGCGGTGCACGCCCCGTCCGTGCCGAACCGCCAGCCGTGATAGGGGCAGGCGACCACTTCGCGCCCGTCGGCCTCGCGGGTCAGCCGGCCGGCCGAAAGCGGCGCGGCCCGGTGCGGGCAGATGTCCCTGAGCGCGTAGGCTTCGCCCGCCTGGGTGCGGCCGAGCAGGATCGGCTCGCCGAGGATCTCGTAACGCTGCAGCTTGCCGGGCTTCAGGTCGCCGGCCAGCGCGGCGAAATACCAGATGTCCGTCAGGAAGCCCTCGCCGAAGCGGAGCTGGGGCGCACGGGCCGGACGGATGTCGCCTTCGGGCATGGGGCGGGTTGTAGCCGGACTCGCCGCAGGCTGCACCCCTCGCCGCAGCGGCGATCAGGCGGAGGGCGGGCGATCCGCGACGGACCGCCCGCGCCCCGTTCACTAGCTCAGGACGACGATCGCCACGCGGCGGTTCTGCGACCGGCCCTCAGGCGTCTCGTTCGGGGCCACCGGCGACTCCTCGCCGTAGGAAATGGTCGCCATGCGGTTAAGCGCGACGCCTTGCTTGGCGAGGTAGCGGCGCACCGCCTCGGCCCGGGCTTCGCCCAGCTGCTCGTTGTAGCTGTCGTCGCCGGTGGCGTCGGTGTGGCCCTGGATCTCCAGGTAGACGTTGCGGTTCTCGGCCTTCAGCCGTTGAGCCAGCTCCGCCAGCCGGGCCTCGGCTTCCGGCGAAAGGGCGGAGTGATCGACCGGGAACTTCACCGAATCGTCCGACAGCACCACCTCGTAGAGGAACTTGCCTTCCGCCAGCTTGTGAGCGGCGTTCGCCCGCTGCAGGGCCTCGCCGGCCGTGCCTTCCACCTGGGTCACTCGCTGGTCGACTACGGCCACGTTCTCGCGCACGAACTTGTGGCTCGCGCACCCCGTCGTCGCCACGGCGGCCATCAGCACCGCCGTCGTAATGGCCCCCGCCCTCAGTCTCGCTTGGATCACAGTCGCTATCCCTCTATCGACGCGCCGCTCCTAGGCTTCAGCGCTGCCGTCAGGTGCTTCAATGGGCGTGGCGGCCTAATGACGCGCATATGGCGCAATCGTGGCGCCGCTCTCGCATCCAGCGGCAGGCGCGGGCGCCCCACTTCGGACATGGCTGACGATGAAGCTCTCCGGCGGCGGCGATTCCCGGAACGGGTAGGCGCCGGCCAGGGCGGTGCGAACTTCCGTCCGCTCGACAGGTTGGGAGCTCAGGGCCACCCTCCTTTCGGGTAGCGTGCGCGTTGGAACCGGGGCGGTCGGATTGATCTACGACGTTTCGATGGGGGCTGACCGGCGGGCCGGTCCGGCGCGGCGGCGGCGCCGTCTGCTGGCGGCCCCGATCAGCATCGCCGCCCATCTGGCCGTCGCCCTGGCGCTCTACCAGGCCCGTCCCGAGCCGATGCAGATCTATGAGGAGCAGCCGTTGGCGCTGTCCCTGGTCGAGCCCCGCCTTCTCGTCCCCCCGCCTCCGCCGCCGGAGCCCGAGCCCGACCCCGCGCCGAAGGTCTCCGAGCCGGCCCCGCCCGCCCCGCCGTCCGCCGATGCGCCGGTCCCGGCGCCCTCGCCAGACAAGCCGAGGCCCCTGCGCAAGGCGCGGCTGGCCAAGGCGGTCCCGAAGGATGTCGTCCCCCTGTTCGCCGGCAAGGCCGAGACCGACGCCGTGGGCGTCGCCCAGACCGTCGCCCCCGGGAATGGCCTTAGCGACGGCGAGATCGCCGGGGCGCGCACCGCTGGGACAGGCGGCGCCGGGGGCGGCTGCGACATGGTCGATCTGCTGCAGAAGGCCCTGCGCCGCGACGCCGACGTGCAGGCCGCCATCGCCCGCGAGCACGCCGTGCTCTCCGGCAAGGCGATCAACCTGTGGAGCGGCGACTGGATCCGCGGCTCCGGCCAGGAGGGCAAGGGCCTGGCCGGCGTGCGCCAGGCGATCATCATGGAGGTCGGCTTCGCCCCCGCCGCCTGCCGCAACGAGACGGTGCGCGGCCGAGTGGTGATCTCCCTGGCCGACCGGCCGGGCGCCCCGCGCATCGTGCTGGGTTCGGGCGCCTGGCGCTGGTCCGAGCTGCTCCACGCGCAGGGCGCGGTGCGCAGCGCCCGCTACGGCGGCTAGAGCGCCGGAGCCCGCAGGACGAAGCGGGCCGGCAACCTCACCCGGATCATCCAGAAGACCAGCGCGCCCAGGGCCGCGAACGGCGGGATCATCAGGTGCGGCCCGCGGAACTGCGCCGGGATCTCGTCGGCCTGCCCGAAGAAGAACGAGCCGGCGGCGACGAACAGCGCCAGGCACATCCGCCACAGGTGCCGCGCCAGCCTTGGCCGTCCGGCCAGCCCGCCGGCGCGGATCACCCGAAGGTCCAGTGCAGCGCCAAGCAGCGCTAGCGCCGCGAAGACGAAATAGAGGGTCGGAGCGTCGCCGGACGAGGGGTCGCCGTCCTGCACGCCCACCGTCGCGGCCTGGACGCCGATCGCCAGCGCGCCGAGGGCTATCAGGCCGGCCGTGGCCATCGCGGCGACCTCGAAGCGGCCGGTGGTCCGCGGCGCGCGCTGTACGGCCGCCCAGGCGGTGGTCACCAGATAGAGGGTGAAAAGGCCGGCGATGGTGTTCATCCGCTGGACCGCCAGCGCGGCCATCACCGCTGCGAACCCCGCCATGATCACCATGGAGACGAAGAAGACGGTCCCGATCTGCCGGTGGAGGGTTCCGCCCTTGCGCACGGCTAGGGCCGCAAAGCCCGAGACGATGCCCACCAGGCCGCCGACCACATGGGCCAGCACTGGTGGCGGGTAGGGCAGGACGTCCAACAACCCGTGGATTACCAAGACTTAACTCCAGCTATCTTGCGTCGCCTGATACCGTCCTCTAGCGCCGCTCACGGCCGCGGCCCATGATCGGGTGCGTCAAAACCATGTCCCCAGGTTGCGCGATGGCGGTGCGGGCTGCGGAGCTGACGGTGGGCGCAGGCTTCGCCAAAGGCCTGCTGGAGTTCGCCGTCTCCAAGGGCGCGGACCGGGCCGAGCTCATGGCCCGCGCAGGCCTCTCGCCGGAGGATCTGGCGGCCCAGGACGGCCGCGTCCCCTGGGCGCGCTACGTGGCCCTGATGCGAGCCGGCAAGGCGCTGACCGGCGATCTGGCGCTCGCGCTGCACTACGGCGAGGCCGTGGAGATCTCCCAGGTGTCCATCGTCGGGCTGATCGGCCGGGCCGCCGACACGGTGATGGACAGCTTCGCCACCCTGAACAGGTTCGTGCGGCTGATCGTCGAGACCGAGAACGAGGGCCCCGGCGAGCGCTTCCAGCTGCGCCGCGACCGGACCGGCCTTTGGATGGTCGACACCCGCAAGGACGCCGACGCCTTTCCGGAGCTGACCGAGTCCTGGCTCGCCCAGATGATCTGCGGCCCCCGCCGCTACGACAAGCGCCGGTGGGTAAAGGCGGCCCACGTCACCCATCCCGCGCCCGACCACGCCGCGGAGTACGAGAAGGTGCTGGGCGTCCCCGTGGTGTTCTCCAGCGACCGCAACGCCATGCTGATCGAGGAGGCCAGCCTCGACGCCCCCGTCGCCTACTTGCCGCGCTACGTGAAGGGCGTGCTCACCGGCCACGCCGACGCCCTGCTGCGGGAGCTGGAGGCCTCCAAGTCCACCCGCGGCCGGGTCGAGGCGCTGCTCAAACCCATGCTGCACAGCGGCCAGGCCAGCATGGATTTCGTCGCCGGCCAGCTCGGCCTCTCCCGCCAGACGCTGTTCCGCCGCCTGAAGGGCGAGGGCGTCACCTTCGAGCAGGTTCTCGACCAGCTGCGCTGCCGGCTGGCGCGCGACTACCTCACGACGCGCAAGCTGTCGGTGAACGAGACGGCCTACCTGCTGGGCTTCTCCGACCCCGCCGCCTTCTCCCGCGCCTTCAAGCGCTGGACCGGGGAGAGTCCGAGCGCGGCGCGGGAGCCGGGCGGCGCCCAGGGCCTGTTCGGTTCAGGCGGAATCGCCT
>JAESGR010001090.1_pt1 | contig 10869 bp, 7 predicted proteins | sample 9269771 | NCBI WGS metagenome assembly JAESGR01 (sample SAMN15739572, study PRJNA653492) | algae metagenome | isolation source: Chroococcus sp. CMT-3BRIN-NPC107 and co-occurring heterotrophs from well... | place: USA: Clark Mountains Wilderness, California | collected 2010-04-18
GTCGTCACCACCGTAGCCCGGGACGGCGTCGAATGGGTGGTGCCCGATACGATGATCGGCACCGACAGCCACACGCCGATGATCAACGGCATCGGCGTCCTCGGCTGGGGCGTGGGCGGACTCGAGGCGCAGACCGTGATGTTCGGCATGCCCACCATGCTGCAGATCCCGGATGTTGTCGGCGTGCGGCTCACGGGGGCGCTGCAGCCCGGCGTGCTCGCGACGGATCTCGCATTGGTCGTGACGAGCCGCTTGCGTCAGCTCGACGTCACCGGCGACTTCGTGGAGTTCTTCGGGCCTGGCGTGAGCACGCTGGCCGCGGGCGAGCGCGCCGTGCTGGCGAACATGGCGCCGGAGTACGGCGCCACGACCGGCTACTTTCCCGTGGACGAACAGACCCTGCGCTACCTGCGCGGGACCGGACGCAGCGAGGAGGCGGTGGAGCTGGTCGAGGCTTACTGCCGGCACAGCGGCTTGTGGTTCGAACCCACCGCGCAGCCCCGCTACACGCGCGTGCTCGAGATCGATCTCGCAAGCATCGGCATGCACGTCGCCGGTCCGCGCAGGCCGCAGGACCTGCGCAGCTATGCCGACGTGCGCAAGGTGCTGGAAGCGGAGCGATTCACCCCCCACCGACGTGATGCAGCATTGCCGCGCCATCCGGTGGCCGTCGCCGCCATCACGAGCTGCACCAACACGTCGGATCCCGCCTTGCTGATCGCCGCCGGGCTCGTGGCCAGGAAAGCCCGTGCGCGCGGCCTGCGGCGGCCGGAATGGGTAAAGACTTCGCTGGCTCCGGGATCGCCGGCGGCGCAGACCTACCTGGAACGCTCCGGGCTGCTGTCCGACCTGGAAGCGGTCGGATTCGGGGTGGTGGGTTTCGGCTGCACCACGTGCATCGGCAACACCGGTCCGCTCACGCCGGCGGTGCATGCGGCGCAGGAGCAAGGCGCGGCCCGGGGCGTCGCGATCCTGTCCGGCAACCGCAACTTTCCCGGCCGGGTGCATCCCGAGCTCGACCTGAGCTTCATCATGTCGCCGCCGCTGGTGGTTGCGTTCGGACTGGCCGGCGATGCGGAGCGGGACCTGAGCCAGGAGCCGGTGCAGCTCGACGAGGCCGGCCGGCCGGTGTACCTGCGAGAGCTGTGGCCCACGCGCGAGGAGGTGCAGGAACTCCTGGCGCGTTCGCAGGACCCACGTGATTACCGCGCCGACTTCGAGCGTGCCAGCCGCAACGTCCTGTGGCTCGGGCTGCAGGCGCCGGAGGGGCCGCGCTTCCCGTGGGATCCGGCGTCGACAGCCTTGCGGCGGCCGCCGTTCGCGTCACTGCGCGAGGGCAGCCAGCTCGGCGACTTCACGGCGTATCCGCTGCTGGTGCTCGGCGACGACATCACCACCGACCACATCTCTCCGGCCAGCGCGATCCCGCAGGACAGCTTCGTGGCGGACTTCCTCGTGGCGCACGGCGAGCGCCGCGACGACCTCAATGTCTTCGCTTCGCGGCGTGGCAACTGGGAAGTGATGCTGCGCGCAGCCTTCTACAACAAGTCGCTGCGCAACCTGCTGGCAGCTGACGCTCCGGTGGGCCACACGTTGCATGTGCCCTCCGGCGAGCTGCTGCCGATCTGGGAGGCCGCACAACGCTATCGCGAGGCGCGCCAGAACGTGGTGATCGTTGCCGGCGAGCGCTACGGCATGGGCTCGTCCCGCGACTGGGCGGCCAAGGGCCAGCGGCTGCTGGGCGTGCGCGCGGTGCTGGCGAAAAGCTTCGAACGCATCCACCGGTCCAACCTGATCGGCATGGGCATCCTGCCGCTGCTGCTGCCGCCCGGATCGAACATGCACGACCTGGGCCGCGGTGACCGCATCCGCGTCGTCGCGTTCCCGGAGATCGTCGTGCCGGGCGCCCGCGTAGAGGTGGAGGTGATCCGGGAGAAGGGCGGCCTTTCGCGCTTCACCGCACGGGCGGCGGTGGAGACCCGGTTGGAGGCCCGCCTGCTGCGCGAGGGCGGCGTGTTACCGGCCATCCTTCACAAGACAATGCAGACACCATGAGCCTGGCACCTGCCCTTCCTTCACACATCCTGCAGCTGGTTCGCACCGAGGAGCTTGCCGTCGGCGCGCACCTGCCCGCCCAATGGCTGGCCGACCGGCTGCGGGTCTCGCGCTCGCCGGTGAACGAGGCGCTGGAGCTGCTGCAGGCGCAGGGGATCGTGCGGCGGGAGCCGAACCGCGGCTACTTCCTTGCAGCCAGTGCGCCCGTCGCGGAGGAGGCGACAGTGTCGCCGGTGGGCGCCGAGCAGGACCTGGTAGCGCGTGCATACCACCGCATCGCCGAGGACCGGCTGCGCGGGGAACTGCCGGACCAGTTCACCGAAGCGATGCTGCGGCGCCGGTACCAGCTGACGCCCGCGCAGTTGCAGGCCGTGCTGGCCCGCATCGGGGACGAAGGTTGGGCTCGCAAGAAGCCGGGCTACGGCTGGGAGTTCTCCACGATGCTCACGACGCCGGAGAGCCTGCTGCAGTCCTACCGCCTGCGCTACGCCATCGAGCCCGCAGCGCTGCTGGAGCCCGGCTACCGGCTGGACAAGCAGGTGATCGCCCGCTGTCGCGCCGCGGAGATGCACCTGCTGAACGGCGGCATCGACACGGACACGCCGGACCAGCTGCACGACCGCGGCGTGCGATTCCATGAATCGCTGATCGAAGGTTCCGGCAACCCGTTCTTCATCGACACGATGCGGCGCGTGAACCGCGTGCGGCGCCTGCTTTCCTATCGCTCGATGCGCGACCGCTCGCGCTACCAGGAGCATTGCGACCAGCACCTGATGCTGCTGGACCTGCTGGAACGCGAACGCAACGAAGAGGCCGCGGCGGTGATGCGGGAGCACCTCGGAAGCACGCTGCGCAACCTGGCCCGCATCAGCAACATCCTCGAACAGCCGGAGGAGAAATGAATCCCGCCGCCGACATCATCGCGGCGCTGGCGCCATCCGGCAGCCTGCGTGCCTCGATCAACACCGGCAACCCCATCCTCGCGGCCCGTGATGGCATCGGCTCCGCCAAGGGCGTCTCCGTGGATCTCGCGCGGGCGTTGGCATCGAGGCTCGGCGTGCCCCTGGAACTGGTGGTGTTCGACACCGCCGGCAAATCGGTCGAAGCCGTGGCCCAGGAACACGCGGACATCGGCTTCTTCGCCATCGATCCCAAGCGTGGCGAAAGCATCCGTTTCACGGCGGCCTACGTACTCATCGAGGGTTGCTATGCGGTGCGCGACGAATCGCCGCTGACGGAGCTCGACCAGGTGGATCGTGACGGCGTGCAAGTCGTGGTCGGAAAGGGCAGTGCGTACGACCTGTTCCTCACTCGCGAGCTCAAGCAGGCCGGCATCGTGCGGGCGCCGAGTTCGCCGGCCGTGGTGGACCATTTCCTGCAGCACGGCGCCGACGTTGCCGCGGGCGTGAAGCAGCAGCTGGAAGCCGATGCGCGGCGCATAGGAGGTATTCGCCTCCTGCCGGGGCACTTCATGGTCATCCAGCAGGCGATGGGCTGCCCCCGCATCCGCGGCGAGGCGGCGGCGCGTTTCCTTTCCTCTTTCGTGGAGGAGATGAAGCAGGGCGGCTTCGTGGCTGCCGCATTGCAGCGGCACGGCATCGAAGGTGCCGCGGTCGCGCCAGCGGCCTGAGGCAGGAAGCGGGATGTTGAAGGCGCTGTTTCTGGGCTTGACGATGCTGCTCGCTGCCTCGGGGACGATGGCCGAAGCGCCGCTGCGCGTGGTCGTCCCCTTCGCGCCCGGTGGCGGCGGTGACCGGATGGCGCGCCTGCTGGCGCCCGGGCTGGCACGTGAACTCGGGACGCCCGTCATCGTGGAGAACCGACCGGGCGCCAATGGCATCGTCGGCATGCAGTACGTCAGGAACACGCCCGGCGACATGCGCGTGGTGGTGCTCGCATCCGATCACGCCACAGTCGTCGCGCCGCTCGCTTGGGGCGCGGCGGACTACGACGTGTTGCGGGACTTCGCCATGGTGGCCTATGTCGCGCGCTTTCCCTATGTGCTCGCCGTGCCGCGCACGTCGGGAATCGATTCGCCAGGAGCGCTGCAGGCCTCGGCACGCCGCCAGCCGGTGAGCGTGGCCGTGCCCGCCGAAGACGGCCTGCCGCATGCGATTGCGCGGGTTCTCTCCAGGGGTGGCGACAGCCGGATCACCGTGGTTCCCTTCAGCGGCGGCAGTCCCGCTGCCATGGCCCTGGTGAGCGGCCAGGTCACGGCGGGCGCCATCGGCCTGCCAAGTGTCGTGAACCTCCATCGCGAAGGGAAGGTGCGCATCCTGGCGGTGACGGGCGGGCGAAGGTCGGCGCTCCTCCCGGACGTGCCGACTTTCGGCGACACCGGCATGGCCGGACTCGCCGCCAGCAGTGGATGGTCGCTGCTCGCCCCGAAGGGAAGCCGCGTCGAAGTGGACGCTCTCAATCGCGCGTTGCGGCGGGTGCTGGGGAGCAGCGATGTGCAGGACCGGCTGCGGGCGCTGGGGCTGGAGCCGCTGCAGCTGACGGTGCGGGACAGCACCATCGAATTGCGCAAGGCGGCGGCGGCCTGGACGAAGTGCTTCACCGGCAAGACCCGCGACGAAGATTGCATCGAAGGAGGCAACACCCAATGAACCAGGGTTCCCGCGTCCAGCGGCTTGACCTGCAGACACTGCGACTGTTCGCCAGCGTCGCGAAGGACGGCTCCATCAGCCGCGCGGCGGAGCGCCAGCACATCGCGGCCTCTGCGCTGAGCCGGCGGCTGGCCGACCTGGAGCACGCGGTCGGCGCGGACCTCTTCGTGCGCTCGCCGAAGGGCGTGCAGGTCACCGACGTCGGCCGGGCCGTGCTCAAGCGCGCCGAGCGCATCCAGGACGAGTTGCGCGGCTTGCTCGACGACGTGGCCGCGGTGCAGGAAGAGCAGACGACCGTCAAGCTGTATGCCAGCCATTCGGTGGTGGGCGGCGTGCTGCCCGAACTGCTGCGCGCGTTCCGCCCGGGACCCGCGAAGGTGCGGGTGGAGATCTGCGAGGCGAGCAGCATGGAAGTGGCCACCGCCTGCGCGGATGGCGTCGCCGACCTCGGCATCGGGTTGGAGGTGCACGGCGAAATTGCCGCGTCGCTCGACGCCTGGACCTTGCTGCCGGACACGCTGCAGGTGCTGATGCGCGAGGAACATCCGCTGGCCCGGAGCCAGCAAGGAGTGCGCTTCGAGCAGGTGCTGGCGTTCCCCACGATCGGCAGCAATCCCGCCGGTGCGTTGAGCGAATTGCTCCGGCAGCGGGCGGCGTTGCTCGGACTGCCTTACGTCGCGGAAGTGACGGCCAGCAACTTCTCGGCCGCGTGCAGGCTGGCCGAAGCGGGGCTGGGCATCGCGATCATGCCGGGCACGGCGGTGCCCTCGGGGCTTGCAGCACCGCTGGTGCAACGGCCCCTGCTGGAGGCGTGGGCCGAGCGCCCGCTGCGGGTGTACGCGGGACGCAGATCGGCCAGCACCGCAGCCGTCCGCGCGCTGCTGGAGCACCTCCGCCGCCAGTCAAGGGTGGTGGCCATGCTGCGGGACCAGGGCGAACCCCGCCAGCCAGCGGCGCGGATCGAAGCGCAGTTCGCGGTAGCGGCCCTCCTGCCATTCGAGCAAGGCGCGCCGGTTGCGCTCGCTCGCCGGGACTTCGTCGGGACCGCCGAACTGCACAAACCATGAGGCATTCCGGTCGCTGAGGTCGTACACCAGCCGCGTGTTGGCCGCGATGCGGGTCGGGTACATGGCCGCTTGCCCGGCGGGTTCGTAGTGCGTCATCTGCACGGTCCACGGATCGCCTGCGAGTTCCACACGAACATCCCGGTCCTGCAGGCCGTGCGCGCGGCTCCATCGCCAGCCGCGCGGATCGCTGCCATGCGTTCGCGTCAGCTTGTCCGCGGCCCGTGCGAGGGATTCGGTCAGCTCGCCCACGCAATCGGGCGAGCTGCACCACCTGGCCCGCGCGGCGGGATCGGCGAGGATCCGCTCCAGCGCAGGGCGGAACAGCCGGCGGCCGTGAAGCGCTGAGAACTGCGCCTGGCCGAGCCTGGGGACCAGCAGGGTCCGCGTGAGCTCCTCGGCGTAGGCCGTGAAGGCCAGGGCGGCTGCGCTGTCCGCCCGCATGTCGCCATCGAAGGCGGCCAGTTCGGCCAGTGCCGCTTGCGACGACGTGCCCTCTGCGCGCGCCTTCAGCAGCCAAGGCAGCAGCAGCGCAGCCGAACCCGAGCGCGTGTCGTATTGCATGGCCTGGAAACTGCGCGCGTCATGGCGCGCTTTTTCCGCGAGCAGCGCCTCGATCCGCGCCTCGCGGTGGGACAGGTCCCACTCGCCGGAGAGGCCTTGCGCGCCGGGCATGCGCAGGGGCTGGTTGGCGTTGGCCAGCACGCTGCGGCCGTCCACCGCGGCATCGTCGAGCCTCGGCATGTCGTCATACGGGATCCAGCCGCGCCACTGCGCTGCATCGTTCCAGCCGGGTGCCGGCAGCAATCCTCCGCCTGCATGCGTGCCGGCGCGCTTCGGCACGCGGCCCACGACCCGGAAGCACAAGCGGCCGGTGTCGTCCGCCGCCAGCAGGTTCTGCACCGGGGCGACGTGGCTGCGGAACGCTTCCATCAGTTCAGCGCAATTGCGCGCGCGATTGGCTTTCAAGGCAGCGGAGATGGAACCGGCATTCGCCTCGAGCGCTGTCCACCGCAGGGCGATACGGCGTCGTACTTCCACGGGCGCTTCGGCATGCGAAGGCGCGACATCGGCGATCACCGGGCCGTTGCGGCTGCTGTCGATCACGACGGGCACCGACGCTGCTCCGCGCACGCGGATTTCCTCGGTGCGCCGCACGAACGGGGCCCAGCCATCCGGCGCCCGGTACAGGCTCTCGTCGGAGGGATTCACTTCCTCGAGATACAGGTCCTGCGTGTCCGCGCCGTTGCGCGTGATGCCCCAGGCCACGTGTTGATTCCGCCCGATCACGACCATGGGCAGCCCCGGGGAGGTTGCACCGATCACGTCCTGGCGCTCGGCGGGATCGGCGCCGTCGACGCGGATGCGGGCGAAAAACCAGGGACTGGGCATCGTCAGCGGGAGGTGCGGGTCGTTGGCCAGCAGCGGGCTGCCGCTGTGCGACCGGGTCGCGTCCACCGCCCAGCTGTTGGACCCCGTGGCGTCCCGCGGCTGCAGGTCGGCCAGTCCGGGCCATGCTGACGTCGGCACCCGGGCAGGGCCTGCATCAGGCGGCCCTCCGGCCACGGTCGTTCCGGGCAGAAGCAGGAGCACATCGGAGAAGTCCAGCCGCGCCGAAAGCTGCATGCGATCGAGCTCGGACTGCAGGTTGCCGGAGAGCTGGAACGCCAGGAACAGCGACCACGCGACACTGTCGGCCGCGGTCCAGTCCGCGCGTTCCAGCCCCTGGAGCGCGACACGTGAGGCGGCGGGCGGCGGCGTCGACCGCCAACCCGCGTTGACGCCACGCGCATAGGCTTCCAGCACCTCCCGATCCCTTTCGGGCAGCAAGGCCAGCTGGCGTTGCGCCACCTCCTGCAGGCGCAGGCGCCGCACCAGCTGGTCGGACGAGAGGCCGGTTGCGCCGATCGCTTCGCTCAGGCGGCCGTGCACCACCCGGCGCGCGAGTTCGAGCTGCGTTCCGCGTTCACGTGCATGCACGAAACCGATACCCAAGGCTGCGTCTTTGTGTGTGGCGGCCACGACATGTGCCACATGTGCGTCGTCGAAGCTGACGGTCACGGGCGTCGACACGGCAGCGCCGAACGTCGCCGGCTCGGAGCGCCAGCCCGCCAGGAACACGGCGCCCGTGCCAAGCACGGCCATCGCCAGGAGACACAGCGCCGCTGCGCGTAAGGAGGGAGTTTGCATGGGCCGGCGCGGGAGCAAACCGCCACTATGGCGGCAACAGCAGGCCGCCTGCGGCGCGAATTGCGATGACGCCTTGCCGAGATGGCACGGAGGCGGCGGCCGATCGTTTTTACGATCCGTCCGCCTTCTTCCCCAGCCAGTCATTCCGATTCCATACAGGAGACCCAGACGATGATCAGCGATCACGCCATCCGCACCGCCAAGGGAGCCATCGCAGCCGCAGCGACGGTGATGCTCGCCGCTTGTGGCGGTGGCGGCACCCCCATCACCGCCGAAACCAAGCCATTCGCCGGGCCTCTCGCCGCCGATTTGCCGCTGGCCAAGGCGTACGACAGCGCCGCCAAGGCGTTCTCCGACAGCACTGACAACCCGGTGCTGAAGTGGCATTACCGGGTTTGGTGCCAGACCGGCTACCGCAGCCCCGGCGATGCCGGGACCGGGCAGGTGGTCGACCGCCCGGCCGACCCGCAGGTCGACCAGGTGTCGCCGACCGGCTTCAACCACTCGCGCGAGCTGGGCCAAGGTGTCCACGTGGGGGGCTCCAAGATCCTGGACAACGCCTGGTACTTCGGCACCGACTACACCGGCATGGTCATCGTGAAGCTGCCCGACGGCGGCCTGGTGATGCTCGAAGCGCTGACCACGCCCAACGACATGCAGACGCAGGTGCTGGACCAGATGCCCGCCGCCGGCCTGAATCCCGCGGACGTCAAGTACATCTTCATCGGCCACGAGCACGGCGACCACTACGGCGGCGTGGACCTGGTGAAGCAGAAGCATGCGCCCAACGCGAAGGTGGTCGCTTCCCGTCCGGCGGCGGATGCCATCGCCGCCGCGCGCACCCGTGCCGCCACCCGCACCTACACGGGCACGGCCGCCGAACAGGAAGCCGCCAAGGCAAGGGCGCTGCTCGCGATCCCCGAGAAGATCGACATCATCGTGGAGCCGTACGGCTCCGGCGTGCTCATGGGCCAGCGGCGCATTCCCGTGACGACCGGCATCGAAGCGGTGGCCATGCTGGCCCCCGGCCACACGCCCGGACAGCTGCATGTGATCATTCCGGTCATGCACCAGGGTTCGGCACGCAAGCTGTTCGTCTGGAGCGGCAACGACCAGCCCGACCAGGCCGACCAGTACGCTGCGTCGACCGACTTCGTCGCCGGCATCGCGTTCAAGGAGAGCGCCGAAGCCTTCATCAACACCCACAGCTACCAGGGTGCGATGTTCGCCAACCTCCGAGCCATGAAGGCCAATCCGAATACGCCGAACCACCTGTGGATGGGCAAGCAGGGGGTACAGCGCTACATGGGCATCTTCTCCAACTGCCAGCGCGCGGTCGCCGAGCGCCTGCGGGACGGCACCTGGAAGGTGTTCTGATTCCCATGCGGAAAGCATGCGTATCCATGGTGATGACCGCAGCCGTCGCCGTGAGCAGCCAGGCGCTCGCTCACGGCGTCGCGCCACCGCAGCACGGCGGCGTCGTGCAGTCGGTGAAAGACATCGACTACGAGCTGGCGCCGCACGCGCAAGGGTTGATGCTGTACGTGGAGGACCACGGCAATCCGGTGTCGATGGCGGGCGTCACCGGCAAGGTGGTCCTGGTCCATGGCACCCAACGCACCGAGGTGGTATTGCGCCCCGCCGGTGAGAACAGGTTGCTGGCGACCGGGATGCAGCTCGCCGGCGGCCAGCGCGCTACTGCGCTGCTCACCATGCCGTCAGGCAGGCCGGTCGTCATCCAGTTTCCTGCACGCTGACAACACGGAAGCGTCGGACTGTCTTTCAGCAGCCCCGGTGTCCAGAGACCGCGCGCTGGGCCGGGCTGGTGAAGGCGACCGGGTTCAAGGCGAGCGAATGGAGCGGGACCTCGCGCCCCGGCTTGCATGAACTTCACGCGGGTCAAGCCGTTCTGTCACCAGCCTGTCACCGACCTGTCAAAGCAAAACGGCTGCTACGTTCTTCGTAGCAGCCGTTCGTGTGTTGGCGCTGTTCGGAGTGGTGGGTCCTGTAGGATTCGAACCTACGACCTACGGATTAAGAGTCCGCTGCTCTACCAACTGAGCTAAGAACCCACTGCTGAAAAGTTGTGGTGGAGAGGAGGAGGATCGAACTCCCGACCTTCGCATTGCGAACGCGACGCTCTCCCAGCTGAGCTACCCCCCCACAACGATTGTCATTGTAGCAAAGCCGCGCAGGGTTTTCCGCGCCGCGCCCTCACCCCAACCCTCTCCCGCGAGCGGGAGAGGGAGAAACTCAGGCGGCTTTCAGCAAGCGCGGCGCGAACAGCGACTCCATCTCGCGTCGCAGCTTGTACGCATGCGTGCCCGTGTCCATCGCGACGTCGCTCCAGCTGAGGCTCTGGCCCTTCTTCACCGGGCGCACCAGCTTCACGTCGTGCGCCAACCCGAGCGGCAGGCCCCCCATGCGGACCGACGTTTCGGCCGGCAGCAGCTTGCCCCAGACGGTGTAGCCGCCTTCGCCATCGAGCACCTCGCCGGCCTGCAGGTCCCGCTTGGCGGTGGCCACCACGTCGGCGTTCCAGCAGGTCGGCACGCCCGTGGCCTCGCCGCGCAAGGCCACGCTCGCGACCGACATGCCGACTTCCAGGCCGATCAGGTGCCAGCGCTTGTACAGCGTGAAATAGCGGCCGCTCGGATCGGTGTGCGCCTTGTATTCCTCGAAGCAGTTCTTGATGTACTCGGTCTCCGCTTCCACGGTCACCCACACGCCCATGCGGATCTCGTAGGGGATCACGCGGCCGTCGGTCTCCAGCGAGGAGATCACTTCGACCATGCCCTTGCGTTCCAGTTGGCCGCCTTCGCTGCGCGGGCGCGTCACGTAGGGGATGTCCTCGATGCTCGCCGGCGGATAGAGCAGCCCGTCCGACGGCACTTCCAGTCCGGTGGCGTTGGCGACCGCGGTGCTCTCGATCGAGGGCTTGGAGCCGTCCA
>JAESGR010001091.1_pt1 | contig 10869 bp, 5 predicted proteins | sample 9269771 | NCBI WGS metagenome assembly JAESGR01 (sample SAMN15739572, study PRJNA653492) | algae metagenome | isolation source: Chroococcus sp. CMT-3BRIN-NPC107 and co-occurring heterotrophs from well... | place: USA: Clark Mountains Wilderness, California | collected 2010-04-18
TACCCTTATCCTGATCTTCTTTGTTTCGGCCCTGCGCGCCCAGCAGCCGGCCCCCGCCATCGAACTTTCTTCCGCCGATAAAGACAGCCTGACAGCAATGGCTTACCGCGCCGGCTTTTCCGGCACCCTGGTGATCGTACAGAACGGCAAGGAAATTTTTACGTACAGCGGGGGCCTGGCCGATGAGTCCACCGGACGGTATAACGACCCCGATACCCGTTTCAACCAATGCTCCAATGGCAAAACACTGACGGCCATCCTCGTGCTCCAGGCCGTGGAAGCGGGCCGGCTGAAACTCGATGAACCGGTGGCGCCCTACATGCCCAAGGGTACGGCCCTGCCCAATGCCGCCCGCATCACCATCCGGCAGCTGCTGAACCATACCTCGGGCCTGGGTGATTTCTTCGAGCACCCGAAATTCAGCGACTCGCTGGTGCGCACTATTGATCAGCACTACCAGCTGGTGACAGACATGAAGCCGGTCTCCGATACACCGGGAAGCAAGTTTCACTATTCAAACTCCGGCTTTATCGTACTGGGTAAAGTGCTGGAAACGGTATACCGGCACCCGTACCAGGAACTGGTGCAGGAACGTATCCTGACTCCTGCCGGGATCACCGGCGGGAAGGGAAAAGCCTACAGCACCGGCTATGCACAGAAAGACGGCCGCTGGGAGCGGGGGGAAGGCAACGAGCACCGGTACTGGACCTCGGCCGGCGGCATCTTTCTTTCTCCGCGGGAAATGAACGTCCTCCTCCAGGCGCTGAACAGCGGTAAATACCTCTCCAATGAAAGCCGCCGCCAGCTCTGGTCCAAGGAATCACGCCCCGAGCCCGGACCGCCTTTTGTGCACTACGGACTGGGCTGGATGGTGGAAGATCCGGGCGGCCTGACGCTGCTGGGCCACAACGGCGGCGTTCGCGGCTTCCAGTGCGCCTTCCGCTACCTGCCTTCCGAAAACATCTCCTTCTACCTCTGCTCCAACCGCGACGGCGGCGGCGAGCGGCTCTTCATGCAAACCCTGTTTCTCCTGATGAAGAAGAAAGGAATCGAGCCTCCGAGGTAAGCCGATGTACGATGTACGATGTACGGTGTACGATGTGGGTTAAACCAATCCTTCGTCCTTCTTCAATCGACATTCTTTGTTCGATATTCTGCCGCAGGCAGTAGTTGCACGCAAAGCCGCAAAGATTATTGGATAAACAATCCATAGTCTCTGCTCTGCTCTTCTTACCTTCAGGCATACATCATACACCGTACATCGTACATCGTAAATCGTACATCCCATGCTCCGCCTGCTTCTGATATCGATATCCTGCTGCTGCCTGCAGCCCGTCCACGCCCAGCTGTTTACCGATTCCCTTTCCATAGAAGGCAAAACCCGGACCTTCCGGTACTACCGGCCGGAAAAGGCAAAGAAGCCGCTCCGGATCATCTTCCTGCTGCACGGCTCGGGGGGCAACGGGGAAGGCATGCGCCGCACGGCCGCTTCGCTGGAAGCCGTGGCTGAAGCCGAAAACCTGCTGCTGGTTTACCCCGATGGCTACAAGCGGTACTGGAACGAATGCCGGAAGATGGCGGCCAGTGAGGCCAACAAGGAAGACATCAATGAAGAGGCCTTCTTCACCGAAATGCTCTACTACCTGCGCAAGCGCTACCCGTTGCGGGAAGCCGTTCATGCCATCGGTTTCTCCGGGGGCGGGCATATGGCCTACAAACTGGCCCTGACCCTGCCGCAGCAGTTTACTTCCGTTACCGCCATCGTGGCCAACCTGCCCGACAGCGCCAACCTGGACTGCACCGCGTCGGGAACACCCGTATCGGTGCTGATCGTGAACGGAACAGCCGATGAGGTCAACCCGTACAATGGCGGGCCGATGATGGTGAACGGGGCTTCCTTCGGCGGCGTACGGTCTTCCCAAGAATCGCTCCGTTACTGGGCAGAACTGGCCGGCTACCGGGGAGCGCCCGTGGAAGCGGCCCTGCCCGATGCCGTGGCCGATGACCAGACCATTGTCCGCCACACCTTCCAGGCAGCAGGTAAACCCGAGATCACTCTCCTGGAAGTGCGGGGCGCCGGACACGAAGCCCCCACCGATATCGACGTGTTCCGCGAGGCCCTGCTGTTCTTCAAAAGAAACAGCCGTCCGTAAAGACCGGAGTGAACTCCGGTAGCCGGATCGTATTATCTTGGGACAGGAGCCGGAAGGCTGCCCGCAACGATTGACCTTACGGCTATATGAAGAAAACCTTTGCTTCCCTGCTATTCCCCGCAGCGATCCTGCTCCTGAGCGCCTGTCATTCCGGCGATGCGCCGCCGATCCTCCAGGATTCGGCCTCGGTAAGTGCAGGAGCCACCCTGTTCGAGCAGCACTGCAGTTCCTGCCACAACTTCCGGCAGAACGGGATCGGTCCCAACCTCTCGGGCGTGACCGCTAAAACGTCGGCCGACTGGGTGCGGCGCTTCATCCGGCACCCGCAGGAACTCATCCGCGCGGGAGACGAGCGGGCCCGGGCCCTTTATCAGGAATACGGAACCGTGATGCCTTCTTTTGCCGCGCTATCCGGGCAGGAAACAGAGCAGCTGCTGGCCTACCTGCATACCCACAAGGAAGTGGTCAGAAAACCGCTGGCGGATGGTTCGCTCGAAGATCCGTTGCCGGGAAAAATACCGATGTCGCCCCTGGCAGCCGAACTGCAGCCGGTAGCTGAATTCCCCTCCACCTCCGGTAAAAAGCCCCGCACCCGCCTGGCGAAACTGGAGCCGGAACCGGGCACCGGCACCCTCTTCGTGCACGACCAGCGCGGAGTGTTGTACGCGCTGCGCAACAGCCGGCCCGAGGTATTCCTGGAGATCGCCCGGTGGAAGCCAAAATTCATCCATGAGCCCGGACTGGCCACGGGCCTGGGATCGTTCGCCTTTCATCCCGATTACGTACAAAACGGCTTGTTCTATACGACCCATACCGAAGCACCGGGTGCCGCCCGGGCCGATTTTCCGCTGCCCGACACGGTTAAAAAAACGTTGCAGTGGGTGCTCTGCGAATGGAAGCGCACCGGAAAGGAAGGCCCCCTGTTTGCCGGTACGGTGCGGGAGCTGTTCCGTACCGAAATGGTGGCGGGCATTCATGGGGTGCAGGAAATCGCGTTCAACCCCGAAGCCCGGAAAGGCAGTCCTGATTACGGGTTGCTGTACATCGGCGTGGGCGACGGCGGTTGCGTGGAGAATGGTTACCCCTGGCTGGCGCATGACCGGGGGCGCATCTGGGGCACGGTCCTCCGCATTGACCCGAAAGGAAGGAACAGCCGCAACGGACGCTATGGCATCCCGGGCGATAATCCTTTTGCGCATCAGAAAGACGCACTGGGCGAGATCTATGCAATGGGCTTCCGCAATCCGAGCCGCCTGAGCTGGACGGCCGCCGGCGATCTGCTGGTAGCGCACATCGGGCAGCGGCAGATCGAGTCGGTGAACGTGGTGCGGAAAGGCGATGATTACGGCTGGCCGCACCGCGAAGGTTCCTTCCTGATGAATCCCCTGAAGGAAATGGATAAGGTATACCCGGTTCCCCTCAGCCAGCAGCCCGCCTCCTTTGCCCGGCCGGCCGCCCAGTACGACCATGACGAAGGCAAGGCCATTGCCGGGGGCTTCGAGTACCGGGGCCGCGCCGTGCCGGCCTTCCGGGGGCTTTACCTCTTCGGCGACATTCCGACCGGGCGGTTGTTTTGCGTCCGCACGGCCGACCTGCGCCCTGGTGCCATGGCCCCCATCCGCGAGTGGACGCTCCGGCTGAACGGCCGGCCCGTTTCCTTAAAAGACCTCACCGGAAACGGCCGCGTGGACCTGCGGTTCGGACGCGATGCGCAGGGGGAGCTGTACCTTTTTACCAAGGCAGAAGGGAAACTGTACCGGCTGGCGGAGGCGGGGAGGAGCACTGCTTTTTGAACCACTAAGGCACAAGGACAGGGCACAAAGAAATATAAGAGAGAATCTTATGGAAAGGATGTGGATGGATTATATAGGAATGGATACCGGGTTGGATGGATGGATTGTGCTTTCCGCAGTACAACACTGCCCTGTAACTGTGCAGCGCTTTGAAAAGGCTGCCCGTTTGAAAACGGTTCAGGGCTGCCCGCTTGTTTAACGGGAAGGGGAACCCATGGGTGAAAGCCGCTGGTTCTTTCCAAAAAGCGTGCGGTCCAATCCAATGGATGAAGGACCCTGTTTTTTGAGAGGAAACGTGAAGGGGCATAAAAAAGCTTCCGGAACCCGGAAGCTTTTGGATAACGTATAGTTAGGGGATCGTTTTAAAATTCCCCGAAAGAGCCGGCCATCTCTCCATTGGTTAATAGCTTCATGGCGCCGGTTTCTTCATTGTACAACTTGCAGGTAAAACGCATTTTCACCGTTACGTAATATTGTCCGACCGCATCCGGGGCATCCACCACCGAAAGGATCTCGAAATGGCTGCCCGTCTGGTCGGCGCTCCCTGCTTTTGTGCTCCACAACTTGCCCTCACCATCTACCCATTCCACCTCCACTCCATTATGGTCCTGGAAACCGCTTTGCGGTACATAGGCATAAGTGCCCGGGGCAAAAAAGGCATGTACCCGGGCCGGGGTGACGTTGAGGTAATCGGGTAGAAGACCCTTGGTAATGTACAGGGCGGTACGTCCGGCGGGATGATCCCCGCTGCCTTCGGTTTCCGGATGCACGGAAGCCCAGGGCGCTACGTCAAACAAGCCATTAATCCCGGAGCCGGCCACTACATCATTAACTCCATCCGAAAATTCACTGAACGCCTGGCCGCCGATGGTCGCTTTGTAATAAAATTCGGCGTCCTCCGGCACATTGCCATTGCCGCCGCTGCCGCCGCCCGGGTTGCCGGACCCGGATCCGCCCACATCAATGTTCAGGTGGCAGGTATTCGTTCCTGCAGGGAGGGAAAAAGTGTACAGCCCCGGTTCCGAGGGCGTGCCTTGCGCCTGGAGCAGGAGCACCTGGGTGCCGGTTGCGGTAAACGTGCCCGAGCCGGAAAATTTCAGTCCGTTGAAGGTGGTGGTGGTATAGGTCCAGGTACCGGGATGGGTCACTTCAACGGTAACAGCAGCCAGGTCCGTTGCATCGGAAGCCTCGCCGGCGTTGTATTCCCCGGATACCTGGATGACCGGGCAGGCACTGCCGGGAGCCGTCCAGGCAAATACGGCGGTTCCGCTTCCCGGGCCGGGTCCAGTGCCGGCGCCGTTTTCAAAAGAGCGCTCTTTCCCGCAACCGGCAAGGAGCAGCCATAAGCAGGTAATGGAAAGAATAGAACAAAGAGTACGGTTCATAAGGAGTCAGGTTTCAGTGATACGGGCATTTGCCGGCGCCGAATGTACGCACTCGCGCGCAAGCGTCATAACGCCGACGGGAAAAAGTGAATAGGTCAATAGGTGAATGGGTGAATCTGTAGGTGAATGAGTGGGTTGGTGAATGTGCGGAAATGCAAGTGTGCAGATATGCAAATGTGCAAATTTTAGGTTGTACGATGTGTGATGTACGATGTACATTCGTCAATCGCCAATCGCCAATCGCCAATCGCCAATCGCCAATCGCCAATCGCCAATCAAATCAGAGACTGCTTAAGGTACAATATATTCTTTGCGTCTTTGCGGCCCTTAGCGTCTTTGCGTGAAACCAACCCTCCTTTTCTCCTTAGCTCTGCGCGAAACCCCTAATCCCAACGAAACCATGCCCACCAACATTCCTTCCTTCTCGCGGTACCAGGTAAAAATCATCCTCCTGCTGGCGCTGGTGCAGTTCACCGTTGTGCTCGACTTTATGGTCATGTCCCCGCTGGGCGATTTCCTCATCAAATCAATGGACCTGGATGCCAAAGAATTTTCCTGGGCGGTATCCGCTTACGCATTCAGTGCCGGCGCTTCCGGGCTGCTGGCTGCCGGTTTTGCCGACCGGTTCGACCGCCGGAAACTGCTCCTGTTCTTTTACGCCGGTTTTATCGGGGGCACCCTGCTCTGCGGACTGGCCACTACCTTCGGGTGGCTGCTGTTCGCCCGCATCTTTACCGGTTTGTTCGGCGGGGTGCTGGGTTCCATCTCCCTGGCCATCGTGTCCGACCTTTTTGCCTTCGGGCAGCGCGGCCGGGTGATGGGCTTTATCCAGATGGCCTTTGCCGTGAGCCAGGCCGCCGGTATCCCGGTTGGGCTTTTCCTGGCGGAACGGGCCGGCTGGCAGATGCCTTTTTTCCTCATCGTCGGGATCGCCGTAGTGACGGTAGGCGGCATTGTGGTGGTGCTGCGCCCCCTGACCGGTCACCTGGAGTCCGGCAGTGAGCGCCGGGCCCTGGCGCATCTCTGGAATACGCTCTCGCACCGGCCCTACATCCTGCCCTTTCTGACGACCGCCTTACTGTCCATCGGCGGCTTCCTGCTGATGCCCTTTACTTCTGCCTTCCTGGTGAACAATGTGCTTATCAGGCCCGGCGACCTTCCCTTTATCTATGCCTGCATGGGCGTCGGTTCATTTATCCTGCTGCCGCTCATCGGGCAGCTGGCCGATAAAGCCGGCAAGCTTCCGGTGTTCCTTGGCGGGTCGGTGCTGGCCTCGGCCATGATCCTCGTGTACACGAACCTGGGGCCTTCCTCCCTGTGGACGGTCATCGGCATCAGCGTGGTGATGTTCGCCAGTATTATGTCGCGCATGATCCCGGCAACGGCCCTGATGACCGCCATCCCCGACCTGAAAGACCGCGGTGCCTTTATGAGCGTGAACGCCTCGCTGCAGCAGGTGGCCGGCGGTGCCGCCGCCGTCATTGCCGGCTGGGTTATTGTGCAGGACAAGCAGACCCACCAGGTATACCATTTCGATACCCTTGGATACGCCTGTGTGGCCGTGATTGCCCTTTGCGCCTTCCTCATGCGCATCATCAGCCGCCGCATCAGAACCGCGGATTAGCAGGATTTTGTAAGGATTCACCCGATCGGATTGAATGATTCAAGCCTGGCTTTCACAAAGTTTCAAAGGCCCGCAAAGACACGAATGATAATTTGGACCTTGCGCATTCTCAATCAATCGTACACCGTACATCACACATCGTACATCCTAAAATTTGCACATCAGCACATCCGCACATCTGCATATCTGCACATTCACCCACCCTCTCATTCCCCTGCCAATTCACCCATTCACCTATTGACCTATTCACTTATCTTGCCGCATGCAGGAAACCCTACGCCTCCGCCTGGAGGCCGCCCGTAAAGAACTGCTGGATTTCAGCCTCCGCAATCCCTTGCTGCATTACCGCCGTCCCGCCACGCGCGGGGTCAGCATCACCGGCGAATCGGCCGACGCCCTCTACCAGCTGCTGGTAGTCCAGGGGCGGAGCCTCACCTTTCTGCCGCAGCCCGCCGTGGAGCAGGGCGCGCTCGCGATGCCTGCTCCCTCGGAAGAAGCATTGCACGATACCCGGCTGCAGACCGCCGACAGTGAGGCCGTCCTGCAAAAGCGGCTCCTGCATACGTTCTACGCGGCCCGTACCGCCGTGGAGGAAACCGGCGTCAATATTCTTTACCTCGTCCTGGGCCAGCTCGAATGGTACGAAAGCGATGCGGGTGAAGAGGCGCGCCGCGCGCCGCTGGTGCTGGTGCCCGTACGGCTGGAGCGCTCCGGCGCGGCCGACCGCTTCCGGCTCGTCCCGACCGGGGAGGAGACGGGCGACAACCTGACGCTCCAGGCAAAGCTGAAAAACGACTTCGGGCTGCGCCTGCCCGAACTGCCCGAGGAGGAAGACCTTTCCCTGGCGGCTTACTTTGACGCGGTGGCCGCCGCGGTTGCCGGCCGCCGGCGCTGGCAGGTGGTGCGGGATTCCGTGGAGCTGGGCTTTTTTTCCTTCGGGAAATTCATGATCTACAACGACCTCTCATCCGATACCTGGCCGGCCGGCCGGCAGCCCGCCGACCATCCGCTGATCCAGAACCTGCTGGGTGCGGGCTTCTCCGATCCCAGGCCGTCGGTGCCCGACGATGCCTTCCTCGACAGCGAGCCGGCCGCGCACGACCTGTTCCAGGTGGTGGATGCCGATGCCTCTCAGCTCCTGGCCCTCCTGGCGGTAAATGAAGGCCGCAACCTGGTGATTCAGGGACCGCCCGGCACCGGCAAGTCGCAAACCATCACCAACATCATCGCCCATGCAGTAGGCGCCGGGAAAAAAGTACTCTTCGTGGCAGAAAAGCTGGCCGCCCTCGAAGTGGTGAAGCGCCGGCTGGATTCCGTCGGGCTGGGCGAAGCCTGCCTGGAGCTGCACAGCCATAAATCCAGTAAAAAAGAACTCCATGCCGAGCTGCGGCGGGTGCTCGACCTGGGCCGTCCCGCCCTGCAGCACCTGCAGTCGGAAGTGGCCCTGCTGCACAGCCGCCGGGCAGAGCTCAACGAATACTGCGCCGCGATCAATGCGGACATTGCCGGCAGCGGACTGACGGCCCAGCAGGTAATCGGCCGCCTCCTGCGGATCGGCAGAGTCCTGGGCGACCGCACGCTCCCGCGCATCGAGGCCCACCACCTGCGCCACTGGGACGGGGCGGTGGTGCAGCGGGCCGAAGCCCTGGCCGACCGGGTGCAGGCCCGCCTGGCGGAAAGCGGCATGCCCGGCGGATCACCCTTCTGGGGCAGTGGCCTGCGCGTGCTGCTGCCGACCGGGGAAGCCACCCTCGTCGGGCTCCTGCAGGCCGGTGAAGAAGCGGTACAGGCGCTGGAAACCGAAGGGGCCCGGATCGCTGCCGTTTTCGGGCTGCCGGCACCCCGGCACCGGACCGAAACCCTGTTCCTCAGCGAGGTGGCCGGCCAGCTGGCCGGGGCGCCTTCACTGGAAGGGGTACACGTCTCCGCTGCCGCCTGGCTGTCCGAAGCGGGGAACCTGGCGAAGGGCCTGGAAACAGGGGAACGCCTGTTCGCGCTGCAGCAGCAATATGCGGGGGTGTTTCTGCCGGAAGCCTGGGAACAGCCGCTGTTACCCGTACGTGCGGAACTGCTGGCCCATGGCGGCAAATGGTACCGCTTTCTTATTGGCTCCTATAAAAAGGCCGTGCGCACCCTGCAGGCCCTGTGCACCGGGAAGCTCCCTTCCTCCAACGAAGAGCGCCTGCAGTACGTGGATGCCCTGCTGGAAGGCCGCCGGCTGATGACCGCCTTTGCCGACCAGGCCCCGCTGGGACGGGAACTGTTCCGTTCCCGGTGGAATGACGCGGCCTCCGACTGGCCGGCGCTGCGCGCCGTAGCTCTCTACCTCGAAGAGGTGCATCGTTCCGTCCAGGGCGGGCGGCTGCCTGCTGAAGTACTGGCCTACCTCGAAAAGTACCCCGATGCGACCGTGGCCCGGCAGGCCCATGAGGCCCTGACCCGGCGCCTGGCTGCGCACGGCAAGGGAGTGCAGGGGGTGTCTGAAGGCCTTCAATTGGATGAAGGACGCTGTTTCCCCGGCGGACTCCTGCACCAGCCCTTTACCCTGCAGGGAGAAACCTTCCGGAGCTGGCGCGAAGGATTGCCCGGCCTGCAGCCGGCCATTGCCTGGAACAACCTGAAGGACCTGGCCGAAGGGGAAGGTCTTTCGGTGGTGACGGACCTGGCCGAGCACTGGCCCGAAGCCGTTACGGGGCTGAAGACCGCTGTTCAGAAAAGCTGGTACGAGTACCTGCTGGAAGAAGCCTTTTCCGCAAGGCCGCCGCTGCGCCGGTTTGAGGGCGCCACGCACGAAGAAGTGATCCGCCAGTTCCGCCGCCTCGACGGACTGAACCTGCAGTACAACCGCGCCCGTGCCGCCCTGGCGCACTGGGAGCGCCTACCCGAGCCGGAAGGAGCGGGGCAGATGCAGGTACTGCGCCACGAGTTCAACAAGCGGTCCCGCCACCTGCCCGTGCGCCGGCTGATGGCCGAAGCCGGACTGGCCATCCAGGCGGTCAAGCCCGTATTCATGATGAGCCCTTTGTCCATCGCCAACTTCCTGCCCCCGAGTGCCCTGGAGTTTGACCTGGTGATCTTTGACGAGGCAAGCCAGGTGCGCCCCGTGGAAGCCCTCGGCGCCCTGATGCGCGGCCGGCAGCTGGTGGTGGTGGGGGATACCAAACAATTACCGCCGACTTCGTTCTTCGATACACTGACCCGGGAGGAAGACGAGGAAGAGGAAAACATAACGGCCGACATGCAGAGCGTGCTCGGACTCTGCGATGCGCAGGGGGCGCCGCAGCGGATGCTGCGCTGGCACTACCGCAGCCGCCACCAGTCGCTCATCGCCCTGTCGAACGATGAATTCTATGAGAACCGCCTGGTGGTTTTTCCCTCCCCGGGATCGAAGCACCGGCTGGGCCTCGTACTGCACCAGCTCACCGGTACGTATTACGACCGAGGCCGCACCCGCACCAACCCCGGCGAAGCCGGGCGCGTGGCGGAAGCCGTCATGGAGCATGCCCGGACCCACCCGGCCCTGAGTCTCGGCGTAGTGGCTTTTTCCACGGCCCAGCGGCAGGCGATCCAGGATGCGCTGGAGCTCCGCCGCCAGGCCGCCCCGGAGCTGGAAACCTTTTTCCGCAGCAGCACCGCCGAGCCCTTCTTCGTCAAAAACCTGGAAAACGTGCAGGGCGACGAGCGCGATGTGATCTTTATCTCCGTCGGTTACGGCCGCACGGAGGAAGGTTACCTGTCCCAATCCTTCGGCCCCCTGAACAACGAGGGCGGCGAGCGCCGCCTGAATGTGCTGATCACGCGGGCCAAGCTGCGCTGCGAGGTGTTCACCAACTTTTCCTCGGAAGAGATCGACCTGTCCAAAACAGCCAGCCTGGGCGTGCGCGCCCTCAAGCGCTTCCTGCAGTTTGCGCGTA
>JAESGR010001092.1_pt1 | contig 10864 bp, 15 predicted proteins | sample 9269771 | NCBI WGS metagenome assembly JAESGR01 (sample SAMN15739572, study PRJNA653492) | algae metagenome | isolation source: Chroococcus sp. CMT-3BRIN-NPC107 and co-occurring heterotrophs from well... | place: USA: Clark Mountains Wilderness, California | collected 2010-04-18
TGGCGCCGGCGCGGCTCAGCTCGTCCGCCAGCCCGCTCAGGGCCGACAGGATGGCCCCGTCGGTGGCCGCCGCCGGGTGCCGGTCGAGGATCAGGACCCGGAAGCCGGAGAGCTTTGTCTGGCGCGGCGCCGGCAGAGCCAGGCGGTAGCCCACCGCCATGTCCACATCGGGCCCCGCCACGATGTCCAGAGCCAGGGCGAGGTCCTCGGCCGTGCGGGCCAGCGGCCCCACGACCGCCAGCGGCGCCTCCTCGCCTTCCAGGCCGGGCAGGCCATGGCCGCGGGTCGGCACGAGCTTGTAGCTCGGCTTATGGCCGAACACGCCGCAGAAGGCGGCCGGCACGCGGATCGAGCCGCCGATGTCCGAGCCGAACTCCAGCGGCACGTAACCGGCCGCCAGCGCCGCCGCCGAGCCGCCGGAGGAGCCGCCCGGCGAGCGGGTCAGGTCCCAGGGATTGCAGGTGCGTCCCCAGATCGGGTTGTTCGACTGCCAGTCGGCCAGCATCGGCGGCACGTTGGTCTTGCCCAGGATCACCGCGCCGGCGGCCTTCAGCCGGGACACGGTCACCGCGTCCTCCGCCGCGGTCATCTCGCGGAACCACTCGGCCCCCCAGGTGTGCGGCAGTCCGGCGACGCCGAACGACTCCTTCACCGTCATCGGCACCCCCAGCAGCGGCATCCGCTCGCCCGCCCGCAGCGCCATGTCAGCCGCCCGGGCGGTGGCCCGCGCCCGCTCGAAGTCGCGGACGACGACGGCGTTGATCGGCCCATCCAGCCGTTCGATCCGCGCGATGGCCGCCTCGGCCAGCTCTTCGGCGCTGACCTCGCGCGCATCGAGCGCGGCGCGCAACTGGCGGACGGTGGCGGCGGGGTAGCTGTTCAAGGCCATGGCGGTTCTCCCTGCCTTGGATTGAGGCGCCCATGGCCGGCGTCGTCAAACGCTGAGCCTTGCTTGCGCCGGCCCCGGGGCCGTGCATCTTGGCCGCAACCAACCAGAAGAGAGAGGGAGGCGCGCATGCGTCTGACGGCGCCCAGGATCCAGCCTGTCCGCGACGAGGAGCTGACCCCCGACCAGAAAGAGCAGCTGGAGCCGTTCGGCGGACGCGTGCTGAACATCTTCCGCACGCTGGTGCGCGAGCCCAAGGCGATGCGCGGTTTCATGGGCTGGGGCAACTACATCCTGTCGCGCCGCAACGGCCTGCCGGCCCGTGAGCGGGAGATCGTCATCCTGCGGATCGGCTACCTGTGCAGGTCCGGCTACGAGTGGACCCAGCACGTGCCGATCGGCGAGCGGTCCGGCCTCACCAAGGACGAGATCGAGCGGATCAAGCAGGGCGCCGACGCCCCCGGCTGGAGCGAGGCCGACCAGGCGCTGCTGCGCGCCGCCGACGAACTGCACCACGACCAGTTCATCACCGACGCCACCTGGGCCCAGCTCGGCAGGCACTTCGATCAGAAGCAGCAGATGGACGTGGTGTTCACGGCGGGCCAGTACACCCAGGTCTCGATGATGCTGAACAGCTTCGGCGTGCAACTGGACGAGGGGCAAACCCTCGATCCGGACCTGAAAGGGTTCTGAGCATGGCGGGCCGTCTTGAAGGCAAGGCCGCCATCGTCTCCGGCGCCGGCCAGACGCCTGGCGAAACCATCGGCAACGGGCGGGCCATCGCCGTGCTGTTCGCCCGGGAGGGCGCCGAGGTGCTCTGTGTCGACCGGGTGCTGGAACGGGCGCAGGAAACGGCGGCGATGATCGAGGGCGAGGGCGGCAAGGCCCTCGCCCTGCAGGCCAACATCGTCAAGGCCGCGGAGTGCGAAGCCGTCGCCAAGGCGGCCCTGGACCGCTGGGGCCGCATCGACATCCTGGTCAACAACGTCGGCATCGGCGGCGGTGACGGGCCGGCTCACCGCATCGAGGAGGCCGCCTTCGACCGCATCCTCGACGTCAACCTGAAGGGGACCTGGCTAATGACCAAGGCGGCGCTCTCGCCGATGCGGGAGAAGGGCGCCGGCGCCATCGTCAACATCTCGTCCCTGGCCAGCATCGCCGGCGGCGGGCAGGTGGCCTATGAGGTCTCAAAGGCTGCGGTGAACCGACTGACCACCTCGGTCGCCCAGGCCAACGGCCGCTACAAGGTGCGGTGCAACGCCATCACGCCGGGCCTAATGGACACACCCATGGCCATCGAAGGCATCGCCCGGGCGAGCGGGCGCACGCCCCAGGCCGTCCGCGAGGAGCGCAACGCCCGCGTGCCGCTGGGCGCCATGATGGGCACCGCCTGGGACACCGCCTACGCGGCCCTGTTCCTGGCCTCCGACGAAGCCAAGTTCATCACCGGCGCGATACTGCCTGTGGATGGAGGCGGGAGCGTGCGGATCGCTTGATGACCTCTCCGCCCGCTCAGCAGGGGGAGGTCTATTGCTCTTCCGGCGCTTCGGACTTGAAGTAGGGCTCGACCTTGCCCTCGAGCTTGAGCGTCAGGGGGTTGCCCTTGCGGTCGACCTTGTTGCCGACGGAGACGCGGATCCAGCCTTCGCTGACGCAGTACTCGTCGACGTTGGTCTTCTCCTCGCCGTTGAACTTGATGCCAACGCCGCGCATCAGCAGCGCCTCGTCGTAGAAGGGGCTCTTCGGGTGGGCGGAGAGGCGGTCGGGCGGGGTGTCGCTCATGGGGCGGCTCGCAAACTGGATTTGCGCCCCTCCTAGTGCGGCTCGGCCCCTGTGCCTAGTGGCGCAGCCGTTTCGCGATCGCCTCAGGAAGGAGGCTCCCCTCCTTGGCCTCGCCCACGGTGTCGGCCATTTCCGCGCCGCGCGCCCCCATCGGCTTGGCCGGGCCTTCGGTGCTGTCCTTGGCGGTCTGGTGCTCGATCTCGGCGTTAAGCTCGCCGCCGAACAGCACGACCACGGCCGAGAGCCACAGCCACATCAGGAAGCCGAACACCGCGCCCAGCGAGCCGTAGGTCTTGTTGTAATCCGCGAAGTTGCCGAGGTACCACGAGAACAGCAGCGAGCCGACGATCCACATCACCGTGGCCGCGACGCTGCCCCAGGTCACCCACCGCCATTTCGGCTCGTCACGGCTCGGCCCGTAGCGGTAGAGCAGGGCCAAGCCCCCCACAACCAGCGCCAGGAGGATCGGCCAGCGCAGCAGCGCAAGGGCCTGCGCGCCGCCGCCAAGGCCCAGGGCCTCCAGGGCGACCGGCACGACGACGATCGCCCCCATCGCCAGCGCAACGAACAGAATGCCGCCGAGCGTGAACGCGAGCGTCACGAGATTCAGCTTGATGAAGCCCCGCTTCTCCTCCTCGTCGTAGGCGATGTTCAGGCCTTTGAAGAGCGCCTTCATCCCGGAGTTCGCGCTCCACAGCGACAGCAGCACGCCGATGAGGAAGGTGAGGCCCAGCCCCGCGTCATTGGCGGCGGCGATACGCACCATCTGGTCGCCGATGAAGGTCGCCGCGTCGGCCGGTATGACGCCGGTCAGGCCGGCCAGGTGGCTGCGGGCCGTCTCAATGTCGGCGAACAGGCCGTAGATGGCGACGAACGCCGCCAGCGCCGGGAACAGGGCCAGGATGCCGGAGAAGGCGATGCTGCGGGCCCACGAGGCGACGTCGTCGTCGCCGTATTCCTTCACCGTCCGCCACAGAATGTCCTTCCAGCCCTTGGCGGGAATCTCTGAGGGCTTGTCCGCGCGTCGTCCCCGCTCGGCCTCGCTGTCGGCAGGCGCGTCCGTCGTGGGCTGCGGCGCGCGGGCGGAGATGGGCGGCGGAGCGAAGCTGCGCTCCGGCTCCGCCGACTGGGGGTGCGTCGACCGCTCTATGATCGGCGCGTGACGGCGCCTGCGTGCGACCAGCACCAAGCCGAGGCCCAGCCAGGGCGCGAGCCCGCGCCGACGGGAATGTCCGAGGTTCTGCTGAGCGGCCACCGTCGCTGATCCCATTGATGTTGCACGAAGTCGTGCATCACCAATGATCAGCCGCGGCGCAGCGTTCCGGAGAGCTGCGAGACCGACCGACGGATCGCCTCCCGGGCCCTCGGGCTGGTCGCCAGCGCCGCAGCGATCCCCACCAGAGCCAGGGCGGCTGTGGTGCGCAATGGGGCGGACCTCGCCCGCTGCAGGCCATAGCCGCCCACCTGGGCGGCGACGGCGGCGCGGGTGCGCATCGGCCGCGAGGCCTGTTTCAACTGCTCGAACATCCTTCGCCGGCGCGGCAAGAGTCCCGTGGGCAGGAGGGTCATGGGCTGTTCGTCCTGTATGGGCTTGGTATCGCAACGCGGCGGCCCGCGCAGCCGATCCATCAAATGAGATTCTGCGGCAAGGTGCAGCTTGCCTGCGCCTTGGGGAGGGGCAGATCGAGGCCCGGAACGGCGGGCGCCGTCGGGCCGCCGAGATCCAGGTCACCGGCGTGCTGACCGCGGGCGGCGCCGAGATCGAGCGGCGGCCTGTGACCGTCGATTATCTGCCGGCGGCGGGCGCGGCCGCGGCGGGCTGCTGTTTCACCACGACCCGGCAGCGGGCGCCCTGGAGCTGTCTGCCGACGGCTACCCCCGCGAGCCGTGATCGGTTGGAGCCATCGGGTGAACGCGGCGTTCTCAGGGGTCATCGGAGATGCACCCCCTTGTCGAATGACATTCTTGACGCCGTCGTCGTCGGCGCAGGCCCCGCGGGCCTGACCGGGGCGATCTACCTCGGCCGGTTCAAGCGCAACTTCCTGGTCCTCGACTCCGGCGACAGCCGCGCCGCCTGGATCCCGGTCAGCCACAACCACCCGGGCTTCCCGGACGGCGTGAACGGCCTGGAGCTTCTGCGCCGGATGCGGGTGCAGGCGGAGAAGTACGGCGCGCGAATTCGCCCCGGCCGGGCCCAGGCGCTGAAGGTGGAGGACGACCTCTTCCGCCTGGCCGTCGACGGGGAGGAGGTCCGCGCACGGAACGTGCTGCTCGCCTGCGGAGTGGACGACATCGAGCCGCCGCTGCCGGACATCGAGGGCTGCGTGCGTGAAACCCTGATCCGCATCTGCCCGATCTGCGACGGCTACGAGGTGCAGGGTCAGAGCGTCGGCGTCATCGGGGAGGGCGCGCATGCCGCCCGCGAGGCGATATTCCTGACGACATACTCGGACCGCGTCGCCCTGATCCACATAGGCGATCCCTCTACGCTCGAGGGCGCCGAGCGGGACAAGCTGGCCAGGGCCGGCGTGGAGGTCATCGAGACGTCCTGCGAGCGGGTGGTGCTGGAGAAGGAGAAGATCCAGGCGCTGCACTTCGGCCCAGGTGAGCCGCGGCGCTTCGACGTCATATACTCGGCCATGGGCGTGCGCCCGCGCACGGAGTTGGCCCAGCAGGCGGGCGCCCGCCTCGACGGCTCCGGCCGGCTGATCGTCGGCGACCACCAGGAGACCAGCGTGCCCGGACTGTACGCCGCCGGGGACCTGGTGCGCGGCCTAAACCAGATCAGCACCGCCGAAGGGGAGGCCGCGATCGCGGCCACGGACATCCACAATCAGCTGCGCTCGCGGGGGATCTAGCGCCTCAGGCGCGCACCCATAAGTGCCTAAGCCTGCACATCATTTGGGCAGACTGCGGAACGCGTCCGCCGAGTCCTCGTTCTCCCAAGCCAGAAAACGGCTTGCGGAGTTGTCGATGCCCTCTGAGGCGGAGTTCGGATATCGCATAGAGCCTTGCGATGAGGGTTGGGCCTGGAGGGCGTACGACGTGTCCGGTGAGGTGCAGGCCAGCGGGGAGGCGCCGACCAAGGCCATCGCCGCTGCCTGCGTGATCCGGGAGATCGCGCGGTCGGCCGAGCCAGCGGAGTCGGGCGCCGACTGATCCCGGCTTTGGCCGCGCGCGCCGCCAAGGATGTGGCATAGTCCGCGGCCGATGAGCCCCAGCGAGCCGCCCGAGCAGGCCCAGACGCCCAGACGCGCCCGCGGGCGGGCCGAGGTGCTGTTCTACCGTCTGCTGGGGTTCGCCTTCGTGGGGCTGGGTGCGATCGGGGCGGTCCTCCCCCTGATGCCGACCACCGTCTTCCTGCTGCTGGCCGTGTGGGCGTTCGCGCGGGGCTCGCCGGAGCTGGGCGAGCGGCTCTACGCCCACCCCAGGTTCGGGCCGCTGCTGCGGGACTGGGACGAGCGGCGGGCGATTCCGGTGCGCGCCAAAGTCATCGCGGTGATCGGCATGGCCGTGGGCCTGGGGATCGTCATCTGGCGCTCCGATGGGCCGCTCGCCCCGGCGATCGCCTCGGTGGTCGTCCTGGCGGGCGCCGCTTTCGTCCTCACCCGTCCGAGTTGATCGTCGGCCGCCCGCCCGGCGCCTTGCCAGTGGGCGTTCGCTGCTTTATCTGCACGCGCCAAGTGATCGCGCCGGCATCACCTGCTCTGGCAGCACTCGAATGCTGCGAGTGCCAAAACAGCCTTTATTGTCTATTCATACGAGTCGGCGCCACACTCGACCTTGTGCGTTGTATGTTCGATGCGACCAAGTCGAGGTGAATAGATGACCGCTTCGATCGAGTTCCGTAAGCAGCTCGAAGGCTACGGCCTGACCACGGCCGAGATCCTCTACCACATGCCCGACCACCCGGCGCTTCTGCAGAGCTACATCTGGCAGGAGTACGACCTGTTTCCGAAGTTCCCGGTGCTCCACAAGTTCCTGGACTTCTGGTCCCACAAACTCGACGGCATGCTGCACTCTGTCACCGTCGCCCACGCCCGCCTGATCCGCCCGGCGGAACTCAAGGCGGTCGGCGCGAGCTTCAAGCTGAACTGAGCAACCGGGCGCCCCGATGACGTCGCTCGATCGGCGGCGCTAGGCTGAGGCCATGACCTTCGCCAAGCGGCTGCGCGCGCCGATCATGCGCGGCGAGGTGACCTGCAGCGTGCGGATCTGGATGACGCCGCGCGTGCGGGTCGGCGGGCGCTATCCGCTCGGGCCCGGTCATGTGGAGGTGACGGGCCTCACCGAGATCGATCTGGCGGACGTGACGCCCGAGCTGGCGCGGCGGTCCGGGTTCGACAGCCTTGAGGACCTGATGGCGACCGCCCGGCACGGCCGGGGCGAGCGGGTGTTCCTGGTGAATTTTATTTACCAAGCAGAAGGGACCGGGGGCGGAGGATGAAGCGGGCCCTGCCCAGCCTGAGGAGCTATCCCGCGGACCGGCCCCGACCGCGACGAAAAGCGCCAAGACAACAGGCGGTTGTTATGTCAAAAACCTTGCCGGAGCTGGGGGCGGCTCTTGGGCGCCGAAGAGCGTCAGGATGGAGAGGACGCCCCATGGCGAGACGCGAGATGCACCTCGTGGTCGGCGGACGCCTTCCCAAGATCCCGCTCGGCGTCTTCAACAGCAAGGAACTGGCCGAGGCCTACTGCGCCCGCCACAACGCCTGGTACGGCGCCGAGCACCCGCTGAGCCCGCTGGAAGTGCGGCCGGTGGAGGTCGATCCCGAGCCGTTGCCGCTGGGCGAACCGCGCAAGGACGAAGCCCACCAGCAGGTCGTCAGGCTGGCCGCCATCGGTCCGATGGAACGCCGGCCGGAGCTGCGGCCGCAGCAGCGGGAGGCGGGCGAGCCCCTGCGGCTTCGCCGCTCCTGACCCAGGCGCCCACGCGCCCCCTCGACATCGTCCGCGTTCGAGGGGATTGATCGCCGCCGGTCCTTCCGTGCGGGATCTGCAGCCATGCGCCAGGCGCTCACCCAAATCCGCGTAGAGACCCCTGGCCGCGGCCTGGTGGAGATCACCCGAGACGTGCGCCGCTGGGCGGAAGCGCAGGGGATGGCGGAGGGGCTGCTGACCCTCTTCTGCCGGCACACCTCCGCATCCCTGACCATCCAGGAGAACGCCGACCCGGACGTGCGGCGCGACCTGGAGGCCTTCTTCGACCGCATCGCGCCCGAGGACCCCGGCCGCTACATCCACGACGCCGAAGGGCCCGACGACATGCCGGCCCACATCCGCTCGGTGCTGACGGGAGTGCAGCTGTCCGTTCCGCTGAGCGGGGGACGTCTGGCGCTGGGGACCTGGCAGGGCGTCTACCTGTTCGAGCACCGGCGGGCGCCGCATAGGCGCGAGGTCGTGCTGCACCTCCTGGGAGAGTGACCGGAACAAAGCGGCGCCGCAGTTGTTCCGTCACAAACCTAAACGGGAGATGCCTGATGATCCGCCCCCTTCTCGTCGGCGTGGCCGCCGTCGCCCTGACGCTCTCTGCTTGCCAACGTAACGAGACCGAGACCGCCGAAAGCCCCGGTCAGACCGAACCGGTGAACAAGGCGCAGGACGCCATGAGCGCCGCCGTCGGTACGGTGTCGGCCGCCACGCTCGGCCAAACGGTCGAGGGCTATGTCACCAACGCCGCGATCAGCGACATGTACGAGATCGAGGCCGGCAAGCTGGCCCAGGAAAAGGGCCAGTCTCCGGCCGTGAAAGAGTTCGGCGGCATGATCGTCAAGGATCACACGGCCTCTTCGACTGAGATGAAGCCGCTGGTCACCGCGGCCGGACAGACGCCCCCCACCGAAATGGACGAGCGCCGCAAGGGCATGATCGACAACCTGCGCGCGGCCTCGGGCGCCGACTTCGACCGAACCTTCATCACGCAGCAGATCTCGGCCCACGAAGAGGCGCTGAACCTGCACAGCGGCTTCGCGCAGGACGGCGGCGACGCCGGGTTGAAGGCCTTCGCGACGAAGACCGCGCCAGTGATCCAGAAGCACCTCGAGCACGTCCGCGGCATGCAAGGCGCGGCGGAAGCGGCCCCGGCAGGCGCGGCGGCGCCGGCCAAGTAGATTCACTTTCGCCCCGCCGCGTCGGTTGGACGCGCGCGGCTGTCGTATATCCGTAGGCGGGGCGCCATTGGTGCGGCGCCCGCCTACGGCGAGTAGATGACGAGCCCACACGACCCCGCCTTTGTCGGGCTTTCGCTGCTGGTGGCGGTGCTGGGGTCGTGGACGGCGCTGGACCTGTTCCGGCGTGTGCGCGCGCACATCGCCCAGGCCCGGATGATCTGGCTCTCCGCCGCCGCGGTGGCGATGGGCGTCAGCATCTGGTCGATGCAGCGGTCAGGAGGCGACGTCGCGGGCCGCCGAGCTGGTGAGATGGTCCAGCTCGATGAGCGCGTCGGCCAGCCGCAGCACGGCGGCGACGTCGTCGTGCAGTTCGACCAGCGCCTGCCGGCTGGCGGCGGACTTGCGATAGTCCGGCGGCTCGAAGAGGTCGCCGCCGGCCGCCTTCGACATCACCACGGTGAGGCGGTTGTCCTCGGCCAGCGCCAGTGGGCGCACGAAGCCGGGCAGGCCGCTCAGCGCCATGAACCGTTCCATGAAGGCCGGCGTCAGCAGGGCCCGGGCGGAGATCTGGTCGGTCCCATAGACCTCGTACTGCGCCTCGAAGGCCGGGTCCTCCAGCCGCACCCGCTCGGCTCCGGAGCTTCGCATCCGGTCGACGAGGTTGCCGAAGGCGCCGCCGTCGGCGATCACCGCCGTCGTGCCGGAAAGGCCACGGGGCAGCTCGAGCTCGGTCACCAGCCCGTCGAAGACCGTGCGGCGGTTCTTGCCGGAGCCGACGGTGAGCTTCAGCTCGACAATGCGCACTGGCACGCCGCGGTAAGTCCCATGGATCTCGTCCTCGGCGGTGGCGGCGTCGAACTCGCGGAAGATCCGCTGACGGCGCAGCGCGGCGAGGTCGGGCGAGATCGCGGGGCGGTAGCTCAGCGCGCCGAACTGGGCGGCGAGCGCCGGAAGCACCTTGGCCTTGTAGCGCCTGCGATAGGCCTCGCTGAGCTTGTGCGCGGCCCAGAAGTAGCCCACCGCCCCGCCGCCGAAGGTCAGGGTCAGAAGGTCGACGATGTCGCTGGGGTCGTCGCCGAACAGGCCCGCGATCCAGGCGGCGAGACCCAGGGCCACCCCGGCCGGGACGCCGAGCGCCGCCCGGGCCGAAATCCGTCGCGCGGTCTCGGTGCGCACGATCTCCAGCTCTCTCAGCGTGTCCCCAAGCAGCGCCGCCAGCTCTTCGGCCTTGGCGCCGTCCACCTGATCGTCGCGAGGAGGGCGGAGCAGGGTGAGCAGGGCCCAGGCGCCCAGCCCGGCGAAGAGCAGCGAGGTGAAGGCGGCGGCGAACAACCCGCCGATCAGGTCCGCGGCGTTCGAGGCCCGGGCGAGGACGGCGACCACCAGTGCGACGAACACCGCCGCTGCGGCGACCAGGACGCCCATCAGCGCAAGGCCGGCCCCGCGGCTCCGCGGCGTCCCGGCCGCCGCCGGGCTAGAGGTGGTCGGTGGCATTGACCGGCGCACGCACCTTGGCCTCCACCTCGAAGAACGGCGGCGGCGTTCCAACGCCCGCCAAGCCGGCGAGGAGCTGGCCGGGGAAGATCTGGACGGCGTTGCGCAGATCGGCGACGGCGGCGTTGTAGAAGCGGCGGGCGGCGGCGATGTTGGTCTCGACCTCCTGATAGCCCCGCTGCGCCTCGATCATCGGGGCATGCGACTGCAGCTCGGGATAGTTCTCGGCCACGGCGAACAAGGCGTCCATCCGCGCCCCAAGCGCCGCCTCAGCGCTGAACTTCTCGGCGATCTGAGGATCGCCCGGCCGCACGGGACCGGCGGCGCGGGCGCGCAGTTCGGTGATCTCCTCGAGCAGCCCCTTCTCGTGCTCCATGAACCGGCGGGCGATCGCCAGCAGGTTTGGGATCAGGTCGTGGCGCTGGTTGAGCTGCACGTCGATCCCGGCCAGGGCCTCGCTGACCCTGTTCCTGCGGGTGACGATGACGGCGTACCAGACGTAGAGCCCGATCAGCGCAACGGCCAAGACGAGCCAGAGCCAAAGGTTCATTCGACGTCCCCCAGACCGCGGTTCGTGGAACCTACCACTTCG